>Ga0070730_10003150_pt1 | contig 14870 bp, 11 predicted proteins | sample Coa_R1_3_FD_66447 | JGI IMG/M metagenome (GOLD analysis project Ga0070730, IMG submission 66447) | Surface soil microbial communities from Centralia Pennsylvania, which are recovering from an underground coalmine fire - Coalmine... | ecosystem: Environmental > Terrestrial > Soil > Unclassified ...
CTGCCGAGGCCCACGCCCGGAACGTTCTTCTCATAGGGATCACGGACCCGACCGGCGGAAATCGAGACGTTGACCATGCCGATCTCATCGCCGTAGTACAATGTCGGGGTCCCGCGCAAGGTGAGGAGCAGCATGGCGGCGACCCGCGCCTGCGCGCGACCCACGCGCGAGGCAATGCGAGGATGGTCGTGATTGCCCAGCACCCAGTTCGGCCATCCGCCTCGCGGCAGCGCGCCTTCGTACCGGTCGATAAAATGACTGATGCCGCGCGCATTCCACGCGTTTTGCAAAAGCTGAAAATTGAACGGCAGATGCACGCCGCCGAGATCACGCCCGTAATAGGCCATGAGGCGGTCCAGGGGCAAGTATATTTCTCCGATCAGCACGCGACCGTCGAATTCATCAACTACTCGCCGCAGCCCCGACACGACTTCCAACACTTCGGGTCGATCGGTGGTGTAAAGAGGCATGAAGCGCAGATGCGGCGGCATTGCAGCCGTGTAATCGGGATTGGGCGGATTGTCTCGCCATTGATCATCCTTGATCAGATGCCAAAGGACATCCACCCGGAACCCATCGACCCCGCGCTTCAGCCAATAGCGAAGCACTTCATGCATCGCCGCGATCACCTGAGGATTGCGCCAGTTCAGGTCGGGCTGTTCTTTCAGAAAGGCGTGATAGTAGTACTGTCCCGTGTGTTCATCCCACTGCCACGCGCTGCCTCCGAAGTTACTCAGCCAGTTGTTGGGTGGGCCGCCGTCGGCGGCCGGATCGCGCCACAAATACCAGTCGCGCTTGCGGCTGCCCCGGTCGGATCTTGATTCCTTGAACCAATGATGTTGGTCGGAAGTATGATTCGGCACGTAGTCCAGGATCAACTTCATGCCGCGGCGCTTGATGTCGGCCAATAGTTGATCGAATTGAGCGAGCGTGCCGAATAGCGGATCGATGTCTGTGAAATCCGAGATGTCGTATCCGAAGTCGGCCATCGGGGACGGGTAGATGGGTGATAGCCACAGCGCATCGACGCCGAGCGAGGCGCAATAGTCCAGCCGCTCTGCGATCCCGCGTAGATCCCCAATGCCATCGCAGTCGGCGTCGCCGAACGAACGCGGATAGATTTGATAGATCGCCCCGGATTGCCACCACGCATGTGCCATCGACGTTCGGCGCGAATCTTGAGGCGCCGCCTCGTTTGGGACGATTCTGTGACGGTATGCTATCCCACCGCTGACTGTCGAGAGTCGGCTCGCGGTTGCGCCAACCGACGGGAAAAAACACCTCGCCGACGTCCAGCGCTCGGACGATTGGCAACAGCAAGCCTACGTCTGCGGAACGATTCAAATGAGCACGATGCAAATACCAAAGATTCAAGAGCGCCCGGAAAAGGACGCACAAGTGGCTGAAGAGTTCGATCCATTGTCCGTTTCACGGCTTGATTAGCCTGATCTTTGACCCTATGTTCGCTGGCGTCCAGACAGAGTCATTCCGTTCGTGCTCAAATCGGGACTCAAACCAGCGAACGGAGAAGCTCATGTATTTCGGCGGCGGCATTCTTGGAACCATTCTCATCATCGCTCTGATCATCTATTTCGTACGCAGAGTGTAGCTGGCGTTCGTATCTTGCCTTCGATGAAGGCTATTTGCACGGCCGCACTGCCCGGCGTGGGTCCGCTGTTGGGCGCGAACGGGCCGTGATCGGGCATGGTCCTCGTCGGTTTTCAGTTCTCAACAACGGGGTAGAGTCAAATGCGGCGACTATTCTGGGTGATAGCGATCTCGATCGGAGCGATTGCAATCAAGAGACATCTAGTACTGCGCGCCGAACAAAGAGCGCAGGAGGCTGCTGCGGCAGACACTTGGGATACCGAGGGAGGGGCGCCAAGCCCTTCGAACATCTAAGGCCAGAAGTGCGCCGACTTAAGCGTGCTCATCACTCGAGATGGCATAGCGAACCGCCCCAGTGCGAGTGTGTGATCGTAAGTGGCGGATCGCCGGCAGATATCAAGCCCCAATCCGCCTAAGGTCACTTCCGTATGTCTCTGGGTGAATTTAAACGCGTTGTGCAGCAAGTTGAAGACGGCGGCATGTAGCATCTCGGGGTCGCCGGAAATCATGACGTCTTCCTCGCTGGGGATGACTTTGAGTCGACAGCCTTGCGTGCGCGCGTCGGGGGAGGCCGCCGCTTCGGCCAAGCCTCATACTCGAGCGCGGGGAAGAAGGGGAAAAATGGAGTTTTTCCCCAGTTATTCCCCACCTCTACTGCCGAAATGGCAAAAAACCTTTTAGAATCATGGAGCGGGAAACGAGACTCGAACTCGCGACCTCAACCTTGGCAAGGTTGCGCTCTACCAACTGAGCTATTCCCGCATTCCCGGGCGTGGCGCCCGAAATAGAGGCGCAATTGTAGGGCCCTGTCCGCCGGAGTCAAGGAGAACAGGCCACGAATTCGACCTAAGGCATTGAACCGGCCCATCTTTCCGCTGCTGCGGTGCTGCGCGAAGATGCCACAGGGCCTCCTGCGGGCAGCGCTCCTACAGGCTGGAGCTGCCCCGCAATTCGGGCCAGGCCAGCCGCAGGTAGCCGATCATCGACCAGAGCGTCAGCACCACGGCAATGGCGATCAAGATGATCCCCAGCTTGTAGAACGGAATTCCCAACAGAGTCCGGCGAAACAAGAGGAACGACAGACCCACGATCTGCATGATCGTCTTGTATTTTCCCAGCGACGACACTTTCATCTTGCCGCGGGCTCCGATTTCCGCCATCCACTCGCGCAGCGCCGAGATGGCGATCTCGCGGCCGATGATGACGATGGCGGCGATGGCCATGAACCAGCGCGGATCCCGGCTCACGATCAATATCAAGGCGGCGGCCACGATCAGCTTGTCCGCGACCGGATCCAAGAAGGCGCCCAGCCGCGAGGTCAGGCCCAATTTCCGGGCGTAGTAGCCGTCGAGGCTGTCGGTGATGCCGGCGAGCGCAAAGGCCGCGCATGCCGCCGTATCGCCCCAGGGATAGGGCAATAAATAAAAGAGCAGCACGATGGCCGGAATCATCAGAATCCGCAGCCACGTCAAAGTGTTCGGCAGATTCCAATGAGAGGCTTGCGGCCGGGAGCCGCTACTGCCCTGGGTGGAGGTGCTCATAGATCACTTGGGCCAAATCCCGGCTCAAGCCTCGAACATGCACGAAATCGTCGATGCCGGCACGCAAAATTCCTTGCAAACCGCCGAATTGCTTCAGCAGCTCGCGTCGTTTGACGGGTCCCAAGCCCGGAATGGTTTCGAGAATCGACTGGTTGTGACGCTTCGCCCGTTTGCGCCGGTGTCCTGCAATCGCAAAACGATGAGCCTCGTCGCGCACGCGCTGAATCAAGTGTAAGGCACTGGAGTCCGGCGGCAGTATAGTGGGCGTGTCCTGGCCCAACAAGAATAGCTGCTCCTGACCCGGCCGGCGTTCCGCGCCCTTCGCCACGCCGATCAGCGTGACTCCCTTGATGCCGAGTTCATCGATCACCTTGGCCGCCGCCGCAAGCTGACCCTTGCCGCCGTCGATCAGGAGCACATCCGGAGCCGTCATTTCGCCGTCACGGACCCGCTTGTAGCGCCGCGTCAGGGCCTGGTACATGGCGGCGTAGTCATCGCCCGGCGAAATACCGGCGATGTTGAAGCGCCGATAATCGCTCTTCAGCGGCCCTTCCACGCCGAATACGACGCACGAAGCCACCGTATCGGTGCCGCCGGTGTGGCTGATGTCGAAGCATTCGATCCGATTCGGCGAACCGTCGAGATTGAACGCCTCGCGCATGCCGTCGAGGCTGGCCTCGATGCTGGAGCGCGCGAGATTGCGCATCTTCAGCGCCTGCTCGGCGTTGTTGTGCATCATCTCGATCCAGCGCGCACGCAGGCCCCGTACCTGCGAGGTGATGCGGACCTTGTGGCCCGAACGCCCGCCAAGGGTCGCCTCCAGCAGCTCCATCTCCTCGAATTCGCGCTCGACCAGGATTTCGGCGGGCGCCTCGCGTTCCAGATAGTACTGCGAGACGAATTGCGCCAGGACTTCCGCAAGCTCGGCGAACGGCGCCCGCGGAAAGAACGTCGTGCTCCCCAGGCTGCGGCCGCCGCGCACGAACATCAATGCGACACAGTACTCTCCGTTGCCGGCCGCGATCGCGATGACGTCGGCCTCGTGGTCGGTACCGGCCGAGACGATCTGTTGCGCCTGGATCACCTTGAGATTCGCGAGCTGATCGCGCAGCCGCGCCGCCTCTTCGAATTCCAGCCGCTCCGCGGCGATCTCCATGCGGCGCCCGAGTTCTTGCTGCACCTCATCGTCGCGCCCCTCGAGCACCTTGACGGCCGCCGCCGCGTCGCGCGCGTAACTGTCCTTCGAAATGAGCCCGACGCAGGGCGCCGTGCAGCGCTGAATCTGGTACTGCAGACAGGGCCGCGAGCGGTTCGCGAAATACGTGTCCTCGCAATTGCGCAGCCGGAACAGCTTCTGCAGCTGCTGCAGCGTCTCGCGGACCGCACCCGCGGACGGGTATGGTCCGAAGAAGCGCCCGGGCTCCTTGCGCGAACCGCGGTAGAAGCTCAGGCGCGGAAATTCGTGTGCCGTGTCGAGATGCACGAAGGGGAAGCTCTTGTCGTCTCGAAGCACCACATTGAACCGTGGGCGGTGCTTCTTGATGAGATTGAACTCGAGCAGCAGCGCTTCCGTGTCCGAATTCGTGATCGTGACCTCCATGCGTGCGGTCTTCGCGACCAGCGCCTGGACCTTGGGATGCACGTTGCCGGCTTGAAAGTAGGAGCCCACGCGGCTTTTGAGCTGGCGCGCCTTGCCGACGTACAAGATCTCGTCATGAGCATCCAACATGCGATAAACGCCCGGGCGCGCCGGCAGGCTGTCGACGAAAGACCGGGCGTCGAACGGCGGAGGCACGGTGCTCATGAAGCGGACGCGGCACCGCAACCGCGCGCGCGTTGCGCGCCGCGCGGGGCGACGGCGAGCGCCTGAGCGCGGGCGACGACGGCCTCGAACATCTCCGTCGTCAGCCGCCGCGTCTGCGTGTTGTAGCGGCTGCAGTGATAGGAATCCACCAGCACCCGGTGCGCATCGAGCCGGTGCTGGGCGCCGTGCGCAAAGCGGAAATCCTTGGGCCGCAGATCCAAGGCCCGCAGCACCGCCTGATGCGCAATGCTGCCGAGCGCGAGCACCGCCCGCACGCTGCGGCTCGCCGCCAGTTCGGCTCGAAGGTATTCGTTGCAGACCTTGATCTCCGCGGGCAACGGCTTGTTGTCCGGCGGCAGGCACTTCACCGCATTGGTGATCCTCGCCGCCTTGAGCTCGAGGCCGTCGCCGGCCGAGCTGGAAACGGGCGCGGTCGCGAGCCCGAACTTGAACAAGGTGGCGTACAGCAATATGCCGGCATGGTCCCCCGTGAACGGGCGGCCGGTGCGATTTGCGCCGTGCTTTCCGGGCGCCAAGCCCACGATCAGCAACGATGCCTCCGGGTCGCCGAAGGGGGGCACCGGTCTGCAGTGGTAGTCGCGATGCTCGGCCTTGACGGAGTCCAAGAACCCGGCGAGGCGCGGACAACGTCGGCAGCTTGAATCGAACGCTTTAGTCATTGCCGGACAGGTCTGCGGAGGGGGCGATATTCAAAAGACCTGACAAAAAACGGGCTACGCGGATCACCGCGTAGCCCGCCATCGAGCGCGCCTGGAATTTGGACTAACCCGAGCGCAATCGAAACTTTGCCAACCCTCCGGCCATGAACCCGTCGGACCTGCCGTAATTCACCGGCGCCGGTCATTCGACAGCGCGGGCGGAAAAGATTCCCGCGGTCGGTCAATTTATTTGTGCGGTCTAGAGCTCAAGGCTGGCCACGCTCAGCGCGGCCGGAAAGGTTGCACGGCAGAATATCATCTGCGTGCCGCGAGGCAACCTAAGTTTTTACAAAACCGCTGCCCACGTGTGGAAATCGCGGCCCAATCGTGGCCCGCGAATACCGCCCGGTATCTAGACTATACCACAGATAAGTATCGTAAATTGCTGATGTGAAATAACTATTAGAAGATTATGCGGAGCAGCGGCGTCAATGACCCGCCCGACCCCAGAGGTAAGGCGCCGGCGCGGGGAGCCGGCGGGGGTTGGCGCAGGGAGCCGGCGGGGCCGGCGCAGGGAGCCGGCGGGGCTGGCGCAGGGGCCGGCCGCAAGAGCCCAAGGGCCCAGGGCGCTTACGGACGGGGGACTCTTGTCCGCCTGGTGGCGCCGACCCGGCGGGCAATCAACATGGCGAGCTCGAGGGCTTGTTCCGCGTTCAACCGGGGATCGACCTGTGACCGGTAGGCGCGCACCAGATCGGCTTCGGCGAGTCCCCGCGCCCCGCCGATGCACTCGGTCACGTCTTCCCCCGTCAATTCGATATGCACGCCGCCGAGCATGGAGCCCGTTTCCTCGTGGATGCGGAAAGCCGCCTCCACCTCCCCCATGATGTTGTCGAAACGGCGCGTCTTCACGCCGCCCGCGGTCGTCTCCGTATTGCCGTGCATGGGATCGCACACCCAAAGCACTTGGGATCCGGTGGCGCGAACCGCCTCGATCATCGCCGGCAGGCGCTGCTCGATGTCCTTCATGCCGAAGCGGTGGATGAAGGTCAGCCGCCCTGGCAGATTCTGCGGGTTCAGCACGTGAATGAGCTCCTGCAGCCACTCGGCGCTCATGGCGGCTCCGACCTTGACGCCGATCGGATTCGCGATGCCGCGGAAATACTCGACGTGTGCACCGTCGATCTGCGCCGTACGCATGCCGATCCACGGCATGTGGGTGGCCAGGTTGTACCATTTCTTGCGGCGCTCGATGTACCGGGTCTGAGCCTGCTCGGACAGCAGATGCAGGCCTTCGTGGCTGGTGTAGAAGTCGACCCGGGTGGCCGCGTGCACGGAGAGGCCGCTCATGGACTCGAAGAAATCCAGCGACTCGGCGATCGAATCGACGATCTTCTGATAGGCATCGCGCAGCGGCGCGTGCCGCAAAAAACTCAAGTCCCAGTACTCCGGGTGATGCAGGTCGGCAAATCCACCGTCGATCAGGGCGCGGACGAAATTCAAGGTCAGCGACGCGCGCTCATGGCCGCGCAGGAGGAGTTCGGGGTCGGGTTCGCGTTCGGCGGCCGTGAAGCCGGGCCGGTTCACGTTGTCGCCGCGATAGCACGGCAGCGTAACGCCGTCCCGGGTCTCGGTGTCGGCGGATCGCGGCTTGGCATATTGCCCCGCGAATCGCCCGACGCGAATGACCGGCTTCTTCAAGCCCTGCAGCAGGACGAGACTCATCTGCAGCAGAATCTTCAGGCGCCTGGCGATGTTGTCCGATTCGCAATCCTCGAAGCTTTCGGCGCAATCACCGCCCTGCAGCAGGAACTGCTCGCCGCGCTGCGCCTTCGCCAACTTCTCGCGCAGCGCCTCGACCTCCCAGGACACCACCAGCGGCGGCAGCCGGCTCAAGGCGGCCACCGCGCGCTCCACGGCCCGGGCGTCGGAATAGGACGGCTGCTGGGTGGCGGGAAAGCCGCGCCAGGTCGCCGGGTGCCAATTGGTCAATGCAAGGCTTTTGGACATGGCCGCGATGCTACGGCAAAATGCCGCCCCGACCAATATCCGTCCGAACTCGCCATGCACAAGTCCACTGATACCCTGAAGGCGCTCGGCCTTCGCGAACTCAACCCGGGCACTTGGTCCGGCATCCGCGGCTGGAGTGAGCAGCAATCCGGCCCGCTCATCGACTCCATCAACCCCGCCACCGGCCAATGCCTCGCGCAGGTGCGCGGCGCCACGGAGGATGACTATGAGCATGTGATGACCGCGGCGGTGGACGCCGCCCGGCAATGGGGCCGGGTGCCGGCTCCGAAACGCGGAGAGGCGATCCGTCTGATGGGCGAAGAGCTGCGTCTGCACAAGGACGCACTCGGCAGCCTGGTCTCGCTCGAGAACGGCAAGATCAAGGCCGAAGGCGACGGCGAGGTCCAGGAAATGATCGATATCGCCGATTTCGCGGTCGGACAATCCCGCATGCTGTACGGCTTGACGATGCATTCCGAACGCGTTTAGCACCGCATGTATGAGCAGTAGCATCCGCTCGGCGTGGTCGGCGTGATCTCCGCGTTCAATTTCCCGGTTGCGGTTTGGTCTTGGAACGCCTTCCTCGCCGCGATCGCCGGCAACTCGGTGGTGTGGAAGCCGTCGCCGAAAACGTCCCTGTGCGCGTTGGCGGTGCAGCAGATCTGCAATCGGGTGCTCGAGCGCCATTCGCTGCCGCCGATCTTTCAACTCTTCATCGACTCCGGCACGCACCTCGCGACGCGTTTCGTCGACGACAAGCGCGTGGCGCTGGTGTCCTTCACGGGGTCGACGCATGTCGGCCGCCACATCGGCGTGCGCGTCGCCGAGCGGCTGGGAAAATGCCTGCTGGAACTCGGCGGCAACAATGCCATCATCGTGGACGAGACGGCCAATTTCGAACTCGTGGTTCCCGCCATCGTGTTCGGCGCCGTGGGAACCGCCGGGCAGCGATGCACGACGACCCGCCGCGTGTTGGTGCACCGCTCGCGGGCTGCGGAGCTCGAACGCCGCCTCATCGCCGCCTACCACCAGGTGCGCATCGGCGATCCTTTGGATCCCGGCACCCTCATGGGTCCCTTGATCGATCCCAGCGCGGTGTCGCGCTATCGCACGGCCATTGCGGCGGCCCGCCATCAAGGCGGCGAGCTCCTGTGCGGCGGGAAGGTTCTCGAGCGGCCCGGAAATTTCGTGGAGCCCGCCATCGTGCGCGCCTCCGCCGACATGCCCATCGTCGGCACCGAGACCTTCGCCCCGATTTTGTACCTCATGAGCTACGACACCTTGGACGAGGCGGTGGCGCTGCAGAATTCCGTTCCCTATGGCCTGTCCTCGGCCATTTTCACCGACCGACTGCAGGCCGCGGAGCGCTTTCTTTCCGCCGCGGGCAGCGACTGCGGCATTGCCAACGTCAATCTGGGAACCTCCGGCGCCGAGATTGGCGGAGCCTTCGGCGGCGAGAAAGACACGGGGGGCGGACGCGAAGCCGGCTCGGATTCCTGGAAAGCCTATATGCGGCGCCAGACGACGACCATCAACTGGAGTTCCGAGCTGCCGCTCGCGCAAGGCATCGAATTCAACGTGTGAGCGATCGTTCGCCGAGCGCGGACGCATCCGCCTAGCGCGTGAGCCAGGCCTCGATCTGCGCCGCGCGCGCGGTCAGACGCGCGGCCGACACGGGACCCAAGGTCTTCAGCTCCTGCGCATACAGCGACACGCGATACTCTTCGATCCACGCCCGCAGCTCGTCCATTTGCGGCAGCCAGCGCAGTTCCGCGCGAATGCGCGAGTCGAGCTGATTGGCCGTCGCAGTCCACTCGTTCAGTTCGCGGAAAATGCCCGGCGGCTCGCCGCCGCGGGCGAGCAGACGCTGCCAGCGGCGCTCCTCCGACTTCATGTAACGCGGCATCTGTCGCAGCCAGTCCATTGAAATATATAATATTCTATCGGCCGCAAACAGCCGTTGCAAATGCGCATGACTCTCCTCGGCCAAGGGCGCATGGGCCCGCGCCCGGGGATCGTCCAGCAAGCGGCGGATCTCGCGCGCCTCAATGAACCAAGTGCGCGCGGTGGCGGTTACCTCGGAGAGGGCCGGATACAAGCGCTCGCGGCCCGCGTCCACCGCGGCTTCGAATGCAGCGCGCTCCACGGGCGGCCCGGTGTCGTGAAAACACGCCCGGCGAAACGCGAGGTGCAGCAACGCGCCGACCAGCGCATCGCCATGCAGGTAGGGGCTCGCCGCCAGCAACAGCGGCGTATCCGACGTGATCGCTCTGGCGAGATCCCGCGCCTGGCGCTCGAGCATCGACCGTGCGAGCGCGACGGCGCCCTGCGCCAACGTACGCGCCGCTTCCTCGCGCGACCACTCGAAGCGCAACCTCACTCCGGCGGGAGTGGTGGGCGCTAGCGCCGGATGCACGTGCACGAACCCCTCCTCCACGTCGACCGCCGCGGTTTCGCCGAGTTCGTCCCAATCGAAACGGCGCCAGACTGCCGGTGACAGAGCAGCCGCGCGGCGGTCGAGCTCCGCGCGTGCTCTGGCGGCACAGCGGCGCCGCAAGGCGGCAAGATCACTGCCGCGGGCCAATTCACGCAACGGTTTGTGTTCGGCTCCCTGAGAGGACGCATGTCCGGGGGCATGATCCAGCACCGCGAGCTGCGGTGTCAGATGCGCGGGCACCGCGCCGGCGTCGAAGCGAATGAGCGCTTCGGGAATCGCACGGGACTCCTTGAGCCAGTCCGCAAGGCGCTGCACGTTGGTCGAGGGAGCGCCCATGAATTCCATGAAGGCGTGCGCGGTGGCGGCGATGGGTATCAGACCGCGCCGCGCATCCTTGGGCAGCGACCGCAGCAGCGCTTCCACCCGCGGTGCGGCGAGACCCGGCACTGCGGCATCCACGGTCGCACGCGTGAGGGTCGGCAGCGCCAGCAGCGGGATCCGCAAAGTTGCACCGTCCCCCTCTTCGCCCGGAGCCAACCGGTAGTCCACGGGCACGCTGACGGAGTCGCCGGTCGCCGAGAGCACCACCCGTTCGGGGAATTGAGCGAGCAGCGCCGGATCCGGACGGCGCGCGAAAATTTGGTCCGGCTGCAGGGTGAGGGCGGCGCGCTCGGCCTGCGAAAGATGCCGCGTGAAGTATTCCAGCGTAGCCGCGCTCGACACCTGGCGCGGCAGCGCCCGCTCGTAGAATTCGACGAAAAAATCGGCGGCCCGCACGAGGTCGCGCGTGCGCAGCCGCTCTTCCATGCGCTGCGCCGCGAGAATGGCTTCATCGTTCGCCCGCAGCCAGTCGGGCCGGCGCCGCAATCGCTGGTAGACCAGCGCCTCCCGGGCAAAGATCATGCGCGATTCTTCCGGAGCGATGGGTCCGTAATTGACCACGCGATCGGCGCTCAGGATCAATCCGAGAAAACCGATCCGCTCGCGTGCGACGACCTCCTCGCGACCCTCGTCCCAATCGGGCTCCAGAAACTCGCGCTTCAACAGGTGATGCGCGGCGGCTTCGATCCATACGGGTTCGACTTCGGCGACACGCCGCGCAAACACACGCGAGGTCTCGACGATGTTGGCGGCCATGACCCATCGGGGCCGACGTCGCTTCAACGGCGATCCGGGAAAGATATGGAAGCGTACCCCGCGGGTGCCCGAGTAGACGCCCTCCTCGCCGCGCGTGCCGACCATGGTGCAAAAGCCGGCCAGGAGCGCGCGATGCACTCCGGTGTAGCTTGCGGGTTTGTGCTTCGCGACGATGCCGATCTCCGCGGCGCGATCGACCACCTGTGCGTACACGTCATCCCATTCGGACAAGCGCAATAGAGAAAGGCCACGCTCCTTGCACCAGCGCTTCAGTTCCCGGCGCGGGCCCCTGCGGGCGATTCGATAGGCCCGCCACAGCTTTACCAGTGCGGAGAATTCGGATTTGCCGTCTTCGAATGCAGCCGCAGCCGCCGGATCCTCGCCTGCGCCATCCGCATTCGCGATCCGCGCGTCCGGAACGCTCAAACCGGAAACGATCGCCAACAACTCGCTTTCGGCGCGAAAGCGGGTGCTCTCGATCAGCGCTCTTCCCAGGCGAGGATCAAGCGGCAGGCGCGCCATGGCGCGCCCGCGACGTGTGATGCGCCGCTCCTCATCGAGCGCCTCCAGTTCCTGCAGCAAGCGGTAGCCGTCGCCGAGCGCCCGCGAGTCAGGCGCGTCGATGAACGGGAATTTCTCGGCCTCGCCGAGTCCGTCGGCGGCCAGCCGCAGCAACAGCGCGGCAAGATTCGTGCGCAGCACCTCGGGCTCGGTGAATGCTGCGCGAGCCTCGAAGGCGTCCTTTGAATACAGGCGCACGCACAATCCGGGCCCCAGCCGTCCGCACCTGCCCTTGCGTTGGTCTGCGCTGGCGCGCGACACCGGCTCGATCGGCAGACGCTGCAGCCGATTGCGCGGACTGTAGCGGCTGACCCGCGCCAGACCCGAATCGATCACCGCCCGGATTCCGGGCACGGTGATGGACGTTTCCGCCACATTCGTGGCCAGAACGATTCGGCGCTTCGAACCGCGCTGAAATATCCTGCTCTGCTGATCCCACGACAACCGCGAATACAGCGTCAGCACCTCGATCTCCGCCGGAAGTTCGCGCTCGAGGAGATCGCCCACGTCGCGTATCTCGCGTTCGCCGGGCAGAAAAACCAGCACGTCGCCGTTGCCGGCGGGACCCGGCGCGGTCGCGACGTCGCGACAGGCCTCGAGCACCGCGGACGGCAGGTCCGGGTCCTCGCCTTCTTCCGCGTCAGCGGCATAGCGCACTTCGATGGGGTGGCCGCGGCCGGCGACGCCGATGATCGGCGCGCCGTCGAAGAACCGCGACACGCGCTCGACGTCCAGCGTGGCCGAGGTCACGATGAGTTTGAGATCCGGCCTCCGGGGCAGCAGACGCTTGAGCACCCCGAGCAGCAGATCGACGTTGAGGGTCCTCTCATGCGCCTCGTCGACGATGATCGTGTCGTAGCGCCTGAGGGCCGGGTCGGACGCGAGTTCCGCGAGCAGCAGGCCGTCCGTCATCAGCACCAGCCGGGTGGCGTCCGTGACCTGGTCGGCGAAACGCACGCGGAAGCCCACCGCCGCCCCCAGCGGCTGGGCGAGTTCGTCGGCGATGCGCGCCGCCAATGCGCGGGCCGCAAGCCGCCGCGGCTGGGTATGCGCGATGAGCCCGTCGATTCCGCGGCCCATTTCCAGACAGTACTGCGGCAGCTGGGTGCTCTTCCCGGACCCGGTGTCGCCGGCGACGATGAGTACCGGATGCCGGCGCAGGGCCTCGATGATCTCCTCACGCCGCGCCGAAATCGGCAGGTCGGGATCGTACTTGAAGACCAGGCTCCCGGGCGCGAGGACGCGCGCACCGGCCGGCCGCGCGTCAATCGGCACCTTTGACCTCTTGCCAGAGTGCCTCCTGCGCCGCGAGACTCAGCTTCTCGAAATCTTCGCCGCGCTCGGCGGCCAGGCGCTCCATTCCACGGAAGCGCCGCTCGAACTTCACGTTGGCTGCGCGCAGCGCCGCCTCGGCATCGACATCGAGCTTGCGCGCGAGATTCGCCGCCGCGAACAACAGATCTCCGACCTCCTCGAAGACCTTGCCTGACGCCGCGGTATCAACGGCCCGGTCGCCTCCGGCGGCGGCGAGCTCGGCCGCTTCACGCACCTCGGCCAACTCCTCCGCCACCTTGTCCGCGGTCTCCTGCGCGCGCTCGAAATCGAACCCGACGCGCGCCGCCCGCTTGCTGAGCTTGAAAGCCCGCAACAGCGCGGGCAGGGCCAGCGGCACGCCGTCGAGTGCGCTGGTCGCCGCAGCCGCGCGTTCGCGCGCCTTGATGTCCTCCCAGGCAGCTGTTTGAAGCGCCGCCGTCGCGGGTCCCGCGGCGCCGTTCGCGGACCCCTTCCCGAACACGTGTGGATGGCGCCGCACCAGCTTGTCGCAGATCGCCGCGGCCACCGCATCGAAGTCGAAATGACCGGCCTCCTCCGCAATTCGCGCATGGAAGACCACTTGAAACAGAAGATCGCCGAGTTCGTCCCTGAGATGCTCCATGTCGCCCCGCTCGGCGGCGTCGGCGACTTCATAGGATTCCTCGACCGTGTAGGGGGCGATGCTCGCAAAGGTCTGTACGCGGTCCCATGGGCAGCCGTCCGCGCCTCGCAAACGCTGCATGATTGCGAGAAGATCGAGCAGCCGGGCTGTCATGGCGATCGCGGCAGGCGGAACGTCGTTGATCGTGGCGGGCTCACCCGGCACGCGCCTGCAGCTGGCGCCGCAGAGTCAACAACATGCCGGCCGTGGCCCCCCAGATATTGCGATCCCCGTAAGGGATGTCATAGACCTGAAAAGTCACGCCGCCGAGGTTGCGCTCGCGGGGCCTGTGATTCGTCTCGTCCAGAATGAAGCTCAAGGGCACCTCGAATACGTCGTGCACCTCCGCGGTGGCAATGCGCAGCTCATAGGCGGGATTGACGAACCCCACCGCCGGAGTGACGCGATAGCCGGTTCCCACCCAATGATCGGGCAGATAGCCCGCGAACTCGACGAAATTCTCCGTGAGGCCGATTTCCTCGTGAGCCTCGCGCAGCGCGGCGCGCCAGGCATCGGCGTCGTCCGGATCGATTCGCCCTCCTGGAAAGCTGATCTGTCCGGCGTGGTCCTTGAGCGTCGTCGCGCGCTGCGTCAGCAGCACCGTGAGCCCGGTCTCGCGCTCCACCAGGGGCACCAGCACCGCCGCCGGGATCCGCGCCGGCGGCAGCGCCGCCCGCACCTGGTTCAACACCTCGGGGGTTACGTTGGCCAACCACTGCATGTCGTCCTCGTGCGCCGATGGTGCGGGCGCGAGAGCTTCGCGAATGTGCGCTTTTCCGAACAGCGGATCCGTCACTGGCGGGACGACCTCGCAGGCCCTTGGATCCCGCCTTGCGTGAGCGCCATGGGATCGAGCAGCCGCTCGAGCTGCTCGCGGGTAAGATCGGTCATTTCCTCGGCGACATCCAGAATCGCGCGTCCCTCCGCATAGGCCTTCTTGGCGATCGCGGCCCCCTTCTCGTAGCCGATGACGGGGTTGAGCGCCGTCACCAGAATCGGATTGCGCGAGAGTGCCGCGCCCAGTCTTGCGCGGCTCACAGTGAAATCGCGCAGCGCATGGTCGGCGAGATTGCGGCAACCGATGGCGAGCAGCTCCAGACTCTGAAACAAATTGTAGGCGATGACCGGGAGCATGACG
>Ga0070730_10003151_pt1 | contig 14869 bp, 12 predicted proteins | sample Coa_R1_3_FD_66447 | JGI IMG/M metagenome (GOLD analysis project Ga0070730, IMG submission 66447) | Surface soil microbial communities from Centralia Pennsylvania, which are recovering from an underground coalmine fire - Coalmine... | ecosystem: Environmental > Terrestrial > Soil > Unclassified ...
GGAAAGGGAGACAGATGCCCCTGGTTGGAGACCGTCTCATAACCGCGGCGCAGCCCCAGAATAATCCCTGATATGTAGCTGTGCGGCGCTACCGCGCCCTTGGCCACCCCTGTGCTCCCGCTGGTGTAAACGATCATCGCCGGCTCTTCCGGTGACATAGCGGCGGTCTCGAACGTGGTCCCCTCGGGCACGCTGTGACGAATATCGCTAAGGGAAATACCTGAAACGGCGCTGGACGATCCCACCCGCACCCGCAGCCGCACACTCTCTTTGCCCCAGCCCAGCAGGACTGAAGCGGTGAAGCTCTCTTCATCTCCGAAGAAGGCGTCGGGCTCTGCTTCCGCTACGCAACGGCCGGCATTTTCAAGGTCCATGCCCGAATCAATATGCACCGGGACAGCGCCGAGCTTGAATAACGCGAAGATCAGCGAGAAGTAATCGATGGAGGGCTTCATCGTTACCACGGCGCGCGAGCCGCGCCCTAAACCCAATTCCGCCAGGCCATGGGCCAGCCGGCTGCTGTCGTCATCCATCTGGCGATATGTCTGATGGACATAAGCGCGCCGCCCCGCTGCATCAGTCCCGCAGGGTTGTACAACGGCAAGGTCGTGTGGCCTGTTCCGAGCTATGGCACTAAACATGTCTGCAATCTGCTCGAACTTGGTAAACATGTTTGTCTTCCTGTGAAATAGAAATTTCTATTTGTTAAACATTTTTAACTTTGCGTGAAATAGAAATTCCTAATAATTAGGTGCTGCACATCTTGGCTGGATGTGTGCTGGCTGTAAAGGGTACTAAAGTAATTCGTCGATTAAAGTAACTTCTATGTAAATAATTGGTGACAAATCCGGGGCGGGTTTATAGATAAAAATAGCCTAATAAACTGCGGCGCTGGATGTTTTAAGCTTTGAAGATTTTTATGATTCGAAAGGACTTAACGGCTTACCCGGCTCACTGATGGCTTCAGGGACTGGGTTGCTCCCTCAAAAACCCTGGTCACGGTCCCGTGGCCCACCCCATAAATGACGAAACCCCTATCCTCGAGGCCCCAGGTGCGGAACAGCAGCTCGGCATAGCCGTCACCGTCCACGTCCACGGCATCAATGAGTTCGAGGCGCGGCGTAATGTCGAGCTTTGTCGCATCAGCCACGCTGACCAGCAGCCTGGTGGGATTGCCGTCAATATCCATGCGTGCGATCACCGTTACATAACGCGGAGAGGTGGAACCAGGCTGCGTCGGTTGCGGCTGCGGACGCCTGCCTTTGAGCACAGGCGCTGACGCGGGGCGTGCAGGTGGCGCTTCTGCGCTGAGTACCACCACGGCATCGTTGCTTAGGTCGAGGTCAAAGGCACGGACAACAACATTTTTCAAAGCGCTCGCTGTCAGCGCGGGACTCTCCTGCGGAAGCTGCTCCAGCGCCAGCTTGCGCATTTTCGTTTCAATCTGCTGTTTTTCTTCCGGACTTGCGTGGAATTCCCACGAGCGCGTCTCGGTCGGCTGTGCATCTGAGACGGCCACCAGTGTCTGTGTTCCCGGATCCGAGGCGGGTAAAGCTGCTGTCGGCGCAGGGTGCGTGGGGGTGTCGGGCGTAATCTGCGGCTGATTTTCTACTTCCTGCTGCGCCTGTGCCGTGGTGTGCTGCTGATGGCGCAATACCGGGCGATTGGGATCGCTGGGCTGAGGAGCAGCTTCAGGCGCTGTCGCAGGAGCCGGTGGGGCTGACGATGACGAAGGTTCTGCTGGCGCTGGTGCTGATGGCTCCGAAGACGGAGCCGGACTGACTGGCGCAGGCGCATCACTGCTCGAGCTGCCGCCGGACCGGCGCAGAATGGGCCTGTCGTCAGCCGATTTGCCGGGCTGTGTGTTTACAGGGGGCGGGGGCGCTGACGCTTTGAGCACCGCTTCTGCCGTTATCCAGTTCCCGCCGGCTACCCAGGTTCCGCTTTTTTCCGTGGCGGTGTTGATGGTCAAATAGCCCACGGGCAAGCCCAGCTTTTGTGCTTCATAAACGATGCCCCTGCCGATGGCCATAGGCCAGGGGCGGCTTTCATAAATGCTGGCATCGTGAAAGCGTCCGCCATCGAGAATGGTGACCGGAAACAGCCGCACGATCTTTCCGCCGTGCTCCTCGGCGGTGATCTCCACCACCGCCGTGGCGCGCAGTTTGTGTGAGGCGCGATGCTGCGCCACGGCAGCTATCAGGGCGCTCAGGGCCAGCAAAACGGCAACGCTGGCCCGAACTCGCCGCGTGCTGTATAAATTGCGGTGGTATGTATTTTGGAGAAGCATGCAGATCAATGATAAAACCCCGGAGATAGCTCTTGCCAATGAAGAGGGCAAAACCGTCTCCCTTGCGGATTATCGCGGTAAAAATGTGGTTCTGTTCTTTTATCCCAGGGCCAGCACCTCGGGTTGAACGCTGGAAGCGTGCGGGTTCCGCGACGCATACCAGAAAATCATGAAGGCCGGGGCGGTGGTGCTCGGCATCTCGCCGGACAAACCGTCCGCGCAGAAAAAATTCAAAGAAAAATACGATCTTCCCTTCTCTCTGCTTTGTGACGTGGAGAAGGATGCAGCGAAGAAATTCGACATCCTGAAGGAAAAGAGCATGTACGGCCGAAAGTACATGGGGGTGGAGCGCACCACGTTCGTGATTGATCCCCAGGGAAAGATCGCCGCCATTGTTACCGGCATCAAGCCGGAAGAGCACGCCGCGGCCGTGCTGGCCGCGCTTCAATAAAGCGCAGCCAGGACTTGTAGCCAATGATTAGTGGGAAGTGGTGATGGTGAAGGTAATTACGCTTTCCGAAGCAATTACCGCTTCCTGCTTTCCGGTAGCGGCAGCCACGCCGGTTCCGGCGGCTCCGCCCGCGCCCGCGCCAATGGCAGCCCCTTTACCACCGCCCACCAGCGCGCCGACCAGTGCTCCGGCAGCGGCTCCACCGCCGATTTTGGTTGCATTGCTTTTCGTGTGACTCTTGCCGGTGCGGCTGTAGCGGGAACTGGAAACCGTTTGGCCGCCAATTGAGGTGAGGCGAATGGAAAGTTGCCCGGGCGCATGCAGGCGTCCGCTGGACTTAGCCAGGGTCACCTTGCCTTTCACTGCATCGCCGGCGCGCGCCACCCTGTGGCCATTCACTACAACGTCTTTTTGCAGCGAGCCTTCCCACGTGTCTCCTACATGGGCCGAGCCGGAGCTGAGGGAAGAGCTGGTGCGCACGGTTATGGCCGTCCCGGCCGGAATGGTGGCCGCATTCAGCTTAAGGCCGAAAGTCAGGCCGAGCATGAGCACGAAAGTCAGAAGCCTGCGAATCGTCATTTCTCTTGTTACTCTCCTTGTGAAGAAAGAAAAATAACTATACAGCCAAATGACGTATCCGCCGGATCACCGGAGTGTAGTATGGGCCGTGTACAAAAGGAACTATGGCGAGCGCCAGCAGCGGTACGCTTATAATGCATAGCTTCTCGCTCCAGTGCGCCCATCTTCTGCAACGTGCGTTCTTCAGTCGTGACCCGCGCGAAGTCGGCCCGGAGCTGCTGGGAAAAATCATTGTCCGCCGGGAGCGGCGGGCTCTGCGCGCCGGGCGGATCGTGGAAGTGGAGGCCTATCTGAGTACCGGTGATCTGGCCGCCCACGCCGCCGCGGGCCAGACCGCGCGCAATTCCGTGCTTTTTGGCCTGCCCGGCCAGGCCTATATCTATTTCATTTATGGTGTCCATTACTGCCTGAACATCTCCTGCATGCCCCAGGGAGAGGCCGGCTGCGTGCTCATTCGCGCCCTCGAGCCGATTGCCGGAATGGATCGAATGACCACGGCCCGTGGCCTTGACGGCGTGAAGCCAGCCTCGGCTTCCGATTTGCGCCGCCTCACCAGCGGCCCCGGACGCTTGTGCAAGGCGCTCGAGATCACGCGTCCGCGCGACAATGGCAAAAATATGGTTTCTGTGAGGTCCGATCTTCAGGTCAGGGACGACGGCTTTCTGCCGGAGAAAATACTGGTCACGCCCAGAATTGGAATTACCAAGTCCCCGGACATGCCGCTGCGCTACTGCATCGCGCAAAATCCATTTGTTTCGCGGTAGAAAATCTCACCACTGATTTACACAGATGACACTGATCCGATTCATACTGGGACTTACGAACATACAGAAAATTTTGAGGCGGCTGAAACTGATAATTCCCCACAAGGATTGTCCAGGAAACTTAAGACCACCCAAAATGCACTCACAAATATGCTGCCTAAAAACAGAGACGCCCCAATAAATCAGTGTTCATCAGTGCAAATCAGTGGTAAAGAAATCCTGGTCCGCGCTCATCCGCGTAAATCCGCGGTAAAGGCTTTTCCGGGTAACACGATGTTGTCAATCAGCCGAGTATCCCCCACGTAAGCCGCTACTGCCACCAGCGCGCCGTGTGAGACATCAGTTGAAGATTCCAGGGTATTCCGATCTACGATCTCAAAATAATCGAGCCGCACCGCAGGCTCTTCCGCCATTACGCCCTTGCCCGCGGCAAGCAGAGCACTGGCGCTGGTTTCGCCCTGGTCGGCCATCATCTGCACCCGCTGGAGCGAACGGCTGAGCACCGTTGCCTGGCGTCGCTGTGCTGAATTGAGATAGGCATTGCGCGAACTCATGGCCAGGCCATCGGGCTCGCGCACCGTGGGACACACCACGATTTCCACGTCAAAGTTCAGGTCGCGCACCATCTTTTGGATAATCGCCACCTGCGCCGCGTCTTTTTGCCCAAAGAAAGCGAGATCCGGCTGCACAATGTGGAACAGCTTGGCCACCACGGTGCTCACGCCGCGAAAGTGTCCGGGACGCGAGCGGCCATCCAGCAGGCTGCTCAGGCCTTCCACGTCCACCCATGTCGTCGCCCCGCCGGGATACATCTCGTCCACTGATGGCACGAAGAGATAATCAACTTTTTCCGCCGCCAGAAGTGCGCGGTCCTGCTCCAGCGTGCGCGGATATTTGGAGAAATCCTCTTTGGGGCCAAACTGCGTGGGATTCACAAAAATGGAGACCGCCAGCAGCCCACTCCGCGAGCGGGCGGTACGCACCAGAGAAACGTGACCGGCGTGCAGAGCACCCATGGTGGGAACAAAGCCCACGTGCAGGCCCGCGCTGCGAGCCTGTTTGCTGAGCGCAGTAATTTCAGCGGCAGAGGAAATGAGGCGCATAGACGAAATGTAGCAAATGTGAAAAGGGCTTTTGGCTTTTGGTCATTAGACTTAGCTGTTAGCCTTTGGCTCTTGGCTATTGGCTTTTTGCGTTAGCTATACGCACCTGCACAGATTGAGCAACTTTAGGTGCTCCTTCGCACTCTGAACTCTTCACACCAGGTTGTGAGCCAATGCGTCAAGCTAAGGGCTAACGGCTTAGGGCTAATGGCCAAAGGCTAACAGCCAAAAGCCGCTTCTCCCCTCACTTCCCCACCGCTACTCGCTTCATCTGCTTTCTTGCCAGAATTGCTTCCAGCGCCTCTTTGGTGTCTTTTGGCAAATGGTAGGACTCCTGGTCCGAAGGGTAGCTTCCCGAGACCACGTCATCACGAAACTGGCCTACAGCCTCGCGAATTACCGTTGCCACATCGCCATAACGGCGGACGAATTTAGCCGGGGGAGCGAACGTAAGATTCACAATGTCGTGGAAGACCAGCACCTGGCCATCGCACTCCGGTCCGGCGCCAATGCCAATGGTCGCGGCGGAAACTTCTTTGGTGATCATGGCCGCGACTTCGCGCGGCAGTCCTTCCAGAACAATGCTGAATACGCCGGCGCGGTCGAGCGCAATGGCGTCTTTGATCAGCCGCTCAATTCCTCCCAGGTCCTTGCCCTGGACTTTAAAGCCGCCCATTTTATGGAGTGATTGCGGCGTGAGGCCGATGTGGCCCATTACGGGAATTTCGGCATCGAGCACGCGCCGTACCAGGTCCACGCGTTTTTCGCCGCCCTCCAGCTTGATCGCCTCTGCTCCCGCTTCCTTCACAAAGCGCAGCGCGTTTCGGACACCCTCTTTGGCGTCGACGTGATACGAAGCAAAGGGCATATCGGCAATCAGCAGCGCCGACTGCACGGCCCGGCGCACGGCGCGGGTGTGGTGCAGCATCTCTTCCATGGTTACGGGCAGGGTATTGTCGTAGCCCAGCACTACCTGGGCCAGCGAGTCGCCGACCAGAATCATGTCGATGCCGGCTTCGTCCACCAGACGGCTGGTGGCGTAATCGTAAGCGGTGAGGCAGGTGACCGGCTCTCGCCGCTCTTTCTTTTCCTGAATGGTTAAAGTGGTGATTTTCGTATGGGCGGGGCCGCCCATTCGTTCTTTGGACGAAGTGAAACTCATGTTGCCTCCAGTGCAGTTCGGAACGGGGCCGATACCGCCTGACAATCAGTGAGATGCAAACGAGGCTATTTTAGGCGCAGAATTCAGGGTTTGGCGAGAGAAAAATCGAGCGCTTCCAAAACCCTTACCGCGGATTTACGCCGATGATCGCGGATTGGGGGCACGGAATACGAGCCCCAAATAGGCCCTTGTGTAAAACCCTCGAGGTGGCCTGCTTTTTTCCCATGCACCCTTCCAGCCGCTGGTGTACCTTTGTAAACGCCCTGCGATACCTACGTAATGAAAAACACGCTTCCGGGTGCATTATGATTCTGTTCTCGGTGTTTCTTGCACGTGGGGCAGCGTAACTAAGACCGAAAAATGGTGTTTTAGGTCCTGTAAGGCAAACGAAACAACAATGGATCCCCTTCCCGGAACGCCCAAGCCGCAAAAAGAAGGCCAGCAGACTGGCGAGCGCACAACCGCTCTTGTGCTGACCGCCCTTTCCGTACGCTTGTTTGCCTTCGGCGGAGCTCAGGGGAAGCTGCGCAATCTGAGCTGGCAGCCCGAAGATACGGTTACCGCTCTGCTGCGCTCCCTGGTCCAGGACGCCCAGGGGCGAATCTCGCAGATTGCCGAAAGCACGCTGCTCGCCCACTTTGAGAGCCCGGCGCAGGCTGTCGCGACGGCGCGGACTCTCCAGCAAAAACTGCTGACCATTCACCGCGAAGGCTCGCAGGAACAGGTGGTTGCGGCGGCAATCGTGCATGGCTGGGGGCCGGCTGGACTCAAAGCCTGGCCGGAAAATCTGCCTGCCGACGCAATGCCCGCGACTCAGCTGGTTGAGCCAGGCCCCGCGCAGGTCCTGGTAACCGAGAAAATCCACGACGCCATGAAGAGCGTCCCAGGCTTTGAGTTCAATGCGCTTCCGGTGCGTGGTCCCGGAGAGACTGGCACGGCGGAGTCGTTTTACGAACTCCTGTGGGCGGACGGATCCACGTACGCCAACCTGCGGCGCGCCATTCACGATGCCGGCCTGAACATGTCGCGCAAGAGCCGGTACGAAATCCTGTCAGAACTCGGCCGTGGCGCCATGGGTGTGGTTTACAAGGCCCATGATCAGATGATTGGCCGTACGGTGGCGCTTAAAACCATCACCGTGGACCGCAACTCCCGCGACCACGCTTCGCTGGTGGAGCGGCTCAAGCAGGAAGCCAAAGCAGCCGGCGGCCTCGACCATCCCAACATCATCACTATTTTTGATGTGGGCGAGGAAGATAGCCAGGTCTATCTCAGCATGCAGTTTGTCGAGGGTGTAACTCTCGGCAGCCTGATTACGGACGACAAGCTGCCGCCCCTGCCCGCATTGCTGGGATATGCCGACCAGATTTGCAGCGCCGTGGGCTATGCGCACAAAAAAGGCGTGATTCATCGCGACCTCAAGCCCGCCAATCTCATGCTCACGCCGCAGGGCGTCATCAAGGTGCTGGATTTCGGCATTGCCAAGCTCGGCGATACCGGGCTTACCCAGGCCGGCATGGTGATTGGCACGCCCACATACATGGCGCCCGAGCAGGCCATCGGCAAGAAGGTTGATCAGCGTTCGGATATTTTTGCCCTCGGCGCGGTCTTCTACGAACTCTTTACCCGCGAAAGGCCATTCCGGGGCGAGATCACCACGATCTTCTACAAGCTGCTCAATGAAGACGCCACGCCGCCTTCGCAGATCAATCCCGCGCTGCCGCCGGGTATAGATGCCATTATTCGCAAGGCGCTGGCCAAAGAGCCGGAGAATCGCTTCCAGACCTGTGAAGAGCTGCGTCAGGCCCTGGCGGAGCAGGCGGCAATGCTGGCGAAAGCAGGCACGCAACCCACGGGCGCGAAAATGGCTGCACCGGCGCGGCCTTTGCTGGAAGTGCCCTCTCATGCGCCGATTGTTACGCCGCGTCCCCAACCGAAGCGCACATCGAAAGCCTGGATTTATGCCGCTTTGATCGTCTGTATTGCCGCTGCAGCGGTCGTACTGGGATTGCGCGTGGCCCGCATCCAGGCCGCCCTGTATGCCTTCCGGCATCCGAATCAGGTGAACGAGGCGCCGGCGCAGAACGCAGCTCCAACAGCACAGCCGGCGCAGACTGTGCAGTCCTCAGACGCACAGACAGGCGCCCAGGCCAAACCGTCTCCGGCTGGCCCGGAGCCGGGAAACACATCGACAGCCCCAGCCCCGGATACGTCCAATCCAGCCAATGCGCAGCCAGTTGCCGCGCAGACGACAGATGCCAAAACCACCGGCGATGCTGTGAGTGCAAAGTCCGATCAGGAGATTAACGAAACCGCGAAGGCTCCGGATGCAGGTACGAACGCGGCAGAATCTAAGCCTCGGCAGGATACGGTGAAACCGCGCAGAGTGCGCGAGGCCGTCACCGAGCCGGAGCCAGGAAACAACGTGAGCGTGGACGGCTTCCACCGCAGTGACATTCCCGATCTGCTGCGCAAGGCCGATGCCGCCGCTGGCCGCGGCGACTATGCCGGCGCCCGCTATGGATACGGCGTGGTGTTGCGCCTCGACCGCAGAAACGCTCTGGCCCGCGCCGGTTTTCTGCGCGCGACTGAAGCGGAAAAAGAGCGGGCGCGCCAGTAAGCGTTCAGCACTCAGTAGTCAGCGTTCAGTCCAGCCTGTACTCTTGCTTTCAGTTCTTCATTTTGGGCCTTTCCGCGTTGTTTCCCGGACCTTCTTTCATTAAACTCTCTGCTCATGAAAAGATTCGTTCTCATCTCTGCAGTACTATTGCTTTCCCTTTCCCTGTCCGCGCAGGAGTGGGCCAAAGCGGCGCTGGATAAATCAACACGCCACCAGGAATGGGTGGAGGTGAAGCATGACAATCGCGTGGTCCATGCCTTCGTGGTCTATCCCGAAGTCAAATCGAAGGCGCCCGCGGTGATTGTGATCCATGAGATTTTCGGTCTCACCGACTGGTCGCGCGAGGCCGCCGACGAGCTGGCTGCGGCGGGCTATGTCGCGATTGTCCCCGACCTGCTTTCCGGCTTCGGCCCGAATGGCGGAAGCACCAGCTCCTTTGGCGGCAATCAGGAGGCCATCAAAGCGGTATCGGGGCTTGATCCTGACGTGGTTACCGCCGATCTGAACGCAGTGGCCGATTACGCGAAAAAAATTCCTTCCGTGAATGGCAAGCTGGCCGTGGCCGGGTTCTGCTGGGGCGGAGGCCAGTCTTTCCGCTTCGCCACCAACCGCAAAGACCTGAGCGCCGCCTTTGTTTTTTATGGCCCGCCGCCCAAAGACACCAGTTCCGTCACGGCGCCGGTCTATGGCTTTTATGCCGGCAATGACAATCGCATCGACGCCACCATCCCCGAGACCGGGCAAGTTATGCAGGCTGCCGGCAAGAAATACGATCCTGTGACGTACGAAGGCGCGGGACATGGATTCATGCGCACTGGGGAAGATCCAACACAGGATGCGGAAAAGAATGCCGCCAACAAAAAGGCCCGCGAACAGGCGTGGGAGAGATGGAAGTCGCTGTTAAAAGCGATGTAAAAATAATGGGGCGCGTTGACTACCGCGCCCCATTATTTAGCGTTCTTTCCCCTTATCGCCGAAATCCCCCGCCGTTGTATCCGCGTTCATAGCCATTCAAATAGGCGTCGCGATATACCTGCCGGTAGTTATTGATAAAGCCAAATCTGGGATCATAACCGCGGTCCGCGTGGCGAAAATCGCCGTCGTGCGTGGGGCGGAAACTGTGTCCGGTATCACGGTCGCGCAGGCCGTGGTTAAAGCCATCGCGGAACCCGTTATCGCGGGCGATGTTCTGGGAGAAGCCTTCACGGTTACGGCCATCGAAACGAAACGCTTCGTCATACCCTCGGTTGTACCCTTCGCGATAGGCGCGGCGGTCATCGCCTTCCCGCCAGCGATTGTCGTCCCAGTCGCGGCGGCGATGGTGCTCCGCATCCCACCGGCCCTGGCGATAGCCTTCGTCAAAAGCCACGCGATCGTCGCGGTCGCCGTAAAATCCAGCCTGAACGACTACGCCCTGGGCGGCGGTCCAGACAGAGCTGCCGATCATGAGTGCCGTCCCGAACATAAGTGCTCGCAAATACTTCATGGTCCCCTCCTGCCAGCGCCCCGCCTTCCCCGATGGGCGCTGGCCAATGACTTCTGTAGGCTTTAAACCCACGGGACGGGAAATCTCTTTCCGTATGCAGGTAAAGTTGTGTGAGGAATGGTTAGGAAATTCCGAGCGTTTGTGCTTCCCCGCGAGGTCTTGTCTCGTTGCGCTCCAGGGCAGATAATGATCGCGTGAATTCTCCTGTGCGGACGCAAGCCACCACACACGAAGTCCTCAATCAACCCCCTGCCCTTACCGGCTACAACCTCTTTCTTTCCGACCGCACCCTGGTGAACGCGGTGCGCCGCGAAGGCGCTGCGTGGGCAGAAAAGCAAATCAGCGAACTGGGTCAGCTCCTGGGCAGTGAAGAGCTGCAGCGCTGGGGCTTTGAAGCCAACGAGAACGAGCCGGTACTGCACACGCACGACCGCTTTGGCCATCGCCGCGATGAGGTATTGTTTCATCCTGCGTGGCACAGCCTGATGCGGATCTCGATAGAACACCGTCTGCACAGCCTGCCATGGGTGGAAAAACGAGCGGGTGCGCAGGTAGCGCGAGCCGCCATGATGATGTTGACCGCGCAAAATGAGGCGGGACATACCTGTCCTGTGTCCATGACGTATTCCGGCCTGGCCGCTCTGCGCGCCGAGCCGGAACTGCTGCGCGAGTGGGAACAAAAGATACTTTCGCCGGAGTATGATCCGCGTTTTGCGCCGGCCATGCAAAAATCCGGAGTGCTGCTGGGCATGGGCATGACGGAAAAGCAGGGTGGCTCCGACGTCCGCGCCAACACCACCATCGCCGAGCGGATTGGCAATTCACGCGAGTACCTGATTACCGGGCACAAATGGTTCTGCTCCGCGCCCATGTGCGATGCCTTTCTGGTGCTGGCCCAGGCGCCCAAAGGGCTTTCGTGTTTCTTTCTGCCGCGCTGGACGCGGGAAGGCGAGCGCAACCGCTTTCATATTCAGCGCCTCAAAAACAAACTGGGCAATCGCTCCAATGCTTCCAGCGAGGTGGAGTTCGCCGGGGCCTGGGCCCGGTTGGTGGGAGAAGAAGGGCGCGGCGTGCCCGCCATCATCGAGATGGTGCATCACACGCGGCTCGACTGCGCCATTGCCGCAGCCGGGCTCATGCGCCAGGCGCTTACCCAGGCTGTGCATCATGCCCGTCACCGCACGGCTTTTGGCCGGAAGCTGATCGAGCAGCCGCTGATGCAGAATGTGCTGGCCGATTTGACGCTGGAATCCGAAGCGGCCACTCTGCTGATGGCGCGACTGGCGCACTCGTTCGATGCCCGCGAAGCCAGCGAGCAGGAGCGCGCGTTTGGACGCCTGGCCACCGCCGTCGCCAAATTCTGGCTGTGCAAGCGCGTGCCGGTGCAGGTGGGCGAGGCGCTCGAGTGTCTGGGCGGAAATGGATATGTGGAAGAGTCCATCATGCCCAGGCTATATCGTGAAGCGCCGCTCTATTCGATCTGGGAAGGCTCGGGCAATGTGATGTGCCTGGATATTCTGCGCGCCATCACCAAAGAGCCGGCCACGCTTGATGTCTTCACAGCGGAACTCCGGCTCGCCAAAGGAGCCGACCGCAGGTTCGACGATTTTCTGGCGCGGCTGGATCTGGCGCTGGCAAGGCAGGCCAAGTCCGGAGAAAACGGCGCAGGCGGAGCCGAAGGCCAGGCAAGAGTTCTGGCGGAAAAAATGGCGCTGGCTCTCGAAGCATCACTGGTGCTGCGCCACGGTTCGCCAGCCGTAGCCGAGGCATTTTGCGCGGCTCGCCTGACGGCCGAGAGCGGTCGCATCTTCGGAACGCTGTCTGCGGGAACCGATGTAAAAGCAGTTTTGGAGGAGACTGGCGGCTTTTAGTTTTGTCTCCTGGCCGAAACCAGCAGTATTTTTTACCGCGGATTGACGCAGATGAACCCGGATCGGATGTGGTTGGCAGCGCCGCCCGCAAAAGATGGTCTGCTCTGGGACAAACAGAGCTGCTGAAACCACAAAAGTCGATGGCCGGCACGTGCGTCTTCCTTGGTGGACCTTCGTGTCCTTTGTGGTTTCACAGTTTGTGAATTCACAATTGGGAGTGAATAAGAGAATGAATCCGTCATATCTTGCCGAAGCGCGGCGCAGTTTTCGCGAATACAAAATGCTGGCCGAGGGTGCGTTTGCCCAACTGCGGGCGGAGGAGTGGACGCGCCAGATTGATCCGGAAAGCAACAGCGTGGCCACGATTGTGAAGCACATGGCCGGCAACATGCGCTCGCGCTGGACAGACTTTCTAACGAGTGACGGCGAGAAGCCGGACCGCAATCGCGATCAGGAGTTTATTCTCGATGCCGCCACCACGTCTCAGGACATTGTGGGCTGGTGGGAGTCAGGCTGGAACTGCGTGTTTACCGCACTGGACGCTCTGCGGGAAGAAGACCTGAACCGGCGGGTTCGCATTCGCGGGCAGGAGTACACAGTCCTCGAAGCCGTGAATCGGCAGGTGACGCACTATGCGTATCATGCCGGGCAGATTGTTTTTCTGGTGAAGCACTTTCGCGGTGCGGAGTGGAAATCACTCACCATCCCCAAAGGTCAGTCGGCAGCTCTGGGAGCAAATATGGAAGCGGCGCGGCGGGAGCGGTGGGGGAATGGGAATGATCGCCCTTCGAGTTCTTAGCCAAAGCCCCAGGCAATCTTTACCGCAGATGAACGCCGATGAACACGGATGCGAAACTGAATCGTTGCCATCTTCAGGGAAATTGATATCAGCCAAAATGATTTTTTGTTTCCTCCTTTGTGTTCCTTCGTGACCTTTGTGGTTTCAAGTTCTAAACCAGCCGAAAGCAGGCTATGATGAGGCCGCTTCAATTCAGGAGGGTGTCTGCATGATGGGTCTTCTGCTGTTTTGCGCGATGCTGCTTCAGTCTGCCGCTCCAGCGGCGAAGCCGGTGCTGGAGAACGACCGGATTGCGGTTTGGGATTTGCCACAGTCCGGAGCGCTGCGGCCCCTGGATGCGGTGATGGTGACGCTGGCGGGTGAGGCAGTGTTTGTGCCGAAGGGAACGGCGGTGAAGGCGGATGGCCGCTCTTTTTTGATTGAGCTGAAGGAGCACGCTGTGCCTGCCGTGGCCAATAACAGCGGTTATCCGCTGGCGTTTCCGCGCCCCGGGGCCAGGAAGCTGTTCGAAAACTCACGGGTGATCGTGTGGGACTACTCCTGGACGCCAGGTGTCTCCACGCCTGTGCATTTCCATGACAAGGACACCGTTGTGGTGTTTCTCGAGGATGGCGACGTGAAATCAACCACGCTGGATGGGCAAGCCGTGGTGAATGAATACACGCCGGGCGTGGTGCGTTTTAACCAGCGCAATCGTATTCACTTTGAAACCCTGGTGCGCGGGAAACAGCGGGCGATTATCACCGAGCTGAAGTAGCGGGGGAGCAATGTTCACCAGAAATGCGCCCCGCGGCTGCGCGTAAAGCAGCCAAACTGGTGCAATTATAGTTTTCGGGCTTGGCCGGAAGGGTGTTTTTAGCACTACCTTTTGTGCATTTACGACGCTCACACGATTTTTTTAATCTTTTCGCAATATTTTGCCCCTTACCCCCTTGCGCGAATGAATGTGGGTTGCTATATTCAATTTGTGCTTGAGAGGGAAGTGGCGTAAGAGAGCCGAGCGCAAGTACAGATGTAAGCTCGGTGAAAGCTGCAGCAGCCAGGCAATCTGAGGTTGAGCAGCTCGATGAATCGATTTAGTTTTCCGGTCATCCGCAAAGAAGCCACCAATTAGCCCCAGGGCAGGACCTGCGGGGTATTATTCGGAAACTTTGATTTCCGAAGGGTTTTAAAAACCTACAAAGATCTTTTACGAATTTTAAATGAACCTTGGCTTTGGCGTGCTTAATTACCGCAAAGCGTGAGGCGCGAATGCAGAAAAAGTCCATCGCAAATCAAAAGTCGCCCGAAAATTAAAAAAAAGAGCGCGACGGAAGATTTAGCTTGACAGGAAGCAGCATGACGCGATACTCTAAAAAGGTTGTCTCCTGAGGTCGAAAAAGACCGTAAGGAAACTCAAGTTTCGAGGACGCCGGTTTAAAATCCGGCAACCCTGAAAGGCGCCGCTCAGGCGGAAGGCAATCAGGTCTTTGACAAACAGGTTGAACGTGCCAGTCGTGAGATGAAACGAGGATTTAAGTCCGAGTGTCTCACAAAATAGGTAAGTGCTGCGCGATGAATTCCGTTCTGCTTAGGCAGAATTTTTAATCGCGCGGCGGCCATCCTGACTACCCGTCAGATGGCCAATCAGGTTTCAAACGAGAGTTTGATCCTGGCTCAGAATCAACGCTGGCGGCGTGCCTAACACATGCAAGTCGAACGAGAAAGTGGAGCAATCCATGAGTAAAGTGGCGACCGGGTGAGT
>Ga0070730_10003155_pt1 | contig 14859 bp, 12 predicted proteins | sample Coa_R1_3_FD_66447 | JGI IMG/M metagenome (GOLD analysis project Ga0070730, IMG submission 66447) | Surface soil microbial communities from Centralia Pennsylvania, which are recovering from an underground coalmine fire - Coalmine... | ecosystem: Environmental > Terrestrial > Soil > Unclassified ...
CATGCTCGTATTCTTCTAGAATACACATGCCGGCCCCTTCGGCCAGGATCAACCCTGCTGCCCGCCGATCAAAGGGGCGATAGCCCTGAGGATTGGCGTCAGTCGTACAATAGCCCCGGCGCGCAAGAGCCAGGAGGATGAAGGGATGGAGCAAGGCTTCACATCCGCCAGCGAGGATGACATCGGCGGCTCCGCGCCGAATCGCGCCTGCGGCCATGCCGAGGGCATCCAGGCCGCCCACCGTATCGTTGATAGGGGTCTTACTGTAGCCTTGCAGGCCGTAGCGAATGGAGGTCTGGCCCACATTCGCCACCTGTAGCCAGGCAATGGCCGTATACGCGCTCATTGCGCGCAGACCGCGTGTGTACAATGCGATCATCTCTTTGAGCGCATACTCGGCGCCGCCCATCGTATTGGCGATGACCACTCCGACGCGGCGAGGATTTTCCTGTTCTGGCGCCAGTTGTGCGTCAGTGAGGGCTTCTTGAATGGCGGCGAGCGTAAAATGGGTCATGCGGTCCGTCCGGTTTGCCAGTTTTCGGTCGAGGATGTCCTCCACGACGAAGTTGGTGACTTCCCCCGCGACCAGAGGCGGCAGCGACGGGGCCGCAAAGCGTTGCACGGGCGTGATCGCAGAGATGCCCTCTTGCATCGCTTGCCAGAACGCCTCTTTGCCAAGAGCATTGGGAGCCACGACCCCCAACCCGGTGATGACGACCCGCCGTCCTGACTGCTGTGCCTGGCTGATGGGTCGGTGAGAAGAGACTGGAAGCATGTTAGTGGCCTCCTGCTAGCTGGCTATCCACCCACTCCGGTGCGGCAAAGACGAGGGCGGTATTCACCCCGCCAAAGCCGCTGGAGTGGGTGAGCGCGATCTGCACGGTCTTTGGGCGCGCCTGGTTGGGAACATAATCGAGATCACAGCGCGGGTCTGGCTGGTCCTGATTGATTGTGGGCGGCAGAATATGTTCGTGGATCACCAGGGCCGTAACGATAGCTTCAATCGCGCTGGCTGCTCCTTGCGTATGGCCGATCAGCGATTTCGTTGAGCTAATCGGGATATGATAGGCTTGCTCACCGAACACGGCTTTGTAGGCGGCGGTCTCGGCTGTGTCGTTGCTTGGGGTGGAACTGCCATGTGAATTGATGTAGCCCAGGTGCGCGGGGGTAAGCCCCGTCTCTTCAAGGATTTGGGTGAGCAAGTGTTGCAGCGGCAGGCCATCGGGAGGCAAGGCCGTCATATGATGGGCGTTGCTATTCGAGGTAAAGCCAATCAGTTCTGCATAGATGGTGGCGCCACGCGCCAGGGCGACCTCACGCTCTTCCAGCACAAGGACGCCAGCTCCCTCGGCCATGACGAACCCATCGCGTCCCAGATCATAGGGGCGCGATGCCTGCTCAGGCGCGTCGTTGCGCGTACTGAGCGCTCCAATGACGCTAAAGACATTCATGCCTGCCAAACAAATGGCTGAGTCGCTTCCGCCTGCCAGCATACGGTCCGCGCGCCCTTCTTGAATGGCCCAATATGCCTGCCCGATGGCATCCGCGCCAGCGGAACACCCGGTTGAGAGGGCCATGCAGGGGCCATGCAACTGATGATGAATGGCAAGCGCAGCAGCAGGCGAGTGATTCAGCAGGAAGGTGCAAGAGATGAAGGGGTCACTGTTCTCTGGAAAAGGCTGGAATCCATTCCGGGTGAGCTGCCCCAGGAGTTGTTCACCCTCTTCATTGGAAGCCATCGCTGTACCCATATAGACCCCTATCTGCTGGCGTGCTTCCTCCGTCAATGCGTTGGTCAGGTTGGCATCTTGTACGGCCAGGTTGCCGGCGGCAATGGCAAACTGGGTATTGCGATCCATCAGGAAACGCTCGTCATCGGTCAATCCGAGTCCTTGCGGGTCGAAGTCTGGAACTTCTCCCGCGATGCGTGTCGGCAAAGGGCTGGCGTCGAACCGGGTGATCGGGCGGACACCAGAGCGCCCAGCCACGCAGGCGTCCCAGAAGGCGTCTTTGCCGATGCCATTAGGTGCGACGACCCCCAGACCCGTAATCACCACTCGTCGAACTGGAGGATATGCCATGTCTGTTGCCCCCCCCAAAGTCCCATCCTCTCGATGCTTGTGCTGGGACTTTCTCTGTCATATAGCCATAAAAGATGGTTTACAAGACTACTTCTGTTGCTCTGCTGCCTGAGCAATGCCGTGCAAGGTCTGGTCGGCGATATAGGAGACAAAAGCGTCGCACATCACCCAGGCTACGAGTCGCCCAACCACCGGCCAGGGTAGAGTAATGTCATGCGTAATCGAGGCGCGAGTGACTCCGCTGGTCGGAATGATCGTCCATTCCACGTCCATGCCGGTGGTGGCGCCGCCGATATGTTTATAGACAATGCGATGCTCTTGCGGATAGCACCACATCTGGGATTTCCACCAGAGGGGGATGCGATCACGCCTGGCGGCCATTTCAACGATGCACTCATCTGGTCCGCGTTGCTCCAGGACGCGCACCCAGCGATAGTGCGGCAAGATAATCGGCCAGCGTTCTACATCGGCGGCCAGCCGGTAGACGACTTCGGGATCGTTGGCAATGGTAATGGTGTTGACGGTGTGCATTGTTTTTCCTTATTGTCTGTCTTACAATGAAACGCTATAAAAAGGTCTGCTGGTGTATGGATAGCACCAAAAAGTATCTTCATACCGGAGACAGCATAACATGGTAGGAGAAGGCAGGGCTATGAGCTGATACACACTTAATCTGATAAGCACTTCAAACGAAAAGTGTCGCTTTTAACCAGGAGAGCGTGATCTAGGGGGAAAATTGGTTATTTGCATACTTGCGTAAACCCCTCCAGGGGCATATGATAGGTGGCGAATCAGTGCTTCTGGACTACCAGGCAGTTGGGCGATTGAGTGGGGGCACGGGCAAAGCGCTCAAGCGTTTCCCCCACAGAAGCGGGGTCAACAGCCTGGGTGGCGTCAGGAAGCGCGGTAGAGCTTCTCTTGAGAAGAGATAGGAGGCAGCGTGTGATGTCAGGAAATAGACCACCAAGGATCGGTTTGCTCAAGTTTTTAACAGGCCCGCTTACGGGGGAAACGGTTCAGATCACCAAGGGAGAGGTCACGATTGGGCGAGACTCAGCGAACGATGTGGTCATCAGAGGAGATCCGAAAGTCTCAAGACAGCATGCGCGACTGCGTTGGGAGAGTGGTTCTTGGACAATTGAAAACATCTCTCAGCGGAGCTTTCTCACTGTCAATCAACAAAGGATGCAGAAGGCCGTTATTGAGAACAATAGTGTGATCAGGTTGGGAGATGACACGGCTTTCCTCTTCACGATTCAAGAGGATGCGTGGGAGACGAGTGGCCCGCCCTCTCGCTCTCCTTCGGAGCAGTCCGCCCCATCTGGTTCTCCTGCCTGGCAGCCGCCACCTCCGGCGCAGCCTGCCGGACCTCCTGCCTGGTCGCCGCCACTTCCGGCGCAACCTGCCTCGTCGGCGTCGGGTTCCAGGCCGTCTGCGACGCCCCCGCCGACACCTGTTCAGCCCGCTGCGGGATTGCCCGCACCTTTTCCGCCCGCGCCGACGGCGCCGATTCCCTATGCAGCTCCTTCGCCTTTTGCTCACGCGCCACTTCCGGCTGCTCCGGTCTATGTGCCCCCACAGCCCAGTGATTTCTCTGGGAGCCAGACGGGGCTGCTTGACCAACCCTGGAAGACGATAATTGCCTCCTCGTCCGTGATGGGCCTGACTTCGCTGGAGTTGATCAGTTCGACGACTGGACAGCGGAGGAACTACCCGCTCGATAAGCCGGTCATCAATATTGGGCGCGATCCGGCCAATGACATTGTGATCGAGGATCCGAGCGTTTCGGCTCACCATCTTCAGGTCATGCGCGAGGGGAATCAATTTATCCTGATTCACCCGCACCCTTCCCGCCCACGAACGGCCAATGGAATGCTCTACCAGGGGCGCAAGATTCGCGGCGATGAGAGCTTCCGCAAGGTGCTGGAGCGTGGCGATGTCTTTCGCATTGGCGATGCCGATGGCGCGCTGGTCACGCTGAGCTATCAGGATGGCAGCGGCATCGCCCGCGAAATAGCGCCTGCCATCCGCCCGATCAGGCTGGGCGACCCGATCCTGACGATTGGGCGTGGGCCAGACAACAATGTGGTGCTGCCTCACGCGCAGGTCTCCGGGCGCCACGCACGGCTGGTGCGCGAGGGAGGGACGTATCGCATCCTGGACATGAACAGTACCAACCATGTCTATGTCAATGCGCAGCTTGTGACCAATCAGTTGCTGAAGCTGGGTGATGAGATACGCATCGGGCCATACCGTCTGGTCTACGAGAGTACGCACCTGACGCAGTATGATGAAAGCAATTACATCCGCATTGATGCACTCAATCTACGCAAAGTCGGCAACAACCAGACGATTTTGCTGAACAATATCTCGCTGAGCATCCCGCCGCGCACCTTTGTGGCGCTGGTGGGTGGCTCTGGGGCGGGCAAATCGACGCTGCTGGATGCCATTTGTGGGCTGCGCCCGGCGCAGCAGGGGAAAATCCTCTACAATGGGCAGGATTATTATCGCAACCTGGCCTCCTTCAGCACGCAGATTGGCTATGTGCCCCAGGACGATATTGTTCACCGCGACTTGACCGTTGAGCGCGCGCTCTACTACGCGGCGAAGACCCGCCTGCCCAAAGATTTCACCGACGAGCAGATTCAACAGCGCATTAAGGAAGTATTGGAGGATGTGGAACTGACCGAGCGGCGCAAGCTGCTGATCAAGAAGCTCTCCGGTGGGCAGCGCAAGCGCGTGTCTATCGCGCTGGAACTGCTGGCGAATCCGAGCCTCTTCTTCCTGGATGAGCCGACTTCTGGTCTGGACCCAGGGCTGGACCGCAAGATGATGGTCTTGCTGCGCAAGCTGGCGGATAAGGGCCATACGATTATTCTGGTGACGCACGCGACCAATAATATCAACGTCTGCGACTATGTGTGCTTCCTGGCGCGCGGCGGGCGGCTGGCGTATTTCGGGCCGCCAGAGGGGACGAAGGCGTATTTCGGTAAGACCGACTTTGCCGAGATTTACAGCAACCTGGAAGCGACTGAGGAGAACCCAAATATTCCTGAGGAGGCTGAGGCGCGCTTCAAGGTCTCCAAAGAGTATCAACAATATGTGGCTCAGCCGCTGCGGCAGGAGCTTTCTGGCGGCTCCAACCCAGATACCTTGCGCAAAACCAAAGAACTCGCGCGCTCCAAGCGCGGCAAGCCGATCAAGCAGTTTTTCTTGCTCTCGCAGCGCAATGGCGAACTGCTCAAAAATGATCGCGCGACGCTCTTGCTCCTGCTCTTACAGGCGCCGCTGATCGCGCTGTTTCTGATGCTGCTGGTGCGCTTCGAGATCGGGACGGGCCTCTTTGATGCCAGCAAGATCGTGCAATGTGCGGCGGTCGTCCAGACAAAAACTGGCCCTGTTGGCCTCACGAAGAGTACCTCTCAGATAGTCCCGTGTGATACCATCGTGACCTTTCTCAACACTGACAAAACGCCGAATGGCGGCATCGCCTACGCGAACGCGCACGGTGGGGAAAAGCAGGCGCTGCAAGATTTTATTACCACTGCTTCGGGCCTGAATGCGCAGCGGGCGCTGTTCCTGGTGGCCTTTGTGGCGGTCTTGTTCGGGGTGCTGAACTCGATTCGTGAGATTGTGAAGGAGGCCGCGATCTATCGGCGCGAGCGCGCGGTGAACCTGGGCATTGGACCTTATGTCGCTTCTAAGATGCTGCTATTGGGTCTCCTGGCGCTGTTCCAGAGCGGCGTTCTCGTCCTGATTGTCAATGCTTTTGAGCCATTCCCCAGCAAGGGCGTCCTCATGCCGCTCTTGCTAGAGAACTACATTACGCTGGCCCTGGCGGCGTTGTCTGGCTTGATGATGGGGCTGCTGATTTCGGCGCTTGCCCCCAGCGAGGATACGGCCCAAAGCTTGCTGCCCTTCGTTCTGATCCCCCAGGTGATCTTTGCCGGCGTGGAGATTCCGCTCAAGGATGGCGTGACTCAGATCGCGGCGATGTTGTTTCCCACGCGCTGGGCAATGGTGTCTTTGGGGACATCGCAGGGCATCCACAGCGATAAATTAGGGGGAGATGCGTTGCTTGGCAGCAATCAGACCTATCACGGGACACTTTTCTCGATCTTTTCGCAAACAGATGCCACGCAACGCCTGCTGCTGGGTTGGGGAGCGATGGGGCTGATGATTCTGTTGTGTGCGGTGGGGATTGGCCTGGCGCTGAAACGCAAGGATGTGCGCGTCTAGAGCGCCAGTCAGCAGCCGGGGGGCTGGCGGCTGAAGGCCGCGCCTGGAGTCCCCAAGGGGACGCGAAGCCTGCCTGCGCAGGCTGAGACGAAAACGCGGCTGCTTGGCCGAGGTCTAGGGAGAGAACGCGGGGCGAGCTCGCAAGAGCTCGCCCCGCGTGTTTTGTTTGGAGCCTACGGCCCCAGGTCTGTCTGTTCAGGCTACTGGCGTACCAGGCCCAGGTGGGGCGTGGTGGCGATATGCAGGTCATCGACGGCGGCATCTGGGGCCGAGGAAGCGGCGAAGACGACGCCATAGATTTGCTGCATGAATTCATTGCGCTCGGCGTCCCCGGTAGGGATGATCTGGGAGACATTGGAGATGTCCAGCGGTTGATGGCCCTGCTCGACATCGCGGAGATCCTCCATGCCGGAGACGAGATAGAGGAACGCCTCGTTGAGATCGGGGCTGCTGGCGTAGTCATGCGAGCTAAGCTGCTGGGCCTGCCAGAAATAGGATTCTTTGCCGCTGTATTGCTGATAGAAGCCGGAGATCATGGTCATCAGGCGCAGGTAGGCTTTGCGATAGCTTTGGGTGAAGAATCCGCTGGCCTGCTCCTCGGTGACTTCGCCGCGCAGGAGGCTTGCCAGGCTGGCGGCAGCAAGCATGGCACCGTGCGTGGCGAGGTGGACGCCGGTTGAGAGCAGTGGGTCTATAAAGCAGGCGGCGTCGCCGATGAGGAAGTAGCCTGGCCCGGCGGTGCTTTCAGCGCTATAGGAGAAATCTTGTTCGGCGCCGATCTCTGATATAAGCTCGGCTGATTCAGCCAGATTGAGGATCAGCGGGCACTCGTTGATGCAGGCGCGGAGCATTTGTTCGAGGGAGAGTTGCTGTTTTTTCTCTTTGAAAGTGGTCTTGTGGAGAACGACGCCAATGCTGGATCGCCCGTCATGGAAGGGGATGATCCAGACCCAGCCATCGTCGATGGAGCCGACGACTACCGAGCCTTCAGGGGCGGTCTCCATGCGCTTGACGCCTTTCCAATAGCCCCAGATGGCGACATTCTGGAAGGCATCGGGATAGTGGCGATTGCGCAGGTAGCGGTTTGCCATGATGCCTGCGCGGCCAGAAGCGTCGATGAGGAAGTCGAAGGAGAGTTCCCCGTTGGTCTCCCCAGCGGCGTCGGCGGCCTGCGCCCAGTGGGCGCTGCGGGGGCGATCCCCATCGAAGGTGAGGCTGCGAACTTCGACGCCTTCGAAGACCTTGACGCCCTGGCTCTTGGCGTGTTCGAGGAGCAACTGGTCGAACTCGGAGCGAATAACCTGGAAGCCATAGGGATGGCGCAGCCCAGAGAAATCGAGAGTCCAGGAGTCGTTGCCCCATTTGAAGTAGCCGCCCTCTTTGCGCTGGAAGCCATAGGCGTCGAGCTTTTCGCGCGCGCCGAGTAAGTCGAAGATTTCCAGGCAAGAGGGCAAGAGGGACTCGCCGATATGATAGCGGGGAAAGTGTTCGCGCTCCAGCAGCGTGACCTCAAAGCCTTCGCGGGCGAGCAGTGTGGCAGCGGTAGCGCCAGCGGGGCCTCCGCCGATCACAAGCACCTGGGTAGACGTGGGCATCGTCATGGGTGTCTCCTTCTGGCGTGTCAAGCAACGCTTCGATGGGTGTTGAAGCCATGCACGGAGGTTCGTGTGGTTGTTCAATGGCCAGGTGAGAGATAGCGGGCGATGGGAGTAACGCCGCCCCGCACCTGCTGCCCTGGCTTGACTAGTACTTCGATGGCGCCGCGTGGCGCCAGGACGTCTGTACGCGAACTGAATTTAATCATGCCGAACTTCTGCCCGGCGCGCACCTGCGTTCCCTCATTGGCCCAGCAGACGATGCGGCGGGCGAGCAGTCCGGCGATCTGGATGACGGTGACTTTGCCGCGTGGCCCATCGATGGCGACCATGTTGCGCTCGTTGGCCTCGGACTTCTGGAAGTCCATCGCGTTGGCGAAGGCGCCTGGTTTCCATTGCACCTTGACAACTTCGCCTGCCACCGGACTCCGATTGACATGAACATTCAGCACTGAGAGAAAGGTCACGATGCGTGTCGCCGGGCCACCAATGAACCACTCTTCATCAACTCTATCAACTGCCATGATCGTTCCATCCGCAGCGGCGTAGATGAGCTGATCGTTCTGCGGGTAGGGGCGCGGCGGGTCGCGGAAGAAGAAGAGCAGTAGGGGCGGGGCGAGCCAGAAGGGCTTGCCCAGCCTGGGAAAGAGCTTGTTGATGAGGACCGCTGCCAGAATGGCTCCGCCGATATAGGGGAGTCCTTCCTTGAGCGCGCCCAGGGGAGGCGGATCAGCCTCGATGCGCTCCAGGAACTCTCCGGGTAACTGTGTAGCCTGCTGTTTTGCCATGTCCAGGCTCATTGTTCGTCCTCGCTCTCCCAGTCGTCGTCCCAATCTTCCTCGGCCTCGTCCTCATCATCTTCATCGTCATCCTCGTCAGTGGTGACGGTGAGGGTGGTCATTCCGGCAAGGCGCGTGCCTGCCGGGCCGGAGATTAAGCCAACAGCCGCTACTGGCATCACTCGGCGGAAGCGGCGGCGCACGGTCCGCTCAGTAGACCAGAGTAGGGCGTAGAGAACATAGCCGACGACGAGGAGGCTGAGCAGTCGGGCCTGGAAGGGGACCAGCGCGACGACGATTGCCAGCAAAAAGGTCCATTTGAGCATGAAGGGAGCGCGGCCAAAGATCTGGCCGAGCTTGGGGAACTGAATACGACTGCTCATCAAAATGGCTGTAACCAGCACGGCGATGGCGGCGGCAATCGGCGGCAGCATCACGCCCCAGAAAGCCAGACTGGCAATAAATGCTCCTCCAGACGTTGTCGGGAGGCCCTCGAAGAAACGAGGGTTATAGGCTTTCGTGGCGAAGCGGGCCAGGCGGAAAGCATTCGAGAAAACAAATGCTGCTGCGATGGCGATCCCCACAAAGCCTGGCGCTGGCAGTTCACGTAGATAGAGTTGATACATCATGAAGGCCGGAGCTACCCCGAAGGCGACCAGATCTGCGAACGAATCAAAGTTTTCGCCAAATTCGGTACAAGCGCCGACGGCACGAGCCACGCGCCCATCGATGCCATCACAAAAGACGGCCAGCCCCACCAGCAGGGGGATATAGAGGAAGCGATTCGGTACGGTGGGGTCGGCAGCGAGAATGACCCCGACAAAGCCCGCGACCAGCGCTATGGTCGTGATTGCGCTGGGGAGCCAGATGAGTCTGTTCGCATGCTGGTTGACAGTATCTTCAGGTGAGTTCATAGGTGGTGCAAGTGGTTCATCAGGAGGCGTGCTGTGCCCTGTCACCTGCGGTCTCTCCCTTCCCGGCAAAAAATCTCCCGCTGGCCTGGCGCTGTCTGTAGAGCGAGTGTATAGCACGTTGCTTGAGCTTGTCAAGAGCGTGGCGCTTTTTTAGACAGAGCCTCTCTGCTCGCGTAGCAGCATGCCAGGCGAGATGATCCCACCTGGGATCATCCCGGCCTCTCTATTATACTCTACTATCCCTAAGACGTTTCAGGCTTCTCAAGAGTCCCTGGATGTTTTGGCTTTCGCGTGGAGTTTCTGAAGGACAGCAATCAATCGATCAATCTCTTCGGCGGTGTTGTAGTGCGCCAGTCCAATGCGGAGCGCGCCCTGTTTGCCCAGAGCCAGGCGCTCCATCAAGGCCAGCGCGTAGTAATTGCCGTCCCAGGTGAAGATGCCGCGTTCGCCCAGTTCGCGGGCCATGTCGCGGGGGGTATGGCGGTTGCTGACGCAGGCCACTGTTGGCACGCGGCGAGGCAGGTCTTCGAGGCGCGTCAGACCCAGGATGCTGAGTCCGTCAATGTTGCTGAGATTTTGCAGGAGATGGGCGGCCAGTCCACGCTCGTAATCCTGGATGGCGCGCATCGCCAGCTTGATCGTGCGCCGACGCCCGCTCCAGTCGGGATACTCATCCGGGTAGAGGTCGGTCTGATCACGACCAAGCAGCGCCAGATAATCCATCGCGCCGAGTAGCCCGGCGATGCCCTCGTGGTTGAGGGTGCCGGTTTCAAACTTTTCAGGCGGGGTGTCAGAGGCTGGGCGCACTTTGTAGGCCGCCAGTTGCTCTAGCAGTGGGTGTTTGCCGTAGAGGATGCCCAGGTGCGGGCCAAAAAACTTGTAGGCTGAGCATGCCAGAAAATCGCAATCGAGGGCGCGCACATCGATGGGGCCGTGTGGCGCATACTGGACGGCATCGACAAAGACCAGCGCGCCAACTTCGCGTGCCCATCTGATGATGGTGGAGAGGTCGTTGATCGTGCCGACGGCGTTGGAGGCATAGCCAACCGCCACGAGTTTGGTGCGCGGTGAAAGTTTGTGCTGGAGGTCGTCCATGTCGAGTGTGCAGGTGTCTGGATGGATGTCCGCTGTTTGGATGACAGCCCCCTGTTCGCGCAGGGCCAGCCAGGGCGCAATGTTGGCGTCGTGATCCAGGGTTGTGACCAGAATCTCGTCGCCGGGCTGGAAAACACGCCCCAGGGCGCGGCTGACGGCGAAGGTCAGGGTGGTCATGTTCGCGCCAAAGATGATCTCGTCGGGGTCGGCGTTGAGAAAGTCGGCGATTGCGGCGCGCGCCTCGGCAATGATGGCATCGGTGCGGCGGCTATTGGCGAAAGCGCCGCCCGTGTTGGCATTGGCCCGTGTGAGATAGGCGGTTATGGCCTCGATGACCAGCGAGGGCGTCTGCGTGCCACCGGGGTTATCAAAAAAGACGATGGGTTGTTCCTGCATCGTCTGGCCGAGTGCTGGGAAAAAACGACGATACGCTTGCAAATCAGGTAGAGTTGCCTGCATTCATGTCCTCCTGGGAAGAAAGCCTTATTTGGTATCTTATAGGCTTTCCTCATTATGGCATGAGGGATAGGCACTGTGGTAGGGGCGTGTCCTGGTTAGCGCCAATCCTGGGGCAGCCAACCGCGAATGCGCTGTCGCCAGAGCGAGCGCGCCTCGCTGCCGGCGAGCAGGAGGGTGATGCAGATGCCCAGGACCATCCAGAGCATCCAGACAAACCAGCCGATGAGGCCACCATCGGGCGATAGCAAGAATTGTAGCCAGGTTAGCGCTGTGCCCACCAGCGGATTGATGCTGCTGACCAGCGCATTGCGCAGCGCCGGTTGGACGAAGATGAAGCTTAGCACGACGATGGTTGCCAGCAGGGATGAGAGGATCAGATCGCGTGCCGCTGGACGGAAAGGCCCGCGCTCGCTTGCGCGGCGCCTGCGCTGGTGAGGCGCGGCTGGTAGCTCTGATGGAGCCTGCGCGGTGGTCTGGGCGATGCTTGTCATAATCGCGTCAGCAAGCCAGGGAGGCTCTACGACGTTGCTCAGGCTGTGGACCTCTGCTACGACATCTTCAAGCAACATCCACTCTGAGCGGCAGGTGGGACACTGCGCCAGATGGCGTTCCAACGCTCGCGTGCGTGGCAGGCTGAGACGCTGATCGATATAGAGTTGAAGCAGATTTTGTGCCCGTGAACAGGTCATGAGCCATCGCCCCTTCCTCTCTCGCTTGCCGGTCCCATGTGCAGAAATGAGGAGGTAAGACGAGCCAGAAGCGAGGGTGATGTCTCTTCAGTGGCTAAGGAGGACTGAGCCGGGCTGGCGGGATTGGCGGATGCAGGGGCTGATTCGTCGTGATCCAGGAATTGAAGGCGTTCTTTGAGCAGATTGCGCGCGCGGAACAGATGCGTTTTGATGGTGCCTACCGGGAGGCTGAGCGCCTGAGCGATCTCCTCGTAAGTGAATTCCTGAAGGTGGCGTAAGATCAGGACGGCACGGTACTTCCCTGGTAGTTCCTGGATGGCCTGTTTGATCGTCTCCTGGCGCTCATGTTCTGTCACCAGCGTTTGAATCTCTTGTCCAGATTCCAGGGTGGCGCGATGCTCGGCCTGGGCCGTAGCGGCGTCCAGATCGCGGGTATCCCGGCGGCGCTGTTCCAATATTCGCAGGCAGCAGTGATAAACTACGCGGTAGAGCCAGGTGGAGAAACGAGCCTCGCCGCGAAAGGTATGTAATCCCTGCCAGGCGGCCAGGAAGGCTTCCTGTACAGCTTCGCTGGCTTCCTCATAATTATTTAACATGCGGAAAGCCAGCACAAAGGCGCGCCGCTGGTGGGTGTGTACCAGCACGGCGAAGGCATCTTGATCCCCAGCGCATGAGCGGCGCACCAGTTCCATCTCGCTCTGGAGCTCCTGCGGGGTTGCCTGCGTCTGAGCAAGCGAGGTGGGATAGGATTCAAAGGTCCGCACTGAGAGCGGCATCTGCTCGTCTTTCATATCCTGTTTGAGCAGAAACCAGTGCAAAAAGTTTCGCGGACCTTCACTCTTCATAACGTTCCCTCAGCGATCATTGGCTTTGCCTGCGATACGGGTGGCGTCATTGTCTTTGAGCAGGGGAGAGAGCAGCCTGCTTGAGTAGGGTATCTTTGTCCTGTATAATAGCACGAAACAAAGCCTACTATCATCCCCTCTTAATATAAGAGGGGACAATGTGAAGTTTGCAAGATAGATACCAGGCTGAAACCGCTTTTCAGAGGCGAGACAATGAATGATCTCTTGGTAATTGCTTTGGGTTGGCTGCTGGTCTTAATTGTTTTTCTGAGCTTTCTTTCGCTGCGGCGCTATCTGGATCACCGCGAGCGGATGGCGATGATTGCGCGGGGCATTACTCCACCTGATAAGCGTCGCAGTGGCTTGTCTAAGCCACAGTTGATGCGACGCACAGGAGTGCTTCAGGGAGGGTTGATTACCGCGATGGTTGGGCTGGCGCTGACACTAGGCTTGTATCCCATTGGGTTTTATGTACCGCCGTCGTTAGCCGGTCCCTACCATCTTGGTCCCTGGCTGCTGGCTGGTCTGGTTCCACTGGCGGTGGGCGGCGCACTGATTATTGGGCATTATCTCACACCGGGTCGCCCGGTGGAGATGCCCTCTGCCGCTTGGGCAGACGAAAGGTTGATGAGCGGCGCTCAGGAGATGCCAGATGCTTCTCGCATGCTGTCAGGGGATGTTCAGCCACTGGGGCTGCCGGAGCCGAGACGCTGGACGCTGTATCGTCGTGAATCTGCTGAGCGTGGGGTGTCGGCGGAGCGAGAGGGCGCGCAGACAGACGAGGGACTGCTGCCCAAGGCCGAGGCGTAATCGCCTGGCAAGCTGCGCCTGAGGCCCTTCGAGCTTATTCTCCCAGCCAGAGACGGTTGTAGGTCTGCCAATCGCTCTGGCTGGTCAGCCAGAGGGGATAGATAGCTACTCCTCCAAAGTGGCTGGTGTCTTCTCCGCTGTTGAGGCCGGAGGTTAGCCCCTGCAAGCCGCTGAGCATGTTCTCGGCGGAATCGTGGAAGCCAGGCCCGTTATCATGGTAGGTGGGGATGCCGATCAAGACCTGGGCTGGATGGTGCGCCTGGTTGTTGGCGTCTAGAATGTGTTCGGTCTCCTGTTTGACGAGTGTCTGGTAGAGGCTGGCGGTGGGCAGCGCCGTGTTGTACATCATCACCACGACCTGATCGACGTGCGCGCTTACGCTCAAGAAGTAATAGCTGGTCCACCAGGCGGAGCCGCGCCCAGAGATGGCCTGCACAAAGGGGATGACTCGCGCGGCGGGCGCCCATTTGGGGGCTGAGATAGAGATCAACTTTTCAGCGCCGATGGCGGTGCGGGTCTCGTCGAGCAGATCAAGAAAGTGGGGGTTCAAATTATGTACCGGCTCGATGTCGTAGTGGATTCCATCATAGCCGAAATCCCGCGTAAAACGGCGCGCCTCGGTCACGACGCGGGCGCGGGTTTCGGAATTGGAGATGTCGAGCGGGCCGCCTCCGTCTTTCTCCTCCTGACCGATCCAGGCCAGGATTTTGAGATCAGGGAGCCGTGATTTCATTTCGCGGACAAAGGCGCCTGCGTTGGGATAGAGTTCCGGTGGGATATGCCCGTCGCCATCTAGCGGGCCGACATGGGGAAAAAGGTAGCCGATCTCTTCACGCTTGAGCAGGGCTGCCAGCGCATCATACTCCTGTGGGGTGTGTGGCTGCCCGACCCAGGCATGCTCTGCCCAGACGGCGTTTTGATGCTGGTTGAAGTGCGCGCCACTAAAGCTGGTCACAGTGGCGTTAAGCTGCCACCAGAGGACGCCCACCAGCACTATCGAGAGTGCCAGGGCAATGCCCATTGTGCGCAGCAGCCGCCAGTACCAGCGGCTTTTATGGATAGGCCGGTTGATCCACCTGGCCGTCCTGGATTTCCAGATCGTTGGCAAGCCCTTCATCTGTCCAGGAGTCCTTTCTTTCTGGCTGCGCGCTTGTGCGTGTAGAGCTATTTTACCATGTCTCCCGGATTGGTTCCTGGTTGTAGTTCACAATACATACCCATTATCTGTCTGGGGGAAGGGGGGAGTTGGGTTTCTGGAGGCGTTGTTGCTCGTCCATTGCTGCGTTTGCCAGCGCATCCGCGCGATGATTCTGGCTGCGAGGAACATGCGCGAAATGAATCTCTGGGAACATG
>Ga0070730_10003156_pt1 | contig 14855 bp, 9 predicted proteins | sample Coa_R1_3_FD_66447 | JGI IMG/M metagenome (GOLD analysis project Ga0070730, IMG submission 66447) | Surface soil microbial communities from Centralia Pennsylvania, which are recovering from an underground coalmine fire - Coalmine... | ecosystem: Environmental > Terrestrial > Soil > Unclassified ...
AGTGTCCAACCTTGAGCAAGCGAATGAACGGAATCGTCTGGCGAGGACCTACGCCGCCATGAGCGATGGTGAATTGCAGCGTCTGGCGCGGGATCCCGAGTCTCTGACCGAAGTTGCCTGGGAAGCGCTGGAGGACGAACTGGATCGCCGCAATCTGGAATTTCCCGCCGATGAAACGCATCCGCGTGAAGAAGTCAACCTGAGAAGGCTCATCACCATCCGCCAATTCCGTGACTTGCCCGAAGCTCTACTGGCCAAAGGCTGCCTCGAATCCGCGGGCATCGAGTGCTTCCTTCGTGACGATAACCTGGTGCGGCTCGACTGGTTTATCTCGAACTTTGTGGGCGGCGTCAAGCTTTGCGTACAGGCGGAGGACGCGGAGAAGGCGCAAGGCATACTTGACGAGCCGATTCTGGAAGGACTCTACGTGCAGGGCGTGGGACTGTACGAACAGCCGCGCTGTCCCAAGTGCAATTCCCTGGATGTCAGCTTTCAGGAACTCGATCCTGCAGCGTACCTGAGCCTGGCGGTCAGAGTGCCCATTCCATTTCATCGCAACGCCTGGCGCTGCCGCGCCTGCAATGCCGAATGGGAAGACAACGAAGCTTCCGCCTGAAATTCGAACTCAACTTATATGCAATGATCAGCTATTTCTGCTTGAGAGCAGCATAGACCTCGCGCACAAACTCTGCGGGGCTTGTGCGCCCGTGGCCATATTGAGCATCGAAATCTGCAGTGGGATGCTCGGCTAACACCTCATCCTCGGAGCGACCCGCATCGATCATTCGCTTGATGCGATCGCGAACCGTGACGATCATGTCACGGAACGCCTTAAGACTTGCGCCATTGGTCACCTTTCCACGTGCAGGGACAACCTGGAAAGCGCTGTCCGTCCACGATTCGATAGTTCCCAACAGTCCGTCGAGCGCGCCGCCCTGTGCAGGATCGATAAGCGGATAGCCATCTCCGGGAAACACCTCGCCCATATAAACCAATTTCGCTGTGTGGAAATGCGCAAGCGCATCGGCGTCACTGTAACCCGGCTTTTGGTGGACGACGTGGATCGCCTCGCCATTCAGGTCGAAGGTCAAAACTTCAGAGAATGCGATTCGCGGACGATCGACCCCAAGTTCAATGAACTGGGGAGAGAGCGGCGAAGGCGTTCCCATGACATGTCCGCCGAGGCGTTGCAGGGCATTCTCATGCATCGCAACGAACGCACCCAGGCGTCCCCATCCGGCATCGCCTTGGGAATGTGCCGAGTCCTGCGGCGCGATCACCACGTAGCGCACGGAAGCCTTGGTTCGCGTCGCAAGGGTTTTATTGATTTGCTGAGTGCTCGAGGCCGAGGGTGTCCCGATCAACAGCGCCCCATCCGGTCCAACGGACGTAACGACGTTCCCATTTGCAGTGGAGAATACGAGGAGCGTGGGAGTGATCTCAGTGACGCCAACCCGCTCCTCTGTTCCAAATGCTAACGGTCGCGCGAATATGAGGAGACCGATCAGGGCCCATTTGCCACGTGAAAAGTGATTTCGCAGAATGCTCATTGGAGTAAGCCTTTCTCAGCGGTTTGCGGGTAAATATAACGGTTTCAGAGGTGGACTGCCATTAACGCGGCTGTCTGTTCAGTCGTTCGAAGCCTTTTTCAATTACATCCTGCGTATCCTCAGCCAACTTCAGCGGGGACAATTCCTCACGCGTAAACCAGCGGACTTCAGCGGCGTCGCTGGCAGCCTGGAGTTCTCCTCCAACCGGGCGGCACAGGAAATCAACTAATACGTAGTGATATTGCACTCGTTGCTCCTCGTTGCGCAGGATGCGGTCGTAAACGCCCAGCAAGTCGGCAGGTTCGACGATCAATCCGGTTTCTTCACGGGCCTCGCGAATGGCGGCCTCGCGGACCAGTTCGCCAATCTCGAGAACCCCTCCGGGGATCGACCACTGGCCCTGAATGGGTGGATGGGCACGCTTGACCAGCACAATGCGATCTTTCTGGATGATGATCGCGCCCACACCGACCAGCGGAAGTTCAGGGAATTCGCGTTTCATGAGCCGTAGGGAATTCTCAGTTCTCGGCTGTCCGTAAACACGAGGCTGAGAGAACGGGCAACCGGAAACGCGATTATAGCGGCTGACTTAGTACAACCGAGTTGGAGATTGCTAGAATGACGCTCGCGAGAAACTGAATATGGCGCTTGAAGAATATAAACGGAAACGCCGGTTTGAAGAGACGCCGGAGCCTCCGCCAAAGGTCGAGAAGAAGAAGGGCAACCGCTTTGTTGTGCAGAAACATGAGGCCACGCGGCTGCACTATGACTTTCGGCTGGAAATGGAAGGCGTACTGAAGTCGTGGGCAGTGCCCAAGGGGCCTTCGCTTGATCCGGCCGACAAGCGGCTGGCCATGCAGGTGGAGGATCATCCCGTTTCGTATTTCGACTTTGAAGGGAACATCCCAGAGGGCAACTACGGCGCGGGCAGCGTCATGGTATGGGATGTGGGAACCTGGCAACCGCTCTCTCCTGTGGCGGTAAAAGGACAATATGTACCCGGGACCGAGGCCGAAGCGGCGGCCATGCTGGCGAAAGGGGATCTCAAATTCCGCCTGAATGGCAAGCGGCTCAAGGGCGACTTTGCCCTGATTAAGATGAAGGGCCGGCGTCCAGGGAGCAAGGGCAACGAATGGCTGATGATCAAAAAGCACGACAGCCAAGTGGTGGAAGGATACGACGCTGGCGATATTGATGAATCAGTTCTCAGCAAGCGAAGCATGGACGAGATCGCAGGAGATGCCCGCTCGCGAGAGTGGAAGAGCAGCCGTCCTGCGGGCCGCGGGAAACTGAAGGCAGCATGGCTTGCGGATACCCTGGCGCGGGTGGAAAAAAAAAAGAAAAACAACGGCACAGAGGGCACAAAGGAAACAGAGGAAAAAACTAAGAAAAAATCGCTAGCATCGGAAAAGCAAGTTGCGCCCACTCCAATCCCGATGGCAAAAACGCCGCAACTGCCCACGAAAAATACCTCGAAATCCGCGGTCGCCTCATCATCCTTTGGTCTATCTGAGTCTAAGCCCGTGAAGCGGCCTATGCCCACGGTGATCCACCCCATGCTGGCTGAATCCACCAGTGAGCCTTTTGACAACGCGGAGTGGCTCTTTGAAATCAAGTGGGACGGCTACCGCGCGGTAGCATTTATCGAAAACGGCAAAGTGCGCCTGGTCTCGAGGAACCAGAATGAGCTCACGGCTCGCTACCCGGAATTGAAAGATATGGCGAAGTTCATCAAAGCCAAGAATGCAATTCTTGACGGCGAGGTGGTCGCGCTGGACGAACAAGGGAAGGCCTCGTTCAGCCTGATGCAGCAGCGCACGGGATTTCGTCCGGGAGGAAAGCGGGCAACGGCCAACGCGGATGTTCCGGTCCTGTATTACGCATTCGATTTGATCTATCTCGATGGCGAAGATTGGCGCCGGGTACCGCTCGATCAGCGCAAGCGCAAGCTAGGATCGGTGATCATCTCCGGGGATTCGTTGCGCTATTCCGACCATTACGAGGAGCGGGGCAAGGCGCTGTTTGAAATCGCGCGCGAGAAGGGGCTGGAGGGCATCGTCGCCAAGCGTATCGCCAGTTGCTATGAAGAGCACCGCAGCCGCGATTGGCTGAAGATCAAGATTCGTCACAGCCAGGAATGTGTCATCGGTGGCTACACGGAACCCGAGGGCAGCCGCGCCCATTTCGGCTCGCTCGTGCTGGGGCTATACGACAAGCAGCAGCGGCTCATCCATGTAGGACAGGCAGGCAGCGGGTTCAACCAGAAATCGCTGGCTGAGATGTGGAAAGCGTTGCAGAAGATTGAGACCACGAAAAGTCCGTTCTATGGCGAGGTCGAGGCACTGCGCAAGGTTCATTGGGTGAAGCCGGAACTGGTTGCGGAAATCGAGTACGCCGAATGGACGGGAGGCACCAACGCGGGCGCGGGCCCGAAACTACGCGCGCCCGTGTTTCTTGGGCTGAGGGACGACAAGAATCCCAAGGAATGCGTGCTGGCAGAGCTAGTCGCAACTGCTACGTGATTCCGGGTTACTGTTTTTCGATGCCATTGCGGTCGAGCACCTGCTTGGCATAATAGTTCTCGACCTTTGCCGAGTCGCGCAGCACTTCGTAGTACGCAGCCTTCAGCAATTGCTCGCGGCGATCGTGGAGTTGGGAGCGGATCGCCTGCTGCACCCGCGGATCGGACAACTCTCTCTGCCCCGCAGGTTCCTTTGCCACTAATTTGACGATGCGGAATCCCACGGCCTGCCTGTTCTGCGGATTCACCACGCTGATGATAGGGCTGTACTGGCCGGGCTTGAGCCTGAGTACCGTCTCACGCGTCGCCGGATCAGTCCCCTTCAGGCCAGATTCCGGCACCGTGCCCAGGTCGCCGCCGTTGCCCGAAGTCTCCGGATCTTCGGAGTATTTCATAGCTAGCGTGGCGAAATCGTCGCCGCTGTCGAGCCGGTTGGCAATCATCTGAATTTTCTTGCGCGCATCCGCCTCGTTCTGCGCCTTGTCGTTTTGGTTGTGGGCCTGCGGGTTGGGCGCGGGAGTCACCATGATCTGGGCAAGATGATATTGCGGTTCGATCAGGTTGAACTCGCCTTTATGGGCATTGTAGTAGTTGGTAATGTCCTGATCCGTGATGTTGATTTTGGACGATACTTCCTTGTTGAGGACCTTCTCGACCGTGATGGAGCGGCGGATATCGCGCTTGAAATCCGCGACAGTGATCTTCTTCTCCTGCAGGCGCTTATCGAATTCCTCCTGCGAGAAGGGGGACTTGATCTCGTTGTACTTACGGTCAACTTCGTCGTCGGTAGCCAGCAGGCCGAGCTTCTCGGCGCGGCGCATCACGATTTCGTCCTCGATCATCTGATGAAGGATGTTGAGGCGCAGAGCCGTCGCCTGTTCGCCGGTCGGAGTCTGCTGCGCCGAGGCCACGTTGTTCTCGTAATACTTGTCAACGTCGGAGCGGTAAATTTTTCGGCCGTCCACGGTGGCCATCACGTCCCCGCCCGGTTGGGAATTACAGCCGGCAAGTGCCGCGAGCATGATTGCAGCCAGCAGCCCAGTGGCGCCCCGGGCTAGCAATGAGCTTGTTTTCAAGGATCTTTCTCCGTTCTGAACCGCAAGTACTGGTGCAACTTCCAGATTGAGGATCTCGCCCCATTTACTTGGATGCGGGCGCCGGAGCCGACGGAATGTGCTCTGGGACCGGCTGACCGGCGTCTTTCAAAGCGGCGTCCAGCGCGGCGCGAACCTCGCCGATCGGAACCGCGCCGTCAATCTTCTGGCCGTTAATGAACAAAGTCGGGGTTGCATTCACGCCCAGTCCATCAGCTTCTTTCATGGACGCTCTTACGGCATCGTCGTTCTGTGCTTTCACACAGGACTGCAGCTTGACCACGTCTACATTATGTTTTTGCCCCTGCAGCATGGCCATCTTATCAATGGCCTCGAAACGCCCGCCCGGAGTTTTTTCCGCATCCACTTCACGCTTGTTGGCGTGGATGTAGTCGGCAAAATCCCAGTAGGCTTCGCTATTCTGCGCGGCCAGACAGTTGGCATCGACCGCAGCGTGAATCGCCCAGGGATGAATCTCCGCCAGCGGATAATCCTTGTAGATGAAAGTAATGCGGTCGCCGTATTCCTTAAAGATCTCGGGGAAAAGAGTCTGATGCATGGCCGCGCAGTAGGGGCATTCGAAATCGTCGAAGTTCACGACGACGACCTTGGCCGACTTGGGGCCACGGGTAGGACGGCCGGTGACGTCGATCTTGCTCATCACCTCGGCATACGGATCTTTGGTTAAATCGAACTTGGTCACGCGCAGAAGCGTGTTGTGGTCCTTCGATAGCAGGAACTTGTATTCCTTCTGGTGGCCTTCACCCTCGATGTTCACGGAAACGGTGTCATATCCCGGCATATCGCTGTTGGGAGAGATGGCTCCGACATTCACTTTCACTTCGGGGGGGAGATTGTAGACAGAGCGCACCTGGTGCTCGATCTTCTTGGCGAGGTCCGGGGGCGCAGACTGGGCTACACAACCCAGGCAAACCAGCAGCAGAATGAACAGGGAACGTCGAATTAGTGTCACGAAGAACCGCCTCAACATGTAAAGGTATGCTTCGATTATCTCATAGGGCGAGATGGCCAACCGCCGGGCGCGGGGCTAGCCGATCCGGCGCAGTTGCTCAACTGGCAGTAATGCATTCATGGACCCAGAGCGGAATCCTTCCAGGTCGAGGGTTACAAACTTGAAGCCGAACTGTTTGAAGATCGCCGTGAACTGCGCGGCCATCGCGGGATTCAGAGCGCGGCTGAGTTCTTCCTTAGCGATCTCGATCCGAACAATGTCTCCGTGATGCCGCACGCGGAACTGGCGAAAACCAAGAGCTCGAATCGCATCTTCGCCACGCTCGACCACATCGAGGGCCTCGCGCGTGACCGGACGGCCGTACTCGATGCGGGAAGAAAGGCATGCGGACGCGGGCTTATCCCAGATCCGCAACCCTGCTTGCCGGGCTAATTCGCGAATCTCCTGCTTGGAGAGGCCGGCGGCGAGCAGCGGAGCCGCGACGTGATGCTGGCGTGCAGCCTGCTGCCCGGGCCGGAAGTCACCTTGATCGTCGACATTCACGCCGTAAGCAATCGCGTCAAAAGCGCGGGCGGCGCGGAGTTGTTCGAGTACTGTAAACAATTCGTCCTTGCACTGAAAGCAACGCTGCCCGTCGTTGCGAGCGTATTCGGGACGATTGAGCTCGGAAGTGGAAACCACCTCGACCGGAAATCCCTGCTCATTGGCGAACGCGAGTGCATCGGCAAGGTGGGTTCGAGCCAGGCTGGCGGAATCGGCAATCACGGCGAGCATGTTGTCGCCGAGCACACTATTAGCCGCCCACGCCAGGTAGGCGGAATCTACTCCCCCCGAATAGGCGACCAGCAAACGGCCTAGCCGGCGCAGGTGCTGCTGCAGATACGCGGCTTTTTCGGCGAGACTCTGCTCCGGGGATTGCATCAGCTCTATGGTATCAGCCTCGGGCTCAGTAGAGCCTTTCCTGTCTCCGCAAGTTTCCGAATGAACCGATGTTGGCCAGGGTAAACGTGAACCGAAAGAGATTCTCGTTGCGCACATTGGCAATGGCATAGCGGCGGTATTCGAGGGTTACACCGCAGCAGTCCCAGTTATAGGTTGTCTGCGCACTGGCGAATTGCAGCTTTCGGATCTCTGTATCAAAACCCAAGCTGGTGGCGGCGCTGAAGCCGCGGCGCGCCAGGCCTCCATAGCCGAGAGCGACGCGAAACTGCTGGAACTTGCATGTGATCTGGCTGGTATCGGCCGCCGGTCCGCACTTGCCTTCACTCAAACTGGGTGGCGTCGTGTTGGTCTGTGGAATTTGCAGGAATGCATGGCCGCCGCCAAAAGTGAACGGTCCGAGATTGTAGTTGATCAGCAGCGTGCTGGCATTGGCCCGCCCTAACTGAAAGTCGTAATCCATATCCCATTCCGTATCCGTATGGCTTCCGGTCGCGATCCGCATGCGCGAAATCAGCGGGGACAGATGGCGGGGTTGGGTAATGAAGGCAATGCCTGTCAGGTCTGCGGTCGTGGTAAACACATTGCGTTGTCCGGTAACCAGCGCTCCGCCGAAGGTGGGATCTAGAAAATACTTCTGCGCCACTTGCCAGGTGATGACCTCCCGAACTTCCGGGCCCACGACACACGGCTGATTCTCGGAATTCCCGGCGCGTCCCCAGGGGACGGTCTGTTCTGGAGCAGCCGCCCCGACCGCCAGCGCGGTCATGGGAGTATCGCACTCCTGAACGGCCGACGACGGCTGCTTGGCGTACAGTCGGGTCACAAATCCGTATTCCACTTCGTGGGTGTCGCTCAGAATGTCGCGCTCGTCGAAATGCAGAACATCGGCGAAATCATTGACCCCGGTCACGTAGCGATAGACGATGCGCGGCTCGATCACGTGTTTCCACTTGCGCCCAAGATATTGCTTATCGAAGATCTTCTCCAGAACGGGCGGCCGCAACTCCACCGTAGTCTCGAGAGCCCGGCGGTTCGTCGGATTGGCCACGTCGATCCCATTCACAAACCGCTCGCTGTAGTAGGTTTCATGCAGATCCAGCGCGGAACGCAAGGACCATCCGTGAAACTGTAAAGGCAGAGAAATCTCCGGGCTCAAATCGAAACGGCCAAGCAGACTGCTGGTGTGGAATCCCGGCTCGCTGCGCGATAGGCCGGCGAGCGAGGAATCAAACGACCAGAAAAAGGGTGTGCGCCCGATCTGCCGGTCCACACTTGAAGCCTCAACATTGGGAGTGTGCAGTATGCGGATGGAATCGAAGACCGGTGGATTGGAAAGCTCGTCCTGGGCATTCGTGGTCTGGAAGAAGTTTTGGTACCTCTCCACCGTACCGCCTACAGAGAACCCATTGAAGGTCTTGGAGAGAAACAGTTGCGATTTCACTTCCGAGTTCACCGCCTGCGTGAATACGTCGTTGAAAGCCAGCCGGAAGAGAAAAGAGCTCAGATAATCAATATTCGAAACCGCCCGAAAGCCATAGATGTCGCCATCGGCATTAAGCCTGACTTCCTGCCCGCCCTCGCGCAGCAACTGGGGGCCGGTGCTGGTTCCGACTTCGATGCCACGGTCGACCACGCCGAAATAATTCAGATCTACGTACGAAGTATCGCTGGGACGCGCGCGGAATTCCCCGCGTTGCGACGACCCGCGTTTCGAGAAATACTCGCCTCCAATGGTCGCGTCCATGCTGCGGTCGATGACCCAGTAGACCGAATCACCGATGATGTTACCTTTGATCGAGGAGCGTCCAACCGTGGGTATCAGGAAGCCCGAATGGCGCGCCTCCCGTGAAACCGGGTGGGTCGCGTACGGAAAATAAAAAACCGGAAACCCATGCAGAAGGAAATCGCTGTGATAGATGGTGGCGTTCCCTCCCACATCCACAACCACGCGGTGCGCCTGAAATTTCCACTTGGGGTGAGGCAGTTCACAAGTGGTGATGGTGCCGTCGTACACCACATAATGATCAGAGCTGGTTTTTTCGACCCGCTTTCCAGTGAACGCAAAGGGAGCCGTCGAGGTCAGAATGGCGCGGTTGCCGCTGAAGCGCAGCCCGGTCGTTGCGGTCACGTCGTAAAAGCGTCCGGTCTCGGTGGTGACGTTGTAAGTCCCGTGACTCGCCTTGATGTGGTCATCATTCGGGCCGCCGTCGACCGTGAAGTGTCCAGAGGCGGTTGCCTCGCCAGTGTCTGAGTTGTAGGTCAGGTCGTCGGCGCGCAGGATGTAATTCCGGTAGTGGATCTCGACATCGCCGTGCAGTTTGTAGACGTCCCCGTCTTTTTCCTGTTGGAGTGCACAGATCGTGGTCGAGTCGGAGTCCTGCTCGGCTGCCTGAGTGGCACACGAGGTCATTTCGGCCGGATTGCTTGTTTTCTGCCCTGGAGCCGCACTTTGCGATTCTTGCTCTTGTTCGGAACCGGAAAGCAACTGGCTGGTTACTAGCGCCGACGCGAGAAGCTGATGACAAAGAAACAGCGCCGTGATAAGGAATCTAGTGCGAAGAGTCATCGGCAGAAAAACAACGGAAGCCGACCGTGCATTGGCGGCATCCCTTGTTGGTGGTTGCGCGTCCCTTGCGGCGGCACCGTGAACTTAGCATGGCGGTGCTGAGGAGGAAAAGTGACCACAAAGGCTAGGAGTACAACAAGGTCTTTTCCGGTTGTACGTTGGGAGTTGGCTGGCCGGATTTCGCTGGATTGTTTTCATGAATTGTCCGAAGTGTCGGGAAGTTTGTAGTTGCCCAATGGATCCCGTTCCAAATGCCGCCCCGGATTGTGAGCCAGCATTGGCGGACGGACTCATAACGGAATCAAGTTCGCAGGCAGGACTGCCATCGGAAGACGCCTGGCGGGATGAACTGTCGGTGCGCCTGAGCCGCTATCGGGCGCGCCGCAAAGCTCCTCCTCCGCGATATCCCTCGCTAAAGTTGCCATTCGAAGCGGTCGAACGCGCAGGCCGATCGGCAACCGAACCCTCGAACTTTCAGGGCTTCGAGCCCGCGTCCAATCACGCTCTCGCGCTCAATGAGTTGCAACCCGAGCGTCCCGCGCCCATGGCAGAAGAGACGAGGCAAAGCCGGCCGGCGAACGTTGCCGCAACCGGACTTGGGACTGTCCCCGAGCGCCGTGGAAGATCAAGCGCGAAAGTCATTGAATTCCCGGGATTCGCCTGGGGACCGCCCACGCCTCCGGCCGATCAACTCGCAGAGCCCGTCTTCGATCGGCCACGAATCCTCGAGGTTCCTGAGGTGACGCCCCCGCTTCCTGCACTCGGAGGGATCACGATCGAACCGACTCCTGTCAAGGAGGCTGAGAAGCGGCCCGGTATCGAGATTCCTCTGCAAAGCGCACCGCTGGGGCTCAGACTTGCCGCATTGTTGATTGACGGGCTGATCCTTACCATTGCCTCAGCGCTCTTCGGATTCATTTTCTGGAAGATCACGGCGTTCCGTCCCCCGCAGCTGCAACTCCTTGCTTTGGCGGCAGGGGTTCCCTGTTTGTTCTGGGCTGCCTACCAATATCTTCTGATCGTTTATTCCGGCACTACTCCGGGGCTCCGCCTTGCCGGGCTGGAACTGACGCGCTTTGACGGCACGGGTACGCCCCGCTCCCTGCGCCGCTGGCGTATTCTGGCGTCCTATCTGTCGGCGGCTTCGCTCGGCATGGGGTATGCCTGGCTCTTTCTGGACGAGGACGCCCTCTGCTGGCATGATCGGATCACGCACACCTATCTGGCGCCCAGAAAGCGCTAAAGCCGGAGGTAATTCCTTCACGCCGCCCTGTTCTCTTTGATAGCCTACGTGAGCTATGCGCAGGTACCTTGCAGTCCTCCTTCTGACTACCCTTGCTCCATTTGTCTCTGCCCAGCAACCCAAAGCTCTGGCTGACCGCCTGGCGGCCCAAAACGCTCTCTTCGACGAGCAGTATGAGTCGGACCTGCGCAGTTATCCCCAGCGCGCCACAGCATTCGGCGATTACCGCTACAACGACCAACTGAATGACTATTCGCTCGATGCCATCATGCGGCACCATCAAACCGACGAATCGTTTCTGGCCAGACTGGAGGCGATCTCGACTGCGGGGTTTTCCGACCAGGATCAGCTGTCGCACGACCTGCTGATTCGCGTGCTGCAGCAGCGCACCAGCGACTTTAATTTCAAAGAGTACGAGATGCCTATCAACCAGCAATCCGGCATTCATACCAGTCTGGCCGACCTGCCGCTGGCTGTGCCGCTCGACTCCGTCAAGCATTACGAAGACTACATTGCACGCCTGCACCAGATTCCGCGGGCCCTGAGCCAAGTCACGGAAGTTCTGCGCGCCGGCATGAAAGATAAGCTCATGCCCGTGCGCTTTCTGGCGGAAAAGATCCCAGCTCAGTGTGACGGCATCATTGCCGCTGACCCGTTCCTCCGTCCCACGAAGAAATATCCTGCGAGCATCTCTCCCGAGGAGCAGAAACGCCTGACCCAGGCGATCACGGACGCCGTCAATACCGATGTTCTGCCCGCCTATAAGACCTTCGCCACTTTCATCCGCACCGAATATGCTCCGCAGGGCCGCACAACGCTTTCCATCACCTCCCTGACTGATGGCGAAAAGCGGTACGAACATGACATTTATGCCCGCACCACGACGCACATGACCCCGGATGAAATCCACCAACTCGGCCTGCGCGAGATTGACCGCATTGAAGCCGAGATGACCGTGATTGCGAAGAAAGAAGGGTTCGCCGATCTTGCCTCGTTCCGGGCTTCTCTTAAGACCAATCCCAAATACATCCCAACGTCGGCCGAGCAGATCCTCGATGATTTTCGTCATTACATCGCGCAGATGGAACCGAAGCTTCCGCAACTGTTCACGTTGCTGCCCAAGTCGCCGGTGACGGTCGAGGCCATTCCGGAATTTCAGGCGGCGGCAGCCACCCACTACGTCACCGGCACGCCCGATGGCAAGCGTCCGGGCAGAGTTGTGGTTGCGACGTCCAACTTTGCCGAACGCTCGCTCGTCGATGACGAGGCCGTCGCTTACCACGAAGGCATCCCAGGGCATCACATGCAGCTCTCAATTCAGCAGCAACTCGAAGGGCTGCCCAAGTTCCGCCTGCACGGCCTGGGTTTCAATGCCTATACCGAAGGCTGGGCGCTCTATGCGGAGCAACTCGGAAAAGAGGTTGGCTTCTATCAGGACCCTGTCTCCGACTACGGGCGCCTGTCTTCCGAACTTTTCCGCGCGGTTCGTCTGGTCGTCGATACGGGCATTCACGCCAAGGGATGGAGCCGTGATCAGGTAGTGGAATTCATGCGCAAATCCGGCGCCGTCGACGAGCCCACGATTCAGTCTGAGACCGACCGCTACATCTCGTGGCCAGCCCAGGCGCTCAGCTATAAACTCGGACAGCTTAAGATTCGTGAACTTCGCGAACGCGCGCAAAAAGAATTAGGGCCGAAGTTCGACATCCGCAAGTTCCACGATGAAATCCTCGATGGCGGAGCCCTGCCGCTGGACATGCTCGAGGCCCGAACCGGCAAGTGGATCGCGGAACAAAAAGCCCATCCGTAGACGTTGATCGCGGCCTCTCTACGGCAACCGCGCGCCTGTGCTATCTTCATTGGCTTAGGCTTAACATCAGTTCCGCTCTCCTCCTGAAGCATGGCTACCTCCGTTGAGGGTACAAAACCGGCAGTAAAGGTCTTCGTCGCCACGACAGTGATGTTGACCTTCATTTCGTTCTGGCGGGCTTCCGCCATCGTACTGTCGGATTTGGCATCTTCGGCTTACTACGCGGGTGGCGATGCCGAGAAGGTCATCGGCAAAAGCGCTCCCTGGTTCATTCTGGCGGTCATGCTGTTCAGCTATGCGGTGCGGGCTCTTTATATCGAGTCCAGCAGCATGTTCGTCCGCGGCGGTGTGTACCGCGTGGTGAAAGAGGCGATGGGCGGGACGCTGGCCAAATTTTCCGTCTCCGCCCTGCTTTTCGATTACGTTCTTACCGGCCCAATCAGCGCCGTATCCGCGGGGCAATACCTTGCCGGCTTCATCAAGGACATCGGTATCTACCTGCACCGGCCTCTTACCTTTTCCGACGATCATTTTGCCGCGGGCGTGGCGGTTGTGGTGGTGCTGTACTTCTGGTGGAAGAATACCCAGGGCATTCACGAATCCAGCGGGAAAGCGGTACAGATCATGGTAATCACCACCGTTATGGTTGTGATCCTGATTCTATGGTGCACGTTCGCGATTCTGCGAACCCCGGTCCAGTTGCCGCCCAGTCCTTTTAGCCCAGCCGGCGCAATCCCGTTGAACAAAGATTCGCTCGGGTGGTTGAACGGGACCTTCTTCGCGCACCTGAGTTTGATCATTGTCTTCGTGGGCTTCGGCCATTCCGTGCTGGCCATGAGCGGCGAAGAAACCCTGGCCCAGGTCAATCGCGAAATCGAGCATCCCAAGCTAAAGAATTTGGAAAAGACCGGGCTGGTCATCTTCGTCTACAGCCTGCTGTTCACTTCGCTGGTTTCATTCTTCGCGGTGATGATTATTCCGGATAGCGTCCGCCCGAACTACTTCGCCAACCTGATTGGCGGCATTGCTGTGTATCTGCCTGGCCCGATGGTGGCCAAGCTGCTATTTCACGGCTTTGTCGTGCTGGTGGGCGTGCTGATTCTGGCCGGGGCGCAGAATACTTCGATCGTCGGCGCCAATGGTGTCTTGAACCGCGTGGCCGAGGACGGAGTTTTGACCAGTTGGTTTCAGAAGCCGCACAACCGGTTCGGGACCAGCTACCGCATCATCAACCTGATCGTCGGCATGCAGTTGCTCACCATTTTTCTCAGCCTCGGCAACGTCTACGTTCTGGCGGCGCTTTACGCGTTCGGCGTAATCTGGAGCTTCGCCATGAAGTCGCTGGCGGTGCTGGTGCTGCGCTTCACCGAACCGGGGAACCGGGAGTGGAAGGTACCGGGCAATCTCCACATCGGCAAGACCGAGATCCCAATAGGGTTGATGGCAATCTCGGCCGTCTTGTTTACTACGGCCGTCGTGAACTTGTTCACCAAGTATCAGGCCACAATTGCAGGGGTGATTTTCAGCGCAGTATTTTTTACGATTTTTACCGTATCCGAGCACCATGTTCATAAAGAGCGCCATGGAAAACCGGAACAACTCGATCAGTTCCGGGTTTACGGCAACCAGGAACTAGGCAGCGGCGCTATGGGCGTTCGGCCGGGAAACGTCCTGGTCGCAGTGCGCGATCCGCGCAATCTCTATTATTTACGGCATGTACTCAGTCACACCAACACGGCCAAACAGGATGTCGTGGTGATGAGCGCCCGACTCTACCACCGCGAACATAGCTTTAGCGGCAGCACAGTGTTTGAAGCCAGTCAGGTCTTCGATCATTACGAGCAGGAACTGTTTACCGCGGCGGTGGCTGTCGCCGAAAAAGAGGGCAAGCCGATCTCGCTACTGGTGGTTCCCGCGACTGATGTCTTCGAGGCAATCATGGTCACTGCGCAGCGGCTTGATTCCAGCCGCGTAATCTGCGGCCTTTCTAACAAGCTCACTGCGGATGAACAGGCCAAGCTGACTGGAGATGCCTGGGAGCGCCTGCCTGAGCCGCGCCCGCGACTGACCCTGGAAGTTTGTGCGCCTGACGGTTCGATTCGCGAGTACGCCCTTGGCCCACATACTCCGCGCATGCGCGCCCAGGACGTTGAACT
>Ga0070730_10003157_pt1 | contig 14855 bp, 13 predicted proteins | sample Coa_R1_3_FD_66447 | JGI IMG/M metagenome (GOLD analysis project Ga0070730, IMG submission 66447) | Surface soil microbial communities from Centralia Pennsylvania, which are recovering from an underground coalmine fire - Coalmine... | ecosystem: Environmental > Terrestrial > Soil > Unclassified ...
CGACGATGTGGCCCTGGCCCGCGTGCTCCGCCAGCATGGTATCCCGCATGTGGTCGGGCGCTGTGATGCCGACGCCACCTACTTTGAAGCCGTGATCGTGGACGGCGCCCGTGGTCCCTGCCTGGAATGTGTCCAGGGGACCGCCTTTCCGGCGCCCGCCCAGGAGGTGGGCGCGACGGTCCTGGAGATCGGCCGCGCGGCCGACCTGCTGGCCCGGCTGGTGTGGCAGCTCAGCCTGAGTCCCCGGGCGCGCACCCCCTGGTTCATCCGCCTGCTGGCCGACGGGCGCACCGTCTTGATCGGCGGGAATGGGGTCGTGCGGGTGCGGCCCTTCCAGCCGGCGCGGGCCGCGGGCGCCGGGGCCGCGTATGGCATCCAGGTGCCGGGCCAGGTCGTCGCCAGCGCGCCGGCGGCCCCCGGGGCGCAGTGCCCGCGCTGTGCCCGGGCGGCGAGCCCGTTGCGGACCGGCTAGACGCCGGGGCTGATACTGCGCGCCGCCCGCTGGCTGGCTTCCGAGATCAGCCGGTGCAGGCGGGCGATCTCGCTGCTGACCTGGTCGTTTAACGCGCGCAGAGCGTGGGCTTCGGCGCCATCCGGCGTGGTCACCTCCGCGGCGGGGGCGACGGCCGGCGCCGGCCCCTGGCCCAGGGCGGCGAGCTGCTGGGCGAGCGCCTGGCGCCGGCCTTCGAGCTCCTCCAGCTGGGCCTGGGCCTCCGCCACGCGCTTGGTGAGCAGCAGCGCCTCCAGATCCCGGCTGGCCCGCTGGCGCAACTGGCTGAGGTGGCGGCCGGTGATCTCGACCTGCGCCAGGCGCTCCTCGACTTCGGCCATGGCGGTGAGTGCTGGGCCGACATCGCCCGTCTGGCCGACCGTGGCTTCGACGATGCGGCTCATTTGCGCCCGGTACTCCCGCGTGATCGTTTCCTGCTGTTCCTTCCGCCCGTCAATATCGGCCAGCAGCAGGCGCATCAGGCCGATCCGCTTATCGATCTCTGGCATCGCCGATCCGTTCCCTATCTCGCTTAGCCGGCCGCCGTGAAGAACACGCGGCCCCGGTCCTGCTCAATATCTCGCTTAGCTGGGCGCCGTGAAGAACACGTGGCCCCGGTCCTGCGCAATCTCCTGCATACAGGCTTCCAGGCTGCCCACAAAATCGAGGGCCTGCCATTTGCCGGTATAGCGCATATATTCCAGGCTAAACGTGCTGGTCGCCGCGTCGTGCGGCACGATGCGCGCCCAGAGGATATAGTACGCTTCCCAGTCGGGGCGCCCCTGGGGAGTGACCCGCTTGAAGAGCACGAGCCCGGTCTTGCGTTCTTCCAGCAAGACGTCGGCAAACCGCGGGCTGTCCCGCACCGTGGCCACGGCCCGCGCGGCCATCGCGCCGCCCTTGCCGATGCGGTGCATCGCCGGGCCGCCTAGCCCACCGCCCGGGCCAACCGCTGCATGCTCTCATCCAGCATCGGCCCCATGACAAAGGGCAGGACCAGGCCGGAGACGCTCGGCACGTCCAGCGTGGTCGCGACCCGCGTGCCCGGCCCGGGCACGGCCGGGGTCAGCGCGATCGTCAGCGTGGCCGCCGGGTCGCCGTCCAGGGCGATGACCACCCGCCGGCCCGGGTCCAGGGCGGCCAGGCGCAGGGTCAGGGCCGCCGGCCGGCCCAGGAACGTGGCCTCGGCGGCGAACCGCTGGCCGACTGCCGGAGGGTCCACAGGGCCGGACGTGATCCGGTGGATCGCGCTGATATAGCCCGGGGCGTTGCGCACGTTGGCGATGTAGTTGTAGACGGCCGCCGGGAGTGCGCCGACCGTCACATGCTTGTGCAGAGTACCCATGGGGGGCGGCAGGCGCCGCTTAGGCCTCCTCTTTGCCGGCCGCAGGGGCGGCGGGGGCGCCTTTCGCGGCCCGCTTGCCGCTCTCGCCCTTATGCCCCTGCATGCGGTACAGGTCGATCACCTCCGTGACACTGGTCGTATCCTCAGGCTGCTTCTCCCGCTCCCGGACAATGCGCGGGAAGCGCAGGGCATAGCCAGGGCCGCCGTCGGCGCCGGCCGGGTGCATGGGGCTGCGGGTCACTTCGTCGGCTTGCAGTTCGAACACGTAGCGCGGCGTCACCCAGACCGAGGGTTTCAGGATGCTGATGACCCGGGGATCGGCGTGGTCGATCTTGTCCTGCGCCAGGCGCTGGCCGAGCTCGATCCAGAACTGGTTGCTCAGGCCACTGGCACAACGGGTCACCGTGGGAAAGGCATCCTTTTCTTTGTCGTAGACCGCGCATAGGAGGGAGCCGATGCCCCAGGCGGCCCGCGCCCCCTGGCCATAATCATAACCCACGATGACCACGTCGACCGTGTCGCGCAAGGCCGTGTCATAGGCCCGTTTCAGCTTGATCCAGTTGAAGTCGCGCTTCCCGGCCTGGTAGGGGCCACTCAGCTTCTTGGCGACGATGCCCTCCAGCCCCTCGCCCACGCTGTCGTCGTAGAACAGGGCCATCTCTTCGGCATCCTCGGTGAACAGCGCATCGGTGACCCGCAGGCCCGGCCCCGGGGTCAGGATGCTTTCCAGGCGGGCGCGGCGCTGCTCATACGGCTGCGTGGTGATGTCCTCGCCGTCGGCCAGCAGCAGGTCGAAGGCGACCAGGCGCAACGGTAATTGCTCGCTCATGGCCTCGATATTATGGATCCGCCGGCGCTTGGTGGTTTCCTGGAAGGGATAATACTTGCCGGTCACGGTGCTGTAGGCCATCGCTTCACCTTCGATGATCGCCTGCTCCGTGCGCAAATGGGTGCGCACGGCCGCGGCGATCTCGGGGAACATGCCGGTCATGTTCTCCAGGCCCCGCGAGAAGATCGTGACGTCGTCGCCGTTCTTATGGACCTGGCAGCGGAAGCCGTCATACTTGGGCTCGACGGAGCAGCGGCCGAGGCGCTTCAGGATCTCGTCGACCCCGTCCGCGCGCTCGGCGAGCGCCATGCGCACCGGGTTGCCGACATGCACCACGATCGTCGCCAGCCCGGCCGCGCCGTCCCGGTAGAGAGTCTCGGCCACCAGCCCGATGTCGCTCGACAAATTGTAGACCCGCTCCAACGGCGGGCGCAGCGACTTGTCGCCGGCTTGCGCCAAGGAGAGGGCATCCAGCACGGTCGGGTCGCCGATGCCGATGCGCAGCCGGCCGATGACGATACGCGTAATGTGCTTGGCCGCCAGCGGACTGACGCTTTTCACCAGCCGCGCCAGCCGCTCCACTTTGCGCTCGGTGCTGCCCGGGCCCCCCTCGGCAGCCAGCGCGCTCAAGGCCTGGTGGACCTCGCCGATCGTCAGCTCCGACCCGGTCGTATCGCCGCCGGCCTGGGTGCGACACTCCGCGGCGGTGAGCCCCGCGTCGCCCCGGTCGGTGAAGAGGTGCTGCACATCCTCCGCCGGGCAGCCCGTCGCCTGGGCGATGGCGCGCAGGGCCAGCTTCTCGTTAATGCCGAATTCCTTCTGCCGGTACTCGGGGGCGAGCCGGCCCTGCATCAGGTAGACCAGCGGGGCGATCTCCTCCGGCCCAGCCTGGCCGAGCAACCCGGCCAGCATATTGGTCATGACAATGCGGCCGGTGATCGGCTCCAGGGCCTCCAGGGCCTCGGCCACAGTTTGGAAGAGCAACGGCATTGGGATCTTGCCTCCTTTGGGTTGATCGCTTAATTATACCAGACACCCTCGTCCCGCGCCCAGGGATCGGCGACGATCATCCTGCCCACCCGAATATATATACCCAATTCCGGCTCAATATGCGGAACCGTTCCCCATCACGCAGCGTTCATATAACTAACAGCTAATCATCTATCCCTTGCCCATGGGAAAATACCGGGCTGCCGCGGTGGCCCGCAGTCGAGGAGTCTAAATGTACCGACGCGCGCTCCTGTTCCTCATCCTGCTTGGCCTGCTGGCGGCGTGCGGCCCCTTCGGCCCGAGTGCTACCACGCCGGTCCCGGCCGGGGCCTCGCCCACGACGGTCCCGGTGCCGGTCGATACGGCGGTCGCCACGGCCACGCTGGTCCCGGCACCCACCGTCACGGCCGTGCCGCCGCCGCTGGCGAGCGCGACGCCGCTGGCCAGCGCGACGGCCGCCGCGCCGCCCCAGGCCGCGGCGACCGGCACCCCGACGGTGCTGATCATCAGCGCGGAGGCCACCGTGCTGCCGGCCACACAGAAGCAGCTGGCGACGATCGAGTCCGAAGCCGCCGATCTGCGCGGGCTCCAACCCAAGATCCAGGTCCCGGCGCATTTTGTCTCCGGCGCCCAGCTCAAAGCCAATCTCACGCAACAGATTGCCCGGGACTATTCGCACGAAGAAGCCCGCCAGGACGCGCTGGAGCTCTGGCTGCTGCGGCTCATCCCCGACCGCTCGCTGGACCTTTACCAGCTCCAGGTCGACCTCCTGGGCGAGCAGGTCATCGGCTATTATGATCCCGACAAAGCCGAGCTATTTGTGCGCGACGACGCCCAGCCCCTCGACGCCACGGCGCAGGATACGCTGGCCCATGAGTTCGTGCATAGCCTGCAAGATGAGTATTTCAGCCTGAAGAAGCTGCGCCCCGACCACCTGCATGACAACGATCGCGGTACCGCCGTCACCGCGCTGATCGAGGGCGATGCGGTACTATCGCAGGTGCTCTTCGCCCAGAAGTATATGAGCAAGGCAGACTTTCAGGATCTGCTGAACAAAAGCGGCAACGCGTCGAGCGCGGTGCTGGACAAGGCCCCGGCCTATATCCGCGAAGGCCTGCTCTTCCCCTACGAACAGGGGGTGCAGTTCGTCACCGCCCTCTATCTGCACGGCGGGTATCCGGCGATCAACGCCGCCTTTGCCGATCCCCCGCAGACGTCCGAGCAGATCCTGCACCCGGACAAGTACCTGGCGACGCCCCGGGACGAGGCCTTGCCCGTGAGCCTGCCGCCCCTGACCAGCACCCTGGGGGCCGGCTGGACCCTCCACGACACGAACAATTTGGGCGAGTTTGACCTGGGCGTGCTCCTGCGCACGAACGGCGTGGACGACAACCTGGGGGCCACGGGCTGGGGGGGCGCGCAGTACGCCCTCTACGAAGGCCCGGCCGCCTCCCTCCTCTTACTCGACACGCGCTGGGATACGTCCCAGGCGGCCGGCGCGTTCAACGGCGACCTGCGCCAGAGCTTTGCGAAGGCCACACGCGTCGGCAATCTCTGGAGCGATGGCGGCCGCTTCTTCGCCATCCAGCATAGCGGCGACCAGGTGATCCTGGTGAGCGGGACCGACCAGGCAGCGGTCACCCGGGCGCTGGGGGCCGTGCGCTAGCGCCGCGCAGGTAGGCGGCCAGGGTGCCGATCGTCTCCAGGCTCTCCAGCCCGAGGTCGTCCGCGGCCAGGTCACAACCGTAGTCGCGCTCGATCGCGACCAGCAAGACCATGCCGCTGAACGAGTCCAGGTTCAGCTCTGGGCCGAACAGGGGCGTGTCGTCGGGGAGCGCAGCGAGGGCCGCGGCGGGCCGATCCAGCACCGCGGCCAGCAGGCGGCGCACGACGGCACGCCAGTCTTCCGATCCGGTCATAGCGCCTCCCGGGCGAACCCCTGCACGTCGAGCGTGAGCCAGGCCGGGTAGGGGGGCAGCGGCGGGGCCGTCCCGCGCCGGTAGACGGTCGCGCCCGTGGCCGCCGGATCGGCCGGCCCGGGGCGGCCCGTCGCGCGGAAGCCGAGCGCGCGGAGCAGCAGTGCCATCTGGCGGTTCTGCGGGTTGGGCCGGTATAGTGCGTCCAGCGCCGGCACGCCGGCCGCCGCGGCGAGCCCCAGCAGCAGGCGGAGCAGGGCCGCCGGGATGCCGCGGCCCTCCACCCGGCAGGAGAGCATCAACAGCTCGACCAGCCAGGGGCCGGGCGCACCCTGCCGATCGACCAGCGCCGCCCCGATCAGGCCGTACGCGCCGAAGCGGTCGCGGAGCCGGGCCACCGGCACGAGGTACCCGGCCGGGTCGGCCACCCGCCGCGCGATGTCGGCGGCCGGGTAGCGGTAGCCCGTGCTGTTCAGCTGGTTCGTGCGCGCCACCAGCTCGTCGATCCGCGGCAGGTCGGCCGGCTGCGCGGGGCGTACCTCCAGCACCATCGCACACGACTCTAGAAAGCGCTGCCGGTCGCCCGCGAAATCCCGCTCCGCGGCGCGGCGGGCCGCCTCTTCCTGATACAGACGCGGGCGGGCGGCCGCTTCCGCCGTGCCCGGCCCGCCGGCGAACTCGGGCCGGGCGAGCAGGGCGGGCAGATCCGGGGGCGCGAGCACCAGCACCTCGGGCAGCACGGCGGCCACGGCCGCCCGCTCGAAAGGGCTGTCGTCGACAAAGGCGAGCGCGTCGAGCCCGATATTCAGCTCCCCGGCGATGCGCCGCAGGCTTACGTCCTTGGGCTGCCAGCCGATCTGGGGGGCCACGAAGCGCCCGGCCAGGGCCGGCAGGGCCAGCAGCCGGGCCCCGGCCCCCGGGTCATTCCGGCTGGCCACGCTCTGCACGATGCCCCGCTGGCGCAGCTCGTCCATCAGCGCCAGCACATCCGGCCGCGGCGCGGGCGCATCCCCCTCGGCCTGCACCCCCGCCCAGAGCGTGCCGTCCAGGTCCCAGACCAGGCACTTGATCACCCGCGCTAGACCGGGCACGCCGGCCCCGACTCGCCCAGGATGCCCCGGGGGATCAGCTGGTACCGTTCGCGCGCCGGCTGCAGCGCGTCGCGGATCACCTGCACGATCGCGTCCGTGTCCATGTCGCCGCAGGAGAAAATATCGAAGGCGGCGAAACCGTCTTCGGGCCAGGTATGCACGCTGAGATGCGACTCGGCCAGCAACAGAAAGCCCGTCACGCCGCAGGGGGCAAAGGGGTGGAAATAGCTGTGCAGGATCGTCGCCCCCCCGGCCTGGGCGGCCCGGGTGAGCAAGGCCTCCAGCGGCGCCACCCGCTCCAGCGGGGCCGGATCGGCGACCCAGATATCGTAGAGCACATGGCGGTTACGCATCGGTCAACGGCAGCTTCATCGTTAAATGCTCGGCCAGAAAGCCGGCTTTCTTATAGAGCAGGCGCATCGGCGTGTTCTCGACGTGGACCTTGCCCGTGATCTCCAGCATCCCGGCCGCCCGGGCATAAGCGATGCCATAGCGAAAGAGGGCGTCGGCGAGGGCCGCGTGGTCCGGCGCCGTCTCGTCCACGGCCAGGCTGCGGAAGGTGGCGTAGTGCTCGTCGGTCAGAAAGTTGGTGTTGAAGGTGGCCCAGAGCCAGCCGAGCACCGCGCCGGCGCGCTCCAGGACGAACATGCCCGGCTCGTGCCGCTCCAGCGCCTTGCGCAGCTTTTTCTCGTGGACCGCCGGGTCCGTGATCGCGTCGCGCGGGAACGAGATCCGGGCAATGGTGATCTCGAAGGCGACCAGGGCGGGCAGGTCCCCCGCGTGCGCCACCCGGATCGTAGCCGGCCCGCCGGGGGCCGGCACGGCGACTGGGGCGGGGATCGGCGGGGCCGGCGGGCCGGGGCGCGGCGCATCTTGCTTACTCATGGCCGCCCACCCCCTCCCGGGACTCCAGCAGGAAGAGCACTGAGCCACAGCGCGGGCAGCCGGCGGCTTTCAGCGCCTCCACGGAGGGCGCGGCCGTATCGGTGCCCTGGCCGACCCGGAGCTTAGTCCCGCAGCCCATGCAGCGGTAGACCCGGACGGTCGGATTCATCTCCCCGGTATAGAGCGGCCCGCTATAGCGCCCGCTGACCCGCGGCCGGCTGGCCGGCGTGCTGAGCAGGTGGATCATCTGGCTCACGCCCGCCAGGATGCCCGCGCCCTGGTACTCGTTAAAGCCCGGGATCACCTCGACCATGGCCAGGCCCAGCCCGGTCAAGGATTCCTGGAGGGCCGCCTGCTCGGCCGGCGCCCGGTGGCCGAAGGAGAGGAAGATCTGCCGGCCCTGCTCCGGCGCGAGCGCGCTCACGGCCCGCGAAAGGAACAGGTCCAGGCCGGCCGGGGTATAGGGCGGGTCGGTGGCGACCGTATCGAACGCGCCCAGCAGACTCTCGGGCAGCGGGTCCCGCAGGTTGTGCTCGACGGTCTCGATGGTCAGGTCCGCGGCCGCGGCGGCCTGGCGGATATGCTCCAGGATGCGGGCATCGGAGTCGACGACACAGAGGCGCCGCGCGAGGTGGCCTCCGCCCTGCGGGCTCAGCAGCCGGCCGACCAGGCCGATGGCCAGGCTCACCGAGTCGTCGTCGCCCAGCAAGAGCACCGCTTTGCCGGCCAGCGCGCCCTGTGTCTGCATATAAAGCACGCGGCGCAGGTTGGTCTCGGGGGTGCAATGGCTCTGATCGAGGGTCACGTCGACGGTGGGATTCGCCAGGAACCAGGTCTCCAGCTGCTCCAGCACGCCCGACCATTCGCTGCCGGCCACCACGTGCCGCCCCTGGCAGAGCGAGCAGAGGAAGCCCTGGCCCACCCAGCCCCAGGCGCCCTCGACCAGCACGAGCCCCTGGGGCGAGAGGCGGATATAGGGTCCCGGCTGCACCAGCCCGGCTTTCTCCAGCTCCCGCCGCACCGCGGTCACCACGGGGACCGGCAGGCGGGTTTGGCGGGCGAGGTCCTTGCCGGTCAGCCCGCCATGGCGGTGGATCGTGCGCAAGACCGCCTCGATCCCGGCGGCGCCTTCGCGCAGCCGCGTGCGCGCCGCCAGGTCGTTCAGCAACGCCCCCTGGGCGCCGCCGACCGCGCCGCTGGGGCCCGCTGTCTCGTTCGCCATACTCTTCCTTCCTGCGCGCCGCGCGATCCTGTCGTGCCGTATCCACAGCGATTATACCACAGGCCTTCCAGGCGCCCGCGCGGCCGAGCACCCCGCGCGGATTGCCCGGCCGGGCGGGCTTTGCTATAATAGCCGGGATGTCGATCCCTCCCCCCCCGGGCGCCGCGACCATCCTGGCCGCGCTGATCGTGCTGGCCGCCTGCGCGATCGGGGCGGCCTACCTGCTGCGCCACACCCGCCAGGACTGGCCCGTGATCGGCGCGCTGGCCACGCTCTGCTTCGGCTTCGCCCTGGCCTACGACTCGTTCCTGCCCGACGATAGCTATATCACCTACCGCTACGCACACAACTTGCTCCAGGGGCAGGGCCTGGTCTTCAACCCGGGCGAGTACGTGCTCAGCACCACCACGCCGCTTTATACGTTGCTTTTGGCCGTCACGGGCCTGGGGTGGCCCGACCTGCCAACCACCAGCCACATCCTCAGCCTGCCGGCGCTATTCGCCGGGGCGCTGGTCCTCTATCTGCTCTGCGCCCGGCATGGCAAGGCCGTAGTCGGGCTGCTGCTCGGCGCGCTCTATATCGTGAATCCGCTCACCGCCGCCGTCTACAGCTCGGAGTCGATCCTCCATGTCGCCCTGATCTTTGGCGCCCTGTATGCCTACGACCAGGATCGCCTGGAGTGGGCTGCTGCCCTGTGCGCGCTGGCGGTGCTCAACCGGGGCGACGGCGCGTTGATCGCGATCGCCCTGGGCCTCCACTGGCTGCTCACGGGGCGCTGGCGGGGCAGCTGGCGCCCGGCGCTGCGCGCTCTCGCCATCTACGCGGCGGTGAGCCTGCCCTGGTATGGGTTCTCCTGGCTCTACTATGGCAGCCTGGCCCCGGCCACCCTGGGCGCCAAGATCGCTCAGTCGGCGCTCCCCGGCACCGTGGTGTTCGGCCCGGGGCTTGGCGCCCGCTGGATGGGCTATGCCCGGCAGAGCCTCGGCTACTGGCTCCTGCCGCCCCTGGCGCTGCTGGGGTTCTTGCTGGCCTTCCCGCGCTCCGGCGATCGCTGGGCCGCCCCCACGCTGCTCTGGGCGGGCCTGTACCTGGGCGGCTACACCGTGCTGGCCGTGCCCGATTATCAGAACTACTACACCCCGCTCGCCCCCGTCCTGCTGCTGCTGGCGCTGCTTGGCGCACACTGGCTGGGGGTGGCCCTGGCCGCGCGCCTGACGCCGGGCGCGCGGCCCAGCGCTGCCGCCGCGCTGCCCGCGGCCCGCCTGGCGGCGATCACCGTGTTGGCCTGCGGCACGGCGATCGGTCTCGCCTTCGGCATCACGGGGGCGGCGCTCTACCCGCGCTTGCCCCAGGCCCGCGCGGTGCTCTATCAGCAGATCGGCGACTGGCTGCGGCTCAATACCCCGCCGCGGGCCAGCGTCGGCTTGCTCGAGGTCGGCACCATGAGCTATTATGCCGAGCGCCGGGTGATCGACTTCTATGGCCTGATCCAACCCGATGTGGCCGATCATCTAAGCCGGCGCGAGACAGCCTGGCCACCCCAGCATTACCAGCCGGACTATATCGTGATCCATACCGACTGGGTCCTGCCCTTCTGGCAGCTGGGCGATCCGCAGTTCGATACCTGGTTCCAGACCCACTACCGGCGCGTGCGGGACTTCCAGTACGACCGCTGCGATTGCTCGCCGATGTCGCTCTATGCGCGTAGATAAGCAGCGGGCCGGGCTCCTGGCGGTCGGGGCGCTGGCCGTTGTGCCCTACCTGGTCGCGCTGAACGCCTTCTGGGTCGGCGACGACTATAACTATGTCGTGCCTAAAACACTGGACACGATCCTCAACTTCTGGAACCCGATCGGGCGGGCGGCCTACCGGCCCACCAACTGGCTCAGCTGGGCCCTGGACTATACGGTGTTCGGCCCCAACCCGCCCGGCTGGCACCTGACGAGCGTGGCCTTCCATGTCGTCAATACGGTGCTGGTCGTGCTGCTCCTGCGGGAGCTGGCCCGCAGTTGGTGGCCGGCCGACCCGGCGCGCGGCCAGTGGCTCTCCCTGACCGCCGGCGCCTTGTTTGCCCTCCACCCGGCGCACCCCGAAACCGTCACCTGGACGGGGGGGCGGGCGGATCTGCCGTTCGCCACGGGCCTGTTCCTGGCCGCCTGGGCGCTGGCCCGCTGGCGGACGAGCGGGCGGGCCCACGGGGGCTTCTACGGGCTGGCCTGGCTGGGGGTCTGGCTCTCGATCATGGGCAAAGAGGCGGGGATGATCACGCCGCTGGCCCTGCTGCTCGTCGACTGGGCCATGCCCGAAGCGCCGGCTGGCTCCCCCCCCGCTCCCCTCTGGCGCCCGGGCGACCTGCTCAGGCTGGGGCGGGCGGTGCTGAACGGCGCCGGGCGGGTGGCCCTCTACCTGGCCCTGACCGCCGGCGTGCTCGCCGCGCAGCCCACGCCGTTCGCCCTGCTGCTGGGCCAGCTCCTGGCGCCCGCTTTGCTGCTCATCGGCGTGCCCGGGCGCGGAGTGCTGCGCGCCGCCCCCCCCGACGGCGCCGGGCGGCTGACTCGCCTGGTCCGGGACCACGTGCCCTTCCTGGCGCTGGCCGGCGCCTATGCCGGCATGCGGGTCGTCCTCTTCCTGACCGACCACGGCCGCCTGATGTACGGCACGGAGACTCACCTGCAGGTGGGTCCGGGCACCCTGATCGACGCGGCCGCCGGCTATCTCCTGCTGGGCCTGGGCGCCTGGGAAGCGGCCGGACAGGTGCCGGCCTGGCCGTTGCTGGCCAATGCCGGCCTGGTCGGGCTCGGCCTGGCGATCGCCCTGGGCGCGATCCGCCGGCTGGGCCGCCCGGCGCTCTTTGCCGTGCTCTGGATCCCGGCCACCGTGCTGGTTACCTTCGAGGCGGCGGCGGCGCGCTGGTTCTATGTGGCGTCCTTCGGCGTCTGCGTGCTGGCCGCCCTGGCCCTCGCTGAGGTCGCCGCCACCCGGCCGCGCTGGCGCATCCTGCCGGCGGTCGCGCTCGGGCTGCTCTGGGGGGCGATCACGGTCGGCCAGAACAGCCGTTGGGTAGAATCGGGCGAGGTGGCCCAGGGCATCCTGGCCCAGATCCGGGCGCTGCACCCCGATCCCGCCCGCCCGGCCACTTTCTACATGGCCAATCCGCCCTACAGCTACCGCGGGGTCCTGCTGTTCAATTCCGGCTTCTCTCAGGCACCGGGATATGTCTACCAGGATTATCGCACGATCACCGGGTATGAGCTGCAGGAGCATGCCGGCCAGGTGCAGGCGGCCCTGGCCGATCCGGCCCAATTGGGCCCCCACCCGGTGTTCCTGCGCTATGAAGCGGGCCGCGTGCGCGAGTATCCCAGCCTGGCGGCCCTCGTCGCGGCGCAAACCCAAGCGGGGGGCCCTGCTGGCCGGTGAAACGAAGTCCTGAGTGGAAAGTCCTGAGTTAAAAGTGCGGAGGGCGGAGGGCGGAGGGCTGACCCCTGACCCCTGACCGCTACTTATAGAAAGCCAGCTTGCAGTGCGCCTGGCCCATCGCCAGGCACTCGACCTCGGCGACATGCACGCGCCGGCCCATGACTTTGCGGGCGATGGCCCCGTAAATGGCTTCGTCGTTCGCGCAGAGGGGCGCTTTGGCGCCACGGATCTCGACGCAGATCGGGCAGTCGGCCGTGGCCAGGTACCAGGCCTTGGCATCTTCGCTGGCCGTGTGGGGCGCCCAGGCGATCCCCAGAAAGTTGGCCAGGTACGGAACCAGCCAGGCCAGCCGCTGCTCGATCGGCACCTCGGCGGCGCGGGCCGCCAGTTCATGCCCCCACTCCATCTGCAACCCCATCTGGGCGACGACCGTGCCATAGTTGCGCAAGAGCAGGCGGGTCGCGCCCTCGCCCAGCATGTTATAGACGATCCCATAGAGCTGGGAGAGCTCCGCGGTGCTGGCGACGATCGCCGGATCATCCGCCGGCAACGCCTGTAAGAAGCGGCTGAGCCCCGCCTGCGTGACGAGCGACGCATATTGCCGGCCGCCGACTTCCTGCATCGCCTGCAGCACCGCGCGCATCGTATAAGCTGGAACCTCGCCGGCCATAGCGTAACCCTTTCCTCCCGCACACAACGGGGACTGGCATGGCGCACCCAGTGCCGCGCACGCGATTCAAGTGAGTGCATTATAACACCTTTCGCCCCACACTGGGCACCCGCCCGCGGCGCGGCCGCTTGACACCCGCCGGTGAATTTGCTATGATGCGCCTGACTTCGATTCGGTATCGGCCCGCCCGCGCCGCCGGGATCGGACAGACCGATACTTTGCTGCTCACCGGGAGCAACGTCGCCTACCTCGGGTGCAAAACCATTGGTGGTACGCACGATATGGCAAACTGGAGCCGGTTCGAGCACGTGCTGGTGGCACCCGCTATTTCATCCCCTGTAACCGTGCCCCTTCCTACACCACCAGGGTGGGCTGCTGGTATTATTCTTGCTGAAATACTGTTGAATGCAAGCGTGATCGACCCCCGTTCGGAGGTCGACCCGCTACCGATCCCGGCTCATCTTCTCCGGAGGTGCGCAGGGCGGCCTGTTTCTGGGCAAGCGGGCCGCCGCTAGCATAACACCGATCCCTGAAAGGAGGTGGTCTCCCCCCCTAGGAAATTGACCCCGCCCTTTATTGTCTGCCCTGGGCCGATCGGCGATCGGCCCCCAGGAGTGGACCGCGCACGAAACACTGCGCCCTGAGTACGGTACGTTAGCGTTTTAACGTGAGGAGGAAAGAGATTCCATGAAAGCATTCAAATATAGCTGGCTGGCGATGCTGGTCATTATGATGCTGCTGGTCAGCGCCTGCGGCACCGATACGTCGACGGCGACAACCGCGCCGGCCGCCACCGCGACCAAAGCCGCCGCCACCGCGACCCCCGCCGCCCCGGCCGCCACCGCGACCCCGGCCGCTATGGCCGCCACCGACACCCCGGCCGCCCCGGCGGTCACCGACACCCCGGCGGCCATGGCCGCCACCGACACCCCGATGGCCGCCGCCATGACCCCGACCGAGGCCGCCACCCCCGTCCCGCCGACGTCCACCCCGGTGGTCCTGGGCAACCCCAATGCCAAGACGGCCATCACCATCTGGCACGGCTGGGCGGGTGACTATTTCACGACGATCCAGGGTATCTTCGCCGATTACGGCACGGCCCATCCGGATGTCAACATCCAGTTGCTGCCCGTTTCCGACCTGGACACCAAGGTCAAAAATGCCGTGCCGGCCGGCGCCGGCCCCGACATCGTCGCCTGGGTGGATGACCATATTGGCGCCAATGCGCTGCTCGGCGTGATCGACCCGCTCGACAGCGTCCCCAATGGCGGGGTCGACGCGGCGTTCCTCGCGCAGTATGCCAAGCCGGCACAAGAGGCCGTGACTTACAACGGCAAGATCTATGCCCTGCCCGAGTCGATGGAGACCGTGACCTTCATTTACAACAAGAAGCTGATCAAAGAGAGCGATCTACCCAAGACGACCAGCGAGCTGATGACCAAGGCCGCCGCCTACAACAAGGCCAACCCGGGCTCGTACTACGCGGTCTGGAACCCGAAGGATGCCTACTTTAATGCCTGGCTCTTCTACGGCGCCGGCGCGTCGTATGTGGATGGCAGCGGCACCGTCAGCCTGAACACGCCGGAAGGCATCGCCGCCGGCAAGTACGTCCAGGGCCTGCAGAGTATCCTGCCCAAGGACGTGGACTATGGCGTCGCCGATTCGCTGTTCAAGGCCGGCAAAGCGCCGATTATCATTAACGGCCCGTGGTATATCGCCGACCTGCAGAAGGCCGGGATCGATTTCGGGCTGGCCAAGCTGCCGATGGTCGACTTCGGCAAGACGGGCCCGGCCAAGCCCTTCGTCGGCGTCAAGGTCGTGATGCTGGCCCATGGCAGCAAGAACGCCGCCGCCGCGCTCGACGTGATGAAGAACTACACCTCGAAGGAGTCCGAGATGAAGCTGGGGGCGGCGCACCTGGTGCCCGCGAACATCGAAGCGGCGGCCGCGGCGGCCAGCGATCCGGTCGTCACCGGCTTTAACAACCAGGCCGCCGACGG
>Ga0070730_10003158_pt1 | contig 14854 bp, 15 predicted proteins | sample Coa_R1_3_FD_66447 | JGI IMG/M metagenome (GOLD analysis project Ga0070730, IMG submission 66447) | Surface soil microbial communities from Centralia Pennsylvania, which are recovering from an underground coalmine fire - Coalmine... | ecosystem: Environmental > Terrestrial > Soil > Unclassified ...
AGACCTCGCGGGTGAGCGGGGAAGGACACGGATGCAGGCGACGATAGCGGCTGCCGCCGAACCAGGTCTGGGGTGGAGGCGACTGCCGGCGGTACAATCGCCGCCACGATGACGACAGTCGAGACTTCAACCTGGACGACCAAGGTCGGGCTCGCCCGCATGCTGGCGGGCGGCGTGATCATGGACGTGGTGACCGCCGACCACGCGCGCATCGCCCAGGAAGCCGGTGCAGTGGCGGTCATGGCCCTCGAGCGCGTGCCCTCCGACATCCGCAAGTTCGGGGGCGTGGCGCGCATGAGCGACCCCAAGCTCATCGAGGAGATCAAGCGCGCCGTCAGCATCCCGGTGATGGCCAAGTGCCGCATCGGCCATTTCGTGGAGGCCCAGATCCTCGAGGCGCTCGAGGTCGATTACATCGACGAGTCGGAGGTCCTGACACCGGCCGACGAGGAGCACCACATCGACAAGCACCGGTTCCGGGTCCCGTTCGTGTGCGGCTGCCGGGACCTGGGCGAGGCGCTGCGCCGCATCGGCGAGGGGGCGGCCATGATCCGCACCAAGGGTGAGGCAGGGACCGGCAACATCGTCGAGGCGGTGCGCCACATGCGCGCCGTGCAGAAGGGGATTCATCAGCTGGCCGCGCTGCGCCCCGACGAGCTGTTCGCCGCCGCCAAGGAGCTGCGCGCCCCGGTCGACGTGGTCCAGCGCACGGCCGAGCTCGGCGCGCTGCCGGTCGCCAACTTCTCGGCAGGCGGGGTCGCCACGCCCGCGGATGCGGCGCTCATGCGCCAGCTCGGCGCGGAGGCGGTCTTCGTGGGGAGCGGCATCTTCAAGAGCGAGAACCCTGAGCGCTTCGCGCGGGCGATCGTGCAGGCCACCACCCACTACGACAAGCCGGAAATCCTCGCCGAAGTAAGCGCCGGCCTGGGTGAGCCGATGCACGGGCTGGAGCTGGGCGAGATCCCTGTCGAGGAGCGGCTCGCGGTTCGCGGCTGGTAGGCCCAGACCGATGGCGCCCATCCCCGGTCACCGGCCCAGGATCGGCGTGCTCGCCCTCCAGGGCGACGTCCGCGAGCACGCCAACGCCGTCCGCGAGGTCGGCGCGGAGCCGGTCGAGGTGCGCCTCCCGCGCGACCTGGCCGGGCTCGATGCCCTCATCCTGCCCGGCGGCGAGAGCACCTCCATGCGGACGCTCGTCGACCTGTACGGTCTCCGCGACCCGATCCTGGCCCTGGCCCACGCCGGCGCGCCGATGTTCGGCACCTGCGCGGGGATGATCCTGCTCGCCGACCGGATCGCGGAAGGCGACGAGCCGGTCTTTCGCCTGCTCGACGTCGAGGTGCACCGCAACGCCTACGGCCGCCAGCTCGACAGCTTCGAGGCGGAGGTCGAGATGCCGCTCATCGGCGACGAGCCGCTCCATGGCGTCTTCATCCGGGCGCCGGTCGTCAGCGCGGTCGGCCCCGGCGTCGAGGTCCTCGCCGTCGACCCGGACGGCCGCCCGATCGCGGTCCGGCAGGGCCGGGTGCTGGCCACTGCGTTCCACCCGGAGCTGACCGGTGACCGGCGGCTTCATCGGCTGCTGCTGAGCATGGTCGGGACGGCGGTGCCGCCGCGATGACGATGGCCACCGGCAGCGTCCGGGCAGCGCGCCTCACCGACCGCCAGGCGCTCGTCGACCTCTCGCGCCGCGTCCACGCCTCGGGCGACGCCCATCGGCGGAGCCTCGGCGTGCCGGCCCCGTCCGCGCACCGCCCGCAGATCAGCCTGGCCAGCCTCATCCCGACCTGGCTCCCCCTTCGGCCGCCATCGGTCCACCTCGTGGCTGAGAGCGACGGCCAGCTGGTCGGCAGCTGCCGGGCCATCGAGGAGCCACACCGCGAGGACTGGGTCATCACCGAGCTCGATGCAGCGGATGGACCGATGGCGTCCGAGATCCGCTGGTCGCTGCTGGAAGCGCTCATCGAGGAGGGGCAGAAGAAGTCGATCGCCCGCTACCACGCGGCCTGCAGCGACGTGCGAGAGAACCTCGAGCTCTTCGGCCAGGCGGGATTCATGGCCTATGCGCAGGAGGAGATCCTCTACCTGCCGCCGATCGCGGAGGGCGGCGCGCGCGGCTGGCTGCGACGCCTGACCGCCCGCGACGGCCGGACGCGGCGGGACGCTCGCGTCCAGCGGGACGGCAACCTGGACCACGCCGAGCCGGGCAAGCGAGCGGAGCAGCAGGACGATTCGTCAGGCGCCGTCGAACCGCAGCCGATCCAGGCGGCCGGAGCTCCGGACGCGTGGCACCTCTTCGACCTGTGGTCCCACGCCACGCCCCCGGCGATCGCGCGGCTCGAGGGCTACTCGGCGGCCGACTGGGAGTCGGTGGGGCACGAGGCGACGGTGCCGCGCTCGAGCCTGAACCCCCTCCTTCACTTCTCCGAGGTGGGTGCCTGGTTCATGCCCCTCGACCAGCGCGCCGGCGGGTTCGCCCAGTACGGCGCCTGCCGCGAGGGACCGCACTACCTCCGCTTCCTCGTCCGCGACGGGACCGATGGCGCCGCCTTCCTGAAATCCACCCTCCGCTCGGTCAGCCACGACGCACTGGTCGCCGGGATCCTGGCACCGGTGCGAACATACGAATCGACCGGGATGCGAGCCGCGACGGCGGTCGGGTTCGTGCCCATCGGTCGCGTCACGATGCTGGTGCGCGAAGTGCGCGCCATGGTCCGCGAGCCGGCACTGGTGCCGGCCATCCACTAGGAGCTGCCAGCGTGCCACCTGAACCCCGCCGCGCGACGACCGACGACCTCGATGCCCTCCTGGAGGCGCTGCCGACCGAGATCGTGGATCGGCTGCGGTCGTTCGCGAATCGCAGCGACCTGCTCGAGGTGGTGATGGACCTCGGCCGCCGGCCGGAGGCGCGCTTCGCCCACGGCGAAGAGGTGCTCCTGCAGCGGGAGATCGGCGAGGCGGACATCGCCCACGTCGTCGGCCACATCGGCGCCTTCGGAGACGACAACCGGGCCGGGATCGAGCGCACCCTGCACCGCATCAGTGCCATCCGCAACCGCGCCGGGAAGGTCGTCGGCCTCACCTGCCGCATCGGGCGCGCGGTGTTCGGGACGATCGACATCGTCCGCGACCACGTCGAGTCCGGGCAGTCGATCCTGCTGCTGGGTCGTCCCGGGGTCGGCAAGACGACGATGCTCCGCGAGGTGGCGCGCGTCCTGGCCGACGACCTGGGCAAGCGGGTGGTGGTGGTCGACACGTCCAACGAGATCGCCGGCGACGGTGACATTCCCCATCCGGGGATCGGCGACGCCCGCCGCATGCAGGTGCGCACCCCAACCGAGCAGCACGCGGTCATGATCGAGGCGGTTGAGAACCACATGCCCGAGGTGATCGTCATCGACGAGATCGGGACCGAGCTCGAGGCGGCCGCGGCCCGGACCATTGCCGAGCGCGGGGTGCAGCTGGTCGGCACCGCCCACGGCAACACGCTTGACAACCTCATGCTCAACCCGACCCTCTCCGACCTCGTGGGCGGGATCCAGACGGTGACCCTGGGCGACGAGGAGGCGCGACGCCGCGGCACGCAGAAGACGGTCCTCGAGCGCAAGGCCCCGCCCACCTTCGACGTCGTGGTGGAGATCGTTGAGCGCGACAACGTCATCGTCCACCGCAACGTGGCGGAGACGGTCGACGCCATCCTGCGCGGCCACATGGTCCCGCCGGAGGCGCGCTGGCGCGACGACGGCGGCGAGGTCCGCGCGGCGACGAAGTACGACTACCGGATCAGCGAGACCTCGGCCGGCAACCCGGCCTTCGCGCCGCTCGAGCCGCTCGGCGGGTACGGCACGTACTCGCGAGGCGGTCCGCGCTACGCGCGGCCTGGTCCGGGCCTGCGGCCGCTTCCCGGCGGCGGGGAGGCGCGCGGCGAGGCGCGTCCCACCGACGGCCGCTCGCGAGGGCTGCGGGCCATGCCCGGCGAGAGGATCGCCGAGGAGCCTGGACGCGCGGCGGGTGGAGCGCCAGAGCTGTCGGAGGGATCGGACCAGCGGAGGCACCTGGAGGCCGCCATCCGCGACGCGCGTGGGGCCGAGGAGCGCCGCCTCGACGAGACCCTTGGACGCCCGGTCGGTGCCTCTCGGCCGGAGCCCGCCGCGTCGCGCGCCCATCGGCCGATGAGCCTGTTCGGCTTCGGCGTCAGCCGCAAGCGCCTCGAGCAGTCGGTGCGCGAGCTTGGCCTGCCGGTGGCGGTCGCGCGAGACCTCGAGGAGGCCGATGCCGTCGTGACCCTGCGCAACTACTACCGTCGCAAGCCCGCCGCGCTGCGGGACGCGGAGTCGTCCGGCGTCCCGATCTACGTCCTCAAGACGAACACCATGCTCCAGATGCAGAACATGCTCGCCAGCCTGTACGACCTCGAGGCTGATCCCCAGGACGCGGCGCTGCGCGAGACGGCAGAGGCGATCGGCCTGGTCGAGGCGTCCGGGCAGCCGGTCGAGCTCTCGCCGCAGAACGCGTACGTGCGCCGCCTGCAGCATCAGATGGCGGAGCGCCACAATCTCATGAGCCGCTCCCGGGGGGCGGAGCCGAACCGGCGGGTCGAGCTCCTTCCCGAAGAGGGGCGGGCTTGGCGCTGAGCTCGGTGGCTCGGGGCCGGTTCATCACCCTCGAGGGGCCCGAGGGGAGCGGCAAGACGACCGCCGCGCGGCACCTCGGCGAGTGGCTGGCCGGCCGCGGCATCGAGGCAGTGCTCACCGGCGAGCCGGGCGGGACGACGCTCGGCGACGAGATCCGGGAGATCGTCCTCCACCACCGCGGGGTCGCCGACGACCTCGATCCGCGGGCCGACGCCCTGCTCTTTGCCGCCCAGCGGGCGCAGCACGTCACCCGGCTCATCCGCCCGGCCCTCGCTCGTGGCGCGTGGGTGGTCTGCGCGCGCTACCTCGACTCGTCGCTCGCCTACCAGGGCGCAGGCTACGGGATCGACCTCGGCGAGATGCGGCGGCTGCAGGCCTTCGCGACCGGCGGGCTGTTGCCGGACCTCACGGTCCTCATCGACGTGCCGGTCGAGATCGGGCTGCGCCGCAAGCGGCACGGAAAGTGGAACCGCTTCGAGGACACCGCGGGGGTCGACTTCTTCGAGACGGTGCGAGGCGCCTACCGCGAGCTGGCCGCCGCCGAACCGGGGCGCTTCCGCGTGGTCGACGGCTCGGGAACGGTCGACGAGATGGATCTCGCCGTCCGGGCCCTGGTCGAGCCTCTGCTGCGGGTGGCGACCGCGTAGCATCCCCGCGCTCGACGCCGCGACGCGACCGTGCCTCGCGGCGCTTGACGGGCGGCCCCCAGACTCTCCCTACGCCAGCCGGTCCAGGCGCCTCGCGTGGCATACTGGCCTCGCCCAAACCTCCGCGCCCGTCATGGAGAAGCCATGAAGCTCGTCACGGCGATCGTGCACAACGAGGACGCCGCCTCCCTGGTCGACGCGCTGCTCGAGAAGGAGTTCCGCGCCACCCGGCTGCATTCTTCGGGCGGCTTCCTCAAGCAGGGCAACGCCACCATCCTCGTCGGCGTCGAGGACGAACAGGTCGAAGCGGTGCTCGAGGTGATCAGCGCCAACTGCCATTCACGCCGGCAGTTCGTGAACCCGATGCCGCCGATCATGGAGCCGGGCGAGTTCTACATGCCCTATCCGGTCGAGGTGGAGGTCGGCGGGGCGACCGTCTTCGTGCTCCCGGTCGAGCGTTTCGAGCGGATCTGAGGACCGGACCGATGGGCGGCCCGCAGGCGCAGTCCGCCTCGCGCGCGGCGCTGGCGAAGAGGGCTCCCGACGTGGTCGCCGTGTGGGAGACGCTCGACGACTCGCCGACCGGGACGGAGGCTGCCCGGCGCGAGATCCGCCGGCGGGTGGCGGCGGGCGATGCGCCACGGCTCCTCGCCGAGCAGGAGGCCGTCGCCGATGCGCTCGCCGCGGCGCTCGCCGAGATTCCCGAAGAGGCGCTGCGCGCCGCTGGCGGCGAGGAGGACTGGAACGTCGCGCAGGCATTCGCCCACACGACCGCCGCACGTCGCTTCCTGACCGCATGGGCGGCGATGGAGGCGGCCGGCGAGTGGCCGGACGTCGATCCCCCGCGCGCGACCCCCGGCATCCCCGGGCCGGCCGATGCGACCCGCGAGCTGCTGCTCACGCTCCTCGCCAAGAGCCGTGCTTCGATGGCCCGATCGGCGGCGCAGATCGCAGGCCATGAGCTCGAGGACTGCCGCCTCGAGGGGAGCCCTATTGGCCGGCTCCGATGCGGCGAATGGATCCTCTGGGTCGGCGTACACGACCTCATGCACCTCGACCAGATCGAACGCACGGTGGCGCGCCTCGCGGCCGCCGGAGACGGCGGACCGGCGGCCGTAGGAGGCTGATGGAGGAGCGCCCGGCGCCGATCGTGCTCGTCGTCGACCCGGGTGAGCCGGATCTGCCGTTCGGGAGCTACCGGGCCGTGCTCGCCTCGGCCGGGCACCTGCTCTCCGCCGAGCTCTCGCTGCGGCTGGCCCGCCAGGGCGCGGCCGTCGTCCCGATCCAGCCGGAGGAGCCTCCGCTCGGGCACGAGTTCCATTGGGGCCGCTGGTTCGCGTCGGCCGCCCGTCGGGTCCTCGAATCGGCGTCCGCCGAGGGGCGACGGGTCGACGCCATCGGCTACGCGGGCGCCGGGTCGCTGGCGCTGCTCGCCGACGCCGAACTCGATCTGCTCATCTCGCCGGTTCCCGGCGAGGTCGTCGCCAACAACCGCTTCAGCGCCGATGCCTTCGTCGTCGCCGGGGCCGATCTCCGCGGGGAGGCGGCACCGGACGGCACGACCCGGATCGGGCCGAGCCTGGCCCGCGCCCTCGACCGACTTGAGGCCTGTCCGGCCGACAACACGGCCGTGCGCTGCCTCGAGAGCGCGGGCTTCCGGTCACGCGATCTGGGCGATCGACCCTGGTCGCGCTTCGACGTGGACACGCCGCTCGACCTCGCCCTGCTGCGCCTCGCGACCCGCCTGCCGGGGATGCGCGGCCTGGACCCGACCCTCGCCGCATTCCTGGAGATGGCGCGCCTGCCCGGTGGCGGCGAACTCGCGGTCCCGCACCTCGAGCGGATCGGGTCCGTGCTCCGCGACCAGGGCGCCGAGCTGGTGATCACCGGCCGGGTCCCTTCGAGCGTGCTCCGGGAGCTGGAGACCGAGGTCGCGTGCCGGGTCCGCGCCGTCGTCGAGGAGCGCGGCATGCGGTCGGCGCGGGGCGGACGGCCACGCTCCCTGCTGGCGCGCTGGGTCGAGGAGCGGGGGGCCGCCTCGCTGGTTTCGGAGCTCGCGACGCTCGGCGACGCGGTGATCCTCGACAGCCGGGTGGTCATGGCTGGGCTGTCGGGGAGCTCCGAGGCACGATCCTGGCCCCCGCCCGAGGAGCGTTACGCATCCGACTTGGGGGACGCCGCGCCGATCGCCACGCCGTGGCTGCGGGAGCTCGTCGAGGCGGCCGCCGCGTCGCGGGTCCCGATCCTGATGGGCGGGCATGCGCTGGTCAGCGATGGCCTGCGCCTCGTGCTCACCGCGGCCTGGCTCGGCCGCTGAGCCACGGTTCAACGTGACCGAGGGCGGCTGCTAGACTGATGGGGCGCGCTCGCGACCCTGGCGCGCGGCGCATCGAGTGAACCCCAATCGGGCGCCTGCCGCCTTCGGCGACGCCCGCACCGAGCACCCGTGGGTGCCCACGGAGCGAATACATGGACCAGACCGGACTGATCTACGTCATCGGCTTCGCGATCGCTGCGTCGATCTTCGTCTTCGCCACGATCCTGGCCGCGTGGGTCCTCTCGCATCGGCGACGCAGCCCCCAGAAGGGCCTGCCCTACGAGTGCGGGATCGACACCATCGGCGACACCTGGAGCCGCTTCGGGCTCGCCTTCTACCTGTTCGCCCTGCTCTTCGTCGCCTTCGACGTCGAGATCATCTTTGTCTACCTGTGGGCGGTGGTGATCCGCGCCGTGGCCGTGCCGGGCATCGTGATGATGGGCATCTTCCTGGTCGTGCTCATGTTCGGCGAGTTCTACGCCTGGCGGAAGGGAGACCTCCGATGGCACTGACCACCGACCCACGCGCACCGGCGCCCACCGACGAGCGCGACTCGAGCCTCGTCGTCCCGCCGAGCCCGGGGATCGTCATCCCGGACTCTAGCCCCGGCCCCGGCGACGACGAGCTGCTGCAGCCGTTCGGCCTGGAGGAGCACCCCCAGGGCGGCTTTCACGGCCTGCTCGAGGTGATCCCCACTCGCGCCGACCTCGTCATCGACCTCATCCGGGCCAACAGCCTGTGGCCGCTCTTGTCCGGCCTCTCGTGCTGCGCAATCGAGATGATGAGCACCGCGACGAGCAAGAACGACATCGACCGGTTCGGGATGTTCCCGTTCCGGGCCTCGCCGCGCCAGGCGGACGTGCTCATCGTGGCCGGCACCCTGACCACGAAGATGGCCGGGCCCCTCGTCCGGCTCTGGGAGCAGATGCCCGAGCCGAAGTGGTGCGTGGCGATGGGCACCTGCACGACCAGCGGAGGACGCTTCAAGCGCTCCTACAGCGTGGTCCAGGGCGTCGACCGGGTCATGCCGGTGGACGTCTACGTGCCGGGCTGCCCGCCACGCCCCGAGGGCCTCATCTACGGCATGCTCAAGCTGCGCGAGCTGGTCATGGCCCGCCGTGGCGAGTGGCGCACCTATGTCGACCGCGGCCCGCAGCGCCTGGCGTGGGAAGGGGACGTCCGCTGACCGCCCCGGCCGCAGCGGGAACGCTGGTGCGGCTGCTCACCGAGCGCTTCCCCGACGTCGCCCACGACCTCTGGACCGACGAGGATACCGTCGAGATCCAGGTCGCCCGCGACCGCATCGTCGAGGCGCTGCGGACCCTGCGCGACGACCCGGAGTTCGCGTTCTGGATGCTCGCCGATGCCGCCGCGGTCGACTACGGCATCGGCGAGCACTTCGAGGTCGTCTACCACCTCTACTCCGACCGCCACCCGGCATGGCTCCGCATTCGGGTCCGAGTCGAGCGCGCCGATCCGCGCACGCCCTCGATCACCGGCCTGTGGACCGGCGCGATGTTCCACGAGCGCGAGATGTACGACATGATGGGGATCGTCTTCGAGGGCAACCGCGACCTGCGCCGGATCTACATGTCCCCCGACTACCGCTCGTTCCCGCAGCGCAAGGACTTCCTCCTGCCCGATGACGCGGCCGACTCCTCCGCGGCGGGCGTCAACCCGCTCGAGCGGCCCGAGACGTGGGACCTGACCACCTTCAGCCGCGAGCTGACGAGCTCGGCGGCCACCTACCCGCCGCTCGATACCACCCGCGACGCGCCGCCCGCGGCCTACCCCGGGGCCGGTGAGTCGGCGGACAAGAGCCGCCCGGCATGACCGCCACCGACCGCGAGACTCGCATCCCCGACCCCATCGACCTCGACCGGGCGGAGGAGGCACGGCTGCGCACCGCCGCCGGCCTCGCCGCGCCGATCATCGCCGAGGGCAGCGAGTACGCGGGCTTCGAGCTGGTCGGCGTGCCGGATCGGCCGCTGCAGACGGAACGCGAGCGCGAGATGTACACCCTCGAAGAGGGGGAGATGCTCGTCAACATGGGTCCGCAGCACCCGTCCACGCACGGCGTCCTGCGCCTGGTGATCAAGATCCGCGGCGAGGTGGTGACCGATCTCGACCCGATCTTCGGGTACCTCCACCGCGGCATCGAGAAGCTCTGCGAGAACGCGACGTACACGACCGCGCTGACCTACGTCGACCCCATGGACTACCTCTCCTCGATGCACAACGAGCACGCTCCGGCGATCGCCTTCGAGAAGCTGTACGGCATCCGCGCCCCGCGCCGCGCCGAGTACATCCGGGCACTCGTCGTCGAGCTCAACCGGGTCTTCAGCCACGGCCTGATGATCGGCTTCCTGGCCCTCGACATGGGCGGGATCACGCCCATCCTCTACGCCTTCATCAACCGCGACGACGTCGTCGAGCTGCTCGCCTCGATCTCCGGCCAGCGCATGCTCTTCAACTTCTTCCGGGTCGGCGGCGTGAACTGGGACACGAACGACGAGTTCCTCTCCCGGCTCGGGAAGTGGCACACGACGGTGCTCAAGACGGTCACCGACAACGAGCGGCTCATCACCGAGAACGAGATCTTCAAGGGGCGCACCAAGGGGATGGGGAGGCTCACAGCCGACCAGGCCATCGCCTATGGCGTGACCGGGCCGAACCTCCGAGCATCCGGGGTTCCGTTCGATGTCCGCAAGGCCCACCCCTACTCGATCTACAACGAGCTCGAGTTCGACGTCATCACCCAGTCCTCCGGCGACGTCTACGCGCGCTACCTGCAGCGCATCGCCGAGCTCAAGCAGAGCCTGCACCTCATCGACCAGATCATGGACAAGATGCCGCACGGCCCGGTCCAGGCCCAGGTGCCGGGGATCATCCGCCCCCGTCCCGGGCGCGCCTACGGGGCGGTCGAGAGCCCGCGGGGGCTGTACAGCGTCTACGCCATCAGCGACGGCGGTCCCACCCCCTTCCGCTTCCGGATGCGCGACCCGAGCTTCATCAGCCTTCAGGTCGTCCCGGTCCTCATGCCCGGCCACCTCATCGCGGACACGATGGCCGTCATGGCCAGCTTTGACCCAGTGATGGGCGGCGTGGACAAGTAGGCGGCACGGGATGGACCTCAACCTGCTCCTCGGCATCGGCCGCTTCGTGCTGTCGACGACCCTGCTCCTGCTGCTCACCGTCCCGACCGCCTTCATCGTCATCCAGATCGAGCTGAAAGTGATCGCCGGCATGCAGCTTCGCTACGGGCCGAATCGGGTCGGGCCGTGGGGCGTCTTCCAGAGCACGATCCACGGCTTCAAAGTGCTCGCCAAGGAGGACGCCATCCCGGACCAGGCGGATCGGTCCACCTTCACGCTCGCGCCGTGGATGGTTTTCATGGCGGCCGCCATGAGCATGCTCGTCATCCCGTTCGCCCCCGGCGCCGTCGCCGCGGACTTCAACATCGGCGTCGTCTACTTCTTCGCGGTCCTGGGCCTCTCCGTGGTCGGGCTCCTGGTGGCCGGCTGGAGCAGCTACAACAAGTACTCCCTGCTCGGCGGGCTGCGCAGCGCGGCCCAGATGGTGAGCTACGAGATCCCGCTCACCCTCTCGGTGGTCGGCGTGGTGCTCCTCACCGGGTCGCTGAACTTCAGCCAGATCATCGCCCACCAGCTGGCCCACGGCTGGAACGTGTGGTGGCAGCTGCTCGGCTTCCCGGTCTTCTTCATCGCCTCGACCGCGGAGATCAACCGCACCCCGTTCGATCTCGTCGAGGCCGACTCGGAGATCGTGGCCGGGCCGTTCACCGAGTACTCGGGGATGCGCTTCGGCTTCTTCTTCTTCGCCGAGTACGTCTCGCTGTTCATCATGAGCACGATCGTCGTCTCGCTCTTCTTCGGCGGCTGGCTGGCGCCGTGGCCCTTCCCCGGCCAGCTCGCAGGCTTCGCGGGCACGATCTACGGCCTCTTCTGGTTCTTCCTCAAGACGTACTTCTTCGTCTTCCTCGCGGTCTGGATGCGCACCACCCTGCCGCGCATCCGGGTCGACCAGCTGATGGGCGTGGCCTGGAAGGTGCTCCTTCCCCTCGCCCTCATCAACCTGTTCATCACCGCCATCGCGGTGGTGGCCTTCAACCTCTAGGAGCGACGGGCAGACCGATGGCGATCCCAGGCAGCGGCATCCTGACCGGCATGGCGACCACCCTGCGCAACATGTTCGGGGCGAAGGTGACCCGCCAGTACCCCGAGGAGCGGCCGCAGATGCCGGAGCGCTGGCGGGGGCGCCTCGACCTGATCTACGACGCGTTCGGGGAGCACAAGTGCGAGGTCTGCTTCCAGTGCGCCCAGGTATGCCCGGTCGAAGCCATCGACATGAGCGGGTTCGACGCCCAGGGCAACCGGATCCGCTACGGCCTGCCGGAGATCTACGACGAGCGCAAGGACCCCAACGCCTGGCGGCGGGCGGGCCTCGCGGCGCGCCCGATGCGGAACGCCGCCCGCTGGGACGAGGCGGTCGACACCGCCTTCGTGGACGGGGTGATCGACTCGTGCGCCGGCCGGCCGGAGGCACTGGTCGCGATCTTCGGGGCGGTCGAGGCCCGCTACGGCTACCTGCCCGAGCGAGCGCTGCGCCGGATCAGCGACCGGATGACGATCCACTGGGCCCAGGTCTTCGGCGCGGCGGGGCTCGGCGGATTCCGGCTGCTGCCGGTCGAGGGGCACCTCGTCACCGTCTGCACCTGCGCCGCCTGCCGCTTCGCCGGTGGCGGCGAGATCCTCGAGGCGATCGGCCAGGCGCTGGGCATCGCCCCCGGCGAGACGACCGCGGATGGGGCCTTCACCCTGGAGACCTCCGGCAACGTGGCTGCCGGCGCGACCTCCCCGGCGTTGCGGATCGACACGCTGATCTACGGCCCGCTGACCGTGGAGCACGCACGACACCTGGTCGACCGGCGCCGCACCGATGATCGTGCGTCGCGGCGGACCGCCGCGGCGACCGCCTGAGCCGATGGCGACCGACGGCGGCGCCCTCTCGCCGCAGATCCGGATCCTCGACGGCGGCGAGCGGCGTCTGCTGGCCGATATCGGCCGGGTCGACCCGAACCTCCTGGCCTCGTACCGGGAGCACGGCGGCTATGCCGGGCTGGAGCGCGCCGTGACCCGCCTCTCTCCGGAGGAGGTGATCGCGGAGATCGACGAGGCCCGGCTCCGCGGCCGGGGAGGAGCGGGTTATCGCACCGCCGCGAAGTGGCGGGCGGCTCGCGCCGCCACCGCCGATCGCAAGATCGCGGTCGCCAACCTGATGGGCGCCGACCCGACCTCGCTCGGCGACCGCGCCCTGGCCGAGGGAAACCCGCACATGGTGGTGGAAGGCCTGCTCATCGCGGCCTACGCAGTCGGCGCCTCGGAGGCGATCGTGGCAGTCCGCCGCGACTGGAGCCTCGCCGTCGACCGCCTGCGCCGGGCCGCGGAGGAGACCGCCGCCGCGCACCTCTCCGGCTACCTGCTGTTCGGGACCGACACGAGCGTCCAGGTCACCGTTCAGGAGGGATCGGGGGCCTACGTCGCCGGTGAGGAGACCGCCATGCTGGCCGCCCTGGCCGGCGATCGGGGGATGCCATGGATCCGCCCGCCATATCCGTCCGAGCGTGGCCTGTGGGGCGTCCCGACGCTCGTCCAGAACGCGGAGACGCTCGCCCACGTCACCTGGATCCTCTCGCATTCCCCAGACGCCTTCGCCACGGCCGGCACGGAGGAGGCGCGCGGCACGAAGCTCGTGACGCTGCTCGGCAAGGTCGCCCAGCCGGGGGTCGCCGAGGTCGCCATGGGCACGCCGCTCCTCGAGCTGCTCACACTGGCCGGCGGCGGGACCGGGACGACCAAGGCGCTCTTCATCGGCGGCCCGGGAGGTGGGGCGGTCGAGGCCGCGATGCTCGACACGCCCTACGCCTTCGACCCCCTTGCCGCCGTCGGCGCCCACATCGGCTCCGGCGCGGTGCTGGTCACCGACTCGGCCACCTGCATGGTCGACACCGCCCGCTTCCTGCTCGACATCAGCGCTCGCGAGGCGTGCGGCAAGGCGGTGCCGTGCCGGATCGGGACCCGTCGCCTGGTCGAGGCGCTCGACCGCATCCTGGCGGCCACGCCGCGACCCAACGACTTCGACCTGCTCCGCGAGCTGTCGCGCAAGATGGCCGACACCGCTCTCTGCCACCTCGAGGCGCTCGCCCCGCGACCGATGCTGACCACGCTCGAGCACTTCCCCGACGAGTACCGCGCCCACGCCGAGCGCGGCGAGTGCCTCGCCGGATCCTGCCGGGTCGAGTCGGTACCGCCGCTCGTGGCGCCGCTCACGAACATCGAACCCACCGCATCCTGACATCTGGGTAGCATTCGCAGCCATGGCATTCGTGACCGACGGCAACGGACACCGCGACGGCGACGGCCGCCTCCACGCGGCTGATTACGTTCCGCTATGGCCCATGGTTCCCGGCACGCGGAAGATCACCGTCACCATCAACGGCCAGCAGGTCGAGGCGGAGGAGGGCCAGACCATCCTGCAGGCCTGCCGCGTGCTCGGAATCGAGATCCCGACGCTCTGCTACGAGCCCAAGCTCGCCCCATACGGTGCCTGCCGGATCTGCGTCGTGGAGATCGCGGGCCGCGAGGACACGCCGATCTCCTGCGGAACCGCGATCACCGAGGGGATGGTCATCACCACCCACTCGGACCGGGTCATCGAGAACCGGCGCATGGTCCTCGAGCTGATCTTCTCCGACCACGATGCCTACTGCCTGCCGCCCTGCCAGTTCAAGTGCCCGACCCGGGTCGACATCCCCGGCTACCTCAAGCAGAACACGCTGGGCAACTGGGAGGAGGCGACCCGCATCCTCAAGCGCTCGCTCCCCTTCCCGGCCATCCTGGGACGGGTCTGCCCGGCGCCGTGCGAGACGCACTGCCGGCGCGAGGAGGTCGACACCGCCATCGCCATCCGGGACAGCCACCGCTACTGCGCGGACCGCGTCCTCGAGGTCGACGCGCCGGCTCCCATCCCGTGGCCAAAGGACCCCGACACCGGGCGCAGGGTGGCGGTCGTCGGCGCGGGACCGGGCGGCATGGCCGCGGCGTACTACCTCCAGCTGCGCGGCCACCACTGCGACGTGCTCGAAGCGGAGCCGGAGCAGGGCGGCATGCTTCGCTACGGGATCCCCGAGTACCGCCTGCCGAAGGCCTGGATGGACCGCGAGCTCAACCACGTCT
>Ga0070730_10003159_pt1 | contig 14854 bp, 18 predicted proteins | sample Coa_R1_3_FD_66447 | JGI IMG/M metagenome (GOLD analysis project Ga0070730, IMG submission 66447) | Surface soil microbial communities from Centralia Pennsylvania, which are recovering from an underground coalmine fire - Coalmine... | ecosystem: Environmental > Terrestrial > Soil > Unclassified ...
CAGGGGCGGAAGGATTCGAACCCTCGGCCCTCGGTTTTGGAGACCGATGCTCTGACCAGACTGAGCTACGCCCCTAACGGCCGAAGGCAAATTCTACCCAGTACGATCGAAGCATGGCCGGCCCCGGATTCCGTCCTTTTGGCGCAAGAAGGGCGGATCGAGGGGGCGGGCTTGGGCACGTTTGGCACCAAACAGGCGGTTCGGAGCGGGTAACGGCCGCCGGCGACCTCCCAGTGCTGATCGTCGGCGACGTCCATGGCGACCTCGAGCGGCTGTTCGAGGCCCTCAAGCCCTACCCGGCCGAGGCCTGGCGGACGGTCTTCGTCGGCGACCTCGTCGATTACGGGCTATTCGGCGTCGGCACCCTGCGCTTCGCGCGCGATCGCCCGAACACCACAGTGCTGCTGGGCAACCACGAGGTCGCCATGATGTGGGCCCTGCGCGATCCGTCCCGCATCGGCTGGTGGATCTCGGTCGGCGGCCAGCGGCACGACCTGGATGAGCTGGCCAAGGACCCCGCTCTCCAGGCGTGGCTCCACGCTCGGCCCGCGATGATCAGGCTGCCGGACCAGACTCTGGCACAGCACTGCGGCCACGACGGATACGGGCGCTGGCTGGAACGCGGCGACGAATCAGATCCCGTCGCCGCCGTCAACAAGCGCGTGCACGAGCTCCTGATCGATGAAGGCGAGGCTGAGTTGTGGGATGTCCTGAGCGCCAAAAACATCTTCGCGCAGCAGCCGCTCCGATTAGAGCACTGGCTGCAGGCGACAAACTGTCGCCGCGTGATCTTCGGCCACACGCCTCACCAAAGTCACACACCAGAGGTCTATCACGAGGGCCGCGCGATCAACTTCGACGGCGGCTTCAGCCGGCGGCACAAGAAATACAGGCGCTCGCCGATAGCGGCTTCCGTCGCGCCCCTGGAGGTCCTAAGCTAGAGCCGCATGCCAGAGGTCCTGACTGCTGAGCAACGGCTGGGCACGGTCACGACACATGCGGCTCGGGCTGCAGGCACTCCTCTCATCGACGAGACTCGCATCTCGCGTCGCGTCCGCGGCCTGGGAAGGCAGATCTCGACGGTCTACGCCGACATCGACACGCCGCTCGTGCTCGTCGTCATCCTCAAAGGTGCGACGGTGTTTGCGGCCGACCTGCTGCGAAGTCTCACCGTGCCGGCAGAGCTCGAGTTCGTTCGCGCCGCGAGCTATGGCACCGGCACCTCGAGCCACGGCCATCCCTTGCGCCTCGCGCGCATGGTCGACGGCACATTGATCGACCGGCACGTGCTGCTTGTCGAGGACATCGTCGACTCCGGCCGCACCGCCCACGCGGTGATTCGGAGCGTCCGGCGTATGAAGCCCGCATCGCTGCGCCTGGCCGCCCTCCTCGACAGGCCGGCGCGGCGGTCGATCGAGGTGGAGATCGACTTCAAGGGCTTCACGATCCCCGACCGGTTCGTGATCGGGTACGGCCTCGACTACGCCGGCCTGTACCGCGAGCTGCCGGCGATCTACTCCCTGAGCTAAGCGGCTTCCGGCCGGCAGACCTTGCAGGGGCGGAATCCCGCGGCCCTCGCCTCGCCGGCGTCGTGCAGCCACACCACGTTCTTCTCCAGCGCTCGCCTCGCATGGTGGCACGTCGGGTAGCAGTAGACCTTCGTGGAGCGCACGCCTTCGTAGCGGTAGCCCGCACGCGCCAGCTCCTGCAGCTTCTCGAGCCGCACCCCTTCGAGCTCGAGGATCTCGCGCTTAGCCTCGGGGCCGCCGGCCGAATAGTTGCCGATCACCCCATCCGACCGCACCACCCGATGGCACGGGATGAAGAACGGGATCGGGTTATGTGCCAGCGCCGTGCCGACGGCACGCACCGCCGCCGGATGCCCGATCTCGCGCGCGATCCAGCTGTACGGCCGCACCTGGCCGCGCGGGATCTCGCGCGCCTTGCGCAGCACCGACTCCTCGAATTCGGTTGATGTGCGCAGGTCGAATCGCAGCGTGCGCTCGCCGCTGAGCTCGCGCGCCAACCTGGCCGCAAGGTCCGCCGGAGGCGTTGCCGCACGCAGCGGTCGCTGCACCTCGCGCTGGAACCACTCCTCGAACTCTCGATCCGAGCTCGCCCGGAACGCGGCCGAGACGCCGTTGCGGTTCCACGCCACGTAGACGGGCCCGAGGACGGTATCGAACCGGGCGTACGAGTCAGCGACGCCGGCTTCCGCTAGCACCCTGTCGGCGAAGCCCGCGGGCGCCTCGAGAGAGCCCAGCCTCTTGAGATCAGTCGTCAGCACGGTCATCGTCCTCACCTCTCAGGATTTTCAGTGCGCGATGTACGTTCGACTTCACGGTGCCGACCGGCTGGCCAAGAACCTCGGCCGCCTCGGCGTAAGAGAGGTCCTGCACAACGCGCAGGACAACCGCCTCGCGATACCTCACGGGCAGCGCGGCAAGGCCTGCGGCCACGTCGTCCATCTCCGCCCTCCGCACCGCGACCGACTCCGGACCCGGCGCGGCATCCTGCTCGCTGCCGTTGAGCTCGACCACGCGAGGCCGGATGCCGCGGTAGCGGTTCCTGGCCACGTTGACGGCGATGCGGTGCAGCCACGCGCGCTGCTTCAGGTCGCGGATTCGGTCCGGCGAATACGTGACCAGGGCTCGATACGCGCGCAGCAGCGTGTCCTGCGCGACCTCCTCGCCGTCGTGCCGGTTGCCCGTCAGGGCGAACCCCAGGGCGAACAGGCGGTCCTGGTGCTCGTGCACCATGCGCTCGAATAGTCGCTCCACGCCCTCCATCTGCTCTCTCTTAACACGAGCGCGCCCGCCCGAGTTGCACCGCGGGGAACCCCGCACCGGCGGCGGTTGTAATAGAACCGATCCGATGGAGGGCCGGCCGGAGGACGACAGCGAGCTGTTCACGCGCGCCCAGCGCGGCAGCATCGACGCCTATGAGGAGATCGTGCAGCGCTACCAGCAGCTCGCCTTCCGCACCGCATTCGTGATCACCAGGTCGGCCGCCGAGGCCGAGGAGGCCGCCCAGGACGCTTTCGTCAAAGCCTACCGCGCCCTTGGGACATTCCGCACGGGCGCCGCGCCGCGGCCCTGGCTGCTCCGCATCGTCGCCAACGAGGCTCGCAACCGCGTCCGTTCGGCCGGTCGCAGGCAGCGGCTCGAGCTGCGCCTGGCCGAAGGCTTCCGCCAGGGGGATGCGGCCCCATCCCCCGAGGCGGCGGCCGTGCACGCTGACGAGCGGCGGCGCCTGCTCGGGCTGGTCAACGAGCTCGACGAGAACGACCGGCTGGTCATCGCGAGCCGCTACTTCCTCGAGCTGGACAGCGAGGAGACGGCGGCGGCGCTCGGCATTCCCGAAGCCACCGTCAAGTCGCGCCTGTCGCGCGCGCTGGGCAGGCTTCGCGAGAAGGTCGAGCATGCCTGAGCCGATGGACGTCGAGCGGGCCCTCGTCGGGATGGCGCGTGACCTGGACTGGCCGGCCACGCCGGACCTGCGCGGCGTGGTACGGCGACGCCTTGCCGCGCACCCACCTTGGTATGCCTCGCGCTGGGCACTCGCCGCGGTCGCGGTGCTCGTGATAGCCGCGGCCCTACTCGCCTACACGCCCACGCGCACGGCCATCGCCGATTGGGTGAACCTGCACACCTCGATCAGGCGCACCACCAGCGTTCCCACGCCCTCCCCGCTCCCGCCGGGGCCGCTCGGGCAGCGGCTGGGCCTGGGGAACCAGACGACACTGGCCGCGGCGCGCTCGAGCGTGACGTGGCAGGTGCTTCTGCCCGGCGGCCTCGGCGCCCCGGACGAGGTCTACCTGCAGAACCCGCCCGACGGCCCGACCCAGAGCGAGGTTACGCTCGTGTACGGCGCTCGCCCCGGCATCCCGGTTTCAGGTGAAACCGGCGTCAGCGTGCTGGTGACCGAGGCCCGCGGCAGCGTCAATCAGAACTTCTTCGGCAAGACGGTCGGGCCTGGCACCACGATCGACCCGGTGGTGGTGAACGGTCACCAGGGCTGGTGGATCTCCGGCCAGCCGCACGTCTTCTTCTTCGACGACGCGAGCGGGAACGCGAGGCTGGAGACGCTGCGCCTGGCCACGAACACGCTGATCATCGACGAGGACGGCACCATCGTCCGGATCGAGGGTGATATGACCCGGCAGCAGGCCCTCGAGCTCGCGGCTTCGCTCGGCTAGCGAACCCGACCGGCTCGAGCGGTGTAGAGGAGCCATGCGAGGACCTCTGATCGTGCTCCTGATCGCCGCCGTCGTCGTCGCCTGCGGCCGGGCGCCGCAGTTGGCGCCAGGCCCGGGCGGCTATCGGCTCTACGAGGCGGTTTCGACGCGCAGCGGTCCCCTGGTCGACATCGTCGACTCGCGCGCGCACACGACGCTCGGCGTGCTGCCCTTAGGCACGCCTTCGGCCGACTGGAAGCACTACTACGCCGTGCGTGGCGGTGTCCTCGAGGACCTCGACCCGCGTTCCGGCGCGGTGCTGCATTCGATGACGCTTGCCCGTCCGTACGACGTGCCCCAAGTGGCGATCAACGGAATGCCGGGCGGGCTTTCTCAGAACGGGCGCTGGCTCGTGCTGCAGACGCCGGGCGAGGCGCACCTGCTCGTGGTCGACACCTCGTTCGCGAGCCGGCCGGTCGCCGTCGACCTCGATGGATCGTTCGTGTTCGACGGCATCAGCAACGATGGCGAGCGCCTCTACCTCCTGGAGTACCTCACCGGCAGCGATTACAGGGTCCGGTTCTACAACGTGACCGGAGGGTTTCTCGACCCCGCGATCGTGATCGACAAATTCGACCCGACCGAGCCAATGACCGGCCGGCGCCTTGCGACCGTGGCCTCGACCGACGGCCAGTGGCAGTTCACCGTCTACGCGCGCGCCAACAAGGGCGCCTTCATTCATGCGCTGATGCTTGGCGGCCCGATCTCCCTTTGCCTCGAGCTCCCCGGCTCGGGATGGAACAGCGACCCGTCCGTCTTCCGCTGGTCGCTCGCGCTGAGCCCCGACGGCACGCGCCTCTACGCCACCAACGGGCCGCTCGGCCTCGTGGTCGAGGTCGCCGCGAGCTCGCCCGCGATCCTGCGCACTCACACCATCCCCAAGGAGGCGCTGGGAACAGCCATGCCGATGGGGGCCGGCGACGCGGTCGTGAGCCCCGACGGCCATGTTCTGGCCGTGGCGGGCGGAGAGGGCGTCGACTGGGTCGACACCGGAAGCATGCGACCTACCGCTCAGGCCCTGCCGTCCTGGACCGTCTCGAGCCTCGGTCTGAGTCCCGATGGAAGCTCGCTCTTCGCCCTGAAGGACTCCGGTCAGATCGCGGAGCTGTCGCCGGATGGCGTGGTCTTGAGTATGTTCGACCCCAACGCCGGCCGGCCGCTGGCGCTTATGTGGGTGGAGGCGCCTTAGGCTCGTATCCCCGGCACCGGATCACCGGCAGGCGCGGGTAGCGGGGAAACGACCGATCGGTCCGCGAGCGCTCGCAGAACCAGAACTCGGCGCGCGCCGCCGGAACCTTTCGAGAATGCCTGCAGGACTCGCATAGCCCGACTTCCACCGATTCCAATCATGCTGCCGTGCCGTACGCGGTTGATCGCCATCTCCCCAAATACGATGCGGACGGCCGGTCAGATCATCGGCAGCAGCCGGTCAGAGTTTTGTAAGCGCCGTCACCAGCCGGTCGAACGAAGAAGTGACGCCATATCGCTTGCCCAGCTCGGCCACCTTGTCCGGGTGCTCGGGGTAATGGTCGCGGCGGCCGCGCGGTACCTTGAGTTTCAGCGTCCTCACCGGCGGCACCGCCCGCTGGGCCCTCTCGAGATACTCGGCGTCGGCGTCCCGGAAAATGCTGGCGTCGAGCATTCCCTGGATCGAGCCGTAGCGCTTGACCAGGTCGGCCGCCTTCTTCGGGCCCACACCGGCGATGCCTGGGAGCCCGTCCGAGGGATCGCCGCGCAGGATCGCGAAGTCGGAGTAGGCGCGACCCGGGACGCCGTAGCGGCGCTGCACCTCGGCCTCGTCGATGACGGCGAGACCGGCCTTCTCCGGGTACAGCACCTTGACCTCGCCATCACGCACCAGGCTGAACAGGTCGCGGTCACCGCTCCAGATCTCGATCGGCTTCTCGACCTTGTCGACGAGCGAGGCGATGATATCTTCAGCCTCGTAGTCGTCCAGCCCGACGGCATCCAGGCCGACCGCATCCAGCGCTTCCATGATCACGGGCATCTGCGGGATGAGTAACGGCGGCACCGGCTCCGCGACTCGATGCGCCTTGTAGCCGGGGATGAGCTCGACGCGCCAGTCGGGGCGCCAGTCCTCGTCGGTCGTGAGCGCCACGAAATGCGGCTTCCGCTCCGTGATCACGTTCGCAAGCCTGTCCAGCGTTCCACGGACGGCGTTGACGAGGAACCCGTTGGGCGCGCGAAACGTCTGAGGCACGCCGTAGAACGCTCTGAAGATCGCACTGGAACCGTCGACAAGCAGCCATTCGGGCAAAGCCGGAACATGGTACGCGGCCATGAGATCGCGGACGCTGGCGGCGGGGGTGTGCGCGCTTCTGATCACGGGCGCGTGCCAGTCATCGGTGTCGCTTCCCACTGCCTCGCCCTCGCCCACGGACCTCGGCCAGGACTCGCCGGCCGTGAGCCTGCGCATGCACGTCGATCTGCTGTTCGGCGAGCACGTCTTCGTGGTCGCCAAGCTTGCCATGGCGGCCCTCGCCGGACGAAAGGACGAATTCCGCGCCTATGCCGGGCTGCTGGCTGCCAACAGCGCCGACGTCACGACGCTGATGCAATCGGCTGTGGGCGACACCGCGGGGTCCCAGTTCGGACAGGCGTGGACGGAGGGCAACAACCTGTACGTCGACTACATCGTGGCCGCGTCCATCCGCAATCAGGCCAAAGCCAACGTGGCGAGGGCCAGTCTGATGGACACGTACGTGCCGCTGATGGCGAAGGCGGTGAGTGAGAGCCTGCCGCTGCCCGTGGCGCAGGCCACGCAGGCCGCCGCGGACCAGGTGTCATATCTCCTGAGTGTGGTCGATTACGCTGTCGCGTCTCAGTTCGCGGCTGGTTACCACGACGTTCGCGGCACATACGCGCTGGAGGTGCGTTGGGGCGATATGGTCGCGGAAGCGGTGGTCCGCAATTTTGCAGACCGCTTCCCCGGAAGCGTCGTGAGCAAGGCGGCCAACTTTCGCGCTGCCCTCGACACGCTACTGCAAGGTCAGGCCTACCTCATGACGATGGCCACCCAGGCGACCGTGGTAGGAACGCAAACCGAGCAGCAGGCCGCCGCCGGCGTAGTGGCTGAGAACTCGGGCGCGCTGAGGTCGGAGTACGGCAGTGTTTTTGGCGAGGCGAAGGCCGCTACGTTCGGTGACACATGGGTGGCCGAGTCGTCGTTCGTGGTCGCCTACGCGAAGAGCGGCGACATGGCCGACCGCCAGGGCGCGATCGCGGCTGCCCCGACCCTGTCGACAGAGCTTCAGGCAATTCTGCAAGTGGTCGACGACCAGCGAGCGAAGTCATTCGACAAGCTAGCTTCGGACGATCACGCGGCGGCGGTGATGCTGGCTGCAGCCGGCGACGCGATCAGTGCGACCACCTAGCTCTCGAGGGCTAAGGCGATGATCTCCAGGCCGGTGGCCGCCTCTTCGCGGTCGATCACGAGGGGCGGGCAGATCCGCACCGCGCGAGTGCCGGCCGTGAGCAGCAGAAGCCCGTGCTCGAAAGCGGTCTGGACCAGCTGCGCGGCCTGATCGGCGGTCTTGAGCTCGAGCGCCTGCATCAGTCCCCGCCCGCGGACGTCGGTCACCTGCTTGTGCGTGGCCGCGATCTCGCGTAGCCCATCCTGCATCTGGGCGCCGACCTTGGCTGCGTTCTCCATCAGGCCTTCCTCGAGCAGGTCGAGCGTCACGAGGCCCGCGGCGCACGCGATCGGATTGCCGCCGAATGTGCTGCCGTGCGAACCGGGAGGCCAGCTCATCTGCTCGGCGCGCGCGATGAACGCTCCGAGCGGCAGCCCCGAGGCGATGCCCTTGGCCAGGCACACGATGTCGGGCTCGACCCCCGTGTGCTCGACCGCGAGCAGCTTGCCGGTGCGCCCCATGCCCGACTGGACCTCGTCGGCGACGAGCAGAATCCCGTGCTTGAGCGTCAGCTCGCGCAGCCGCGGCAGGAAGTCGTCCGGCGGCACCAGGTACCCGCCCTCCCCCTGGATGGGCTCGACGAAAACCGCAGCCACGCTCTCGGGTGGCGCGACGGTGGCGAAGAGCTCCTCGATCCTGGCGATCGAGTCATCTGTGGTCACCCCGCGGGCGGCGGACGGGAACGGCGCGTGGAACACCGACGAAAGGAGCGGCGCGAACCGACGGCGCTGGCTCGCCTTCGAGGCGGTCAGCGAGAGGGCGCCGTACGTGCGTCCGTGGAAGCCGCCGATGAACGCGATGTAGCTCGGCCTGCCGGTGGCGTAGCGAGCGAGTTTCATGGCGCCCTCGATCGCCTCCGCCCCGGAGTTCGTGAAGAAGACCTTGGCGGGGATGCCGGGGAGGATCCTGGCTTCGAGGCGCTCGGCGAGCTCGATCTCGGACTGGTAGTAGAAGTCGGTGCCGGACATGTGGAGGAAGCGGTGCGCCTGGGCCTCGATCGCCGCGACCACTCGCGGGTGCGCAAAACCTGTGGTGTTGACGGCGATGCCGGCCGTGTAGTCGAGGAACGTGTTCCCGTCGACGTCGATGGCCCAGCAACCCTCGCCGTGGTCCATCACGAACGGATAGGCGCGCGTGAAGCTCGGCGACATGGCCTTAGCGTCGCGCGAGATCAGCTTGGCCGCGTTGGGGCCCGGGAGCGGAGTCTTGATCTGTGGCCGGCGGTGGGTGATCACGTCCGCAGAGAATATCGGTTGTGCCCAAGCTCAGCCCAGAACAGGTGAGGTTGCTGAACCCGCCGCACTTCGCCACGGTGGCGACCGTGATGCCCGACGGATCGCCTGAGGCGACCGTGGTCTGGATCGAATCGGACGCCGACCACGTGTACTTCAACACCGCGATGCACCGCCTCAAGGCGCGCAACCTCCAGCGCAATCCGCACGTGGCGGTTGCCGTCTATAACCCTGACGACCCTTACGATGGCTTCACTGTGCGGGGGCGGGCGGAGCTGATCACCGAGGGCGCCGCCGAGCACATTGAAAAGATCGCGCGAGCCTACACGGGCGAGCCGTTCCGCGGGCTTGGTCCGGACGAAGTCCGCGTGATCGTGAGGATCACGCCCGAGCGGATCCACACTTTCGACTAACGAGCACAATTAGGGACGTGGCTCGCACCAAGGCCCGCGCCTTCACCATCCGGCCCGCGACCAACGACGACGTCAAGGCGATCGTCGGGATCTACAACTGGGCCGTCAACCAGACGTTCGCCACCATCGACTCGGAGCCGCTGAGCGAAGAGGAGGCGGCGGACTGGTGGGAGGCACACGGCCGGCGCTCCAAGCTCATCGTGGCCGCGGACGAAAACGGGGTCATCGGCTGGGCGCGCCTGTTCCCGTGGAAGCAGCGCGGCATCGACGTCGTCGAGGACCTGGTCTACGTCGATCCGGTCCACCATGGCCAGGGCATCGGCCGCGCCCTCCTCACCGAGCTAATCGCCCAGGCCACCGGGCTCGGCTACAAGACGATCGTCGCGACCGTCGCGACGGACAACCGCTCGGGCCTCGAGCTGCACGCCAAGCTCGGCTTCGAGACGGTCGGGACCATCCGCAACGCAGCCAACAAGTTCGACCGCTGGATGGACATCACGCTGGTCCAGCGCTCGCTCGAATAGGGGTCGCGCATCCCGGTCGGTCCACCTGGAAACCTCGCGCGCTCGCCGCGCGCGCGACTTATCGAGCTCGTTGGATTAATGGGCCGAGCGGAGGTTGCGGGCTGGTGCGCCGGCTTGCTAAGCGGGACGATCCAGTACGGCGATCCGGGCTATCCGCCCCTGACCTGGCTCGGCGGCGCACACGCCGCCAGCCTCTTGAAGAGGCAAGCCTTTGGATCGCGGAACCAGGACTACTGGCCGCGCGTGTGGGGCGCCCGCGGACTGCTGCACTTTTGGTCGCCTGACGCAGGACGGGCGGTCATCGCCGGCTTGTCGGATCCTGCATGGCGCGTAAGGGAGATGTCCGCGAAGATCGTGCGCGCGCAGGAGGTGGCCGACGCCGAGACGGAGCTGGCGAAGCTCGGCGCCGATCCCGTGCCCAGGGTGCGTGCTGCAGCGCTTCTCGGCCTCGGAAGGGTCGGGGAGAGCGAGCATGCCGAGGTGGTGGCGCGTTCGCGGCACGACCGCTCACCGCTCGTTCGGCGGGCCGCGGAGAGGGCGCTCGAGGAGCTGGCCGGCCGACTTGACCTCAGGCTCCCGGAGTAGACCGGCGGCCTGCCGCTATCCCATCCCCAGGGGCTTGGCCGTGGCGTACGCCGCCGGATAGACGATCTGCATGTCCTGGATGCCCTGCCACTGCCCGACCACGGCCGCCGCGCGCGTGTTCTGGCCCTCGTCGAGCGAGCCGTCCTGACCGAAACGCACGCCGCCTCCGTTGATCGAATCGCCCGCCGGCACGTCGACGCGCAGGGCTGCGGTGCGGATGGAATCGGGCGTGATCGAACCGCTCATGGGGCCGAGCACGTTGTCGAATAGCGTCCACGCGCCGACGAATCCCGCCACGGCCGAGATCGACATCGCATCGTGGTTGGTCCGCGCGTAGGCCGCGCGGGCCCGAGTCAGCAGCTCCCGCCCGGCGGGCGACAGGGCGGCCATGCTGGCGTCGGCGTCGGGCTTGTCAGCGGCGTATACCCCGATCGCGTCGCGCCCAAGCTGCCGGCCAAAGTCAGGCATGCAGAAGGCCGAGCTCGTCCCGATCGCGGCGAGCAGCGGGACCTTTTGCTGGACAATGGCCTGCCAGATCGCCACGCCATCGCTCAGGTAGCTGACGTCCCACAGGTAGTCGGCCTTGTCGGCGGCGACGCGCGTGGCCACGGCGCCCGCATCGAATGCGTTGGGGTTGTACGTGATCACGTCGACGACGTTGATGCCCAGCTGCCGCGCGAGGTCGACCTCGCCGCCGCCCACCGAGTGGCCGTACACGTCATCGACCTGCACGACCACCGCCCGCGGCGACTTCAATCCGCTGTGGGGGATGAGCACGTCGTGCGTGAAAGTCACCGCCTCGCGGCCCAACGCGCTGCCCGTGGTGACAGTGCGAAAGACGTAGCGGCGCTGCGCGGTGATGGGGTCGGCCACCGCGCCGGTCTCCCAGTAGATGGTCTTCAACTGCTCGGCGCGCGCCGACGCGGCGGCGGACAGGGTGCTGCCATACGTGCCCAGGATCGCCGGCACGTGGTCCTGCTTCACGAGGCGGTCGACCGCGGCGCTGGCCGCGTCGGGCGTGACTGCGTCGATCACGCGCAGCTGAACCTGGCGGTGCAGCGCGCCGCTCGACTCCGCGAGCTGCAGCGCGGCCTGCACCCCGGCCAGCTCGTCGCGGCCGCCCGAAGCCTGCGGGCCCGTGAGCGGATAGATGGCCCCGATCACAAGGGCGTTGCTGTTCGCGCCCGGCGTTGGTTCACCGCAGGCCGCAACGATGACGACCAAGACGGCGAGCAGTAGAAGGACGCGACTCGGCACCAAGCCAGCTTAAGCGGTCGCCGCAGCCCTCAGGTTGCCACGAGCGTCGGCCAGCTGCTGTTGAAGCTTGGGCGCCGGCGCGTACCCGTAGTTGACGTTGAGCGCCTTGCCCTCGGCGGACATCACGACGGTGGTGGGAAGCGTGTAGACCTGGAATCTATCGGCCAGATGGCGTTCCGAGACCGCGTCCACCTTGTCGATCCGCACCGCGCCGAGCTTCGCCAGCGCGGGCTCCTGGTGGGTCCGGCACACTGTGCAGCCGTCGCCGGTGAAGTAAAGGATGTAGGGCTCGCTCGAGGTCGCACCCGTGGCGAGCAGCGCCTTCCGGCGAGCTCTCGTCGAGCGCCAGGTCTCCAGGATAGCGACGGCGAGCACGACCGTGCCCGCCATCGCCAGCGCCCAGAGTTGAACGTTCATGCTCGAATCAGCCCCCGCTTGCCAAGCTGGTAGTAGATCTGGCATCCGAGGCAGTAACCGAACGCCAGGTTCACAAAGGCGAGGATCGCGACCAGAAGCGCGAGGGCGGGCCCTATGGCTGCGGCCACCACTCCGTACGTCGGCGTGGCGGCGTAGAGGAAGAATGTCGCAACCAGCAGGAAGACCCCACCGAGCCCCTGCGCAAAGTTGTGCGGTTCAGGGCGGTCCTGCACCGGACGCGGCTTGACGATTCCGCGTGGCTTCAGGACCTTGAAGTAGAGCTGTTTGAAAAGCGCGAGCTGCGGCGAAAAGGTGCCCACCAGCAACACGAGCGCGAGCAGCGGGATCAGCACCCACAACCAATTTGAGAGTGCGCTGCCGATGAACGCCACCAGCACGGTCGCGACGATCCCGGTCTGGTTGACCTTGAGCGCCGAATGGTCGACCGTAGGATTCCCCACGAAACCGGAGGCTTCGCCTGGGTTTCGCGGGGACCCCGGGGACGGCGCGGTAGTCATCGTTACTTCTCGATCGGGACCCGGATGGAGCTGCCCCACTCGGTCCACGACCCGTCGTAGTTCTTGACGTCGGGGTAGCCGAGCAGCTCCTTCAGCACGAACCACGTGTGCGCGGAGCGCTCGCCGATGCGGCAGTAGGCGATGACCTCCTTGTTGGGGACGATGCCCTTGCCGCCGTAGATCTCTTTCAGCTCCTCGATGCTCTTGAAGGTTCCGTCCTCGGTGTTGACGGCGGTTCCCCACGGGATGCTCACCGCGGTCGGGATGTGACCGCCGCGCTGCGCGCCTTCCTGGGGCAGGTTCTCCGGAGCAAGCAGCTCGCCCGAGTACTCCTTCGGCGAGCGGACGTCGACCAGGCCGGCCTTGCCGAGCTTCGACTGCACGTGGTCCCTGTAGGCGCGGAACTCTTCGCGCGGCGAGCCGTGGAACTTGTAGCTTGTCTTCTCATAGCTGGGAACGTCGGTGCTGTACTCACGTCCTTCCTTTTCCCACTTGACGCGGCCACCGTCGACGAGCTGCACCTTGTCGTGCCCGTAGTACTTCAGCGCCCAGTACGCGTAGGCGGCGAACCAGTTGTTGTTGTCGCCGTACAGCACGATGTTGGTGTCTGGGGAGATGCCGCTCTCACCGAGCAGCGCCTGGAGCGCCTCCTTGCCGGCGATGTCGCGCACGACCTGGTCCTGGAGGTGTTTGCGCCAGTTCCAGCCGACGGCGCCTTCGATGTGGCCCTTGTCGTAATTGCTCGGGTCGACGTCCACCTCGACTAGACGTACGCCCGTGTCCTTCGCATGGTCAGCGATCCAGTTGGTCGTGACCAACGCCTTCGCCGTGGTTGTTGGTGAGCTCAATTCACGTTCCTCCAAAAATGCAATAGCCGATAGATTCGGAATGGAAAGACGATGGGTCGGATGGTCGCGCCCCTCAGGGGGCGCGCACAGGCGACCGGCCTAGCTACAGAAGCAGGCTGGGCAGTGGACCAGACGTTGGGCCGGGAAGCAAAGGCTCCGCATCGGTATTGGCAATGTTACCGAACACCTCGCGGCAGCGGTCAATTCCTTAACTTATTGAGACCTTGTCGCAGGTGAATCTCGTCAAGTACCAGGCCCTCGGCAACGACTACCTCGTGCTCGACCTGCCCGGTGCGCTGGACGAGCTCGTAGTCCTGCTCCCGGTGCTTTGCGACCGGTTCCGGGGCCTGGGCTCGGACGGCCTCCTCGCCTTCGACCCGGCGCGGATGTCGGTGCGCATCTTCAATCCCGACGGCTCGGAGGCCCAGAAGAGCGGCAACGGCCTGCGCATCACCGCGGCTCACGCGGTGCTCGAGCACGGCGCCGGCTCGGCGTTCGAGCTGCGCACGGTCGATCGCGCCAACGCCGTCATAGTGCTCGCGCGCAACGGCGTCGAGGTGGTGAGCGAGATCGACATCGGCAGTCCCTCCTTTCGGGCCGCCGACCTGCCCGCGCGCTTCGAGGGCGAGCCCGGCCGCGTTCACCTGGACACGCCGGTCGGACGCATCGAGGCGATGCTCGTGTCGGTGGGGAATCCGCACTGCGTGGTCTTCGGCGAGCCCGTGACCCGCGACCGCTGTGTGGAATTGGGCCCGCACGTCGAGCGCCACGAGGCTTTCCCTGAGCGCACCAACATGCAGCTGTTCGAGGTCGTCGACCGCTCGCGGGTCCGGGTAGAGATCTGGGAGCGGGGCGCCGGCTACACGCTCGCCTCCGGCACCAGCGCCAGCGCCGTCGCGGCGGCGTGCATGCGCGCCGGCCTGGTGGACGAGCACGTGACCATCCAGATGCCCGGTGGCGACCTCAGCGTGCGGCGCGACGCCCACGGCCACCTGGTCCAGTCGGGCCCGGCCCGCCGCGTCTACCGCGCCAGCGTCGACCTGGCCGACTTCGCCTAGAAGGGCCCGGGAGCCGGCACTCGACCAACGGCTAGGCGTTTTGCGACAGCCGGGCGACCGTTGTCGGTAGGTCCGCCAGCCCGGGAATCACCGCGTCTGCCAGGGATGGGTCGTGGCGCTCGCCCTGGCGGTTGACCCAGATCCGCGTGATGCCCATCTCGCTCGTCGGCATGATGTCGTGGAAGTAGCTCTGGGCGACGTGGATCCACGCGTCCGCCGACGAGCCGAACGTCGACTGGAACAGCTGGAAGTGCGCGGGGTCAGGCTTGTACGCGGAGACGTCCTCGGCCGTGACGACCGCGTCGAAGGGAACCGGCAGGCGGCGCTGAGT
>Ga0070730_10003161_pt1 | contig 14850 bp, 6 predicted proteins | sample Coa_R1_3_FD_66447 | JGI IMG/M metagenome (GOLD analysis project Ga0070730, IMG submission 66447) | Surface soil microbial communities from Centralia Pennsylvania, which are recovering from an underground coalmine fire - Coalmine... | ecosystem: Environmental > Terrestrial > Soil > Unclassified ...
ATCGCCAATCAGCACGACGCGCCCGCTGGAATGCCAAGGATCGGCCCAGGTGCTGGGAAAACCTGCTGGCGGATTACGAAGAAAGCTGTGAGGCAGGCCTTCAATCAAACCTATGGCGTCCGGAAATTTGTCCTGGAAGAACTCCATGACGCGGGCGGGCGTATCGAGGCGGCCGAAGCCCTCGGGCCCACCGAAGGGGAGGACGCAATTGCTGGCAAACGTGCCATCGAGGTTCGGTATAGCCATGAGCATTGACCTTCCACGAGGCCAGAGGTGGAGCACATTGGCCGCCATTTGAAAGCTATTGTTTGGACCAGCCGCAAAGACCAGCTCCTTAAATCCGTTTTCCAGATATTCCTGGCGGAAGTTGGCGTACTCGTTTTTTTGTATCTGCTGGCGCACCGCCGAGAATGTGCCATCGGCACCGATCACGAAATCAGGATTGATGAACTTGTGCTCCTGCGAATTCTCATCGTAGATGTCGACCGACCAGTTCTTCAGATCGATCATGTTGCAGCGATGGTTGAACCGTACCTTAATGTTGGGGAAGGACGATTCAGCGATGTCGATCAACCTCATATTGAGAGCAGATCTTTGAATGGCATAGATGATCTCGGTCTTGTTCACTCCATAGGGATAGAACTTCAGGGAGCCATCCTCTTCATGGACCATACGGCCCTCGACAGGCATGGTCAACTCCAGGATCTTTTTCAATTCCAGCACTTCAGAAAGGGCCGCAAGGCCACGGATGGCCAGCGTCATGTTGATGGAACGGCCACTGTGAATACGGGTCAATCGCGGATCCGTACGGCGCTCATAAATGTCAACACGCCATCCCCGGCGCGCCAGATACATGGCCATGAGAGTGCCGGCCAAGCCAGCTCCGACGATAGCAACGTTTCGCTCAGATAATTTGGTCGTCATAAGTTTCTCTACGCTTTTTCCCGATCCACCTGCACGTAGTTAGGAAAGCGGCAATCATTTTCAAATGTGTTTTCGAACAGAGTGATTCCGTCGTCCTGCCGTAGTTGCTTAAAGCCAGCCATTTTGTAGGTGATCAGCATCATGCGGTTCCGGTCGGTGGACTTGAATTCAGCAAACAGGCGGACACCGGCTTCCCGCGCCATTTGAATGATGTGGTTGATCATGATCGTGCCGACTCCGCGGGCCATGACGCGGCACGACATCAAAAGCAGCTTGATGGTCCATGATTCCGCAGCACGATGAACCAAAGCCAGCCCGATAGCGCCGTAAGGCCCCCACTTGTCTTCGAGGCTGGCCACGAGCAAGAGGTACTCGCCGGAGATGCTTAGCTGGGCCAGTTCGTCGTAGGAGTATGTGCGTCCGGTGGTATTCAACTGATGCGTGCGAACCGTGAGTTCTTCGGCCCGGCGAAGATCGGTCTCTTCGGCCCGACGAATCGTGAACTTCATTTGCAGAGATGCCAGAAAATCTTCGTGGGGGCCGACGAAATCGGTTTCAGCGCGGTTCCGCTCTGCATCGGCGAGATACATTTTTCGCCGTTGCGCACTTTCGTCGGTAATAAAGCGGGGTATAAACTCAGGGCGCAGGACCAGTCCATCGAGTTCCGACGCGTCCACGGCGAGGACTTCGGGAAGGGCCGACAGCACTTCCTCTCTCTCGAAGGTTTGATCATCGATGAATGCGACTGTATCGAAGCCGATATTGATCTGCTTCACTATTTTCGCGACGTTGGATGACTTCGAATTCCAATTGATTTCCGGATAAATAAAGTACTCATGGATTCCGAATTCACGGAGCTTGGCCATCGCCATCTCCTGCTCATTTCTGCTGGCAATGGAGTTGAGGATTCCGCGGCCATCTAACATGCGGAGGACCTCCGGAACACTTTCCCGAAGACGAACGTTTTCATCTTCCAGAAGCGTTCCATGCCAGACGGTTTCATCCAAGTCCCACACAAGAAGCTTGATTTTGCTCCGCGCGGCAGCAGGCTTGGCCGCGGCCGGGAGAGCTGCATTTTCAATCGGCATAGAACTCAAATCTCCGAGGGAGGGGAATTAACAATTGCAATCTGCTGAATCTGGGTGCTGCCTTCGATGATTTCCATTACCTTCGCATCGCGCAGGAAACGCGATACCGGATAGTTTTCCGTGAGCCCGTTAGCTCCATGCAATTGCACGGCATCGTTGGCGGCCCGGGTTGCCGCCCTGGAAGCAAAGTATTTCGCTACCAGAGTTTCGCTCACGGCCTGCGGATTGCCTGTTTGCCGCGCATATCCTGCACGGCAGCACAGAAGGCGCGCGGCGTGAGTATTGGTGATCATCTCGGAAAGCTTGCGCTGGACAAGCTGATGCTTGTCGATGGTTACACCAAACTGTTTTCGTTTACCGCAGTAATCAAGGCTGGCCGCCAGACACGCCTGGGCAATTCCCACGCAACCCCAGGCGACGCTGTACCGGCCAAAATCGAGAGCGGTAGCGACAGCCTGCAGGTGGGCAAATCCAGATTTCCCAATTCGAAACTGCGCCGGCACCCGGCATTCGTTCAGTTCCAATTCAGCGACGAGCGACGCCCGGGTCCCCACAACTTGAACTTTGCGGCGGGTGAGGCCCGGCGTGTCACCGGGCAGGAGAAACGCCGATAACCCGGATGGCTCGCGCGCGATCGCAAGAAATACATCTGCACGCTGGCCGAAGGTGATCCAGCTCTTTTTGCCATTGAGAACGAAGTGACCATTGTCAAGGTGGGCAGTAGTTTCCACACTGGAGCTATCGCTTCCAACGTTGGGCTCTGACAAGGCCAAAGCGCCGATCAACTCTCCATGCGCCATGCGCGGAATGAACCGTTCCCTGAGACATGGCTTCCCCCAACGCAACACGGTGAGAGTCACCATGTCATGAACCGTGAGAAGTGATCTTACGGAAGAGCAGGCGCGGCCAATCTCTTCTGTCAACAAGCCGTAGGTGATCGCATCCATGCCACCTCCACCCAGCTCTTTGGCGACGGGAGCGCCGAGAAAGCCATGCTCCCGCAGATCACAAAAGACATGAGGCGGAACTTGTTGTTGGTGGTCCCAATCTCCGGCAAAGGGAGCAATCTTGTCCTCGGCAAAACGACGGAACCGATGCCGAGATTCCCTTTGCTGATCTGACAGCTCAACCTGCATCGACTGAGCTCGCAAGCGGCTTGGGTCCGCCGAGTTGTGAATCGAGAGCGGTATTTCCAGAGGTCGTTTTTCTGGCAATGAAGGACAAGATCTGGTTCACGGTCCGGAAATTTGCGATATCAAGATCTTCGTCCTCGACGGTGATTGAATAGTTATTTTCGAGAAAACTGATCAGTTGCACAATAACCAGCGAGTTCACGAACCCAGCCGCAAAGATATCGTCGTCGCCGTCCAGGTTCTCGAAGCGAAAGAATCGGCCTAAAAAGACCGTGAGTTGCTGCTTGGGATCATCCATAATTCTCTTCCTCCACTTTGGAAACGCAGCCGGGACGGCCTGCGCGTCGTGTTCATGATCCTTAATGATGGGAATTCGCGGTTGCGGCCAGGGGAGCCGCGCTGTAATCGTAGAAACCACGGCCACTCTTCCGGCCGTGATGGCCCGCCCAGACCATCTTCTTCAGAAGAGGGCACGGCCTGTATTTGTCGTCGTTGTAACTTTCGTAGAGCACTTCGAGGGAGTAAAGAATCGTGTCGAGTCCGATGAGATCGGCGGTCTCGATGGGGCCCATCTTGTGCCCAAAACAGCTCTTAAATATAAGGTCTACTTCGTCGGGCGCGGCCACCTGGTCCTGGAGCAGGAACACCGCTTCGTTGATGGTGATCATCAGAACGCGGTTGGAGACGAACCCAGGCATATCCTTAACCACGACACACTGCTTTCCCATGGCCCGAAGGACAGCTTTCGCCGTATCCAAAGTGGACTCTGAAGTGTGATAGCCACGTACGACCTCAACCATGGGCTTCAGATGGGCCGGATTCATGAAATGCATGCCCACCACGCGATCGGGCCGGTTCGTCGCCGAGCCCAGACGCGTGATGGAAACAGCCGAAGTGTTTGCGCCAAAGACACAGTGATCCGGACAGATGGTGTCGATTTCCCGGTAAACTTTCTCTTTGACTGCCCATTTTTCCACGACATTTTCGATAACAAAATCGGCATCTTCCAGCTTCGCATAATTCGTGGTAAAGGTGATGCGGCCCAGTATGGCAGCCGAGTCCTGAGCGCCAGGGCCGCTGAACAACCGCTGCATCCGCAGGTTTTGCCGGATCTGGGCCTGTGCTTTTTTAAGTTGCTCCGTCTCCGTGTCGATCAGGACCACGCGGTTTGCAGCCAACGCGCTGCACTGAGCCACACCGATGCCCATGACACCGGCTCCCAAAACGCCAATTTTATTCATGCTCATCTCTCTTCTTAGTTGGTTGAAGCGATTAGCTCTTTTACTTTTCGGCGAGAATCTTCCGCAATTTCGGCCAACATGGCTTTGTAGTCGTTCATAATGCGGAAGACGGTCGCATCATCGAAATATCTAAGGTGGTGAGAGAAGTTAACTTCTGTACCAAGTTCGGTCTTGCGCGGATAGACATCGATGCGAAGAGGAATGGCTGTCTTTGCGCTGAACCATCCCATCGAACCTGCGTGGACTGCGCCCTCAAGGTTTTGGAAATAGAAGACGCTTTCAAACAGCAGCCCGTCACGCGAGAACCCAAGCCAGGAGCGCAGCCGCTGGAGCGGAGTATGCTCAACCTCAAGGCGTTCGATCTGCCTTTGCTGCATCCGCAGGATGCACGAGAAGGAGTCGTCGTCATCCTGTAGCTGCACGCGCACCGGCATGAAATTCAGGGTTGGACCGATCAAGCCTTCGAGATCGCCGAACTCGACCGATCGTCCAGTCATGGCGAGGCCGTAAACAACGTCCTGCTGTTTGGAATAGCGGCCCAAGAGAAAGGCCCATGCAGCCTGGTAGACAACGCTCTCGGTCAAGCGATGAGTCCTGGCAAGGTTGCGAAGTTTTTGAGTTACTTCTCCGGGGATGACGATCTTCTTGCGGAAGAAAGCCGTGCCCTCTGTGGGGATGTTTTCTGGAAATTGTGTCACGAGAGGAGTAGGAAGCGTGGCATTCCCGAGTTCATGCTCCCAGAATATCTTGGCGGGCGCGAGGTTCTGGCTCCGCAACCAGGTAATGTAATCGCGATACAAGGTAGCCGGTTTCATCGGCGGGACCTCGTTTCGGAGCAAGGCCGCATACATGGCCGCGTGTTCATACTTGAGCAGGTACATGCTCCAGCCTTCGAGGCACATGTAGTTAAGGCTCATGATGGTGATGTAGTCATTCTCCCCAACCCGGGCCAAGCAGACGTGGAACTGCGGAGCCCGCTGGAGATCGAGTCCCCGCTTGGCGTCTTGCTCGAGATACTCATTGACCTTGGCTTTTTGCTCGAGTTCCGAGAGAGCGCGCCAGTCAGCACGTTCCACCGGTACTGTGACTTTGCGGTGAACGATCTGCAGAGGCATGTCGAGCCCCTCCCACACGAACGAGGTGCGCAGAATGGTGTGGCGTTCGGCGAGCAATTGGAAGGTACGCACGTAGAGTTCGGCGTTGATGCCTTTCTCCAGATCGACGCGCTGCACCATGTTGATAGCGGGATCGCCGATATAGAGGCGCTGGTACAGCATCTCTTCAACCAGTCCGCCCAGGGGATAGAAGTCTTCAATATCGACTCCCGGCAATTTTTGCTCGAGAGCGGCACGATCGATTTGAACCAGAGGAAGATTCAAAGATGCAAAACTTCCAGCCTGCGCGGAGCCGGCTGAACCATTGGAACTATGCTCAACGGCATCAGACAATTCAGCGATCGTTTGATGCTTGAACATTTGCTGGACCGACAGCTTGATACCAGCTCTCTGTGCGGCAGAGACCACCCGGATACTGCCAATGGAATCGCCGCCCATTTCAAAGAAGTTATCGTTGATGCTGATTGGATCGATGCCGAGCACTTCTTTCCACATGCTGGCCAGGAATTCCTGCAATGGCGTTTTGGGCAGAACCACTTCTGCCTGCGTTTGGCGAACGGCAGCCGGACGCGGCAATGCCTTGCGATCGAGCTTCCCACTGGGAGTGAGAGGCAATGTTTCGAGCATTACGAAGTGGGCCGGCACCATGAAGTCCGGCAACTTGTCCTTCACATGGCGGCGCAACTGAGCTGCCAGGGACTGAGCGATCTTGTGCTGGAGAGGATTGTTGACGTACTCCGACGGCGGTTGCAGGAGCTGATCTCCATTCTGAAGCAGGCTTGCGGGCCTCCGCATGCCGTTTTCAGAAGCATGCTTGCGCCGCAAGACCGCGCTCATCTGAACAGGATTATCATGAGGACGCCAGCCAACTGCGACTTCGTAACCTGAGTCCTCACCAAGCCTCCATAGTTTTTCGGGATCGACCCCCTCGGGAGAGGCATTGGCCGCCGCGTCGAGCAGTTCACCAGCCGTAATCGGGCCTTCCACACCGCCCGCGAGAAGTGCGGCCATTCGCACTTCTTTCTCAATGCGCCCATTGGGTATTCCAAACAGGGCGACCAGTTCCGGTTGTTTAGCCGTAAGCTTATGCAGCAACGCTTCGAGATTCATCTTGGCTGCATTCCAGTCAGCCCAAGGGGCAACGACAGGCGCAGGACGCTCGCCTCCGACCTGCAGGATTACGTCGTAGCGAAACCTGGTCATCTCATCACCATATTGACCTCGGCGCACCAAAGTTTCGGCACAAGTGATGCCTGATATGTGCTTCGGCAAAGCATGGAAGAAAGCCGGATCGATTACTAGTTCCGTTTCCTGTTGTACGCGCGAGAGCATTCGATGCCGTAAAGTTTCTGCAGAGACTGACGTTTGTGACCGGGTAATCTCTACGGAGGAATGAAAGATTTCGAGCAGACCGCGATGGCGAACGTCGCCGATAAAGATGCAGCCGCCGTCTCGAACTTTTCGGACTGCGGCTTGCAATACCTGGATTAGATATTCTGCGCTGGGGAAATATTGAACAATGGAGTTCAGGACCACCAAGTCGAAGGTCTTCTCTTCACCAGCGACTGCCTCATGCGCGGGCTGGCATCGTAGCTCCACGCCTGCGTACTCCTGTTTGCCATCGATTACGCCAGTGATATGGTGCAGCCCGCGCTCCGAGATATCGGTTCCAACGTATCTTTCGCATGTAGGCGCAATCGAGAGAAGGAGCAGTCCCGTACCGCAACCCAGTTCCAGAACCGAACGCGGCTTTAGGCCCAGAATGCGGGCGACTGTCTGGCCAAGCCACTCTTCCATCTCGCGCAAATCGACTGCATCGCCGGTGTAGCTGCTGGTCCATCCGGAAAAGTCCAGACGATCATCGGTATCGGAAATCGAGGCCCAGCCGTTGTAGGCGCTGTTGAAGACTTTGCGCCATTGCTGTACATGCTCAGAATTCAGGTCTTCCCGCAAGGACTGCGAGGCGGCCGCCGGGGCAAAATAAGCCACGAGTTGCTTGTCGCCGTAGTCGTCTTCGCGGATCACCACGGCCACATCCTTGACCGATGGATGAGCACGAAGCTGGGCCTCAATCTCGCCGAGTTCGATGCGGTAGCCTCTGATTTTTACCTGGTTATCGATGCGGTCGAGAAATTCGAGGGTGCGGTCCGGCAGCCAGCGCACCAGGTCTCCGGTCCGGTAGAGGCGCCCGCCCGGTTGGGTCGAGAAGGGATCGGCGATAAATTTCTCAGCCGTTAAATCGGGTCGATGGAGATAGCCGCGTCCTACACCGATTCCGCCGAGGTGAAGTTCTCCTGCTACACCGACCGGCAGCGGCGTCATGTGCCGGTCGAGGACATAGGTTTGAATATTTGCAATGGGACGCCCGATGGGCACGGTTGGATGACCTGTATCATCACCGTAGCGCCACGCCGTTACGTCAATCGCAGCTTCAGTCGGACCATAAAGGTTGTAGAGGGGCACGCCGGGAAAGCGTGAAGTGAACAACTTGGCGAACTCCTGCGGCAACGCTTCCCCGCTGCAGATCACCTGCCGCAAGGAGCTGCAATTCTCAATGCCCGCCACTTCGAGAAAGAGCCGCAGCATGGAAGGAACAAAATGCATAGTAGTGACTTTTTGGTCCTGAATAAGCTGGGCAAGATATTCAGGATCTTTGTGTCCCTCGGGACAGGCAAGGACAATGCAGGACCCGGTTATGAGCGGCCAGAAAAATTCCCAAACCGAGACATCGAAGCTGAACGATGTCTTCTGCAGAACCCGATCCTGCGGCGTGAGCCTGAACATCTCCTGCATCCAAAGCAGACGGTTGCAGATACCCTGGTGGGTATTGAGCCCGGCTTTAGGATTGCCTGTTGAACCAGAGGTGTAGATGGCGTATGCCAGTTGCAGAGGATGGACCGGCCCAGCGAGGTTGTCAGAATCGAATCTTGCATCGTTACTGATTTCCTCAATCGGGACCAGACGCAGGCGCTCTCCATCGAAACGGTCCGCAACCGACGATTGAATAAGGATGGTCTGGACGCGGGAATCTTCCACCATGAACTTCAATCGATCCGACGGATAATCAGGATCCAAAGGCAGATAGGCGCCGCCGACTTTCAGGATTCCAAGTAATCCAACCACCAGATCCAAAGATCGATAGCAGGAGATACCTACAATGCGGTCTGGTCCTATGCCCTGTTTTCGCAGAAAATTGGCAACGCGGCTTGCCCGGCGATTCAGATCGCTGTAAGTCGAAACAGAATTTTCAAAGATACAGGCCGGGGCCATTGGCGATTGCCGGGCCTGGAGCTCAAAGAGGTGATGCAATCCCTGGCGCAGGTCATAGGGAACGCCAGTATCGTTCCAGTCACGCACAATCTCCTGGAATTCAGCGGGCTTCATGAGGGAAACACTCGAAATCGACTGATCTGGCGCGTGGACAACCTGATGCAACACATACTTCAGGTGTTCGACCATCCGCCCGGCGGTAACGCCGGTGAACAGGTCGGTGTTGTATTCGAACTGTCCCCGGAAACTCGCAGGCAATTCGGCGATGGTCAACCACAGGTCGAATTTCGACGTCGCCTGAGTAAGTTGCAGAGGCAACATCTTCAAGCCTGGCAACTCGGTCACTGGCAGGCTGCGAACAGTATCGAAATTCAGCATCACCTGAAACAGCGGGTTGCGGGTCATGTCCCGATCGAGATGCAGTTCATTTACCAGCTTTTCGAAGGGCAGATCCTGGTTCTCATGGGCCTGCAGGGTTATTGCCTGAACGCGCTCCAGAAGTTGGCGAAACGTCGGATCGCCACTCAGGTCCGTTCGCATGACTACAGTATTGGCGAAGTTGCCGACCAGCCCTTCGAGCTCGCGATAGGTGCGGTTAGCGATGGGGCATCCAACCAGAATATCTTCCTGACTGGAATATCGATGCAGCCATACATTCAGGGCGGCAAGAACCAGCATGAAGCTGGTCACCCCAGTCTCGCTGCAGAGCTTTCGCAGGGGCCCCGTGATCTCTTCGTCGAAGTTGAAATCGAAGCTGGCTCCTTTGAAAGAGTAAACAAGCGGCCTTGCTTTATCAGCCGGCAGTTGCACCATGGTGAGCTCGCCGCTCATCTGGCCTTTCCAATAATCCAGTTGCAGTTGTAGCTTTTCTCCCTGCAGCCGGTTTCTCTGCCATTCCGCGAAATCCGGGTATTGAACGGTCAGCTCAGGCAGCTTAGGTTGGGCGCCAGCGCTGAAGGCGCGGTAACACTCGAAAAACTCTCCCTGAAATACGCCGGCAGACCAGCCATCGAAGACAATATGGTGCGCAACGCCCAGCATGACGTATTCGTCTTGGGCCAGAGTCAGCAGCGTGATGCGCAGCAGCGGAAGCTGAGTCAGATCAAAAGGCCGGGCTGCTTCTTTTCTCGCAATGCTCTCGATGGACGCCTGCTGATCGGCAAGAGCAACATGCCGGAGGTCAAACTGCTCGATCTTGAGCTCGAACGGCTTTTCGATGAACTGATAAGCGGTCCCATCCTCGACCCGAAAAACGGTCCGCAATGCCTCATGCCTGCGGATGATCTCGTTGAAGGCCGCGCCCAGGGCATCGAGATTGAGATTGCCGCGTAACCGCGTGCCAAAGGTCACGTTGTAGGCAGTGTTTTCGGGGACCAATTGGTCCAGGAACCACAATCTCTGCTGAGCAAAGGAAAGTTCAACGGGGCCTGAACCCTGGCGTTTGGGGACCGTTTGTTTTTTATCGAATGCTCCTCTTTTCCATTTCTCAAGCAGTTGTTGCTTGGCGGAAGAAATGGAAGGAGAAATGGTCTGTTCTGGCGCGGCCATGCTTGCTCCTTTACCCAAGATTCTTGGCTAGGTTGGCGGCCTCTTCGTCGGAGATCTCTTCGAGTTTTTGTAAAAGCAGAGTCTCAATGGTTTCCGACAGGCTGGAGATGGTTGGGTTTTCCATCAGTTGCCGCAACGGAAGCTCGACAGGAAATATTCCTGACAGACGGGAGATGAGCCTGGTCCCGAGCAGTGAGTCTCCTCCGAGCCTGAAAAAATTGTCGTGAATTCCAATCTGCTCGATGCCCAGCAGTTCATACCAGACTTCGGCGATCTTTTTCTGGAACTCGGTTTCGGGCAGGGCAACTGGCTCGTCAGCGCCTGCCGCATCTCTAGCGGCCATCGACTGCTGGACGCTGGCCTCCGAAGCTGGGCTTGCAGGTTTTTCCTGCAGAGCGGCGCGTTCAGGAGCCATGGCGGGTACTACAAAACCAGGTTGCGCGCCGGTGGGCTGCACACGATACACTTTTCGCTCAAAGGGATACGCGGGAAGCGAAACCCGAGAGCGAAGGTCATCTTTATGGAACGATTGCCAATCCGGAACCCAGCCTTCGAGCCAAAGCCTTCCGAAACTCGATAGCAGAACGCCGCTGTCATCCATGGTGTCGTAGACGCTGGAAAGAGACTGCAATGCAACCACGGGCTCGCCGCTCCGGCAGGCGGGATGCTGCAACAGCAGGCTGCACAGCGTCTGGCCCGGCCCTACTTCGAGAAAAACGCGAGTGCCGGCCTGTCGCAGCTTTTCAATGCCGTCTCCAAAGCGCACCGTCCCGCACAGATGCCGAGACCAGTATTCGGGGCTACAGGCCTCTTCCGGCTTGATCCAATCTCCCGTGACGTTGGATATGTAGGGAATCGTGGGAGCGTGCGCCGGAAACTGCTCCAGAATTTTTATGAACCCTTCAGAGATGGCAGCCATCGACTGCGAGTGCAGCGCATGATTGGTTTGCAGGCGGCGCGTATCAACGCCATCGGACTTAAGACGCGTCTGCAAGGCTTCAATTTTCTCAACTGGACCGCTCAAGACCGTGAACGAAGGACCGTTGACTGCCGCAATGCCCAGTTCGTCACCGGCTAATTCCTTCACTTCCTTTTCCGGCAGAGGAACAGCCAGCATTGCACCTGGCGGCAACGGCTGAATCAGCCTGGCACGGGCAGAGACGATCTTGATTGCGTCTTGGAGAGAGAAGACCCCGGCAACGCAGGCCGCGGTGAATTCGCCAAGACTGTAACCGATCAGGGCTTTCGGCTTCAGTCCCCAGTGCATCCAGAGCCGTGCCAGAGCCAGTTCGGTGATGAACAGAGAAACCTGGGCGAGGTCTGTGCGCCCATGCGAGGCAGCCCCATTACTGCTTCCATTGCTACGGCCCAGCATCCGGCGGAGATCGGGTCCGCTCTTAGCCGGCATTACATTGTCGGCAGAATCCGCCTTCATATCCAATTTGAGAACGCTGCGGAAATCAACCGCCATTTCCTGCTTCAGCAATTCGAAGCAGCGGTCCATCTCTGCGCGAAAGACAGGCTCTGCCTGATAGAGAAACGCCGCCATGGCAGAGTGATCATCTCCAAGTCCCGGGAACATCATGGCGGCATGGGGAGATTCCAGAGGGGGCCGAATGCTTGAAAAAACTCTCTGGCGGTCACGCGTTTTCAAGGTTTTCGCGGCATCGTCGATGTCGCGGCAGACCAGCACGCGGCGAAAATCGAAGGCTTTTCTTCCCACCTGGGTCGTGAAAGCCACGTCTGCCAGATTCACTTGGGGGTGGTCAGCAAGAAAGCTGCTGAGTTGATCGGTCGACGCTTCGAGCGCAGCCGCTGATCTTGCGGAGATCGTAAGCAGACTGAATTTACGATGTGAACTCGTGCTTTCTGCTTTGGGGGCTTCTTCCAGCACGACGTGGGCATTGCTTCCTCCGATGCCGAAGGAGCTGACTCCCGCTCGCAATGGCGAACCTTCAACATTCCAGTCTCGCAGCTTGTTATTGACAAAGAAAGGGCTGTTCTCTAACCCCAGCTTTGGATTTGGCGTGGTGAAATTCAAGCTCGGTGGAATCTTCCGGTGCTTCAGCGACAAGGCCGTCTTGATCAATCCGGCGACGCCTGAAGCTTCAGCAGTGTGCCCGATGTTGGTCTTGACCGAGCCGATCGCACAGAAGTCTTGTGGAACGGAGTGGCCGGCAGCGGCTTCGACGAGCGCCTGTACCTCAATGGGATCACCAATCGGAGTTGCTGTTCCATGGGTTTCGATATAAGTGATAGATGCCGGATCGACACCGGCCATGGAGCGCGCGAGGCGAATTACCTCACTCTGGCCCTCGATGCTGGGCGCGGTGAAGCCAACTCTGCGCGATCCATCATTATTAGAAGCTGATCCCTTGATCACCGCATAAATCGAATCCCGGTCATTCAAAGCGTCTTCCAGGCGCTTCAACAGCACAACACCGATGCCGCTTCCAAATACGCTGCCTTGCGCCTGCGCGTCAAAGGTGCGGCAATGGCCGTCGGGCGAGTTGACTCCCCCTTGCTGAAACGCGTAGCCGCTCTTGATGGGGAAGTGTATGGAGACGCCTCCAGCCAGGGCCATATCGCACTCGCCGGCCAGAAGAGACTTGTAAGCAATATGCGTTGCGACCAGCGAACTCGAACATCCTGTGCTGATGGCGGCGCTCGGTCCTTTCAAGTTCAATTTGTAGGAAACCCGCGTCGGCAAGAAGTCCTTTTCGTTGCTTAGCATGGCGGCGGTATCGCTGAAGGCAAAGCCGCTTCCCAAAGTGGGAATTATCTGATAAAAGAAATAGGTGCTGGTGGCAACGCCGGCAAAGACACCCACCAGGCCATTGTAGGCATCGGGCACATAACCGGCGTCTTCAAATGCATGCCATGCGCATTCCAGAAAGAGCCTTTGCTGCGGGTCAGTGATTTCAGCTTCCCGGGGCGTGAACTTAAAAAACCCGGCGTCAAATGCTTCGCAGTCTTCTACAACGCCACGAGCCCTTACGTATTCGGGGCGTTGGATGTCCTTGAGGTTCAGGCCAGAAGACAGTAATTCCTCGTCGGAGAAAAATGAGATGCATTCTCGTCCGTCGGCCAGGTTTTGCCAAAACTGACGCAGGTCCCTGGATTGAGGGAACCGCCCGGCCATGCCAATGATGGCAACTTCCAGGCCAGTCAAGTTGTTGTTCTGTTCCACAGAAAAGTCCTCCACCTTCTTGTGAGGTGTGTGTTTTTAAGGCTTAGCTGACTGGAGCTGTCACTGACGCTCTTCGGGCTTTGGCAGCGGTCCTTTGAGCGAGCTGTTTTTTCAGCCGTTCCTTGCCGGCATCGAGAGAACCCGGATTGGGCTTGGTTACCGCCGCGGGCGACGGTGTTTGCTGGGCAAGGTATTCCGCCAGGGCCCGGATGGTCGGGAACCTGAATAATTCCAGGACCTTGATCTCCCGGCCAAGAATCTTCATGAGCTCGGTTTGTACGCGAATGCTCTGAAACGAGTCGCCACCGAGATCGAAGAAATTATCGTGTACGCCGACTTTTTCCACCCGTAGCACATCGCTCCAGACGCTGGCGATCTTCTGCTCGATCTCGGTCAGGCCATCGGTCACGACTGGTCCCAGATTGATCTTGGGTTCGGCGGGAACCGGAAGCTCGCGACGGTCGATCTTGCCGCTGGCATTGATAGGGAATGCGCTCATGACCACGAAATGGGCGGGAACCATGTAGGCGGGCAACTCTTCACGCAAAGCAGTTCGCAGTTCAACGGGCAGCAGGTCTTTGCGGCCCATCTCTTCGGGAACGACATAAGCGACCAGGCGTTTTTCACCCTGCTCGTCTTCACCGGCCATCACCAGCACATCGCGAATGCCTTTCTGCTGCCGCAATACTGCGTCGATTTCGCCGAGTTCGATGCGTTGCTCGCGAATCTTGACTTGTTCATCGGCGCGGCCAACAAATTCGAGGTTGCGGTCGGCCCGCCAGCGAACGATGTCTCCCGACCGGTAAAGACGGTCTCCTCCAGTCCTGGAGAAGATGTTCGGCACAAAGCGATCAGCCGTCATGTCAGGACGCTTCCAATAGCCGCGGCTGACGCCAGCACCTCCGATGTAGAGCTCGCCCTTCATGCCAGCAGGTACCGGCTTCATCTCTTTGTCGAGGACATACACTTGCACATTGTCAAAAGGCTTGCCGATGGGGTCGGAGCCGTCAAGTTCGGAGAGTTGGGTCAAACTTGCGCAGATCGTTGTTTCTGTTGGGCCGTACACATTGAACATCCGCCGGCCTTTGCTCCAGCGCACCACTAGATCTCTTGGGCAAGGCGCTCCTCCCGTCAGCAGGATTCTCAACCCCGGCAGTTCGACATCCGGCATAGAGGTGAGAATGGAAGGAGACAGTCCTGCGTATGTCACGCGCTTGTTCTCGAGCAGTTGCACGAGGTCGGGACCGAGCATCCTTCGGGGATCAGGGCTGAGTATCAGCGTGGCTCCTGCCAGCAACGTAGTGGCCCAGTCACCAATAGCCGGATCAAAGGTGGGCGCCA
>Ga0070730_10003162_pt1 | contig 14850 bp, 13 predicted proteins | sample Coa_R1_3_FD_66447 | JGI IMG/M metagenome (GOLD analysis project Ga0070730, IMG submission 66447) | Surface soil microbial communities from Centralia Pennsylvania, which are recovering from an underground coalmine fire - Coalmine... | ecosystem: Environmental > Terrestrial > Soil > Unclassified ...
TGCTGCACGCCGAGAATCTGGGCGGCGATCTGGACAGCGTGCTGGGCAAGCGCTGCATCATCGGCGCGTTTCCGTGGCGCTATGAGGGCCTGGAATCCTGCCCGTGCCGCATCCTGGCGATCTTCGACGCCGGCGACGCGCCGGTCGAAGCGCTCGGCGCCGCGGCGCGAGGCATCGTTCGCGGATAAACGAGCGAGTTTTTCAGATGCCCAAGATCACCACCGCCGACGGCACGCAGCTTTATTACGAAGAGGCCGGCGCCGGCACGCCGGTCGTGTTCGTGCACGAATTCGCCGGCGACTACCGCACTTGGGAGCAGCAGATGCGCTATTTCGCGCGTTCGCATCGCTGCGTGACCTACAGCCAGCGCGGCTATCCGCCCTCCGACGTGCCGAGCGAGCCGGCGCGCTACGGCCAGGACATCGCGCGAGGCGACGTGATCGCGCTGATGGACGCGCTCGGTATCGCGCGGGCGCACGTGGTCGGCCACTCGATGGGCGCCTATACGGCGCTGCATGTCGGCTTGCGGCATCCGCAGCGCTGCATCTCGGTGACGGCGGCCGGCTGCGGCTGGGGCTCGCTGCCCGATCCGGCGGCGCGCGCCGGCATGCGCAACGTGGCGCTGGAAAACGCCAAGATGTTCCGTGAGAAACCGATGGCGGAGTCGGCCGCCATCTATGCCGACGGCTCCATGCGGCAGCCGCAAAAATACAAGGACCCGCGCGCTTACGCCGAACTCGTCCGCACGCTGTCGGAGCACTCGCCCCTGGGTCACGCGCTCACCATGGAGATGCTCCAGGCCAAGCGCCCGACCTTTTGGGACATGGAAGCGGATCTGAAAAAATTTGCGGTGCCGCTGTTGATCGTGGTCGGCGACGAGGACGATTCTTGCCTCGACGGCAGCATTTTTCTCAAGCGCACGGCGCCGACCGCGGGGCTCTACGTCCTGCCGCGCTCGGGCCACGATATCCCGACCGAAGAGCCCGCCGCCTTCAACGCCGCGCTCGCCGACCTGTTCGCCGCCGCCGAAGGCGGCCGCTGGCTGGCGCACCGGAAGCCGGGGTGATCGTTTTTTCTCTGCATTCGTCATGCCCGGCCTCGTGCCGGGCATCTACGTCTTTGTCGCGGCTCACAAGACGTGGATGGCCGGGACAAGCCCGGCGATGACGAAAGGGTTCACTTCGCATCGTGAAAAATAATGCCCAGCGTGTGGCGGTGGCCGGAGCGGATGCGGCTCACGCCGTGGCGCATGTTGACCCGGTAGGCGCCTTTGCTGCCCTGCACCGGGCGATTGTGAACCGCGAACAGCACGGCGTCGCCCTGCTGCAGCGGCACCACTTCGACGCGGCTCTGCATGCGCGGGCGCTGCTCGGTGAGCACGAATTCGCCGCCGGTAAAGTCACGCCCGGGCTTGGAGAGCAACGCCGTGACCTGCAGCGGAAACGCCAGCTCGCCGTACAGATCCTGGTGCAAACAATTGAAATCGCCAGGGCCGTATTGCAGCAATAATGGCGTCGGCCGGGTCTGGCCGGCGTCGTGGCAGAGTTTGAGATAATCGGCGTGGCGCTGACGATAGCGCACGGCGATGTTCATGCGCTCGTTCCAGGCATTGGCGAACGGGACGACCTTGGCATACAGCGCGGTGCGCAGCTCGGCGATGCGGCCGGGGAGGGGATATTTGAAATAGCGATACTCGCCTTTGCCGAAACCGTGGCGCGCCATGTGGATGTGACTGCGGAAATGTTTTTCGTTCTCATAGAGGGCGGCGATTGCCTCGCACTCGGGTCCCGTCAACAACTTCGGTAAAACGGCCACCCCAAAGGCATTCAGGTTGGTGCCGATCTCATTCCAGTCGTAGCGCTCCATGTCGTTCGCCGACGTAGGTTTTTTCGCAACAGCTGTGCTCACATCGCACCTCTCGCGTATCGCGGTGTATGCTAAGCCCAATCTAAGAACGGCCGCGGTTCTCAACCACCCGAATTCTGCTCAGCGCACATCCCGCAGCAGCGCGCGCAGGCGCTGTGGCGTCACCGGCAGCTGCGTCACCGCGCCGGGGCGGCCGAGCGCGTCATCGATCGCCGCCGCAATCGCGGCGCCGACCGGATTGGCGCCGCCTTCGCCGGCGCCCTTGAGCCCGAGCGGATTGAGCGGGCTCGGCGCGTCCTCGGTGATCAAAACCTCGAGGCGCGGAATTTCGCGTGCGGTCGGCATCAAATAATCGGCGAAGCTGACGGACAGCGGCTCGCCGCGCGCGTCGTACAAAAATTCCTCGAATAGCGCGCCGCCGAGCCCCTGCGCCAGGCCGCCGGCGATCTGGCCCTCGACCAGCATCGGATTGACGGCGCGGCCGATGTCGTAGGCGACGAGGTAGCGTTCGATGATGACGCCGCCGGTGCCGCGGTCGATGCGCACCACCGCAACATGGACGCCGTATGGATAGGCCATGTGGCTCTGCTCGATCCAGGCTTCGGCGCAAAGGCCGGGCGAATCGTCACCGAGCAGCTTTGACGCGGGGCCGAGCGCGCGCGCCACGGCGCCGAGCGCGACCGACGGCCCCTGCGGTGAGACGCGGCTCACCACCTTGCCGTCGACCACGTCGAGCGCGTCGGGCTTGCTCTGCAGCAATGACGCCGCCGCGGCGAGCGCTTTGACGCGCACTTTGGTTGCGGCGATGCGGGTCGCTTCGCCGGTCATCACCGTGACGCGCGAGGCGAAGGCGCCCAGCCCGAAGGCGATGCGGTCGGTCTGGCCGTGCACCACGCGCACGCGCCGGTAATCGACGCCGAGCGTCTCGGCGCAGATTTGGGCGAGCGCGGTTTCCATGCCCTGGCCGACCGAGGCCGAGCCGGAGATGAGCTCGACGGCGCCGCTCTCGTCGACACTGATGCGCACGCCGTCAAACGGCCCGAGCCCGCTCTTCTCCACGAACATGGCAAGGCCGGCGCCGACCGCTTCGCCGCCGGCGCGGCGCTCGCGCAACTCGCCTTGCAGCTTGTGCCAGCCGCTCGCATGCAGCGCCTTGTCGAGCAGCCCGGCATAATCGCCGGAATCATAAGTGAGCTCGGTACCGAGCGTGCCCATGCTGCGCTCGTACGGCATCTCCGCTTTGCTGATCAGATTGCGGCGGCGCACCTCGACCGGATCGAGCGCGAGTTTGGCGGCGATTGCGTCCATCAGCCGCTCGCGCACGAACGTGCTTTCATAGCGGCCCGGCGCCCGATAGGTGCCGCATGGCGTCTTGTTGGTGAGCCGGATGCGTCCGACCATGCGGTAGGCGCCGAGCCGATACGGTCCCGGCAGCATGGCGGCGGCGAGATCGGGCACCGTGGCGGCGTGAGTACGGACGTATGCGCCCTGGTCATGAAAGAATTCGCCGTCGATGGCGAGCAGGCGGCCGTCGGCATCGACCGCGGCGCGGGCGCGAAACAGTTGCTGGCGCGAGTGATTGGTGGCCAACAGGTGCTCGCGCCGGTCCTCGATCCATTTCACCGGCCGCTTCAGCCGCAGCGCGGCGAGGCAGACCAGCACGTCCTCGGGATACAATTCGCCGCGCACGCCAAAGCCGCCGCCGACATGGCTTTCGTGCAGATGCAGGGAGGAGGGAGCGCGGCCGAGCATGCGCGCGAGGCTGTCGCGGTTCCAATGCAGCACCTTGGCGGCGCCGTGCAGTTCAAGGATGCCGCGATGCTCGCGGGCGATAGCGCCGCGGGTCTCGAGCGGCACGCCGGAGTGCCGGCCGATGGCGAGGTCGAGCGCCACGACCGCGTGGGCCTTGGCGAAAGCCGCGTCGACGTCGCCAAAGCCTTTTTGCACCAGGGTGACTTCGGTGGAGCGCCCCGGGCTGAACTCGGCGGGCGGCGCATCGGCGGCGAGCTGGGCCGGCAACTCGTCGTAATCGATGGCGACGAGGTCGGCGGCGTCCTCGGCCAGATAGGGATCGGCGGCAAACACCGCCGCGACCGGCTCGCCGACATAACGCACGCGTTTTCCCGCGAGGATCGGCTGCCGATACGGCTCCAAACCTTCGACACGGGTGAGACGGAAGTCGATCGGCGGAATTTCGGCGACGTCGGCATGACTCCATACCGCAATGACGCCGGGCGCCGTGCGCGCCGCGCTGGTGTCGATCGCGACGATGCGGCCATGCGGGCAGGTGGAGCGCACCACGCGCATGTGCAGCTGATGGGCAAACGACACATCGCCGGCAAACAAGCCGCGGCCGGTGACCAGCGGCGGGTCTTCGAGCCGCGGCACCGAACGACCGATGATAGAGCCGCTGGCGGACATCGCGCTCAAGCCGATTTCGCTTGCCGTCGCGCGGCGGCGCGTGTGGCGAGCTTATCCAAATGATGCGTTTCGTTGAGGCGGACGATGCACACGCTGCCGCCGTCAATGTCGATTTCGTTGAGGCAGCATGGCGACTGCGCGATGCGCCGGTACGCCGCCAGCGGCAGGCCGAGCAATTGCAAGAGCAGCACGCGATTGAGGCTGTCGTGGCCGACCAACGCGATCGTGTCGTGCGGGTGGCGCGCCAGCACGAAGCGCAGCGCATCGGCGGCGCGCGCGGCGACGTCCTGAAGCGACTCGCCGTTGGGAAAGCGCACCAGCTGCGGCGTCGCAAACCAGGCGGCAAACAGATCCGGATCGGCCTTCTTGGCGTACGTGAGCATCTTGAACTGCCAGGCGCCGTAATCGATATCGTTGAGATCGTCGCAAATTTCGGCGGGAGCGCCGCAGGCTTTGGCGATGGCCGCAGCGGTATCGACGCAACGCTTCATCGGGCTCGTGTAGATTTTGCGCACCCGCCAGCCATCGGCGATGCGGCGCGCTACGGCCGCAGCCTGCGCCCGGCCGCGCTCGGTCAGTTCGAGCGGCTCGCGGCCGCGGAAGCGCTCGGGCTCGATGCCCTGCACGTGGCCGTGCCGCGTTAGAAGAATTTTGGTCATCCGCTTTTTGTTTATTACGCCCAGCCGAGCTTTGCCCGGATGGCGTCGCCCATGATCCAGCGCTTGTCTTGGTCGGAAAGGAAATCGAGCGTCTCGGTAAAATGGGTGATGCGCTGCCGATAGGTGCATTTGGCGAACGAGTTGGTGATGTCGGTGCCCCAATGGCAGCGCTGCGGGCCGAAAGCGTCGTAGAGGCGGCGGATGTGCGCCGTCATGTCGCGAAACGGATAGGACTGCGACGAATAGAGCGGCGCATTCGATAGCTTCACCGAGACATTCGGGAATTTGGCGAGCGCCGCGGTTTCGCCGATCGCCTCCGCGGTCTTGCCGCTCTTCGCGATATCGCCGGTGATGCCGAAATGGTCGGCAATGAGCGGCAGCCCGGGGTGGCGTTCGGCGATGCGGGCGAAATGCGTCATCGGCGCGCCATAGAACATGACCGGAATCTGATATTTCTCCACGGCCGGCCAGAACCAATCCGCAGTGCCGTCGGTCAACCACGTCCATTGCGGCGGATGGAACGTGACGCGGATGCCGCGCATGCCGGGCTGCTTCTTCCAGTCGGCAAACAGCGCGGCGCTGTTCGGCTCGGTCAGCGCAATGCGGCCCATCACGGCAAAGCGCGACGGATAACGCTGCACCGCTTCAAGCCCGTAATCATTGCGGTCGCCTTCCCAGGACGGCGGCACGATCACAGCGCGGACGACGCCGGCCTCGTCCATCAGCGGCACCAGCTTCTCGATGGTGAACGGCTCCGGCAGCTGGGCGACGCGGTTCGGCAGCCACGGCCGGTCCGGCGTGCTGGCCTTCCAGATGTGAACCTGCGCGTCGACGATCATCGCTGCCTCCGGCCTGCTGCATCGGAGTGTGCCGCGGCGGCGCGCGTGCCGCAATGACGATTGGCTAAATCCGCCGCAGCGGCAGCGACCAGGCCAGCGCCGCGCCAGCGGCGGTGAAGCTGGCGATGGTGATGAAGGCGGCCCGAAAGGCGTCGGCGATCTCAGCCTGCACCACGGCCTGGCGCGCCGGCGCCAGCGTGGCGATGGCATCGGGGCCTTGTTCGATGATGGTGCCGAACAGGTTGGCAGTGTCGCGGTCGCCGATGGCCAGGATGGCAAACAAGATCGCCGCGACCAAGGCGGTGCCGAATGCGGCCCCGACCGAGCGAGAGAACTGCACCATGGCGGCGCCGGTGCCAAGGCGTCGCGGTCCGGCCACGGCTTGCACGGTGAGCTGCACCACGCCCATCACGGTGCCCATGCAGATCGCGATGAGGCACCAGATCCACGGCAGCACTGCCGTGCCGACGTGTGGGATCCAAAACGCCATGATCAAGAGGCCGAGGGTCGCCGCGACCAGCCCGTAGGACGGGAAAACGGCGGTCCATCCGGTCCGCGTCACGATCTGACCGGTAATGAGCGAGCCGAGGCCGATGCCGAAGGTGAGGGGCAGCAGCATCAGCCCGGTTTCCGCGGGCGAGGCGCCGCGCACCGCGCGCAGATAGATCGGCAAAAACGTGATCAGCGACACCAGGGCAGCGCCGTGGCATGCCGCCATGGCGTCGCTGCGCCAGATCGACGGTTCGCGAAACAGCCGCGGCGGAATGAGTGGCGAGGTCGTGCGACGCTCCTGCCAGAACAGCGCCGCCAGCGCCAGAATGCCGAATGCCAAAAGCCCGAGCGCAATCGGGATGGTGCTCGCTCGCATGCGCTGCAATTGCTCGAAGGCGAGGATCACCGGGGTGACGAACATGATAAAGAGCACGAGGCCGGGCACGTCGAAGGTGGTACGGCGGCGATCGGCCGGTCGCGATTGGAGGCGCAGCACCAGCGCCACCGCGATCAGTCCCAGCGGCACGTTGACATAAAAGATCGATTGCCAGCCGAACGCTTCGGTGAGGTAGCCGCCGGCGACTGGACCAAACGTGCTGGAGCTGACCGCGACGCCGGCGAGATAGCCCTGATAACGGCCGCGCTCGCGCGGCGGGATCGCTTCGCCGATCAGCGCCTGTGACAGCGTCATCAGGCCGCCGCCGCCAAAACCTTGCACCACGCGAAATGCGGTCAGCCATTCGATGTTGGGCGACAGCGCGCACAGCACCGAGCCAAGCATGAAGATGGCGAGCGCCATGATCATCATCGGACGGCGACCGAACGTGTCGCCGAGGCGGCCATAAACCGGCGCCGCGATGGTATTGGCTATCAGATAAGAGACCACGACCCACGAGGCGCGCTCGATCTCGCCCAAGTTCGAAGCGATTGCCGGCAGTGCGGTGGCGACGATGGTCTGGTCGGCCACCGCCAGAAACATCGGCAGCATGATCGAGGGGAAGACGGTGAAGAACAGCTTGCGCGGCGATTCGGGTTTTTGCGCGTCCGCCACAGCGCTCATGGTTGGCGTCGCCGGCTTGTCCGCAAGGCCGTGAGCTGGGGTTTTGGCAGGCTCGCTTGATTCATTCATATCGGGCGCTGGGACGGCTTACTGGTTATGCAGAATTTATCGAAAGCGCATAGCAATGAACATGCGCCGCCGCGACTCGTTGCGCGGCTCGGCTTTGGTGGGGCGCACGCCTAGGGACAGCTCCAATGCCGTCGGCGCTAGTCCGGCGACGCACGCGACGTGCAACCAATATTTTGCACCTGCGTTGATTTGCCGGCGGAACAGCGCGCCCGTTAGGTCGCCTCGCCGACTTAAAGAATATTGATTTGGTGCGTCATGAGTGCGAATCCGAGTGAAATAGAAGGTCGCTGTCGAAGCAAAACAACAAAATCGATCATGTTTCGCGCGGGGCTTGCGGTGCTGGCGCTTTGCACACCGGCTTTGGCGCACGATAACGGCCAATTCACCAATGTCTCGCCATCGGTGCGGGCATGGTTCAAAAGCGTCAAATCGCAACATGGCGTGCCGTGCTGCGATATCGCCGACGGCCACCGCACCGATTACGATATGCGAAAAGATCAATACTGGGTTCCGATTAACGGCAACTGGATGCCGGTCCCGGCCGACGCCGTTCTCGATACCGTCGGCAATCCGGTCGGCGACGCTGTAGTCTGGTACAGTATTTATGGCGACCATATCGTGATCCGCTGTTTCGTGCCGGGCAGCGGCGCCTGACAGCGAGGCGAGGACGAGAAAGGCGGCTCCGGCCGCAGAGGCTTTCTTATTGCGAGCGAGGCGAGGCTATCGCCCAGCGTCGCGACGGCGATAATCTTTGCGCTGGCAAAAACGGCACCGCTTCTGTGCCAAGTTCAAACACCATCCGAACACAAAAAGGCCGGCCGTCTGATTGCGGCCGGCTCATGCAGTAAAAACGGCCGAAAACCGTCGCTTCAGCCCAAAAAACCGACGCGCTCTTGTTCGCGCGCTTCTTCGACGGTGGTCGGCTGCGCCGGCAATTGCAGCACGGTCGCTTCCTGACCTTCGCACAACAGCGTCAGCAGCACGATGCGCCCGTCCGGAAATTCGAGGGCGTCGTGATGCGCGGCCAACTTGTCCTTGTTGACCTGACGGAAGATCGCGGTCTGGTGATTGATCGTCTTGGTCTTCCACCCCAAAAGACCGGCCGGCAGGCAGGCAACTTCGCCGGCGAAGGCCAGCTCGGTTCCGGGCCTGACGCAAACGGCCAATCCGGCATCGTCGGAGGCGGCGAACCCGCGCGTTCCCGTCCCGAAGTCGCGCGTGACGAGCTTGTCGCCGACTTGCGCCGGCCGCGATCGCACGCTTTGAAGGCTAAAGTCGCACATGGGCGGCTCCTTTCTTCCCGGGTCGAGACCCGGGGCTTCCGCTACTCAAGCCCCACCAACCCATCCCGACAACGACTTCGAACAAGAATGGTGCCGCCGCCCGGGCAGAAAAGACGTTGCGGCGCAGGTCGGGCGGGTCACGGTTGTTGGGCACCGCGGCCACGTCGCGGTGCGATTTGCGATAGAGACACTGCATTCTTTGGGTATTTTCGCGGCCCGCTGCGGCTAACCGGCCGCACCGTGCGCTATTTGACCGTGATGCCGCCGACCATGCCGTTCCAATCGTGGTCGGCGCAGCGCAGGTCGTATTTTCCCGGTTTGCGGGGCGTCAAGAACAGATCGCGGCTTTCGCCGGGCTCCAGCGTCACTTCGGCGCGCCGATTGTCGAGAATATCGGGATTCTCGATTGCCGCGGTGGCAAAAAATACCGGCGCCGTAAATTCGTGCGTTTCTTTGCCCTTGTTTTCCAGGTGCAGCTGATAACGCACGCCACGTCGCAAAGTCAGGCGATCGGGCTGAAAGCTATAATCGATCAACACGACGTCGAGCTTGACCGGCTTGGGAGCGGATTGCGCCAGCGGGGCGGCAAATAAGAGGCCGAGCAAGGAGCCGATGCGCCAAAGCGCGCGAGTCTGGCGCACGTTATGGTCCCTCTCGGCTCGCGCAAGCGAAACCGAACGCCGATTGCGGAGCAACTCTTATGGCGCAAAACGCGACGCGGCTCAATGCATCGCGGTGGCGCGGGCAGGGACGGAGACCCGCCGAATCGTTAACAGCACGATCGGAACCAGCACCGCGGCAAAGATCGCCCAGGTGTAGAACACGTCGATATAAGCCAAGAGCGAAGCCTGGCTCGCGACCATCCGGCCGATCACCCCGTAGGCATGGGACTGCGCGGTGGTCGGCGGGGCGCCCTGATGAATGAAGTACTGGCTCATCTGCTTCATGGTCGATTGGAACGCCGGTGAGGTCGGTGTGAGATTTTCGACCAGCCGCGATTGATGAAATTGGCTGCGCTGCAGCAGCAATGCATTGGCCAGCGAGACGCCGACGCTGCCGCCGAGATTACGCGCCACATTCATGAGCGCGGAGCCTTCGGCGGTCTTGTTCGCCGGCAAACCGTCATAGGCGATGGTATTGACAGGAATGAAGAGGAACGGCAGCCCGACCACCTGCAGGATGCGGAGCGTGGCGAAATAGCCGAACGTGGCATCGGGTACGAGGCTGGTCGAATACCACATCGACAGCGCCACGGTGCCGAGCCCGATCGCGATCCAGTATTTCGGCTGCATCAGCCCGGTCACCTGGCCGGCAATGGGCATCATGACCAGCATGGCGAGCCCACCCGGCATGACTGCGAGGCCGGACAGCTCCGCCGTATAGGGGAAGCTCGTCTGCAGGAGCTGCGGCATGATCTGATTGGAGCCGAACAGGATGGCGCCGACCGTCAGCATGATCACAAAAGACATGCCGAACTGGCGGCGGCAGAGCAGGCGGATGTCGACGATCGGGTCGCGTTCGCTCAATTCCCAGAGCACGAAGAAGACGAAGGCGGCGGCGGCGATCAGGGTGAACGCGATGATCAGGTTGGATTTGAACCAGTCGTCCTCCTGACCGCGGTCGAGCACGAATTCCAGGCTGCCGAAGGTGAGCGCGATCAGGGCAAAGCCGATCCAATCGACGCGCAAGCCCCCGGCAAGCCGCTCGCGTCGTTCGCGCTTGAGCGCTTGCGGCTCGACCAGCACCCAGTTCACCAGGACGAGCGAGACAATGCCGATCGGGATGTTGATGAAAAAGATCCAGTGCCAGGAATAATTGTCGGTGATCCAGCCGCCGAGCGTCGGTCCGATGGTCGGCGCCACGATGACGGCGATGCCGTAGAGCGCAAAGGCCTGGGCGCGGCGCTCCGGCGGAAACGTGTCGGCGAGGATCGCCTGCTCGCTGGTCGGCATGCCGCCGCCGCCGAGGCCTTGCAGAATGCGGAAGAAGATCAGCGCATTGAGGCTCGGCGCCAGACCGCAAAGCAGCGAGCTCGCCGTGAACAGGGCTACGCAGAGCATGTAGAAGCGCTTGCGGCCGATGACGTTGGACAGCCAGCCGCTGACCGGCAGCACCACCGCATTGGCGATCAGGTAGGTCGTCACCACCCAGGTGCTCTCGTCGATGCTGGCGCCGAGGCTGCCGGCGATATAGCGCAGCGACACGTTGGCGATCGCGGTGTCGAGCACCACCATGAAGGTGGCGATCGAGACGATGATGGCGACCAGCCACGGATTGCGGTCGCCGGCGGCAGAGCGGCTCGGGCTCCAGCCGCCTTGGCGGCTTTGCTCGCCGTGTTCGCTCACCGCACCCTCACCGACGGCACCACCGACATGCCCGGCCCGAGCAGCACGTCGGGCGGCTGGTCGAACACGATCTTGACCGGCACCCGCTGCACGATCTTGACGTAATTGCCGGTCGCGTTCTGGGCGGGCAGCAGGCTGAACGCGGTGCCGCTGCCGGCCTGCACGCTGTCGACGTGACCCCTGAAAGTGCGCTTGCCAAAGGCGTCGACCGCAATGTCGACCGGTTGGCCCGGACGCAGCGAAGCAATCTCGGTTTCCTTGAAATTCGCCGTCACCCAGACGTCGCGCGGCACGAACATCATCAGCGCCTGGCCGGCGGCGGCATATTGCCCCTTGGTTGCGGTAAGCTGCGTCACGTAGCCGGCGACCGGCGCGCTGATCTCGGTGCGACCGAGAGTGACTTGGGCCTGCTCGAGGCCGGCGCGCATCTGCTCCAATTGAGCTTGGGCCTGCAGTGCTTGGCTTTGCAGCACGGGCAGCTGCTTCTCGGTGGCCGTCGCATTGGCCTCGGCGCCGGCCAGCGTGGCCTGGGCTTGCAGGAAATTGGAATGGTGTTGCTGCGCCACCTCGACGGTGACGGAGCCGCTCTTGACCAGCTGCCCGTACCGCTCATTTTCCTGCTGCGCGAAGGTGAGCGCCGCCTGCGCCTGCACCACCTGTTTTTGCGCCTGCTCGATGCGCGCCTGCTGGGCGGCGATTTGCGCGTTCAGGTTGGCGATATTGGCCTGCGCCTGATCGACCTGGGCCTTGGCCTGGTCGGTCTGCGCCTGGAAATCGCCGCGGTCGAGCCGCACCAGCACGGTGCCGGCCTCGACCAGCTGATTGTCGGTGACCGGCACCTCGACCACCTGGGCGCTGACCTGGGCGCTGATGGTGACGGTGCGGGCGTCGATGAAGGCGTCGTCGGTCGATACATAATGGCTGGCATTGATCCACCACACGATCACGCCGACCACGATGGCCACGGCGATGGCGGCGATCGCCAGGACCAGGGTGCGGTGCGCGCGCAGCCGCTCGAGCCAGGAAGGTTCCTCGTGCCGCTCATCGACGGTCGGCCGCGCCGGGGGTCCCGGGAGCGTTTCGGGCGCCCGTTCTTTGCGGCGTTCGTCGTCGACGCGCTGATCCATGACTTCGGTCAAACGTCCGCGGCGCGGTTTCTGTTTCCGCTCCGGCGGAAAGCGGAGCTGCAGGCGATGAATTTTCGGTATGGTGTAGCGGCTGCTGCGCGGTCGGGCTAGGCCGCTTGGCCGCTTTCAGGGTTGGGGAAAGGAAATCGCCAAAACGTGGTAAGTGCCGCCTCGAGCGGATTTGATCAACCTGCGCGGAGCGATACGGCGCGCCGATGACGGAAAAAGCCGAACCGGGTTCGGATGAGTGGCACGAGACGCTCCGGGGCGGCGAGCGCGTTCTCATTCGCCGGTCGCGGCCTGAAGACATGGCGCTTTATCCGGCATTTTTGCGCGACGTCAGCGCCGAGGATCTGCGCTTGCGGTTTTTTGCGCACATTGCCGAGCTCAGCTCCGCCGAGCTGGAGAAGCTCAGGCATCTCGACTACCGGCACGAAATGGCCTTCGTCGCGCTGAACGCCGACGCGACTGAGTTGCTCGGGCTGGTGCGCTTGCGAGACGAGCTCGACGAAGAGACCGCGGAGTTCGCCGTCCTGGTGCGCTCGCGGCTGAAGGGGCACGGGCTCGGCTGGCTGTTGATGCAGCGTATGATCGCGTACGGCCGAGAAAAGGGCCTGCGCCGCATCTACGGCGACGTCCTGATCGAAAACGCCGCCATGCTGCAGATGTGCGCCGAGCTCGGCTTTCGCGAGCAAGACATCGGATCGAAGCTGCGGCGCGTCGTGCTCGACCTCCGCGGCGACGGCCGTTAGCGAGGGACGACTGGCGCCGGCCCGATTCGCCGCCGCGCTGGTCGTCTTTCCTTCGGCGGGGCTAAAGCTTTTTGAGAATGATTTCGATGGCTGACTCGCATAGGGGCGTCGAGGTCTGGTCGAAACGCGGAAGATTGTACCGGTACGCATGATCGATCGTGGCGACGCTCAGCGGTCTTACCAAGTGACAGAACTTTGCAATAAGGTCGAAGACGTTGACCGATACCGGCGACCACGACGTTGCTTTGCATAGCGTGAAAGATGTTTTGTGATCCGAATTGAAAGCGGAGGGCCATACGCCTTGTTCATAAAGGTCTTCATCGGGGACGCAGATGACCAAATGGCCGCCGGAGCGAACAACGCGGATCCAATTGTTCATCGCCTCTACAGGATTGTAAAGGTGTTCAAGGCAATGACTTGAAAACATGAAATCGAATGCAGCATCATCGACGTTATCGAGTTTTTGCGCGTCGCCATGCGCTTTGTCATAGACGAAAACATTTTTGATCAATGGAAATAACTCGACGAACTGCTGGAGAGAGTCGTCGCCGCCACCCACATCGATGCCGTACCCGACGAAATATCGTCTGGCAAACCGGCTGTCCAATGTTCGCCGCTGCATGGAAAGCGATGCGCCGCCGCCGATACCGGATTTGACAATGAGCTGCTGATTGCGCTCGCTCGGATCGATTTTGCGGACGCGCGCTTCTTCCATCACATCGCTCTCTTCGCCGCCGACGGCGTGCTCATCGAGGCGTGCTGCGTCAAGCTCCGGCAGGCGGCCGCCGTGTGGTGCGCGAGGAGGATGAGGGCCGGCCTCTCACCCGCCGGCCCGATACCCGCGACGCTCAGCCGTCGTATTCGGCGGACACGTCCTTTCTGGTGTAGTCCGGCATATAGGCAGTCGAGATCAGGCTGATGACGCCGCACAGCGCGAGATAGATGGCGATGGCATAGCCGGTGTGATAGGTCGCGTACAGCGCCGTCGCGATCAGCGGCGCCGGACCGCCCGCGATCACCGATGCGAACTGATAGCCGAGCGACGAACCGCTATACCGCAGCCGTGGCGTGAACGCTTCGGCAATCAGCGCCGCCTGCGGGCCGTACATCATATCGTGCGGGATGAGCGACAGCACGATGGCGATGAATACCGCCGATGGGATGGCGGTATCGAGCATGCCGAAATAAACGAACGCGTAGAGCGCGCAGGCCACCACGCCGATCAGGTACATCTTGGTCCGGCCGATACGGTCGGAGATGTGGCCGAAGATCGGGATCGAGAAGAATGAAACCACGGAAGCGACCGTTACGGCGGTGAGGATGAAGTTCCGCGACATGTGCAGCGTGCCGACGCCGTAAGAGAAGACGAAGGCGGTAAAGATGTAGAACGGCGATTGCTGGCCCATGCGCAGCAGCGCCGACAGCAGGACTTCCTTCGGCTGCTTCTTGAGGACCTCGATGATCGGTGCGTGCTCGATCTTGTCCTCGTCGACGAGCTTGCGGAAAACCGGCGTCTCGAGAATGCCAAGCCGAATCCACAGGCCGATGCCGACCAGGACGATGCTCAAGGCAAATGGCACGCGCCAGCCCCAGGTGACGAATTGGTCGCCCGACCAGGCGGCGGCGCCGAGCATGACCACGGTCGACAGGAATAATCCGGCGGGCACGCCCCATTGCGGCCAGGAGGCGAGAAAGCCGCGATTGTGCTGGCCCTGGCGCGACCATTCCATCGACAGCAGCACCGAGCCGCCCCATTCGCCGCCGACGCCGATACCCTGGATCGCGCGCAGCGCGGTCAGGATGATGCCGCCCCAGATGCCGATCGATTCATAAGTCGGTACGAAGGCGATCAAGAAGGTTGCGACGCCCATCAGCATGAGGGTCGCGATCAGTGTCGCCTTGCGGCCGATGCGGTCGACGTAATGGCCGAAGATCGC
>Ga0070730_10003164_pt1 | contig 14842 bp, 8 predicted proteins | sample Coa_R1_3_FD_66447 | JGI IMG/M metagenome (GOLD analysis project Ga0070730, IMG submission 66447) | Surface soil microbial communities from Centralia Pennsylvania, which are recovering from an underground coalmine fire - Coalmine... | ecosystem: Environmental > Terrestrial > Soil > Unclassified ...
CGACGGTTGCCGTTACTTTGAACCCGGCCGGTCTTGAGCAGATTTATTGGGGAAAGTCTACCGAAACCGTTGTCGAAATCTCGTCGGTGGAACCCGCTGCTCCGCTGCCAGCAAGTATTGTTGGCGATGGGGTTACTGGAATAGCCGATTCGTCCTCACTGCGCGAACGCGGATACGGCTTAACGCTCGCCGAGATCGCTGCACTCTCGAAAGCGCACAAGGGACAGGCGAAGCATGTCTACACGAATGAAGACCTTGAGCGCCTGCACGGCGGCTAAGTCATCCCAATTCAAAAATACAAATCGAACAGACGCACCGCGATGATGCTGCTGCCCGCCAGGGCGGCTACGCGTGTTAGCCTGAATCCATCTCACTTCCAAACGGGGAGTCCATGCACGACGCCAATCCTTCGCACCTCGACCTGCAGGCCATGGCAAAACAGATCATGCAGCAGTATGGCTTTGAGCCGGAGTTTCCGCCCCAGGTTCCACAACAACTCGCCGACCTGAAAGCTCATCCGCCGCAAATCGCGGCCGGCAAGGATGTGCGCGACCTGCGCAATTTGCTATGGTCGTCGATCGACAACGACACTTCGCGCGACCTTGACCAGATCGAAGTCGCCGAGCGCGCCTCGAACGGTGACGTGAAGATCATGGTCGGAATCGCCGATGTCGATGCCTTTGTTCAGAAGCAGACCCCGATCGATCAGCACGCCGCGCGCGAGACATGCACGATTTATGCCGGAGTGCGAAATTTCCCCATGCTGCCGGAGGAGCTTTCCACTGGCCTGAGTTCGTTACTCGAGAATCAGGAATGTCTCAGCGTGGTGATCGAGTTCGTGGTGGATTCCTCAGGTGGCGTGAAGTCGAGCGACGTATATCGCGCGCTTGTCCGGAATAAAGCGCAACTGCAATACAATTCCGTGGGCGCATGGCTGGAAGGGAAGGCTCCCGCGCCCCCTAAGGTCGCGGCTTCCAGCGATCTGCAGATGCAACTGAAGCTGCAGGATGAGGTTGCTCAGAAGCTGAAAGAGCAGCGCTTCCAGAACGGCGCATTGAACCTGCAGACCGATGAACTCCATCCTCTGGTGGTCAACGATCAGGTCATCGACGTTGTGAAACAGCAGAAGAATCGCGCCACGGAATTGATAGAGGACTTCATGGTTGCAGCCAACGGTGTTGTCGCGCGCATGCTCGAAAAAGTTTCGTCGCTGCGCCGCATTGTGAGGACTCCCGAGCGATGGGACCGCATCGTGCAGTTGGCGGCGGGCAAGGGCGAAAAGCTTCCCGCGCAGCCGGATTCCAAAGCCCTCAATGACTTCCTGTTGAAGCGCAAGGCGGCGGACCCCGATCACTTTGCCGATGTTTCCCTGGCAGTGATCAAGCTGATCGGTCCCGGCGAATATGTTCTGGAACGAGCGGGCGAGCCGGCTCCTGGGCATTTTGGACTCGCTGTTCAGGACTATACCCACTCCACGGCGCCGAACCGCCGCTTCGCTGACGTAGTTACCCAACGGCTGATCAAAGCCATGCTCGCGGGCCAGCGGAATCCTTATACCGACGGCGAACTGACTGCAGTTGCCGCCAACTGCACACAGAAAGAGGATGCCGCAAAGAAGGTGGAACGCGAAATGTCGAAACGGCTGTCAGCCGTCGCCATGCAGCACCGGATTGGCGAGGTCTTTGACGCCATGGTTACGGGCGCAACCGACCACGGAACATTCGTTCGCGTGCTCCAGCCGCACATCGAAGGGCTCCTCGCTCAGGGCGATCAGGGACTCGACGTAGGCGACAAACTACGCGTCAAGCTCATCCGCACCGATGTGCAAAAAGGATACATCGACTTCGCCCGCGCCTAGACGATTCCAGGCGTGCCTCGACTTCTGAAACAGTTTCCGGTCACCAGCGGAGCCAATAGCCGCGTCCAGAGCCCCAAGCTTAAGCTACTCACCAGGACGTAGTGCGGAAAAGTTGGGGCTTCATTTGGTGAAATGGCGGAATCTCGTTTGTCTCCCGATGATCGCAATTCTGCCGGTGTCGGTGCTTGCGGATGACAGCGGCGCCGTCATGTTACGCAGCAATCCCGGAGTTCTTCTTAACAAGAACCGAGCGCCTGCATCGTCGGCGCTGTTTCCCGACGATCTGGTTGAAACTCCACAAAAAGCGGTCGCACGCATCGAAGCTTCAGGCTCGACGGCCGATATCAATCCCGACACGATAGTCCAATTCGAAGGCGACGAACTGGTTCTCGAACACGGCAGCCTGTCGGTGAGCACTACGCGCGGATTGAGGGTACGTGTGGGCTGCGTGACGGTCACACCCGTCAACTCCGATTGGAATCACTACGAGGTCACTGACGTCGACGGCAAGGTCACGGTCTCCGCGCTGAAGAACGATGTTTACATCGACGCGCGCTCTTCCAAACCCCAACAGGCGAGGCAGTCCTCCCATTCCAGCCGGACGATTGTGCACGAAGGCGAGCAGAAGTCGCGCCCGGAAAAGTGCGGTGCGGCCGCTTCAGAGTCGTCCGGCTCGATTGCCGGCAGGGGAGCCATCATGAATTCCCCCTACGTGAAGTGGCCTGCGATCGCCGTGATCGGCGTTCTTACATGCTTTGCATTGTGCAAGAGCGATGACCCAATCAGCCCCTCTCACCCATAAGTCTCCGAGTCTTTCGGCCGTCCAAGTGATTGCATTGACCGTGTGAAAAACTCTTCATCTTGACAAGCGCTTTCCCGAGGGCGACAATTGCGCCGCCTTGGGGGAGGGCGGCTGTGGTGCGTCCTCTTTCCGGGTGTCGTCCCCCAATGACGACCATTGATTTGGGGTTCCAGTTAAAAAAAATAGCAGTTGTAGTGAGTAGATCCCGGCGTTTATCGGTCCCCCCAAGGATAAACGAAGCGATTCCTCGTCGAGGAATGCTGCGCAGCGCGCGGCTTTGCTCGCATGGGAAAAATTCGGAACGAACGCGATTTAAGGAGAACATTTATGCAGCATCTGCGCCCTTCGCGAGCATGGCTCGTTTGCACATTGCTCATCACACTCATGCTGGCCATGAGTGCCACGGCTAACAACGGACGTCAGTTTTCCGGCTACTTCGATGTCAGCGGAGTCCACGAGCAGGGAGAACTCGTGCAAGTGACCCTCCACCTGAAACTGTTCAATCACGGCGATAGCGACGCCAAGAGCGTGATTGTCACGCTGGTGGATTCTTCTTCCGCCATGGTATTGCGCGGTAACTTCCAGCCGGTGAAGATTTGGAAGACTGGACAATTCATCGAGATGAGCCAGGAGTTCTCGGTGACGAAGCGTGAGTTCCGCGAGTGGATGACCGCTCCCGCCCAACCCAACTTGGTCATTCTCTACCAGGACACCAACGGCCACAGCTGGCAAAAGGGCGCGCAAATCAGCCGCCGTCCATTGGTCCGAGTTGAGGACTAGACAGGTCACAACCGAGCTGAAATTGCTAACGAACAACGATATTCAGGAGAAAATCTCATGCGCCGCTTCTCAATGTTTGCAGCAGTAATGCTGGCCGCGTTGCTGGTGAGTCTTCCCGCCTTCGCCCAGCAGGATGTAATCACAACTGTCGTCGGCGGTGGTCCCAATGGAATCCCCGCCCTCGATGCCCCGCTCTACAACCCCTATCACGTTGCTGTGGATGGCTCTGGCAACTATTACATCGCCGCCTTTAACCAGAACCGCGTGTTCAAGGTAAGCACAAGCGGAACGATTACTGTCGTGGCCGGGAGCGGTGCTCAAGGGTTTAGCGGCGATGGCGTCACCGGCGGTGCGAGCAATGCTGACCTTTATCACCCTTATGGCGTGGCTGTTGACAGTTCCAACAACGTCTATATCGCCGACCAGTACAACTGCGTGGTTCGCAAAGTAGACACGACCAACACGATCACTACGATCGCGGGAACGGGAAACTCCTGCGGATTCTCGGGCGACGGGGGCAAAGGCACCGCTGCTCAGCTCTATTATCCCCAGGGCGTCGGAGTCGACACTTTCGGCAACTTGTATATCGGTGACTATCAAAACTGCGTCGTACGCAAGGTCGTTCTGTCGACAGACACGATTAGCACGGTCGCCGGCAACCACACCTGCGGATACACAGGCGATGGCGGAACTGCGACCAGCGCCGAGTTGAATGTCATCAACGGGGTGGCTGCGGACAGTGTGGGGAACCTATTCATCGCCGACGAAGGAAACTGCGTGGTCCGCGAGGTCACGAAGTCCACGGGAAAAATCAGCACCATCGCCGGCAACCATACCTGCGGCTTCTCCGGAGACGGCGGCGTAGCCACTGCCGCCGAGCTGAACCAGGTTTACGGGATCGCGGTGAATAGCGGAGGCACTCTAGTTACCGTTGCCGACTACTACAACCAGCGTATTCGGCAGTTCACGGTTGGCGGCAATATCAACACCGTTGCCGGAAACGGAACAGCATGCTCCGGCACGTGCGGGTCCGGTAGTGCCGCTACCAGCGCCGAACTCTACTATCCGGTCGGTATCGCCGCGACGAGTGGAGGAACATATTACATCGGCGATAATTACAACTACGTCGTAGACAGCTTCACCGTCGGTGGGAATCTGAACATTGCTGCCGGCAATCTTTCTCCCAACGTGGAGACTCTGGTCAACAATGTTCCGGCTACCGGTGTCGTGTTGAACTATCCCTTCGGCATCGCCGATGACTCCTCGGGGAACATCTACGTAGCCGACAGCCATAACTTCATGGTGCGGGAAGCCATCAAGTCGAGCGGATTGATGACCTTCTTCGCGGGAACCGGAACCTATGGCTACACGGGTGACGGCGGTGCCGCGACCAGCGCTGAGATCAGCTACGACTACGGCGTAGCGAAGGACAGCTCAGGCAACGTCTACATCGCTGACACGAATGGCAACTGCCTGATCCGCGAAGTGAAATCAGGAAATATCAGCACTCTCGCGGGATTTGTTGTTAGCACCACCAGCACACGATGTGGCTCCCTGGGCGACGGCGGTCCGGCCATTGGTGCGGAACTGTACCAGCCTTACGGAGTAGCGGTCGACAGCAAGGGCAACATTTACATTGCCGATTATTACAACCAGGCCGTTCGAAAGGTCTCGGGCGGAAACATCACCACAATCGCTGGCATTTTGGGCATCGCTGGTTATGCTGGCGACGGCGGCCCGGGTACCAACGCTCTGCTCTACTACCCGAGCGCGGTTGCGGTTGACGCGGCGGGTAACGTTTTCATCGCAGATACCAACAACTGCCGCGTTCGCGAGGTAAACGCCTTGACCGGCATCATCAATACCGTGGCTGGAACCGGGAGTTGCAGCTTCACCGGTGACGGCTTGGCGATTGCCAACGGTGTCGCCTACCCCCAGGGCCTTGCGGTCGACGCCAACGATAACCTGTTCATCGGCGACTACGACGAGCGCGTTCGCTGGGTCAGCCCCAACGGCATCATGACCACGATCGCCGGAACGGGCGCTGGAGGTTACAACGGCGATGGTGGTCTGGCCACGCTGGCAGTTCTGAACGAACCGACCGGAGTCGCGCTTGACCCGTCAGGCAACATTCTGTTTTCCGACTACAACAACTCGCGCGTACGCAGCATCTCAACGTTCCCGGCAGTGGGCACCAGCACCGGCAATCTGGCTTTCGGCCTTACGAGTGTTGGTTCCACTAGTTCTCCTGAGACGCTGATCGTCAGCGCTTTTGGGCCGGTCAACCTCACCAACATTTCGACCAGCACAAACTTCAGCGAGGCTGACAATTGCCCTGCGAGCTTGACCAACGGCACTACCTGCACGATGTACGTGTACTTCGTGCCGACCGCGTCAGGAACGCTGAATGGGAACGTCACCATCAACAGCAATGGCTACTTCAGCCAGGTCAATACAGTGAACTTGACCGGACTGGGAAGCGCTATTGCGCTGACCGGGGCACCCCTGAGCTTCGGCAACCAGCTGGTCAAGACCACCAGCGCAGCCAAGAGCGTCACTGTCACCAACACTGGAACGACTGCGATCAAGATGGGCGCGATTACGTTGACGAACAGTACGGATTACACCCTCTCGGCCAATACGTGCCCGGCGTCTGGCAGCAACCTCAACGCAGCCTCCAGCTGCACCATCAGTGTGACCTTCGGGCCAAAGTCTAGTGGCGCGAAGAGAGGATCTGTGTCCATCGTGGATGCTGATCCGTCGTCGCCTCAACTGATCGGTCTGAGCGGAACTGGAACCAGCAATGTATCGTTCAGCCCGACTTCCATCACGTTCCCGGTCACGGCCGTGGGCGTATCGAGCTCGGCCAGCAAAATCACCGTCACCAACAACACGGGTGTGTCGATCACGTTGGGCAATCCCGCCGTCACAACGACGGGAGCGTTCAGCAACGCAACCAGCACCACTTGTACCAACAGTCTGGTGATTGCTGCCAGCGGGACGTGCGTCATCAACGTGACGTTCAAGCCGGGTGTCGTTGGTTTCAATCTGGGATCTGTCAGCCTCGCCGACAGCGACGTGACCAGTCCCCAGAGCGCGCAACTCCAGGGCTACGGTACCGGCATCAAGTTCACCCCCACTTCGGTGAACTTTGGGACGGTAACGCGTGGAACACAGGTAAGCTCAACGGTAACCATCACCAATGTTGGGACTACCAATGTGTTCTTCACTGGCTCGGAAATGGGCGGCACAAATAGTGCCGACTTCACTTCCAACTACCTTGGTAGCAGTGTGCCTTGCGGAAATACCTCAGCCAACCCGTTACTGCCCGGTAAGACTTGCCAGATCACGGTGTACTTTGATCCGAGCAAGGTGGGCACGGAGAACGCCAGCTATAAGGTGTTCGACAACAGCGTCGGCAGCCCGCAGAGTCTGGCGCTGACGGGAAAGGGGCAGTAGAAAGTCACGGTTCCAAATTAATTCGGCCGCCGGGTTGTTCCACCCGGCGGCCGTTCTTTTTTGAATCAGGAAGACCGTCAGTTTCCTGCAGCACTTTTCTCCGCGTGTGGCTTAACGTCATACTCCGGATGCGGAACGCCCATCAACCATTTGTCGAACCATCCAACGATGTGGTCGAGGCGCTCGACCCGGTGCCACGGTTCGCCGGAGCGCGAGAGTTCGTGCGTCTCGCGCGGAAACACCACCATCGCGGTCGGGCGCTTCAGATATTTCAACGCGCGAAATAACTGTTCGCCGCCGGAATCCTGCGGAGTCCGGAAGTCCGCCTCTCCGAGCACGAACAGAATCGGCGTGTGAATGTTCTTCACAAAAGTGATAGCCGAGCGATTGGTATAGTCCTGCGGATCTTCGAAGGGCGGCGCTTTGAACCAGTTGGCCTGGAACAGCGTGAAGTCCGCCGTATACCACCACGAGGCCCAGTTCGAAATATCGCGCTGCGAAGCCGCGGCGGCAAAGCGATCGGTATGTGTGACCGTCCAGTCGGTGAGCACTCCGCCGCCACTGCCGCCGGTCACCGCGAGTTTCTTTTCGTCCACATACCCGCGCTTGAGAAGTTCATCCACTCCGATCATCAGGTCGCGGTAATCGTCGCCGGGATAGTGATACTGGATGATGTTGGCGAAATCCTGTCCGTAGCCTGTCGAGCCACGAGGATTAATGTAGAGAACCACATACCCCTTCGCCGCCATCCATTGAAATTCATGGTCGAAGACCCATCCGTAGGCGGCGTGCGGCCCCCCGTGAATGTTGAGGATCATCGGATACTTCTTGTGCGAATCGAAGTCGGGCGGTTTCTGAATCCACCCTTGAATATTTTTGCCGTCGAAAGTTTTGTAGTTGATCTCATCGGGAGCGGTGAGGTTGAGCTGCGCCCACAGCTTGTGATTAAAGTCGGTAATACGCGTTTGCGAGCCGTCAGCGCCGATCGTAAAAAGATCGCCAATCGTCACCGGAGTCGAGATGAGAGCAACGATGCTGCGGGCGTCAGGCGTGACCGCGAAATCCATGATTGCCTGGTCGCCGTGAGTAAGTTCGCTCACCGCACCGGATTGCGCATCGACGCGAACGATTGGCGTGCGCCCTTGTCGATTGACCTTGTCGTAAAGCGACCGGCCATCGGGGGACCAGTGCAACGTGCTACCGTTCCCGCCGCGCGGAGCTGAATTGTCGCCGAAGACGCCATCGCCCATGTCGTAGTCATAATCCGCTGTGAGATTCCGAGGTTGAGCATTCGCCACAAGGTCCATGACCCAAAGATCAGATTGCGAGTGCGAGCGTACTGGCTGCGTCACCGAGCCGTGGAAGGAGACGCGGCGGCCGTCGGGACTTAGCGTGAGGTCGCCGATCCCCATGGGAATCGTGGCCAGTTTCTCCGATATGCCTCCCGTCGACGAGATCGAATAGATCTCGGTGGTTGGCAGTTCGTAGTAGGGCTCGTCTACATGCGAGGTTAAGAAATAAATATGCGAACTGTCGTTGGCCCAGCGAATTTCCTCTTCGTCATACTCGCCGCTGGTGAGTTGCACCGGCTTCGGCATTTCGTCGGAGGTCGCCGGCACGTCCAGTACCCAGATATGACCGTGCCGCTTGGCATCGAGGTACCCCTCGCCATTGCTGCGGTAAACCGCGCGACTGATGATGTGGACATCGGATTCACGTTCATCCTCAGGCTTGATCGAGCCAGCTTTCGCATCGGGCTTCTTGCGGGCGGCTTTCTCAATATCTTCGGGTGTCGTATCGCTCGTGAAAGCGATGCGCCTGCCATCCGGCGACCATGTCGCTCCACCCGCGCCCTTGGGCAGGTCGGTGATGATGCGGGCCTCGCCGCCTGCAAGCGACAGAAGAGCAATTTGCGACGGCTTGGGTTTCCCCGCGTCATCTTTGTCTCCGCCACGAATGAAGGCGATGCTCTTGCCGTCGGGCGACCACCGCGGTTGCCCGTCGTGTTTTCCGTTGGTCAGGCGCACGGGACCTTCACCGCCCGAAGTTGAAACGGTCCAAAGAAAAGTCTCATAGCCTGTGCGCTTCTCGTCCACATTGACGCGGGTGAATACGACGCGCGATCCGTCCGGCGAAATCTGCGGGTTGGCTACCCACACAAAATCGAAGATGTCCTTATCGGTAATCGAGCGCTTCGTCTCAGCCGCCGCAGCCCGAGCGGAGAGGGAACTCGTGGAAAGGGAAGCGATGACTGCCACAGCGACGACCAGCTTGATTGAGAACAGTGAGATACGAAATTTCATGGGCATCCTCGCGATGGCCGCAGCCGCGGCGAGGGTCATTGTGCATTGCGAGAGCGGCTCAGGTCAACGAAAGGCTGGCGCCGCGCGAGCCAGTGCATGCGGTGCCGCCGCGGGTGCAACTGCTCTACAATCTTTGACTTGGCCGTTTCCTTTACGTTAGATTCGGCCCAATGATTCCCCAGATCGTCTCGTGGAAGCGGGAACGAGGGTGATCATTTGGAAGGGGAATTATGGCTGAGACGAAACAAATCTCCCGCAGGCAGTTTGTAGCTACAGCAGCGGCGGCAGCGGCCGTCTCCTCCTTTCCGACCACGCGGATGTTTACCGGAACGGCCGGGCTGCGTAGCATTGGAGAGCCGCAGGGAGCGCCGACCCTCATTGACAATCCGGCGTGGAAAGATCAGGGCATCGAGAATCTGGCCAAGTCCCCGCATGCCAAGCTCCGGAATATTCCGGTGCACGCGGTGACAATCCAGAGCGGATTCTGGGCTAGGCGTCGTGAAATCAACGTCACAAAGAGCATACCCAGCATGCACGATCTGCTCGAGGCCAATGGCCGCATGAACAACTTCCGACGCCTCGTTGGAAAGAGCAGCGCCTCGCAGAGCGGCCCGGTGTATTCCGATTCCGATGTTTACAAGTGGGCCGAGGCGGTTGGGTTTGTGTTGCAGTCGGGCGATCGTCCCGAATTAAGGGCGATGGCCGAAAAACTCATTGACGAAGTGGTCGCGGTACAGGAGCCGGATGGCTACCTCAATACCTATTATCAAAATGACCGTAAGTCGCTGCGGATGACGCAGCAGACGCAGACCACCGGTCACGAACTTTACAACATGGGCCACATGCTGCAGGGTGCAATCGCTTACTATCGGGCAACCGGCGATCGCAAACTGCTCGACGCTGGTATTCGTTTCGTTGACGATTTTCTCCTGCCCAATTATGGTCCCGTTCCCCGGAAACCCATCGTCTCCGGACATCCCGAGATTGAAATGGGATTGATTGAGCTCTACCGCATCACCGGCGATCGGCGTCAACTCGATCTGGCGGGCTACATCCTGCAGGGTGACAAGCGCATGGAGATTCCGGAATACCGGACGATCTACATGTTCAGTGGAACTCCATTCACCGCGCGGACCAAGCTGGAAGGCCACGCAGTTCGCGCCATGTATGCCTGTTGCGGCGCCACCGATTACTATATGGAAACCGGTGACGAGTCCTATTGGAAGACGCTGACGACGCTTTGGAACGATATGACGTCGTCGAAAATGTACATCACCGGCGGAGTTGGCTCCCGCTCGGACGGCGAAGCTTTTGGCGATGCCTACGAACTGCCGAACTCCACTGCTTATGGCGAAAGCTGCGCCGCGATCGGCAACATGATGTGGAACTGGCGGATGCTGGCGGTCACCGGCGACGCGAAGTTCGCGGATGTGATCGAACGCGCGCTGTACAACGGCATCAATTCTGGAATGTCGCTGAATGGAACGCTATATTGCTACCGCAATCCCCTGGCCTTCGATCCATCCTCCGGAGAAAAGATTCGCAATCCTTGGTACGACACGACCTGCTGCCCGCCGAATCTCGAGCGCACCTTGGGTGCTCTCCCCGGATATTTCTACAGCACCAGTAGCGACGGCATCTATGTTCATCTCTACGACAACTCTCAACTCGATTGGCATTTGGAAGATGGGACGCCCCTGAAAATCACGCAGAAGACCGACTACCCATGGGATGGCAACGTAGAAATCATGATCACGCCAGTTCGGGCTTCAGAGTTCACGGTCTATCTGAGAATTCCAGGATGGTCCGATCATGCACAAGTGACAATAAACGGCAAATCATTCAACTCAGCCCGGCCCGGCGAATATTTGTCCCTGCACCGGCGTTGGTCGCCTGGCGATGTTATCCATCTGCAGGCGGAGATGACTCCGCAAGTGCTTCAGGCCAATCCTCGCCTGGCCGACGACACCGGCCGCGTCGCGGTCCAGCGCGGACCCTTGGTTTACTGCTTGGAAGAACTTGATCAGACGCCTGGCGTCGCTCTGAGTGACGTGGCGCTGAATTTGGGGAAACAGCCGGAGGCCGATTTCCATCACGAGTTTAAGAGTGATCTTCTGGGTGGAGTTGTCGTGCTCCACCACACTGGGGTCGCCTATGAGAATGGCTCGTCGCGAAACGCGTTGTACTCGCGTTACAGCGGAGGGACCCCAAGGACCCGCCCACTCCCACTGACTTTCATCCCCTACTACGCCTGGTCGAACCGCGAGGCCACGGCGATGCAAGTCTGGACTCCAAAGTTGGGCGCATGAGCGCGATGGATGCAATCCCCTTCACAACCATTACGCTCGAAATCCTTTCCATCCGCCCGCTCCCTAAGGACTCTTCGGGTCTAACGATTGGTGCGATCCAAGAATTGATTGCCTCCGATATCTCAGGCACTCTTAGCGACTTCGTAGAGGTACTCGACGAACGATCGCACCGCGCCATCCATTCCCTGCACTTTTTCGTTCTTCGACTCGATTACATAATATTCATCGGGCGCATGCGCTCCGCTTCCATGACCGAAACCGAAATGTCCAGCCGCGAGACGCAGGGGTTCATCGGTAAACACGTATCCTGGCCAGGACCCGGCGCTTCGCGGCAACAGAATGGGATCGATGCTGTTTCGCTTGTACACTGCGGTCTGTGCACGGATGAGTGCAGCATCGGCAGACGTACTGTTCGGATCGTATCCGCCGGTCATGTTTACTTCAATATCGCCAAAGCCTCGCTTTGCCAGGTGAGTTTGGAGCGCGGCCAAAGCTTCCGTGGCCTTCATGTCGGGTACCAGGCGCATGTCAATCTTCGCCACCGCACGGTGCGGAAGAATGGTCTTTCCTCCCGGCCCGGTGTAGCCGCCGACCAGGCCCTCAATATTTACCGTCGGCCGGGACATCAACCGTTCGAGCGCTTCCTGCCAACTGGCGTCGTGCACCCAGTGCTCGACGCCCATTTGCTTCTTGGCTACAGCTTCGTTCAGTCGCTGCGCGGCCGTGGCAATCATGGCCTTTTCGGCTGCGGAAACAGGGCGCGCCTTATCGGCAAAGCCTTCGATGAGAGGGTCGTTGCCGTCAGGAGAGACGAGGGTCGCCAAGGCCTCCACGAGATGCCATGCCGGACTATCGACTCGCGCCTTATTGCTGGAATGAATATCGTGCCGGGGTCCCCGACCCCAGCGCTCTCCGCTCGACACCATTTCAAGTTCTACTACACCTTTCGCTCCCAGCGTCATCGTTACCGAGCCATCGAGATCCTGTTCAGCCGACGGCATGAAAATTCCAATGCAGGGCCGGAGCGCGGCCAGGACTTCGGGTCGGCGCACGATCTGCGGAAAATGCGGCGACCCGATCTCTTCTTCGCCCTCCGCCACTAGCACCAGATTCACCGGGAGCTTCCGACCGCTCGCACGAATCGCATGGACGGCGGCAATGAACGATGCTTCGGGGCCCTTCTGGTTCACAGCTCCTCGACCCACCACGACTGTTCCGAGTCCAGGTTTCTCGACCAGCGCCGCGGCCCATGGAGGCGACGACCACTCGGTAGGATCCGCTTGCTTCACGTCGTACATGAAGTAGAGCCCGAGTGTTTTGGGTGCTCCTGCGTCCAGCTTGGCGAAAATGCCAGGCTGGCCATCCGTCGGGATTTTCGTGACCTCACCAAATCCGGCATCACGAAGGAAGCGCATCGTGAGATCGCAACCATCCGTTACTCCACGATTCTCGGCTGCGATCGAGGGCTGCTTGATCCATTCCTGCAATCGCTGCACAGCTTGATCGTGCTGCTTTTCGATTTGAGTGAAAATCGGACTCAGCTCACTCTGATCCGCGTCCAGGCGATGGGGAATAGCGAAGGTGGCGGCGCCGGCTAGTGCGCCCTGAAGGAAGGTTCGTCGGTCCATGAGCCGAGAGCATAATCGCAAACGAACGTCTTCGTCCAGATACAAATTAAGGCTGGACACCCGCATTAACAGGAACGGCGCTACGCGCGGAGTTCTTGTAAACGATGCCGCCTTTCATCACAAATACAACGCGACGAACGGCGCTAATGTCCTTCAACGGATTGCCATCAACTGCGATGATGTCGGCCTGCAAGCCGGGAACGATGGCGCCAATCTGATCGCCCATGCCCAGCGCTTCAGCCCCGAGTGAATTGGCGGAGACCATAGCTGCCATCGGGTCCACGCCACAGTCACGTACGCGATCGATAAATTCCTCGGCATTGCGCCCGTGCGCGCCCGCTACGGCGTCCGTTCCGAAAACCATTTTCAGCCCCGGAGTTTTGGCCGCATGTGCCACAATCTCGTGATTCAGGGGAAGAATCTTTTCCATTGCAGCGAAGCCCTCGGCGGTGTAGCCGGACGTGCCGAGATACTTATCTTTGTTGAGCAGATAGTTCTCAATCACCAGCCCGGCTTGCGGATCCAGATAGGTGCCTTTCTCCGCCATCAGTTTCAGATCGTCGTCGCTCGCCAGCGTACCGTGCTCGATCTCAGTGCAGCCAGCGAGCGTTGCGGCGCGCACAGCCTCTTTATACGCATGCACAAGCGTGCGCAAGCCCTGCCTTTTAGCCTCGTCGCAGGCTGCGTTCAATTGTTCCTGCGAAAGAGTCATTCCTCCACCTTGACGTATCGACTTCGACGCAAAAATCTTGATCAGGTCTGCTCCGGCTGCTTTTTGCTTCCTGACGAACGAACGAATTTCGTCCGGCGTGCCGGTCGCTTCGCCGCGACCTTCAAGCGGTTCGACGGCAGTAAGGATGCGCGGACCAGGCAGCAGTCCCCGCGAGATCGCATCGCGCAAGGGCACGTCGTTAGGCGCACCCACGCTTTGTACCGTTGTGAATCCCGCCATCAACGTCAGCCAGGCATTCGAGGCTGCTTGATAGGCATCCTCTTGCGTTGTACCCTCTGTGCCGGCATTTTTCCCATCCTTGCCGAAGATCCATGTGATGTGCACATGCGCGTCAATCCAGCCAGGCAACACCGTGAGGCCGCGCAGGTCGTAGTCTGCGGGCCCTTCGGTGTTGGGATTTATGGCAACGATCCTCGAGCCCTCGACTACTATGCGCACATCGTGCAATACGTGGCCCTTACCATCGAACACCGCGCTTGCCGCAATCACAATGCGCTGGCTCGTTGCACGCGTCTGTGCTGAGATCGGGACAAACGTACTGATGACAAGAATGATGAGAATGCTCGGGGAAATCCTCGAAATAGAGGGTCGCATCAGCCTCTCCTTCATGAACCGCTTATCAAATGCTTCTTTTTTCCGGCGCAATCCTATCACCATGTCCGAAAATCGTCCTTGGTGCAACGCAAACATGGAACGCCGGGTATCCCCTGCTACGAACGGGCGCGCCTGCTTCGAGGTGGAAATGGTGGCCCCGGCGTGAGTCGAACACGCGACCTTCGGTTTAGGAAACTTCCTGCCAATCTTGGAATCGCCGCTGTTTATGCGGTTACAAACGTCACCTTGTGCACAGTTTGTGCATGTGGGTACGCTAAGGAGATTCCATGCAAAAAGGGCAAATCAAAAAAGTAGGAAACTGCTGGCTGCTTCGATACTACGAGCCTGTTGTAGAAATGGGCCGCACCGTGAAGCG
>Ga0070730_10003165_pt1 | contig 14829 bp, 16 predicted proteins | sample Coa_R1_3_FD_66447 | JGI IMG/M metagenome (GOLD analysis project Ga0070730, IMG submission 66447) | Surface soil microbial communities from Centralia Pennsylvania, which are recovering from an underground coalmine fire - Coalmine... | ecosystem: Environmental > Terrestrial > Soil > Unclassified ...
TTTCGAGAAGGCGACCACGCTCGAAATGGACACCGGTGCTCCCATGATGCTGATCAGCTGCTACACCGCCCTCGGCGATGCGGAGAACGCCCAGCGGATCGCCTGGGTCGTCCTGGAAAGGGCCAAGAAGGCCGTCGCCCGGGACCGCAGCAATGGCAACGCCCTAGGTGCGGGGGTCGCGGCCCTGGCAGCTCTGGACGAGGCGGACCGGGCCAAGGACTGGATCCGCCGCGCCCTGCTGATCGATCCCGACAACCTGCTCATGCGCTACAACTTCAGCTGCACCCTCGCGAGGTCGCTGGGCGACCCCGAGGCAGTGCTCGCCATGCTGGGGCCGGCCCTGGAACGGGACACCGGCAGGCTGGTGACGGCTGCCTCGGCCGACCCCGATTTCGCCGGCCTGCGCGGCGATCCCCGCTTCCAGGCCATGCTAGCCGCCGCCAAGGCGCGGCTGGCGGCGGCTAAACCGGCGGATGGGGCGAGCGCGCCGGAGTCTGCTTAGGGTTCGTTCCGTGGGTCCGCCGCAACCAAAATCTGCTTTCGGCACGGATCCCAACCGCAGCAGGTGTTCAGGGTTTCGGATGCTGGCCCGGCGGCTCTGGCGACGTACGCGATGGGCTGAGTCCCGTCGCGGTAACTTCAGCCCCCCAGCGATCGCGTCATCGACGCAAGCAGCGATCCGCGTTTCAATCCGGCGGAGGTAGCGGCAATGCCGGCGTCGGCAAAGTAGCGCGGGGACTGACCATGGCGAAACGGATTGCCGCCACCGCGATGGCCTTGGCGCTCGCCACGACGGCCGTCGCGCAGGAGGAGCATCACAATCACCCCGCGCCGGAGCGGCTCGGGGCCGTCCACTTCGCCACCAGTTGCGCGCCGGCGGTGGGCGCGGCCTTCGACCGGGCGGCGGCCCTGTTGCATTCGTTCGCCTACGACGCCGCCGACACGGGCTTCGCCGACGTCGCTGCCCGGGACCCTGGCTGCGCCATGGCCCATTGGGGCCGCGCCATGACCCACTATCACCAGCTCTGGGATCCGCCCGCGGGGCCCGAGCTGGCGGCCGGCGCGGTGGAGATCGGCAAGGCCGCAGGGATGGAGGCTGGAACGCCGCGTGAGCGGGCGTTGATCGCGGCGCTAGGCCTGTACTACGCGGACGCGGATACTGCCGCCCCGGCCTTCCGGGCTTTGCGCTACTCCGACGCCATGGCCGCCGTTGCACGGCAGTATCCCGGCGACGACGAGGTCTCGGTGTTCTACGCGCTGTCGCTGGTGGCCACGGCGTCGCCGGGCGACCGCTCGCACGAGCGGCAGAAGCGCGCGGCCGACATCCTGGAGCCGATCTGGAAGCGCCAGCCCCAGCATCCCGGTGTTCCGCACTACCTGATCCACGCCTATGACAGCGCCGAACTGGCCGAACGCGGCCTGCCCGCGGCGCGCGCCTACGCCGAGATCGCGCCCGCGGCGCCCCACGCCCTGCACATGCCGTCGCACATCTTCACGCGGCTTGGCCTGTGGGATGACTCGATCGCCTCCAACGTCGCCGCCCGCGCCGCCGCCCGCGCCCAGGGCGACATCGGCGAGGAGCTGCACGCGATGGACTATCTTACCTACGCCTACCTCCAGAGCGGCCGCACCGCAGATGCGGCGCAGGTGGTGGCGAGCCTTAAGGGCATGAACGCGCTTGCGGCCGGGGGCTTCAAGATCGGCTATGCCGGCAACGCCATGCCGGTGCGGCTGGCTGTCGAGAGCAGAGACTGGGCGGCGGCGGCGCAGCTCGAGCCGTTGCTGGGCTCGGCTCCGCAGGTCGCCGCGATCGTCTGGTGGGCGCGCGCCCTGGGCCGGCTGCGCACGGCGACGCCCAGTCCCGCCGACGCGGACATCGCCCAACTCCAGGCGTGCCGCGACGCCTTGCGCGCCACAGGCGACGCGTACTGGGCGGCGCAGGTCGACGTCTTGATGAAGTCCGCCGAGGGCTGGCGCGCGGCCGCCGCAGGCGATGGCGCCCTTGCGGCCAAGGACCTGACCGCGGCGGCTGACGAGGAGGACGCGCTGGAGAAGCTGCCGGTAACGCCAGGGCCGATCGTGCCGGCGCGCGAGCAGCTCGGCGAGCTGCTACTGCAGATGAACAGGCCGAATGAGGCGTTGGCCGCGTTCAACGCCGCCTTGGCCCTGGCGCCGGGACGCCGAGGCGCGTTGCAAGGCGCGGCCGCAGCGGCGCGCCGGCTCGCCGCCTCCGATTGAGATGGCAGGGCGCTCCGGGCTACAATCCGGAGACAAGGCATGCCTCGGCTGAGTGTCTCATCGGCGGAATTTCAAAAAGGGTTCGGCCGTTATCGCGAAGCGGCGCTCAAGGAACCCGTCACCATCACCAGTCGGTCGCGACAGTCTGGTGCTGATGGCGGCCGATGAGTATCGCCGCCTGAAGCGTCGCGAGGGCCTGGTCATGGGCCTCGAGGATTTCACCGAGGCTGACCTGGCGGCGATCGAGGCCATCGAATCCCCGCCTGAAGCCGCCGCCTTTGACGCGGAACGAAACGCCTAGGTGGCGCTTCCCCGGAGCTCGTCGACAGCGACAGCCCAACGATTTCTAAGGGCGCCGCGCTCCATGACGAACGCCAAGGATCAATACAGCATCGGGCTGGACCTAGTAGCGGATAAGGTACGGCAAGACGGCCACAAGCACCCGCGCCCCTCGCGAGGCCCGGCCTCTCAATGGGAACGTCTCAAGGGTGTCGGCAGCTTCCACGATCCGCTGCGCCACCCGCCGGGCAGCGGGTGGATTCATGGCGTCGATGTAGGTTCGGATAGCGGCGAGGTCGTCCAGGGCGGGGTCCGTCCAGATGACCGGGCGCGGCATCGAAGGGGCAGGGATTTCATCCCCGCATCGTCCCGTCACGACATAAGGGATGGCTAATCGCCTACCTTGGGGCGAGGCCGTTCGTTCGCCGTCCCCCACGACAGAAGCCACTCGCGCACGGCCTTGTGGCTGACAACCCGCCCCTCCTCGTAGGCGAGCATGGCCTCCGCGTCGGCGGCGGCTTCGTCAGCCTCGTTCATCTCGAACGCGGAAGGTTCACGGGCCAGCATGGCTTCAACGTAGTCCTCCCGTCTCGCCGCCGCCACCCCTCAGGCCGCGCCCATCATCTCCTCAAAGAAGCGCGCCTTGGCGACCGCCCCGCTGAACAGAGGGGTTCGCTAAGCTCGCTCCCGCCGCAATCCTTCGACTACCTTCAGCGCCAAAGGATCGTCCCGCCCCTCCAGCGCCTCGACGATCGGCTGCCTCAGGTCCGGCGAGCTGCGGGCCGTTCGGCCAAGCAGGACGACGACGTCGTCATCGGCGATCTGGGCCAGAGCCTCGACGACCTCGACGCTTGGCGAGGTCGCTAGGAGGCGAACCAGAACCGGCAGGGCTTCGGCGCGGCCCATTCGGCCGAGAGCGCAGGCGGCGGCGCGGTGAACGGCGGGATCGAGATCGCCCAGCAGCTCGACCAGCAGCGCGAGCACCGTGGCGTGGGGGCGGGCGCATCGGCAGGCGTCCGCCCTGATCGCGGGATCATCGTGGCCGAGCAGGTCCGCCAGCCGATCCGGCGGAAAGCTCGCGCCCAGCCGCGCCCCCGCCGACATGGCGACCGCGAGCGTCGCGCCCTGCACCTCGCCGCGCACGATGGCGCGGCTCACCGCCTGCGTCGCCGCGGGCCCGCCGATGGCGACAAGGGCGTCCAGGGCTGCGGCCTGCTCGGCGACGGCGGGCCCCCGGGCGCCGAACCCCGCGTGGCGCCTCAGGATCACCTGGAGGGCCGGGACCGCCGCGCCGACGCCGCGCCGTCCGACTTCCCGCGCCAGGGCCACCGCCTCCAGCATCCCCGCCAGGGGAAGGGCGGCGACCAGGGCGTCATCATCCAGATGGCCCGGGGGCGTCGGAGGCGCCGCCATGGCGGGCGGCTGCCACCGTGGCGGCGTGGCCGCAGTCGAGAACAGATCGAGCTGATTTTCGTCCACGACCGCGATCATGCCGAGACTCTCGGGACACGAAAAGCAGCCCGCTTGAAAGTCCGGATAACCCGGATGACCGCCTTCAATTCCACCACGGGTGGGACGGCGGTAGGTGGCTCGTGAGCGAAGCTGGCGGCGTCCGTTCAGCGCTTAGGGTGGGTACCCGGATCGGGGCCGGTTCGACTTGACCAGTCCCTCGCCGGGCGGCATTGATTCGCCATCACTCACCGCGCCTTGCGGTGCGCCGCGCCGGCTTTTGCTCGCGGTAGATTGAACGCTCTGACCTGCGGTCAGGGCGAGCAGTCTGCCGCGGGGCGTCTTCATCTTCAGGAGACGGCCGTGCCCGAGACTTCCGCCCTCAACCCCGAACAGCTCGAAGAATTCGAGCGCCGAGGCGTCGTGCGCCTCGAAGGCCTGTTGCCGCTCCAAGCCGTAGGTCCGGCGCGCGAGGTGGTGCTGCGGCAGCTGGCGAAGGTCGGGCTGTGGCAAGACGGCGGATGGCGGCTGGACGCCGTGCCGAGGCCGCAGTGGCCCGACCATGGCCTGAAGACGTCCAAGGTCATCGGCAACCGTCACGAGGCGCTGGCCGCGCTGGTCGCGGACCCGGCCCTATGCGCCGCCGTCAGCAGCCTGCTGGGCGGGCGAGCGTATGCGGCGCGCGGGTCGTACACGCGACCCATGGTTCTCTTCACCCTGCCGAACGCAGAGGCGTGGAGCCTGCCGGATGGCTGGCATACCGACAGTCCGCGGCTGGCCAGCAACCAATCCGCGGGCGTGCAGCTCTTCACCTTCCTCGAGCCGGTCGAACCGCGCGGCGGCGGCACGGTCGTCATCGCCGGGTCGCACCGCCTGATGAACGAGGGCCGGCACATCAGGCCAAGAGACCTGGCGGCCCGCCTCCGCAGCGAGGCCTTCTTCCGCGACATGGCCTCGGCCGGGCCGTTCATCGGCGAGGACCCCGCGAGCTTGCCGTCCGGGGCGGTCAACGGCGAGCCGCTGCAGGTGATGGAGATCACCGGCGCCCCGGGCGACGCCTGGCTGGTCGACCTGCGCGTGCTGCACGCCGGCGCTCCCAACGCCAAAGACCGCCCGCGCGTGATGCTGACCCATCGCTTCGAGCGCGCGGACCTCCTGTCGGAGGTGGCGGAAGCCTGGGGCTGGACTGCCGGCGTCAGCACGACAGGGATATAGGGGTGCAATGACGATGATTTCCGATCCCGATGATTTCTTCACCAAGGGCTGCGGTCGGTGCGACCGGTTCGCGACGCCGGATTGCTCCACTCGGCTGTGGATCGATGGGCTTAACAACCTGCGCCGGATCTGTCTCGACATGGGTTTGGAAGAGACGGTGAAATGGGCGCATCCTTGCTACACGCACGCAGGGCGCAATATCGCGATTTTCGGGGCGTTTCGGGGCGACTTCCGGCTGAGCTTCATGAACGCGGGCCTCGTGAGAGACACCGAAGGCGTGTTGGCGCCGCAGGGCCCCAACAGCCAGACGCCGGGCATGATCCGCTTTACCGATGTAGGGCAGGTCGGCGAGAGGGAGCCGGTGATCCGGGCCTATCTGCGGCAGTTGATGGATCATGCCGAGGCGGGAACGAAGCCGCCGAAGGTGGAACGCGAGATCGATATGCCGGACGAGCTGACCGAGGCGCTGGACGCCGACCCGGAACTGGCCGAGGCCTTTCACGCGCTGACGCCCGGGCGGCGGAAAAGCTACATGTTCAATCTGAACCAGACCAGGCAATCGGCGACCCGCGTGGCGCGGATCGAAAAGTTCCGCGGAAAGATCATAGCGGGCAAGGGCGCGATGGAGCGGTAGGGGAGCCTAGGGCGTTAGCCGCCGAAGTGGAACCTGGTTCGGCGATCAGCGAACGCCCCAGTGTATGAATCTAGCGCAAATTATCGCCATCCAGGTGATTCCACCTGGATGGCGTTTGCGCTAGGCCGCGGCGGAACGCCCGTCGCCCGCCTCGCTCATGAAGCGGGCTCGATATTCGCTCGGGCTGAGGCCGATCCGCCGGCGGAAATGGTGGCGGAGGGCAGGCGCCCCGCCGAAGCCGACCGCGGACGCCACCTGATCCATGTTGGCGTGGCCTTGACGGAGCAGCCGCTTGGCCTCGTCGACGCGCTCGGCGACAATCCAGTCTCCCGGCGTCTGGCCGGTGGCTTCGGCAAAGCGCCGAAGGAAGGTCCGGACGCTCATGCGGCGTTCGCCGGCCATGCGCTTGACGCTCCAGTCGGCGGAGAGGTCGGCGCGAATCTGGTCCAGGAGCGGCGCGATCGCCAGGCCCTCGCGCACGGCGACGGGACGTTCCAGGAACTGGGCCTGGCCGCCGGTGCGGTGGGCGGACATCACCAGGCGCTGGGCCACCGAATTGGCCGCCGCCGGTCCGAAATCCTGGCGAACGATCTCGATCAGGAGGTCTATCCCCGCCGCGCTGCCGGCGGAGGTGAAGATGCGGTCATGGACGCGGTAGAGCGAGGCGTCGTCCACCGCGATATCGGGATACTGCTCGCGCAGCCGCTCCGCGTAGCGCCAATGCGTCGTCGCCGTCCCGCCGGCGAGCAGCCCGGTGGCGGCCAGGACGAAGGCCCCCGAACAAACGGAGGCCAGCCGCGCGCCGCGGGCATGGGCGGCGCGAAGCTTCTCGCACAGCGGCCCGGGGACCGGCTCATCCACGCCCTTCCAGCCGGAGATCACCACGATGTCCGCCTGGTCGATGAGCTCCATCCCATGGCTGGCTGTGAAGAGGAGACCGCCGCCGGCCCGCATCGGCCCCTCGTCCACGGCGCAGCTGGCGAAGCGATACCAGTGCGGACCCATTTCCGGGCGCGGCAGGCCGAACACCTCGGCGACGATGCCGAACTCGAAGGTGCAGAGGCCGTCGTAGAGGAGCGCGACGACGAGGGGGCCGCTCAAGTTTGGCATGATATTTACGTATAATGTCATTCACGCCAACTGCAAGCGCGGCGGAATCCCTGGCATACCGATCGGCGAAAGGAGACCCTCGATGTCCACGTCCGTCACCGTCATTGCGCCGGCGCCCAGTGCGCTGGCCCGCGAGCACTTCGCCGCGGAACTCGCCTTCGAGACCGACTGCTGGGACGTCCACGACGCCCTCGAAAAAGGGGCCGACTTCGTCCTGCTGGACGTCCGCAGCGCCGCCTCGTTCGCCAGGGGCCATGTTCCAGGCGCCGTCAGTCTCCCGCACGGCAAGATCATCGAATCCAGGATCGCCGCGTGGCCCCGGGAGACGATTTTCGTGACCTACTGCGACGGCCCCCACTGCAACGGGGCGGCGCGGGGCGCCCTGCGCCTCGCCGAGCTCGGACGCCCGGTCAAGATCATGGCCGGCGGCGTCACGGGCTGGCTCGACGAGGGCTTCGCGCTCAAGGTGGCGGCGCTGGCGTGAGCGCGCCTCCGAAACCGCAGCCATCCTCGAGCGGTTCGCGGCGGCCTGGGTCAGCGCCGACGCCGATCGTGTCATGTATCGCCGGAAGAACGCCTTCCGGAAAACGACCGCCTAGCCGCTGCACCCCTTGACCCGGACCCCGCGGCCGCTCCGACAAGGGCGGGGTCAGACAGCGCCGAGGTGATTCGTGAGCTCCTCCACCGAATTCCTGCACCCTTCCCAAGCCGCCAGGCGCCTCGGCGTCTCCGCCAAGGCCCTGAGGCTGTACGAGGAGCGCCGGCTGGTCATGCCGCTCCGCACCTCAGCCGGGTGGCGCGCCTATGGCCCCGACGAACTGGCGAAGGCCGCCGAGATCGTGGCCCTCCGCGCGCTGGGGCTGAGCCTTGCCCAGGTCGCGCAGGTGCTCGGCGGCGAAGCGACCGGCCTGGAGCCGGCCCTCGCCGCACACCAGTCCGCGCTCGAAGAGCGGATAGGTCAGCTTGCCGTCACCGTGGAGAAGGTTCGCGGCCTTCGCGCCGACCTCGCGCGCGGCCAGGCGCCGGCCGCCGGTGTCGGCTTCGATCTGCCCTGGCCCTGGGGCGGCGAATGGTTCGAGCTCGGCGAGGTGCGCCCGCTGAACTACCTGACCGGCCCGCTCGGATGCGGCAAGACCCGGCTCGCGCTGCGATTGGCGGAGGCGCTGCAAGGCGCGGCCTTCCTGGGCCTCGAGCGCGCCGTGGAAGGGGCGGCCGCGGCGCGGAGGCGGCTCGATGCGGACGCCGCGCTCAGGGCGCGCGTGGAGGACGCTCTGGCCTGGCTCGTGGAGGAGGGCGCGGCGATGTCGGACGCGCTGCTTGCCCTGGTGGTCGAGCTGGAGGCGGAAGGACCGGCGGTCCTTGTCGTCGACATGGTGGAACAGGGGCTCGATGAGGCGACCCAGGCAGCCCTCATCTCGCGCCTGCGCCGCCGCGGCCCGCGCGCCCGCCCGCTGTTCCTGATGACCCGCTCCAATGTGATCCTCGACCTGGGCGAGGTCGGCGCCGACGAGGCCATCATCTACTGCCCGGCCAATCACAGTCCGCCGATCCACGTCGCCCCGCATCCGGGCGCTCCAGGCTATGAAGCGCTGGCGACCTGCCTGGCGTCCCCGGAGGTCCGGGCGCGCACGGAAGGCATGCGCGCTCAGATGCCGGAGCCGGCCTGAGGCGGCGACCAGATCGAAGCGGCGCGGCTGCCGGCCGCGGCTCACTCCGCCAGGTTCTCGATCTCCACGGCCTCGATCCTGTCGGACGGCTCGAAGCCGAAGATCCTGCCGTAGAAGTACAGCTCCGCCTCCTTGGCGCGGATGATGGTATCCGCCCGCCGGAAGCCGTGGCTTTCGCCCGCGAACTCGATGTAGGCGACCGGGACCCCGCGGGCCTTCAGCGCGTCGCGGATCATGTGGGCCTGGTTCGGCGGCACGACCGGGTCGTCGGCGCCCTGCAGGATCAGAAGCGGGGCCGTGAAGCGGCCCAGATGGTTGATCGGCGAGCGCGCGTCATAGACGGCTTTCGCCTGCGGCCAGGGGCCGATCAGGCCGTCCAGGTAGCGGCTCTCGAACTTGTGGGTGTCGCGCGCCAGAGCCTCCAGGTCGGCGACGCCGTAGAAGTCGCCGCCGGCGGAGAACACGTCGCTTTGCGCGAGGGCCGCGAGCACGGTGAAGCCGCCGGCGCTGCCGCCGTGGATGGCGATCCGCCTGGCGTCGATCCGGCCCGCGTCCGCGAGGCGCTGCGCCGCCGCGATCACGTCTTCCACGTCGACCACGCCCCACTCACCCCTGAGCAGCTCGCGGTAGGCGCGGCCGTAGCCGGCGGACCCGCCATAGTCGACGTCCACGAGGGCGAATCCACGGCTCGTCCAGTACTGGATCCCAAGGTTGAAGGCGCCGGAAGCCGAGCCGGTCGGGCCGCCGTGGGCCTGGACGATGAGCGGCGGCGCCTCGCCGGCAGGCGCGTGGAAGGCGGCGTTGGTGGGCGGATAGAAGAGCGCGTGGGCGGTGCGCCCACCGGCGCTCGGGAAGCTGATCGGCTCGGGAAGGGCGATGTCACCCGCCGCGAGGACGACCGGCGAGGGCCGGCGCACCACCTCGCTGGCGCCGGTCGCCACATCGATCACCACCAGGGCCGCGGTTTCCGTCGGGCTGTGGGCGATGGCGGCGATGCGGGTCTCGTCCAGCGCCTGGATCGAGGCGAAAGCCGTGTACGGCAGGTCGATCACCCTGGCGGTCCCGGCGATCCGGTCGATGACCAGCAGGCTCTGGCCCCGGGCTTCCCGCGCCGTGGCCACGATCGTCTCGCCCACCAGGGCATAGTGGGACTGGCCGAGGGTCCACAGCGGTCCGCCGAACTCGGCTTGGCGCGGCAGGATCGGTCGGGCCGCGCCGCCGCGATCGTCGTAGAGGTTCCAGAAGCCGCTTTCGTCGGAGAGCCAGGTGAGGGCGCCGTCCGCGGCCCATTGCGGCTCGATCGCCGAGATCTCCGCGCCCCCGGCCACCTCGCGCAGATTGTCGAGGCCCGAGGCGGCGAGATCGGCGACGTAGAGGCGGGTCGCGTCCCACGGCATCGCCGGGAAGTCCCAGGCGATCCACGCGAGGCGGCGGCCGTCCGGACTGAGCCGCGGATAGGCGACGAAGTCGCTCTCCCCGAACAGCACCTCGCCGGCGTCGCCCGGCTGACCGGAGAGGCGGACGACGGCGTTGCGCACGCGGGTCGGATCGGTGTGGTCCTCCCGCACCGCGATCAGGCCGCCGCCGGGGACGGGGACCGCGTCGGCGTAGCGATAGCCATCCGGGGTCATAGGCTCGGGTTGGGGCTCGGGCGCGGCCTCGCCGCGCTGGCGGTAGAGCTTCTGGTCGCGGAAGTGGCTGAACCACAGCCCGTCCGGCCCAACGACGAACGGCGCCCCGCCGTATTCGTGCACCCGGGTGCGGGCGTTGAAGCCTTCGGGTGTCAGCTGCCTCACGTCGCCGGCGAGCGTCATCACCACCAGGCGGCCCCCCTCGTCCGGGCGGCTTTCCAGCCAATAGAGCTGGCCGGCGAAGACACGCAGATCCGAGAGCGCGATCGCGCCCTGCGCCAGGCTGGCGGCCGTCACCGGCGATCTCCAGCCGCCGTAGGGTCTTTCCTCGCTCATCGTCCGACTATGGCCTCGCCCGTCGCCTGCGATCCAGTCCCGATTCCGAGGGCGCCTTGCGACACCTCTTGCTCGGATATACATTGTCTCTTCACCAAAGGCGGATCGCATGCGCGCTTCCATCGCCCGCTGGGGCAACAGCCTGGCGGTACGAGTCCCCAAGGAAGTGGCGGCGTCCGTCGGATTGCGCGAGGGTGCGGCCGTCGAGATGACGGTGGAAGACGACGCCATCGTGCTGCGTCGTCGTCGCTACGACATCCGAGACCTCGTGGCCGCCATGGCCGACATGGAACCCCCGCCGTTGTTTCTGGAAGATGAGCCCCGCGGCAGCGAAGTCTGGTGAGCGAACCGGCGCCGGCTCCGGGCGACATCGTCTGGATCGATTTCTCGCCAACAATGGGAACCGAGCGGGGCGGACGTCGCCCGGCGCTCGTCATTTCCGACCAGGGCTACAACGAAGCCTCAGGACGGGCGTTGCTGGCGCCCATCACCAGTCGCGTACGCGGCTGGCCCTTCGAGGTCGCATTGCCGGCCGGATCGAGCGTCGAAGGCGTGATCCTGATCGATCATGTTCGGGTCGTAGATTGGCGAGCCCGCCACGCCAGGATCGAAGGCGCCGCTCCCGCCGCCGCCCTGGATGAAGCCCGCGCCAAGCTGGCGGCGCTTGCCGGCCTCCCGTAGGATGGCTGACCGCTATGTACCGAGCAGTCTGCAACGCGCGCCGCCCGAGGCGCTCACGACGCGCGTGGAGAAGGTCTTGGGGCGACGTTGGTCAGCGTGGTCGAAACCGAACACGGGTCTTTCCGCCGCACACCGCTTCATAGTGGAGCTGGATGACGGCGCGCGAGTCTTCGTCAAGGCGGCGACGACAGCGGAGACAGCGGTTTGGCTGCGCAACGAGCGCCAGGCGCTCGCGGCCGCACCGGCGTTCGCGCCCAGGGAAATCGGGTGGATCGACGACGGCGACGATTCTCCCATCCTGATCGTGGAGGCTCTGGTCGACGCATATTGGCCAGCCCAGCCGGGCGGGACGCGGTGGCGGCCGGGGGACCTGGAGCGGGTCTTCTCGGCAGTCAGAGCGCTCTCGGAGCAGAAGCCCCTTCTCACACTGCCTGCAGGGCGCCGCGAACCGACACAGGGCTGGACAACTATCCTCAATGCGCCCGTGACCTTCATCGGTCTTGGACTCTGTTCAGCCCGGTGGCTCGACAGGCACGGCCCGGCGTTGGCGCAGGCAGAGGCCGGGTTGGAGTGGAGGGGCGACGCCTTCGTCCATGGGGACATGCGCAGCGACAACATCTGTCTCACTGACGACTGCGTGAAATTCGTCGACTGGAGCAATGCTCGACGCGGCGCGAAGGCGACGGACCTCGCGCTGTTCCTGCCGACAGCGCATCTTGAGGGAGGACCGCCCCCGGCGAGCGTCATGGCGGGCGGTGGTCCCTGGGCAGCCCAACAGAGCGCTGAACTCGCTTTGCGCGCCATCAGCGACACGCAGGCCCCGGAGTGGCTTCGTCGCGTGCTACGCCGGCTGGCACGCATCAATCTCGATTGGGCGATACAAGACCTAAGTCTGCCTGCCCGCGCCTCGGTACCCAGGACGCCGTCGGCTCGAAAATCCGGGTAACCCGGATAATATGAGATCCGGAGACAAGGCATGCCTCGGCTAAGTGTTACGGCGGCGGAATTTCAGAAGGGGTTCGGCCGCTATCGCGAAGCGGCGCTCAAGGAACCCGTCACCATCACCAATCACGGTCGCGACAGTCTCGTGCTGATGGCGGGGGACGAGTATCGTCGCCTGAAGCGTCGTGAGTGCCTGGTCATGGGTCTCGAGGATTTTACCGACGCCGACCTGGCGGCGATCGAGGGCCAGCTAGGCGCCGCCTGAAGCGGCCGCCTTCGACGCCGAACGCAACGCCTAGTTAGGTGGCGCTTCCCGAGCCCGTCGCCGGTCGGGTCATCCGCTACGCCTTCCTCTGGCGCGAGGAGGCTGCTCGAGGGATCGAAGAGGGCGGCAAGGATCGCCCGTGCGCGGTGATCCTCCGGCCGTCGCCCTTGGGATAGCCGCCTTCGCCCTCAGGCCGGCCTGACCGCCTCGACGAGGAAGTGGTGGGCGCGGATGGTTAGCGGACCGGTCGCGGCGATCCGGTCATGCAGCGCCTTCAGCGGTTCAAGATGATCGCGCGCTCTGAAATTCGGCGCTTGCCAGGGCAGGGCCCGGAGGTAGCAGACGATCGCGCCGACATCATGGATGAGGGTCTCGGTGAAGGCCTCGCGGCCGGTGACCTCGACGAAACCAGCGGCGCTCAGCTGCGTGGCGGCCGCCTCCAGGCGCCACTCGGCGTAGCGCGGACGCGGCAGGCCGAGCAGGTCGTTGAGCTCTGCGTGATGGGTCCCCCCGCACTGCTGCGTCACGAAGCGTCCGCCAGGATGGAGCACGCGGTGAACCTCCGCGGCGAGATAGGACTCGTGGCGATCGATCACGAGGTCGAACGCCCCGTCGCGGAACGGCAGGGCCGGGACGCGGCGCAGCGGCGTGTCGATCGACTCCCAGTTCTCGGGCGCTCCCTCGACCAGCACGACCGACGCGCCGAACGGGGCCAGCCTTCGCGCAGCCAGGCGAGCGTTCGGCGGATAGGCCTCGGTCGCGATCGTCGCGGCGGGAAACGGCGCGAACTGCGAGAGCACCTCGCCCCCGCCCGTCCCGAGATCGAGCAGTCTCGCCACGTCCGGCAGCCGCCGACGGACCTCGACCCCATAGTCGAAGGGTGGCGCGGCTTCGACCATCCGTCCGGCAAGATGCGAGAAGTCCCACCCCTCAAAGGTCTGCCGCTCGGCGTCGGCGATCAGCGCCTCAAACGCCTGCTGTCCCATCAGCCAACCTTACGCCAACGGGGCGCGCCCGCAGCCCCGCAATCCGCGCTATGAGGCCGACGCTAGACAGATAAGGAGCAGCCGATGCCCGGATGGGACAGCGAGAGGGGATTGCTCGAGGCGGAGGTCACGCAGCGGCGGGACGAGGGCTGCGAGGTTCCCGGGTGGCTGAGCGACGCCGTCGCCGCGCTGCCCGCCGGCGACGACGGCGCCGAGAGCGAGCGGCTGTGGGAGGCGCTGGGTCGCCTGGAGCCGGATGCGCGCCTGGCCGGCGCGGAGCCGAACGAGCTTGCCGCCATCCGCGCGCTGCGACCGGGCGGCCCGCGGGACCTGGCCTGGCGACCGTCCGAGAGCGAGCTGGTCGATCGCCTGCATGGCGCCTGGACGGGCCGCGCCGTCGGCTGCGCCCTCGGAAAGCCGGTAGAGACCGGGTACGGGATGGCGGTCGAGGCGGGGCGGACGGTCGGACGGGCGCGGATCCGCAGCCTGCTCGACGCCCAGGGCGCGTGGCCGCTCAGCGACTACTTCTCGGCGGCGGCGCCCGCCGGCCATCGGCCGCTGAGCTGTCCGGCGTCCACGCGCGAGGCCATCGCCTACATGGAGGCCGACGACGACATCCACTACACGCTGATCGCCCTGCGCGTGCTCGAGGAGCGGGGACCCGAGTTCGAGTGGAGCGACGTCGCCTGGTCCTGGTCGCGCCATCTGCCCTACAGCGCCATCTACACGGCGGAGACCCAGGCCATCCTCAACTTCTGGAACCGCTCGGACCGGCTGGGCCAGCTGCGCGGGCGATCCGGGACGGCGGCGACGCCGGCCTGGACGCGGAGCCACAGGAACCCCTACCGGGAGTGGATCGGGGCCCAGATCCGCAGCGACGGCTGGGCCTGGGCGTGCGCGGGAAAGCCCGAGCTGGCCGCGGAATTCGCCCATCGCGACGCCTCATGGACCCACACGCGCAACGGCGTCTACGGAGCGATGTTCTTCGCCGCGGTCCAGGCCGCCGCGTTCGTCGAGCCCGACGTCCGGCGCCTCGTCGACATCGGCCTCAGCGAGATCCCCCGAGAATGCCGGCTCGCCCGATGGATAGGCGCCGTGCTCGCCTGGCGGGCGGCGGCGCCCGACCTCGAGGCGGCGCTCGATCGCATGGAGGGCGAGCCGGAGCTGCGCGCGATGAGCCCGGTGCACACGATCAACAACGCGGTCGCCTGCGTTCTCGCCCTGCTCTACGCGGAGCCGCAGATCGACGCGGCGACCTGCGCGGCGGTGATGACGGGGCTCGATACCGACTGCAACGGCGCCACCGTGGGATCGGTAGTCGGCGCGATCACCGGTCGTGAGGCCTATCGTGGCCGGATGGCGCTCCGCCTCAACGACACCCTCAAGCCTGCGGTCG
>Ga0070730_10003166_pt1 | contig 14827 bp, 13 predicted proteins | sample Coa_R1_3_FD_66447 | JGI IMG/M metagenome (GOLD analysis project Ga0070730, IMG submission 66447) | Surface soil microbial communities from Centralia Pennsylvania, which are recovering from an underground coalmine fire - Coalmine... | ecosystem: Environmental > Terrestrial > Soil > Unclassified ...
GGAACCAAACACGCCACCGACAAGACGGACTGGCTTTCACGATCGGTAGCGTAATTGATTTTGTCGATGCCCTGCGCCAGCACGCGCCCCAGTTGCTCTGCGCTGTCCGCGTTGAACGCACGGTCGATTGCCGAGGCCGCCGCGCTCAGGATTTGTTCATAGCCGCGGTTGGCTGCCAGCTCCGCCAGCCACGCGGCTTCGGGTTCGCCGGCGTTGGCGAGGTAGTAGAGGTAGGTCGCATTCAGGATCGCCAGATCGCGCAGCGAGCGAGGATCCACTTGCTCGGGCTTGTCTTCGCTATTGTGATGCGACACGATTCCGGTGCCGCTGTAAGGCCATACCGTGGGAATCCCGACGGTGGGCTCGGCGAGATAGGTATCGGTGCCGCTCATGAACTCGTGCCAGTGCCATGGCCGTCCGACTTTCGGAAGATACAATTCGGCGACGTGCAGCACAAACGCGTCCGTGTACGACTTAGCAACATGCGGATTCATGTAGAACGTGTATTCGGTTCCGGCGAGATTGTAAGGCGCCGCTGGAGTATCTACGCACATCGCCGCGACGGTACGGTGCGCGCGATCCATATGCATCGACATGTAATGCATAGAGCCGTACATTTCGCCCATCAGGAGCACGCGGATGCTGCGCTTCGGGCGCGCCAGCTTCTGCTCGGTGATCAGCCGGTTTAGCGTTGCAAGCGATTCGAGCATCGCGGCTACACCGGTGGCGTTGTCCTGCGCGCCTTGTTCGGAGCTGTGGCCGAGGGTGAGCACTTCTTCTTCGGAGCCCGTGCCTGGGATTACGCCGGTCACATACGGGTAAACGCCCGCATAGTAGCGCGTTTCGACAAGCGCGTGAGCGCGCACGGTGCGGCCTTCAGCGAGCAGCTTGCGCACGAACGTGGCCTGACGCGGCGTGATGGAGAAACAGATCAGCGGCGCGCTCCCCTTGGTGAAGGCCCATCCGTTGTCACCCCACGCGTTGATCCACTGACGGCCATCCTGCAATTCCGGGTTTTCGGTGAACGTGTTAATGGCCCCGAGGACGCCCTTCTTGACCAGATCCCACTTGATGTTCGCTGGGTTCTGGCGGGTGAGCACCAGCTTGCCGCGGACGTCGCTGTTTTTATTCCATTCAACGATTTCGGCGGTGATACCGCCGGCGGGCGTCGGTCCGCTCCACATGCCCAGCGAGGTGGGGACTTTTTCGTAATCCGCCAGCACCCGAAACTGCGCGGGCACATCCTCACCGATTAGTTCGAGCCGCGCCTGCTTCGCATCCCACGCCATCGGCTCGGTCCAGTAGCCCACTTGCGTTACGCCATCGGCGGGCGCTCCCAGAAGCTCAACTTTTTGCAGGCCGGCATCGGTCATGGCTTGGCTCAGGTACTCGGCGGTCTGCTGAAATTTGGGAAAGGTGAACCATCGGTCGGTTGAATACACGCGGCGCATGTAATCCATGGCCTGATCGGGTTTCACCCCGGCGCGGACCTGGTCCAGTACGTTTTCAACGCTCGGCTCCGCTCCGAAACAAATGGGCAGGGCAAGTAAGAGGAGTGCGCCTGGCTTGGTCATTTCACGTTCTCATGGGTATCCAGGCGCGTCTGGCTTACGACTTCGACCAGCGCCACCGTGCCATCCAGACTGTCGTGCACCGGCGCCAGCACCGAAACCCATCCCGGCTTTTCCGTGACGGTAATGCGCCGCCCCGTCTCAAGCACCTGTTTCATTTGCGGAATCATGTCCTGATAGAGCTTACCCCAGGGCCAGAACTGGCTCATCTCATTTACGTTGCGAATGACAATCCGAATTTTGTCCGGGTGCCCGGCGATGGGCATCCAAAGATTTACGTCGCACGGAAACGGTGCCAGACGCGAGAGGCGGATCAATGTCTTCTTCACGGCGATGAACGCATGGTCGTTCACTTCGTAATTATCGCCATCGACCCATGGGTCGTTGGGGTCTTTCTTGAACATGTAGTCGAGCGCGCGCGGTGTGACGATACGTTGGCAGGCATCGCCATCCACCATAACGGTTGCCGTGCGCGCGACTTCGTCCAGCGCGCGCGCCATATCTTTTTCCGCCGCGGCGAGCGGAACAATGAATGCAGCGGTTACTAAGAGTGCTTTCATTTTTGAGCTGGCTCCTCAGCGGCAAGCCGCATGACGTACCGGCGAACGCGCGCCCATGCGGCTGGATCGATATGTTCCAGATGACTCATAGCGGGCTTCGAAGCGGCATCGAGCGCCGTGCCGCTCCAGTTGGAGGGCGGTTCACCAGCAAAGGCCGGACGGGGATTCCACCAGTCGGCCGGCGCAGTATCGTTGTAGAGGCGCGCTGCTTCCTTCTTCAATTCGTCGGCCGGCTTGCGATTCGAGAAACTCGCGAGCAATGCAAGCTCCTGGACGGTGTTGCGCTGAATCTTCAGCCGCACACTCGGAATCGGACCGGCGATGCCGAAGCGGTCGCCGGAATAGACCAGCGCCGTACCGCCGCCATCGAAATGAAACCAGGGATCGCTGCCGGCGCTCACAGTCAGCCAGTCGACGAAACCGCCGACTCCCCACATCCAGCCTTCGAGCGGGAATTGCGTGATGGTCGACGCCGGCTGCGTCACCACCGGCGGGCCCGAATAGAACCAGATCACGTCACCGCGCTGGCGCAGCATGGCTGGCGCACGCGGCAGCCAGCTCAAGATATCGCGGCTGGCCACCCACATATTCACCACGCCCGCCAGATCTTTGAACTGCTGTTCCATGTCCCAGCTGGCGTCCGCGCGGAAGACAATTTTCACCGGCGTACCCGGCGGCATGGCCTTCTTCAGCAGACGCCCGTACTCCAGGAAGTAGCGATTGTCAGCAGGGAAGCGCACTTCATCGCCATCCCACGGAAAGCCCATATAGCGCTTCTTGTGGTTGAAGAACAACTCGAAGCGCGTGTGTGTCCAGCCCTTCTCGCGGAAATGGCGCTCCATCTCGGCGAGTACGTTAACGAATTCAGTTTCGTAACCTGGCTCGCCCCAGTTCAGAAAAGACGCCGGCCATTCGGGATTGACCGGCAAATAGACGAACGGAATGGGCTGCACGCCCCGGCGCGTGCCGGCAAACGCCGAGCCATCCAACAGCGGCCCATAATGCCGATCGTACAGGCTCCAATCGTCGATGTGACGCGTAGGTCCAGATCCTGCGAGTGCGGGCGCGAACTCCGGCCCCACTTTGCCGGCGTGCCCGTATCCGAGCTGGTGAAAGATGCCGCGATGTTCGTAGAAGATGCGGTGGTAGGCGTGGATCAGCCGGAAGAATTCATCGCTCTGGAAAAATTCCGCGCCCAGTTTTCCGCTGATTGAGGGATAATCGTCCGCGAGCCACGACGTTCCGTAGGAGTTGTGGTCCATCAGCAGCACGTCATCATTGGGAACGACGGCGGGCAAAACCTTCAGCTCGATCGGGACGGCACTTCGTTGTCCACCGGCTTCCAGAATCGCTTGCGCGGCGTATGTTTTCGGCTGGGCGTCTGGAGCAATCCACAGATCGACCCAGAACGCCTGTGCCGTCTGAGCAGGAATGCGGTTGTCCGGCTCGGGCAAGCGCGAGTGATACGGCAGCATGATGGGAATCAGCGCGTCGGGGTAGAACTGCTTGTCCAAATCCGTGAAATGGAACCATTCACGGAACAGATCAGCCTGCAGCTTGCCCTTGTCGCGATCGAAGGACAGCGAGAGAGTGTACGCTCCGGGCTGCGACATTTTCACGACGAGGTGAAATGAAACATAGCTGCCGCGCGCGCCTTCGAGGCGCAACTTGTTGGAAAAACCGGTGGTGGCCTTGTCGGGCTCGCTCTTGTCAGGCCCGGCCCGGTCGGCTGCAACGATACCACCGAAAGGATCGGGTCTGAGATACTCGGGGGTGGCCAAGAGCTGGACCCCAGCGTTTTGTGCCGCGAGTGGAACGCCAACGGCGAGCCCGAGCGCGATAACAAGCACGCGGCCGTTAGTTGACAGGTTCATGAGAGAGGCGTAACTTACTTGTGACCGGCAAGCAAGTCAACTCGAAGCATACACGCTTTTGAAACGGAAAGCCAAATATCCCTATGCCTGACCAGACCGCCGGTTCCGCGATAGCCGGGTCAGGCGGCGCGCCACGATTCAAGCGTGTGCTCTCGCGCGGTGATTTGATCCTCTACGGCCTGGTGATTCTCACGCCCACGGCGCCTTATCCGGTTTACGGCATCGTGCAGCAGGTATCGCAGGGGCACGCGGCGTTGAGTTACCTGGTCGCAATGGTCGCCATGCTGTTCACGGCTGCGAGCTATGGCAAAATGTCCGGCGCTTTTCCGTCGGCTGGCTCGACATACACCTACGCGCAGTGCGCGCTCAACGAGCACGTCGGGTTCCTCGCCGGCTGGGCCATGATGCTCGACTACTTTCTGATTCCGCTGCTCAGCGTGATTTATGTGGCGCTCACGGCGGAGCGTCTTCTGCCGCAGATCCCCTACTATGCATGGGCGGCGCTTTCGACGGTGGCCATCACGCTCATCAACGTGCGCGGCATCCGTGTCACAGCGCGCGCCAGTACGGTCATGATGATCATTATGTCGGCCTGCGCGCTGCTGTTCATCTGGCTGGCGGCGCGTTGGGTAGTGGGATCGGCGGGAGTCGGCGGCCTCGTGTCTCGAGCCGGTATTTATCGGCCGGAATCGTTTGCGTTGCGTCCGCTCATGCTGGGCGCCGCTATCGCCACGCTATCCTATATCGGGTTCGACGCCATCTCGACACTGGCTGAGGACACTCTCCGGCCGGAGCGGGATATTGCCTTCGCGACTGTGATCGTGTGCGTGTTGCAGACGGTCTTCTGTGTAGTGACCGTTTATCTCGCGGCGCTGGCCTGGCCCGATTTCCAAAAATTTCCACAGACCGAGACCGCCATCCTGGATATCGGGAGTCGCATCGGCGGCCCGTGGATGGTGGGGTGCCTGACGTTCGTGCTGGTGGTGGCGGGCCTCGCTAGCGCCCTCACCGGGCAGGCGGGCGCATCGCGGCTGCTCTACGGAATGGGGCGCGACGGAGTGATTCCCAGCAGCATTTTCGCTTACCTCGACCCGCGCTACTCCACGCCTACGCGCAGCATTTATTTGATGGGCGTTATTTCGCTCATCGGCGCGATCGCGGTGCGCTTTCAGCTGGCGGCCGAGTTGTTGAATTTCGGCGCGTTCGTCGGATTTATTCTCGTCAACCTCAGCGTGATCCGGCATTATTACATCCGGCTGGGAGAACGCCGTGGCCTGTGCCTGTTTACAAACCTATTATTCCCGCTCGCCGGCGCGCTCGTGTGTAGTTACGTGTGGATGAGCCTGACGGACAAAGCGAAGGTGGTTGGATTCGGCTGGCTGCTGGCGGGCGTGTTGTACTTAGCGGTATTGACGCGCGGATTCCGCGTAACGCCAAAAAAACTGGAATTTTCCTAGGAGACCAATATCACGCCTGAACGGCTTTGCTCTTACGTCGATGATCATCGCGATCGTTTGATCGAGATCATTCGGGACCTGGTCAGGATCCCCTCGGAAAATACGCCGCCCACCGGCGCCGAACTGGCATGCCAGCGGCATGTGGCGAATTTTCTGCGCGGCTGCGGATGGGATCCCTGCGTATATGGGCTCGATGAAGTCGCCGGCCTGCAGCAGCATCCCCTTTATTGGAAAGGGCGGGATTACACCAACCGGCCGAACGTAGGTGCGCGCCGCAAAGGCATGGGAGGCGGGCGCTCGCTGTTGCTCTCGGGCCATATCGACACCGTTCCGCGCGGGACGCAGCCGTGGACGCGTGGCGCGTTCGACGGTCAGATCGAAGGCAACCTCATCTACGGCCGCGGTTCGAACGATATGAAGGGCGGCGTGGGAACCAACTTGTTCGTGGCCGAGGCAGTGGAGCGGCTGGGAGTCCGACTGCGCGGCGATCTGGTTTTCGAAACCGTCGTGGACGAGGAGTTCGGCGGCGTGAATGGCACGCTGGCGGGACGTTTGCAGGGGTTCAATGCGGATGCCGCCATTATCTCCGAGCCATCGTTTCTGCGCATCTGTCCTGCGCAGCGCGGGGGGCGCACGGCGCACATCACGCTGCGCGCCTCGGGTGGCGTCCTCACGGATGGGAAATTTCCGGCCGGTGTGGTGAACCAGTTGACACATCTGCTCGTTCATCTGAAAAACTTCGCAGCGCAGCGCCGTTCGAAAGCGCGCGTGCATGAAATGTACGCGCACCATGCCGATCCCGTGCCGGTATCGATTACCAAAATCTTCACGAGTCCGTGGGGAACGGGCGAGCCCATCACTACGCCGGAGATCTGCAAGGTTGAAATGTACTGGCAAGCCATGCCCGGCGAAGCGCAGGACGAAATCGAGCGTGAGTTTTTCGAATGGTTTGATGGCGTGGTCGCCCTCGCGCCAGAACTGTTCGATATGCGACCGGCGGTTGAGTTTCCGATTCGCTGGCTGCCCGGCTCCGCCATTCTGAAGTCCGAACCGCTGGTAAATCAGTTATCGGAATGCGCCGCGCGCGTTCTGGGGCATGAACCGCCGATCGTTGGCATCGAAGGTCCATGCGACATGTACGTCTTTCATCAGGCGTTTGGAATTCCGGCGGTCCTATGGGGCGCCAAGGGCGGGAATACACATGGCGCCGACGAATTTCTGGAAATCGATTCCGTGGTGGCGGCGGCGAAAACGCTGCTCAGCTTCGTCTGCCGTTGGTGTGAGGCCGCCTAAGGCGGAGCGGCCGCCGTTACCGTGCGCGCCGGCCGCGCAGTCGCGCTCGAAACGCTGGCCCGTTCGCCGACCGAGAAAAGCCGCATGAACGGCAGCGTCGCGGCGCCAACGCTGGCGGCCTCACCACCCAAGGCTGAAGGCCGCAACATCAGATCCTGGAAATTTAGCAGCTCAGGGTTTGGGAATTGCGCCGCGATCCAGGGACCCACCAGCGGCCAGGCTTCGCTCACGGTGCCGTCGAAGATCACAGCATCGGCATCCAGACCCCAAACCACGTTCGCGATCCCAATGCCCAGGTAGCGGCAGGTTTCGCGGAGAGCCTCGGTGGCCGCGTTATCGCCCTTCATGGCCAGCTGGCAGATCTCTCTCGCGCGCGACGTGGATTCGCCCTTGGCATGCGGGCGTTTCGACCTGGCCAGAGTGTTGTAGCGTTCACACAGGGCGGGATTCGCGACCAATTTTTCCAGACATCCGGGGCGGTCGGCCCGCTCCGGTCCATCGGTTGCGGCAATAACCATCTGCCCGAATTCGCCAGCCGCCATGCGCGGACCGTGGTATACCTTGCCATCCAGAACCGTGCCGATGCCCACGCCGTCGTCCACCGCCACAAACAGCAGGCAATGGCTGCGATGAATCTCCGGATCGCCGTAGGTGTACTCGGCCAGCGCTGCCGCTCGCACATTGTTTTCGACAAATACGGGCGTCTGTAACAACGATTGCAGGTGTTCCTTCACCGGAACACGAACCCAGTTCGGATCGTTCCCCAGCTCGACCACGCCTGTCTCGCTGTTGACGATTCCGCGCGTGCTGATGCCGAGGCCTTCCACGCAGTCCTTGCCAAACCGCTTCCGGTAAGCAACAAACTGCTGGGCGATCAAGTCGATCGTCCGCTCGGGGCTCGGTGGGGTTCGAAAACGCTCGCTCTCCACGATGCGGCCCTTCATCGTGCCGATGGAAAAGCGGATCTCCCAGTTCTGGATATCGACGCCCACAGCTACGCGGCTCTGTTCGAGCTGCAGACGCGTTGCCGGCCTGCCACCCGTGGAACTCTCGGCGCCATCCTCGGCGACGAGGTGACGGCGCATCAGTTCGGCTATGATCCGCGAGACCGTGCCTTCGGAGAGCCCGCTGCGGCGCGCGAGGTCCACGCGGGAAAGAGGCTCATGCTGCCTGAGGAGTTCCAAAACCACGGCCCGGTTGGCGGCGCGTACCTGGCGCGGACGCAGGACTTTGCCGTGGGCCGCGCTGTGCTGCGTTACCATTGGATTATTTAGTGCAAGTAAGTGTACGAAAGAAACCTCTCCGCGTCAACGGGTTTCCGGTAGCTGGTAGCCGCCTGCAAGAATGTCACCGCCGATGCAGAGTGGAGCCTAGCCAGAGACAACTTACGCCCGAATCTCCGCTCCGATGGCGCCGACCCCGATAGTTGCCCTAGCCGCTGCCCTGCGTTGCGGAGGTTTTCCCGTTATGATATGAATAATCTCAAGTCGGACCCTCAATCCACGGAACGCATCGGCTCTCGGATTGAGCTCAACGAATACCGAGACACTGGACATCAAGGAAGGTAAGCTGTGGAGTCTGTTAATCGAAAACTCATACGTCCGTCTTTTAACGAAATCAAAGAGCAACTCAGCCCGCCGCGCAGGCCCCCGCAGCAGCAGAAAAAGGCTATTCCGCCGGACCAAACCAACGCCGAGAATTTCTATTACGTCAAGCAAATGCAGTCCAAAACTCCTATGGTCTTTGTGCTGCGCGATGGAGAGAAGCTCCGCGGCGTCATCGAGTGGTACGACAAGTCTTGCCTGAAGGTAAACCGGGAAGGCGAGCCCAATCTTTTGCTCTACAAACCTAATATCAAGTACATGTACAAGGACGAACAGCAGTAGCGCCACCGAGGCCGCCCGGTTCAGAGTACGGGCTCTGGTCGCAGCTCGGCGAACTGCTGTGCGAACATAGAGGCGAGATGGCTGAGGGCGCCAGGCAGATTCGGATCCGAGACCTCAAAGAGAAAAAGCTTCGTGGCGAGAAGATCGCCATGCTCACCGTCTACGATGCGACCATGGCGCGCCTGCTGGACCGTGCCGGCATCGATGTCTTCCTGGTGGGAGACTCGCTCGGTATGGTGATCCAGGGCCATCCGACCACTCTCCCGGTCATGCTCGACGCGATTCTGCACCACACCGAGGCGGTGACGCGGGGAACGAATCGCGCGCTCGTCGTCGCCGACATGCCCTTTCTCAGTTATCAGGTGAGTGTTCTGGAAGCGATTCGGAATGCCGGGCGGCTCATCCAACAGGGCGGAGCGGCGGCTGTGAAGTTGGAAGGCGGTCGGCCGGTTTTGGAAGTTGTCGAACGCCTGGTGGACGCGGGAATTCCGGTCATGGGCCACCTGGGCCTGCTGCCGCAGCATGTCCATGAGCTTAGCGGATATCGCATGCAGGCCAAGGAGCCGCGTGAAGCGGAACGCCTCATCGAAGACGCGCGGATGCTGGAAACCGCCGGAGCATTTGCGCTGGTGCTGGAATCGATTCCCGCCGATGTCGCCAAGGTAGTTACCGAAGTACTCGGCATCCCGACGATCGGCATCGGAGCCGGCCCCTATTGCGATGGACAGGTTCTCGTCAGCTATGATGCCTTCGGGCTGAACGTTGAGTCGGTGCCGCCGTTTGTGAGGCAGTATGCGGATCTCGGGGAGTTGATGGTTCGGGCGGCTAGAGCATATGCCGAAGACGTCCGCCAGGGAAGGTTCCCCGCGATTGAGCGCCACGCTCCCACTCCGGCCGCCAGCGACACTCGCAAGTGAAGGTCGAGGTCGTTCACTCCATCGAAGAATTGCGGCGCGTGCTGGTTCCCATCCGAAACGTGCGGCATTCCATCGGGCTTGTTCCCACCATGGGCGCGCTGCACGCGGGTCACGGGCGGCTCATCGAGACCGCGCGCCGGGAGTCGGGCTGCGTCGTAGTCAGCGTCTTTGTTAATCCCATTCAGTTCGATCGAAACGACGATTACAGTCGGTATCCTCGCGAACTGTCGAGTGATCTCGAGTTTTGCAGCGATCGGGGCGTGGACATCGTGTTTGCGCCTTCAGCTGAGGAGATGTATCCCGGCCAGCAACGCGCGATTGTCGAGGTGAAGGAAGTCAGCGATCACCTGTGCGGCCAATTTCGTCCTGGGCATTTTCGTGGCGTGGCAACCGTGGTGTTAAAGCTGCTCAACATCGTTCAGCCTGAGCGCGCATACTTCGGCGAGAAAGACGCGCAGCAGGTTGCCGTGATCCGCCAAATGGTGCAAGACCTGAATGTGCCGGTCGAACTCGTAGAGGTGCCGACACTGCGCGAGGCCGATGGGCTGGCCCTGAGCTCGCGAAATGCATATCTGTCGACAGAGGAGCGCAACGTCGCTCCCGCGCTATATCGCGCGCTTGAGGCGGCGGCCAACCTGATCTCTACTGGCGTAACCTGTGCGGCTGAAATCAAAAAAGATGCGCTACGTGTGTTCGATGCTCACCCGGAAATCCGCGTCGAATATCTGGAGGTTGCAAACGCCGGCGACATGCTGCCTGTTGAACAGATCACCGGTCCCGTTCGTGTGGCGGGCGCCGTTTGGATCGGCAAGACGCGGCTGATCGACAACGTGCTCTGCAGTCCTGGTGTCGCTCAGATTGGCAAGTCACGCCAGTCCAAGTCGTCTTAGCTGTTGGAGCGCCGCCGCATCTCGAGCCGGTATTCCCTGCGCCCCAGCGCCTCGGCATAACGCCTCTTTTCTTCGTCGGTTTCCGGAATCACCGGCCCAACCGGCACGCGCTTGCCATGAGCATCTATGGCCACGAAGGTGAGATAGGCCGATGAAGTGTGCTGCAGGTCGCCTTTCAATAAATCTTCCACCCAGACCTTGACTCCAACTTCCATGGAGGTTTGAAAGACGCGGTTCACAGACGAGCGGAGAATGATGAGCTGCCCGATGTGCACCGGATGCAGAAAATTCATGTGATCGATGGAGGCCGTCACCACGGGACATCGCGCGTGCCGCATGGCGGCTAGCGCGCCCGCGAGATCCACCAGGTGCATGACCTTCCCGCCCAGAACGTTGCCCAGGCCATTGGCATCGTTGGGGAGCGCAAGCTCCGAGTATTCCGACTGCGATGCACGAACGAATTTACCCTGCATCTGAAGTGGTTGCTGATTGCGGCTTCACGCGCAAGTAACCAGCCAGATACGCGCGTGCCTGCTGCTCAATGAGCCGATTCGGGTGGCTCGCACTGAACGAATGCTCTTCCCGCGAATATTCGAGCACCCCCTGCGCGTATGGCAAATGGTTCTTCTCGACGGCAAAACTGACCACGACCATTCGCCCGGCATCGCGCACCACCGTGAACCGCACGGCATCAGGCCCGGAAGCTTCGGGAAACCGGCCGCACTTGTTGCGTGCGTACCCCATATTGCAGCATTCGCTCAGAACATTTTGATCGGATTGCTCGAAGGGCTGCGCCGGTTCGGCATGGCACATGCCAGACCAGAAATTCCGCAGAGGCCGCAGCGTCTTCGCGTCGACCGATAATTTCGTCGGCTCGAAATACGGGCACGCCACCGAGGTATAGTAGCACAGGGATGGCAGAGAATCGGCTGGAAATGCTTAAGAACCTGGTCGCACAGAATCCGAGCGACAGTTTTTCACGTTACGGGCTGGCCATGGCTTACGCCGCGGCCGGAGATCATGCGCACGCGGTGGAGGAGTACCGCAAGCTGCTGGAGATCAACCCCAAGTACGTGGCTGCTTACTATCACGGCGGCCAGGCGCTCGAGAAGCTCGGCAAACGCGAAGAAGCCCGCGAGATTTATAGCCGCGGCATAGAAGTCAGCACGCAGACCGGCGATATGCACACGCGCAGCGAGCTCGAAGCCGTGCTGGACCTGCTCGGGTAGGACGGGCGGCGCGACTGCCATGCACTCGCACGTGAACTTGAAAGGGGAAGGAGTCCTTTTGAGGATGCCGCTCAAATGACGCGCCGGCCCGTGGCGCTTCTAGCGGTTTTCGGCGCGCTGATCGCGCTTGCACACCACCAGGTCTCAGCCAGCATCGACATCTTCACCGACGTCACGGCTCAAGCCGGCATTACGTGGCGGCATGTGAACGGTGAGTCCAAAGAGAAATTCCTGATCGAAGTTATGGGGGGCGGTGTTGCCTTTCTGGATTTCGACGGCGATGGCATGCTCGATTTGTTCTTCGTCACGGGCGGTGAGACGCCAAAAAGTCCGCAAATCTCGCCGCCTCGCAACGCACTCTATCGCAATCTCGGGAACGGAAGGTTCGAGGACGTGACTGAACGCGCCGGCCTGGCGAGAATTCCTTTTTACGGCATGGGCGCAGCCGTTGCGGATTTCGATAACGACGGGTATCCGGATCTTTACATCACAGGCTATCCGGCCTGCGCCCTGTTTCACAACAACCGCGACGGCACATTCACGGATATTACCGAAAAGGCGGGCGTGAAAAATGCGGGCAGATGGGCCGCCAGTGCGGCCTGGATTGATTACGATCGCGACGGCCGCCTCGACCTGTTTGTCTCGAATTACGTAAAGTTTTCCTACAATGATTCGCACCGTTGCGAATATAAGGGAGAGCGGACTTACTGCGCCCAGACGGCCTATGAGGGCGACCGTCCCACGCTCTATCACAACAATGGCGATGGCACGTTTACCGACGTCACGGAAAAGGCCGGCCTTGCGAAAATGGGGCGCGCCCTCGGCGTGGTGAGCATTGACGTCAATGACGATGGCTGGCCCGATCTGTTTGTGGCCCGCGATGCCTCGCCGAATCTGCTGCTCATCAACAAGCACAACGGTACGTTCGAGGATGCGGCGCTCGATGCGGAAGTGGCGTTGAGCGCCGACGGCGCCGCGCGCGCAGGCATGGGCGTGGACGCAGGCGACGTCAATGGTGACGGCCGTCCGGATTTCATCGTCACCAACTTCAACGACGAGCAGCACACCCTGTTTCTGAACCCCGGCAAATTTCCGTTCCGCGAGGCAACGCGCGAATCCGGCCTGGCGGCGCTCACACGCTTCTACGTAGGCTGGGGCGCGCACTTCATCGATTACGATAACGATGGGAATCTGGACCTGGTGCTGGCTAACGGCCACATCAATCCAGTGATCGAAAAGACGCGGATGGATGTGTCATATCGGGAGCCACCACTGCTCTTGGCAAATGATGGCCACGGCGTACTCCGCAACGTGAAAGAGCTGGCAGGCGCAGTCTTCAGCGGGCGCTTTCTGGGACGCGGGCTGGCGGTCGGGGACTACGATAATGACGGCGGAATCGACATCGCCCTCACGCGGCTGAGCGATACGCCGGTGCTTCTGCGCAATAACGTCGGCCACGAAAAAAACTGGGTCGGCATCGAACTCCAAGGCACGAAGAGTAATCGCGACGCGATCGGAGCGAAATTAACGCTCGCAGCAGGTGAGCGCAAGCTCGTACGCTGGATCACTGGCGGCGCAAGCTACCTGTCGTCGCACGACCGGCGCGTGGTATTTGGACTAGGAGATGCGCCATCCGGTCCGATGCGCCTCGACATTCGCTGGCCGAATGGGAACGCGCAAACCATCACGGAGCTGAAGCCGAATCAATACCAGAGAATTCTGGAAGTACCGCAACCTTAGCGCGAGCCGTTACTGCGCGCGAAATTTTTCCAGCGCGTCGAGATTCAGCTCGATACCCAAACCGGGTTTTTGAGGCAACGGAATTACGCCGTCGGCCATCTGCAGCTCATCGCGCACTAAGTCGCGACGCAGGGCCGATTCCGAAAGCTGGGCTGGCAAGAATTCGATGTACGGGCTGTGCGCCGTAGCTGCGCTCAAATGAGCCGAAGCCGCAATCCCAATCCCCGTTTTCCAGCAATGCGGCACAATCAGGCGCCCGCGCTCAGCAGCCAGGTCGCACACGCGGCGCGCTTCGGTGAAACCGCCCACGCGGCCCACATCCGGCTGCGCCACATCCACCTTGCCGCGGTCCATCAGGTCAAGAAATTCGAAACGCGTGTTCTGCAGTTCGCCGGCTGCGATGCGGATGCCGGATTGATCGTGCAGGATAGCGTATCCATCGAGGTCGTCCAGCTGGAGCGGCGTCTCCAGAAAGAAGACGTCGTAGGGCTCGATCTGTCGCATCACGCGCAACGCCTCCTTTGCGTTCGACCAGCAGTAGCACACGTCGACCATCATCACGAAATCCGGACCGACGGCTTCGCGACAGGCAGCCACGATCTCGACGATGACTTCATCGCCTTCGCTCAATCTGTTGTGCGCGTATGGGCCTTTGACGCACACCTCCATTTTGGCGGCATGGAACCCGATGCGCCTGGCTTCCCGCGCCTTGGCCACTAGCGACTCGCGGTAATCCTTCCCCGTGTGGCCCGCTGGCAGCAGCGAGGCATACGGCTGGATAAGGGTTTTGCGTGCGCCACCCAACAACTGCCAGCAGGGCAGTCCCAGCGCCTTGCCGCGGATGTCCCAAAGCGCCATATCGAGCGCGCCCATGGCGCAGATGCCCAGCCCGCGGCGGCCCGTCATGAAGCTGCCCGTGTACATTTTGTCCCATAACGCTTCCGGCTGGAGCGGGTCCTCGCCCAGCAGCATTTCCTCGAGCCCGAGCCCAAGCACGTGCGTTCCGCGGGCGTGAATCATGGCCTGGGCGACCCACGGATTCGTGTCCACCTCACCAATGCCGGTAATGCCTTCGTCGGTGTGGACCAGAACTACGATGTCATCCTGCGCAGACGAGCACGCATCCCGGTCGTAGTCCGGGACGAGTAGTACGTGCGTTTCGATTTTTGTGATTTTCATCTACTGCGAGCCGCTCGCTAAGGGTGTGAGAGAAGCGGCGCCAGCACTTGGCTCAACGGATGGGTCTTCTCTTGTCCGTCATCTTGACTGAACACGTACGCACGCGTGTGAGCATTCCATTCGGTCAAGCCCGTCAGGAGGGCGTGGCGCGCAGCCTCCGGGTTGCGTGCCTTGAGAGCGTCCAGAATGGGCCGGTGAGTTTGCGCGTCGTGCAGCAGGTCGAAGGCGCCA
>Ga0070730_10003167_pt1 | contig 14825 bp, 12 predicted proteins | sample Coa_R1_3_FD_66447 | JGI IMG/M metagenome (GOLD analysis project Ga0070730, IMG submission 66447) | Surface soil microbial communities from Centralia Pennsylvania, which are recovering from an underground coalmine fire - Coalmine... | ecosystem: Environmental > Terrestrial > Soil > Unclassified ...
CGCAGCCTGGCGGGCAGGCCGGCGGTGCTGACCAGCCTGAGCACGTCATCCTCGATGATCACGAAGCCGCCCGCGTCGGCGCTGGTCAGCTCGCGCAGGCTGGCCGCGATCCGGTCGAGCACGGATTCCAGGTCGCGCTGGGCGGTCATGTCCGCGACCACGTCGCCGAGCCTGCGCACGACCCGGACGCGCTCGGCCATGTAGTGCCGGGCCATGTCCTCGCCGGCCTCGTGGCAGACGTTGACCCACCCGGTCACCTCGCCCGCGCTGTTGGTCAGCGCGCTGGTGTCGATCCGCACGTCGATGACCGTGCTGTCCTTGCGGATCCGGCGGGTCGCGAGGGAGATCTGGCCGCCGCCGCGCACCCGTTCCAGGACCGCGTTGTGCTCCGCCTTCAGCTCCTCGGGAATGATCTGCGGCTCCAGCCCGACCACCTCGGGCGCGGTCCAGCCGAACATCCGCTCGGCCGCCGGGTTCCACACCATCACGGTGCGGTCGGTGCCGAAGGCGACGATCGCGTCGGGCGCGCACTCGATCACCGCGCGGGCCGTGGCGTCGCCGCGGCCAGCGAACGCCCCCGCTGGCTCTGCGCTCACGTCCAACATCGTGCCACGTCAGGCCCTCGAGGGGGCCCGGCCGAGGGGATCCAGCGGACCGGTTTCCCCCGGAGGGGGGCCAGGGGGGTTTGGGGGGATGGCATCCCCCCAAGTGGGGGGTCACCGGGGGGTCTGGCCCCCGGGGGCAAGCAGCAGTACTCCGGGGTTGAACAGGCCCGTTGGGTCGAGGGCGTGCTTGATGGCGCGCATCGCCGCGATCTCCGGGGCGGACCTGGAGAGGGGCAGCATGGCCGCCTTCGCCCGGCCGATGCCGTGCTCGGCCGAGATCGTGCCGCCGTGCCCGGCGGCCAGCCGCAGCACCGCGTCGTCGGCGCGGTGGTCGTCGGGCCCGGGGCCGAGCACGTTCACGTGCAGGTTGCCGACGCCGATGTGGCCGAACACGATCGCTCGCGCGTCCAGCTTGGCGATGATCTCGTCGAGCTCGGCCCGGAAGCCGGCCAGCCGCGCCGCGGGGAACGCCACGTCCATCTTGTGCGGGACGCCCGCCGCGCCGATCGACTCGGTATGCCGCTCCCGGTAGGCCCACAGCGCGGTGCGGGCCTGGGTATCCAGGGCGACCGCCGCGTCCGTGAGCTCGGGCAGCACCACCAGCCGTTCGGCGCCATCCGAGCTTGCCGCCGCGTCCACGAGCAGGTAGGCGGGGTGGTCCCGGCCCAGCGGGGCGGGCAGCCCCGTGTGCTCGCGCACCAGGGCCAGCCCCGCCGCCTCGAAGTACTCCGCCGCCCGGACCCCGGGCACGAGCGAGGAGATCCTGGCCGCCACGGCGGCGGCCGCCTCGATCCCCGGCAGGCCGGCCAGCAGGGTGAGCGTGGGCGGATCTGCGCGCCACAGCCGCAGCCGGGCCGCGGTGATGACCCCCAGGGTGCCCTCGCTCCCGGCGAGCAGCTGAGTCAGGTCGTACCCGGTGTTGTCGACCTGGATGCCGCCGAGCCTGCTGATCACGGTGCCGTCGGCGAGTACCGCCTCTAGGCCGAGCAGTTGCGCCCGGGTCGGGCCGTACCTGATGGTCTGGATGCCGCCCGCGTTGGTCGCGATCGTCCCGCCGACGGTCGCGGAGTCCCTGGCCGCCAGGTCCACGCCGTACTCCAGGCCGGCCCGGGCGGCGTGCGCGCGCAGTTCTGCGATGGTCACGCCCGCGCCCGCCGTGACCTGCGACGCCACGGTGTCGACCGGATCGAGCCTGCGCAGCCGCCTGGCGGACAGCACGACGGCCCCTCCGGCCGGGGGTACCCCGCCGCCGACCAGACCGGTGTTGCCGCCCTGCGGTACCACCGGCAGGCCGTGGCGCGCGCAGGCGAGCAGCACCCGGGCCACTTCGCTGGTATCGCGCGGGCGGACCACGCAGTGCGCGAGACCGTGGAACCTGCGGGTCCAGTCCGTCGCGTACCCGGCGGTGACGTCGGGATCGGTGAGCACGTGCTCCCGGCCTGCGATCGCGGCCAGCTCGGCCAGCAGGGCGGCGTCCATGAGTAGTCACCATATGGTCCCGCGCTGATCTATAGTGCTCTTCAAATACGAGTAAGGCCGTCGATCCGGGGCATCCATCACGGTATGACGGTTGGGGAAACGGCCTTCCGCTAGGACGCGGCTATGGATCAGGCAGAGTCGAGCCCGGCACCGGGCCAGCCAGAACCGGGCCAGCCGGATCGGCACGCCCGCCCGGAGCCCAAATCCCCCAGAACCCCCGAGCCCGCCCCCGCTCCTATATCCGGCCCGGCGGTGCCCGCACTGTCACTTGAGCACCCGGTCATCGCGGGCTATGACGGTTCGGCGTCCAGCCGTAACGCCCTGGCCTACGCGGCGGGCCTGTCCCGCCGTCTCGGCCGGCCACTCCTGGTCGTCTACGTGTGCTCGTCAGGGGTCTACTGCGAGCCGCTGACCGGGCAGGTGGTGGGCGTGACACGCGATGCCGACGCGCTGGAGCGGTGGCTGCTCACCGAGCTTGACCAGGTGACAGGTCAGGCCGAGGTGGACGTGCACGTCAGGACCAGGCGCGGCAGCCCGGCCAGGGAACTCGCCGCGGCCGCCGAGGAATTCAGTGCCGACGCGCTGGTGATCGGGGCGCCGACACACATATGGCACCGGGTAGTGGGCTCGGTATCCGGATGGCTGGCCCGCCACGCCCGCTGCCCGGTCATTGTCGTGCCCTGACGCCCCGGATGCGGGTTCATAAACGGGTAGATAAGAAGTGGGCGAGGAGGGATTTGAACCCTCACGTCCTTTCGGACACACGGACCTGAACCGTGCGCGTCTGCCGTTCCGCCACCCGCCCGGGGCAACGAGTAGGTTAGCACGACCGCGAGCGCTCCTGCGCCCCGGATACGATCGGGGGGATGGGACGGGAAGGGAGGTGGCACGTTGGGAGTTCTGCAGCGCTTCGAGCGCCGGCTTGAAGGAATGGTAGAGGGCGCCTTCGCGCGCGCCTTCAGATCCGAACTGCAGCCGGTCGAAGTGGCCAGCGCCGTACAGCGGGAAATGGACGACCGTGCCGCCATTGTGGCGAAGGGGCGCACTTTGGTGCCCAATGACTTCGTCGTCGAACTCGCCGAAAGCGACCACGCCCGCCTCGACGTGTACGCCGAAACCCTGGGCGTCGAGCTGGCCAACCTGGCCAGGGATTACGCCAAGGAACAGGGTTACTCGTTCGTCGGCCCGGTGCGGATGCGCTTCGAGGGCGTGCCCGACATGGTGACGGGCACCTTCCGGATCCGCTCAGGCGTCATCCGCGGCTCGACGATCGAGGGCGGCGAGATCAGGCTGCCGGCCAGCGACCTGCCCCGGACCATGGGACGCGGCTTCCCGGGCCGCCCGCGCCTGCTCGTCTCGGGACCCGGTGCCCAGAGTGTCCCCGACGGTGACGGCGAGCAGCACATCTACCCGCTGCAGACGCCGGTGACCCTGCTCGGCCGGGGCACGGACTGCGACCTGCGCCTGGTCGATCCCGGCGTGTCCCGGCACCACGCGGAGCTGCGGGTGGAGAATGATCAGGTGGTCCTGGTCGATCTGGGCTCTACCAACGGCACCTTCGTCAACGGCCAGCCAGTCAGGCGGGTCACGCTCAGCGACGGCATGAGGATCGCGCTGGGCCGGACCACCCTCATCTTCCGCCAGGACCCGCTGACCAACCAGGATGGCCAGGGCAGTGGGTACTCCAGCAGCAGCTATTAGCGTCCAGGGGCGTGGCCGCAGATGAGCGAGCTTTCCCTCACGATCATCAGGGTGGCCTTCCTGGCCGCGCTGTGGCTGTTCGTGATCGCGGCCATCGGCGTGGTGCGCACCGACCTGCTCGGCGGCCCGGGCACGGCGAGCCGGCGGGGCCGGGCTCGCCAGACCCAGAACCTGCGGCCGCCGGCCGCCCGCCCATCCAGGCCGCAGCGCGCGGGCCGGGGTTCGCCCCGCACCCTGGTCGTGACGGCCGGCGCCCTGAAGGGGACCAGCCTGGATCTCAGTCAGCAGCAGATCACGCTGGGGCGCGCGAATGATGCCACGCTAGTGCTCAACGACGACTACGCTTCAAGCCGACATGCCCGGATATTCCCGCAGGACGGTCAGTGGATCGTCGAGGATCTCGGCTCGACAAACGGCACCTACCTGGACCGGCAGAAGGTGACGCGGCCCACGCCCGTTCCGCTCGGAGTGCCGATCCGCATCGGGAAGACCGTTCTGGAACTGCGCAGATGACACTTGTACTCCGCTACGCGGTACGCTCCGACGTCGGCCTCCTCCGGGAAGGGAACGAGGACTCGGCGTACGCGGGACCGCGCCTGCTCGCGGTGGCCGATGGGATGGGCGGCCACGCCGCCGGCGAGGTGGCCAGCGCGCTGACCATCGCCTCCATGGCGGAACTCGACTCCGAGCAGCCGTCCGGCGACATGCTGACCGCCCTCGCCTCGGCCGTGGCCACCGCCAATTCCCGGTTGCAGGAGAAGATCATCGCGAATCCTGCCGTCGAGGGCATGGGGACCACGCTGACCGCGCTGCTGTGGTCCGACGGGCACGCGGCCGTGTGCCACATCGGGGACTCGCGGGGCTACCTGCTCCGGCAGGGCGAGCTCTACCAGATCACCCACGACCACACGCTGGTCCAGTCGCTCGTGGACGAGGGCCGGATCAGCGCCGACGACGTATCCACGCACCCGCAGCGCTCGCTGCTGCTCCGGGCCCTGGACGGCAGGTCGGCGGCCGAGCCCGATCTGTCCGTGCATGAGGCGATGCCCGGCGACCGTTACCTGCTCTGCTCGGACGGCCTGTCCGGAGTGGTGAGCGACGAGACCTTGCGCGACACGCTCGAGGCGGTGGCCGATCCCGAGGCCGCGACCCGCGAGCTGATCGAGCTCGCGCTCGCCGGCGGCGGACCGGACAACATCACCTGCATCGTGGCAGACGTGGTGGACACGGCCGTCGCGCGGCTGCCGCTGCCGACCGCTCCCGTGCTCGCCGGGGCCGCGGCGAACGCCGGCGGCCTCAAGCTGGCCGCCGACGGCAACGACCCGTTCGGGGCGGCTGACTTCGACGAGGACCACGGGCGGCCGCATCGTTCCATCACCGCCCTGCACACGATCATGATCGATGATGACCTGGACCCGAGGAACCCAGGGACGATCCCGCTGACGGCGGCGAGCGAGAACGGCGCCGGGCTCGAGACCGCCTCGGCCAGGCGCAGCCATCGCGCGCAGCCCAGGCGCTCCAGGCGCCCGTCCGGCCGCCGCCGCCGCTGGCCGATCGTGACCGCGTCGCTGCTGGTCCTGCTGGCGATTATCGTCGGCGGTGGCTACTTCGTGCTGCAGCTGACCCAGGGGCAGTACTACCTCGCCGCCTCGAACGGCCAGATCGTCATTTACCAGGGCGTTAACCAGCATTTCCTGTGGTTCAAGCTGTACCACGTGTACCACAAGACCGGGATCCTGCTCGCGCAGGTGCCCATTAACGACCAGCAGACCGTCAGTTCTTACCCCCCGGGCAACCTGGCCCACGCCCAAAGCTCGGTGGCGAACATCCAGATGGCGGTCAACCAGTGCCAGCAGGAGTACAACCAGCGGCGGGAGTGGGTGATGAGGGAAAACGGCTACCTGGAGTTGGTGGCCCAGGCCCACAAGAACCACCACCCGACGACCGGCATCGCCAAGCCGCCACCGGAGCCTGCGGTGGGACCGTTCTGCCAGCCTTCCGAGGTGTTCGGCATCCCGGCCAGTGCTCTCTCCCAGGCCCCCGCCGGGCGCGCGTGATGGCGGGCCCGGCTGCATGAAGAAGCGTCCCGACCCCGCGCGGCTCCGGTGAGCAGCATTACCGCCCCGACGCCGGCGGTCGACCCGGACCATCCGCTGGTCCCGGTGGCGCCGGGCCGGCGGGGCGCCGAGCTGATCATGCTCGCCTTCGCCTTCGGGCTCGTGGCCTTCGCCTTCGTGAACGTCGGTTACACCCTGAAGGGCAGGCTGCCGGCCTCGATAGCGGAATACCTCGCCGCCTTCGCCGTCATCATGGTCGCCGGCCACCTGGCCGTGCGCAGGTTCGCCCCGTGGGCCGACCCGCTGCTGCTCCCGCTCGCCGCCCTGCTGAACGGCCTCGGCGTCGTCATGACGTACCGCCTGGCGACCCAGGGGAGCCGGCTCAGCGCCCCGCTGAGCTCATCCGCGACGGACATCCAGGTCCTCTACACCGCCATCGGCGTCGGGTGCTTCGTCGCGGTCTTGATCCTCGTCCGCGAGCCGCGGGTCCTGCAGCGCTACACCTACACCCTCGGCGCGCTCGGGCTGTTCCTCGTGGCACTGCCTGCGATGCTGCCGGCCTCCATCAGCCAGGTCTACGGCGCCAAGATCCAGATCCGGCTCGGCACGTTCACCATCCAGCCGGAGGAGTTCGCCAAGCTGGCGCTCGCGGCCTCGTTCGCCGGCTACCTGGTCGCCAAGCGGGACGTGCTGGCCCTGGCCGGGCGCCGCGTGCTCGGCATCGACCTGCCGCGGGCGCGTGACCTCGGCCCGATCCTGCTGGCCTGGGCCGCCAGCCTGCTGCTGCTGGTCTTCGAGAGTGACATCGGCACCAGCGCGGTGTTCATGGGCCTGTTCGTGGCGATGCTGTACATCGCGACCTCGCGGACGTCCTGGCTGCTGATCGGGTTCGTCATGTTCGTGGCGGGCGCGTTCGCCGCCAGCAAGCTGTTCGGGCACGTCGGCGAGCGGTTCGACATCTGGCTGCACCCGTTCACCGGCAGCAACCCGGAGGGCAACGCCTACCAGCTTGTCCAGGGCCTGTACGGGATGGCCAGCGGCGGCCTGCTCGGCAAGGGCCTGGGCGGCGGGATGCCTTACATCACCCCGCTGGTCCAGAGCGACCTGGTGTTCACCGCCTTCGGCGAGGAACTCGGGCTGGCCGGGCTGATGGCCCTCCTGCTGATCTACGCCCTGATGGTCCAGCGCGGCCTGCGCACCGCGATGTCGGTCAAGGACCCCTACTCCAAGCTGCTGGCGGGCGGCCTTTCTTTCATGCTCGCCCTGCAGGTCTTCGTCATCGTCGGCGGCGTCACCAGGCTCATCCCGCTGACCGGGATCACCACCCCGTTCCTGTCCCAGGGCGGATCCTCGCTGGTGGCGAGCTGGATCCTGATCGCCCTGCTGGTCCGGCTCAGCGACACGGCCCGCCGGCCGCCGCCGCGGCCGATCCAGGATGAGGGGCTGACGCAGGTGGTGACGCTGAGGTGAACCGCGCGCTGCGCAGGATGTCGGTCGCCATCCTGGTGATGTTCCTGCTGCTGCTCATCAACATCAACTACGTGCAGGGCTTCGAGGCCGGCAGCCTGGCGAACAAGCCGGGCAACTCCCGCGCGTTCTACGCGGCGCAGAACTCCTACGAGCGCGGCAGCATCGTCACCAGAGACGGCGTGACGATCGCGGCGTCGCGGCCGAGCGCCAACGCTAACGACTCCATCAAGTACCAGCGGTACTACCCCGACGGCCCGATGTACGCCCCGATCACCGGGTACGACACGCTGTACAGCCAGACCGGCATCGAGGCCACGGAGAACTCGCTGCTGTCTGGCAGCAACTCCGCGCTGACGGTGCGGAACTTCATCGACCTGCTGACCGGCAAGCCGCGCAAGGGCGCCACCGTGACGCTCACGATCGACTCCCGGGCCCAGGCCGCCGCCTACAACGCGCTCGCGGCCCTCGGCAAGCCGGGCGCGGTGGTGGCGATCGACCCCAGGACCGGCGCCATCCTCGCCCTGGCCTCCTACCCGAGCTACGACCCGAACACCTTGGCCACCCACAACGGCCAGCAGCTCATCCAGGTCGACAATGCGCTCCTGCACAACGCCGCCAATCCGCTACTCAACCGGGCCCTGCAGGAAACCTCCCCGCCCGGCTCCACCTTCAAGATCGTCACGAGCTCGGCGCTGCTCACCGGGAATCCGAGTGTCAACCCGCAGACCAACGTGGACTCGCCGACCGTGCTCACGCTGCCGCAGACCACGCACGTGCTCACCAACAACAACGGCGAGGTGTGCGGGAACGGGAGCGGCCAGGCCCCACTGATCACGGCGTTCGCTCAGTCGTGCGACACCACCTTCGGCAAGATCGGCATGAATCTCGGCGCGACGGCCCTGAACGCCATGGCCGAGAAGTTCGGCATGAACAACCCCGGCCTGACCATCCCGCTAGGCGTTGCTGCCAGCAACTACGTGATCCCGCCGAGCCAGGCGCTGACCGCCTTCTCCGCCATCGGCCAGTTCAGCGACACCGTCACCCCGCTCCAGGAAGCTATGTTCGCCGCGGCCATCGCCGACGGCGGTACGCTGATGCGGCCGTACCTGGTCCAGCAGGTCACCGCCAGCGACCTCAGCACGGTGCAGACCACGTCGCAATCGGTATTGAGCCAGCCGGTCTCGGGCCCGGTGGCCTCCGAAGTGGGGCAGATGATGCTCGCCGTGGTCCAGAACTCCGATGGCACGGCGTTCGGCTTCAACTCGAGTGTGGAAGGCGGCCTGGTCATCGCGGGGAAGACCGGCACCGCGCAGAACGGCGTGAACAACACCGGACTCAACGACGCGGCGTTCACCTGTTTCGCGCCGTTCAGCAACCCGCAGATCGCCGTGGGCGTCATAATTCGAGGTGGCGGTTACGGCGCCACCGCGGCCGCACCCATCGCCGTGGCGGTCATAAAGGCATTCCTGAGGACACCGTGACCGATTACCTGCTGGCCGGCCGCTACCGGCTGACTGACCGGATAGCGGCCGGCGGCATGGGCGAGGTGTGGCGCGGGGAAGATCAACTCCTCAATCGCGCCGTCGCGGTCAAGCTGCTGCCCACCGGGCGGGCGGGTGACGAGTCGTTCCTGGCCAGGTTCCGCGCCGAGGCGCGGTATGCGGCCAGCCTGTCCCACCCGGGCATCGCGCGGGTCTACGACTACGGCGAGTCCTCCGAGTTCGGCGGCGCCTACCTGATCATGGAGCTGGTCCGGGGGGAGCCGCTCTCCGCGATCCTCGCCCGGGCCGGCCGGCTTTCCCCGGACGCCACCCTGGACATCGTCAGCCAGGCGGCCCGCGCGCTGGACGCCGCCCACCAGGCCGGCATCGTCCACCGCGACATCAAGCCGGGCAACCTGCTGATCGCCGCGGGCGGCGCCACGAAGATCACCGACTTCGGCATCGCGACCGCAGTGCGCGCGGCGCAGGCGTCTCACCTGACCGAGACCGGCATGGTGATGGGCACGGCCATGTACGTCTCGCCCGAGCAGGCCACCGGCGCACCGGTTACCGCCGCCTCCGACATTTACTCGCTCGGTGTGGTCGCGTACGAGTGCCTGGCCGGCCACGTGCCGTTCCAGGCCAGGGAGCCGCTGGCGATTGCCTACGCACACAAGCACGCCCCGGTTCCGCCCCTGCCGCCCGACGTGCCGCCGCCGGTGGCCGATCTGGTCTACGACATGCTCGCCAAGACCCCTGACCGGCGTCCCGCCAGCGTACGGGTCGTCGCCGACCGGGCCGAGATGCTGCGGGACGCGCTGGCCCTAGGCGGCCTTCCGGGTGCCGCAGACCCGCTGGGGTTGACCAGAGGGGATCTGCCCGCCGACCGGACCTCCTTCCTGGCGGGCGGGGAAGGCCCGGATCCCGGGCGGACCGGGGTCGTCGACCGGCGTGCCGCGGGTAACAGCCGCCGGATCGTCCTGGCCAGCCTGACCGCGACCCTGTGCGCCCTCGCGGCCGCGGCGGGCCTGTACCTCAGCGGGCACATCGGGAACCACGGCCGGGACAGTGGTAATACCGTGGGCCAGCTCAGCTCGCCGACCCTTACGCCGTCGCAGGTCACGAGCACGACCAGCACGCCATCCGCTTCACCTAGTACCGTGGTGCCACAGCCGACCACGTCGGCTCCCACGACGGGAAGCCCGCGGCCGACCAAGACCACCAAACCGACACCGTCCCCGACGCCATCGCCGACGTCGGCCAGCCCGACCCCGACGCCGACACCGACCACACCCACGCCGACACCGACGACGACAGCCACGACAGCGACAGCGACACCGACGACCACGCCGTAGAAGCCTCAGAAGTCCGACAACAGCACAAGCTCAGGGTGGTTTGGCACAGTGCGAGACACGACTCAGCCCCGCCTCCTCGGCGGCCGCTACGAGCTCGACGGGATCGTCGGGCGCGGCGGCATGGCCGAGGTCTACCGGGCGCGCGATATCCGGCTCGACCGGATCGTCGCGATCAAGACGCTCCGCGCCGACCTGGCCAGGGACCAGATATTCCAGGCCAGGTTCCGCCGCGAGGCCCAGTCAGCCGCCTCGCTCAACCATCCGAACATCGTGGCGGTCTACGACACCGGCGAGGACATGGCCACCGGCGTCCCCGTGCCGTACATCGTGATGGAGTTCGTCGACGGCCGCACGGTCCGCGATCTGCTGCAGGAGGGCCACCGGCTGCTGCCGGACCGGTCGCTCGAGATCATCGACGGGGTGCTGCGCGCGCTTGACTACAGCCACCAGGCCGGGATCGTCCACCGGGACATCAAGCCGGGCAACGTGATGGTCACCCGCAACGGGGACATCAAGGTCATGGACTTCGGCATCGCGCGCGCGATGAGCGACGCCCAGGCCACGATGACCCAGACGGCCCAGGTGATCGGGACCGCGCAGTACCTGTCGCCGGAGCAGGCCCGGGGTGAGCGGGTCGATGCCCGCAGTGACCTGTACTCGGCGGGTTGCCTGCTGTACGAGCTGCTCACCGGCAGGCCGCCGTTCACCGGCGACTCGCCGGTCGCGATCGCCTACCAGCACGTCAGGGAGAACCCGATCCCGCCGTCGCAGGTTGACCCGGACGTGCCGGCCTGGGCGGATGCGATCGTGCTGAAGGCGATGGCCAAGTCGCCCGCGGACCGGTACCAGACGGCCGCCGACATGCGCGCCGACCTGCAGCGCGCCGCGTCCGGCCTGCCCGTTTCCGCCGCGCCGCCGACCCGTGCCGACATGTACCCGCCGTCCACCCAGCGGATGGGCCCCAACACGATGATGGGATCGGGCCGGACGTCGCAGATCCCGCCGGTGGACTACGATTACGCCGGCACAGGCTACGGCCGCCGGGCGCGTGCCGGCGGCGGCGGGCGCCGCTGGCTACCGTGGGTCATCGGACTGGTGCTGGTCCTCGCCGTCGTCATCGCGGTGGCCTACTACCTGCTGGCCGGGGGCAAGACCTACGCGGTGCCGCTGGTGAACAACGAGACGGTCTCCCTAGCCCAATCCCAGGTCAGGGCCCAGCACCTGGTCCCCGCCGTGGTCGACCAGCCGAGTTCCAGCGTGGCTAAGGGCCTGGTCATCAGGTCCAACCCGGCCGAGGGCGACGTCGTGGCCGCGAACACCACGGTGACGCTGTACGTTTCCACGGGCGTGGCCCCGGTCACTGTGCCCAACGTGGAAGGCAAGCAGGAGAACGCCGCCCAGACGGCGCTCCAGAACGCCGGCTTCCAGGTCGTGGTCAGGACGGATCCCACGTCGACCCAGCCGTCAGGCACGGTGGTGAACCAGAGCCCGGTGGGCGGCACCAACCTCCCGCCCGGATCCAAGGTGACCATCTTCGTGTCCGGGAGCGCCAGCGTGCCGAACGTGGTCGGTCTGCCTATGGGCAGCGCCATCACCCTGCTGCAGAACGACGGCTTCAAGGTGAATCAGGTCATGGCGGCCGGGCCGACCGGAACCACGCCGGGCAACGTCTGGCAGCAGACTCCGGGGGCCAACTCGACGGAGCCGGCCAACTCGACGGTGACCATTTACATCCAGCCCGCCGCGTCCCCGTCACCCTCGCCGTCGCCCAGCCCGAGCCCGTCCGGCAGCGGCGGTTTCGGCGGCGGGGGATTCTGACCGGGCGCGTCCGTCGCGCAGACCGGCTACGCTTAGGTTCCGCACCAGAAGGGTCAGCTAGGCAGGAGGCCGACGTGCCCAAGTCACGCGTCCGCAAGAGGACCGTCTATACGCCGCCGCCGCCGAAGTCGACGAAGCGGAAGGTCAGCCCGCCGTGGGTCGGCCCGACGATCGTCGGCTGCCTGGTCCTCGGCCTGGCCTGGATCGTGGTGTACTACCTCAGCTCGGGTTCCGTGGCAGGCATGTCCGCCCTGGGCTCGTGGAACCTGGTGGTGGGCTTCGTGTTCATCATCGCGGGCGTGATCCTCGCCACCACCTGGCGGTTACAGGCCCGCCCCGCTGAGCTGCCCGTTCCTGACCAGGATCGCGACCGCGATGAGGACCATGACGAGCACGGTGGCGAGCACCTGCCACGCCGTGCGGTTCTTGCGGGGCGCGTACGCGTAGGCCGCGGTGAGGAGCGCACCGGTCAGCAGCCCGCCGATGTGGTCCTGCCAGGCGATGATGTTGTGCAGGAAGAAGCTGAGGGCCAGGTTGATGGCGATCAGCGTGGCGACCCCGCGGGTATCGAGGCGCAGCCGCCTGTAGGCGATGAACCAGGCGCCGAACAAGCCGAAGATGGCCCCCGAGGCGCCCACCGCCGCGGCGTTCGGCGCCGCGATGTAGTAGTACATCACCGAGCCGCCGACCGCGCTGAGCAGGTAGACGGACAGGAAACGCGCCCGGCCGAGCAGGTGCTCAAGGGAGGGCCCCACGAAGATCAGCGCCCACATGTTGAACAGGATGTCCCAGATGCCCAGGCCCCCGGTCAGCCCGGTCGCCGGGGCCAGGAACGCGGACGTGATCAGCCGGTACCATTCGCCCGCGGCGACGCCGTGCGGGGCGCCGCCGGAGGAGAACGAGGCGTACCCGAGCATCTCCAGGTCGCTGACGATGCCCGGGCGGACCCAGGTACCGACGAACACGGCCACGTTGATCGCGACCAGCGTCCACGTCACCACGGCGCCGGTCACCGGCCGGCCGCCGAACGCGGTCCGGCCCGGCCGGGTGCTGCGCGCGCCCTCGCTCACGCACTCCACGCACTGCTGGCCCACCGAGGCCGCGCGCATGCAGTCGGGGCACGCGGGCCTTCCGCACCGGACACAGGAGACGTACGTTTCACGGCCGGGGTGGCGGTAGCAGGTGGGGACCTCCGGCGCAGCTCCCCCTGGCTGGTCCGATCCGGGGTCGCCGGGCGTGCTCACGGTCTGATCCGGTCAGCTACCGGTGGTGTCGGCGCGCTGCACGGTGACCGACTCGATGGTCACGTCCTCCACCGGCCGGTCCTGGCTGGCCGTCTTCACGCGGCTGATCGCGTCCACCACGTCGGCGCCCTGGATGACCTCGCCGAAGATGGTGTGCTTGCCGTTGAGCCAGGGCGTGGGCACGACCGTGATGAAAAACTGCGAACCGTTGGTGCCCGGCCCCGCGTTCGCCATGGCCAGCAGGTACGGCCGGTCGAACCGGAGGTCCGGGTGGATCTCGTCGGCGAACTTGTACCCGGGTCCGCCCGTGCCGGTCCCGAGGGGGTCCCCGCCCTGGATCATGAAGTCGGGAATGACCCGGTGGAACACGGTCCCGTCGTACAGCCGGTCCGTGCTCGCGCGGCCCGTACGCGGGTGGGTCCACTGCCTGCTGCCCTCGGCCAGTTCCACGAAATTACGCACGGTCTTCGGGGCATGGTCCGGGAAGAGGCGGACGACGACCGGCCCGTGGTTGGTGTACAGCGTCGCGATCAGCGTGTCTGTCATTCCAGTGACTCCTCGTCCGGCCATCGTGATGGGCGGACCTGTTGTCGCGGGTGAAGTTCCTTCATCCATCACCGTACCGGCCGCACCCGATGGTTGAACCCAGGCCCAGCGGGAAGGGGAGTCCGAGTACGAACACGCTCAGGAGGTTTACCGTGTCTTCTCTCACGACCAGCCGCACCCAGCGCCGGATAGCTGCCGCCGGTACGCGGGCGAAGGACGCGGCCGCCCAGGGGGCTCACGATGCCCGTGAATGGGCCGCGCCGCGCCTAGAGGACGCCGCCGACGCGATCACGCGGGCGAAGGATGCGGCCGCCCAGGGGGTCCACGGTGCGCGTGAATGGGCCGCGCCGCGCCTAGAGGACGCCGCCGACGCGGTCACCGCGTCTGTCGCGCCTCGGGTCTCCGCTGCCCTACGGTCCACGGCCCGCCAGGTCAGGCCGGAGGGAGCCCAGCCAGGAAAGGCTGGCCTCCGCAGGCTGCTGAGCTGGCGCTGGCTGCTCGGCGCCGGTGCGGTGATCGCCGCGGCCGGCGCGTCGGCGGCGGTGGCGATGCGACGGCGCTACGCCAGCGCCACGGCTGAGGTCCGGGACGACGCCGAGGTCCACGGTGCCGCCGAGTCGCCCGGCGACGAAGCCGCGCCGGGGAACCAGGCCGCCGCCACCGACGACACCGCACGTTCCGAGGTCAACGGGAGCGTCAGCAAGACCCGCAGGTAGCCAGAGGCCGCCGGTTTGCCGGCGGCGCAGGACCCGCGGGGTCAGCAAGTCCCGCAGGTAGCCAGAGGCCGCCCGTTTTGCCCGTGGCGCGGGACCCCGCAGGCCACGATCCGGTACCGTCTAGAGACGGGCCGAGGGTGCCGTGACCGGGATCAGGACGAGCAGGCGGCGGACGGGTGAGCGAGAACGACCAGGCGGGAGCGGTCGGCCAGGTCCGCTCTGCTGCTGTCCCGGGGCCGTCCGAGCTGACCCGCCTCACCGCCTGGCTGGCGGCGGCGGCCATCGTCGCCTCGGTGCTGATCATGGTTGTGGTCTCGGCGGCGGGCCCGAACGTCTCCGTGCCGCTCCTGCCG
>Ga0070730_10003168_pt1 | contig 14821 bp, 14 predicted proteins | sample Coa_R1_3_FD_66447 | JGI IMG/M metagenome (GOLD analysis project Ga0070730, IMG submission 66447) | Surface soil microbial communities from Centralia Pennsylvania, which are recovering from an underground coalmine fire - Coalmine... | ecosystem: Environmental > Terrestrial > Soil > Unclassified ...
CGGTCACGTCAGCCTGCCACCTTCGCGACCGATCTCGAGGCTCCAACAGCTGCTGCTCCGGCGGCGACGACGAGCAGCGAGATCGCGAACGGGACGCCGTGAAGCGGACCGAAGCCCTGCTTGCTGAAGAAGGGGGCGGCGAACGAGGGGAGCAGCGTCTGGATCACGAAGACCACGGGCTTCGATCGGGTGACCGGCCAGCTCTGCAGCGCAGTCATCTCGGCGGTGAGGGCGACGATTGCGGCGACTGTCGTGCCGACAGTCCAGATGCCGACGAGCGTCCAGGAGTGGCGGCGGAACGATTCGCCGAGGAGCGCGCCGGAGAACGAGAGCCATGCGTACGCAAGGCCGGCTGCGAGGCTGGCGATCAGGCCGCCGCTGCGGTCGAGCATCCTCATCGCGACCGGCAGCGACGCGATGAGGGCGAAGCCGCCCGCCATCACCACGCCCGTGGTCGGGGTCTGAGGCAGGTGGTCGTGCCGCGGTGCGACAAGGGCGAGGCCGACGAGGCCGGCGATGATCGCGGCGACTCCGGCTGACGTCGTGCGGTCGATGTCCTCGCCGAGCTTCCACTTGGCGATGACCGCGAGGACGATGAGTCCGGCGGCGAGCGTGGGTTGCACGACGGCGAGGGAGGCGAGGCTCAGTGCGAGCACTTGCACGCCGAACGCGGCGGCGTTCAGTGCGGTACCGGCCAGCCAGAGCCGACGTCGGAGAAGAGCGAGGAGCAGGCCGGCGCGAAGAGCCTTGCTCTTGGGAACCTTGCGCGCTTCGAACGCTTGCATTGCCGAGCCGCCGTAGGCAAGCACGGCTGACAGGAATGCAGCGCCGAATGCAAAAACGACCATCGGTCATCGTTACCCACCCGGCGCGCGCGTCACAGTATGTTCGTGCGAACGCGTCTCGGAGCGGCGGTGGGGGCGGTGGCGGCTTGGACATTCCCGGCCGCCGCGGTCGCATCGGATCGGGTCGCCCATCTGCTCGGCATGCAGACGCACCTCGACGATCGGCATGGCGTCGCGCTCACGTTCGATGATGGTCCGCATCCGCAGGGCACCCTGGCCGTCCTCGATGCGCTCGGGCGATTGGGAGCACCCGCCGCGTTCTTCCTCACCGGCGAGCAGGCTCTCGAGTACCCGAGCGTGGCACGCGAAATCGTCGCACGAGGCCACACCGTCGGCGTGCACGGGCATCGTCACCGTCTGCTGACGTTGCGGGGGCCCGGCGAGTCGATGGCCGATCTGCGGCTGGCCCAGGACGCAGTCGCGCACACAACGGGAACCATCCCGCGGCTGTATCGGCCGCCGTACGGTGTCGCGAACCCGGCGGTCGTGCTGGCGGCGCGCCGGGCCGGACTCCGCCCCGTCCTGTGGGCGCGCTGGGGTCGCGACTGGGAGCGGCGGGCGACCGGCGCCTCGGTCGCCGCAAACGTCACCCGCGACCTTCGCGGCGGCGAGATCCTTCTCCTCCACGACGCTGACCACTATTCAGCGCCTGGCTCGTGGCGCACGACGCTCGCCGCGCTGCCCGGGATCGCGGCCGCCGTCGCAGAAGCCGGCCTGTCGTTTCGGGCACTCCGGTAGCTCGGCCGCGCGTCGCTGTACGGTGACTCTGTGAAGCCTCGACCCCGCTCGGTCGCCATCCTCACGGCGGACGTCGGAGAAGGCCATCTCGCCGCGGCCCGTGTGCTCGCCGAGGAAGTCCGCGCGGCAGAGCCTGGAGTGGAGGTCGTGCTCGTCGACGCACTCGAAGCGCTCGGCCCGCTTCTCCGCCTGATCCTGCGCGATGCCTATCGGTTCCAGCTCCGCAGGACTCCGCGGGTCTTCCACGCGCTGTTCTGGCTCTTTCTCCACGTGCGCCCCTTGCGGGCCCTGGGGCGCGCGTCGCTCGTCGCCCTGGGAGGCCGTCGCCTTGACGCCCGGCTCGAGGCGCTGGCACCGGATGTCGTCGTCTCCACGTATCCGGCCGCGACCAGCGTCCTGGGATCACTACGCCGGCGCGGGCGGGTGACCGTCCCCGCCGTCGCGACGATCACCGACTTCGCGGGCGTGCAGTTCTGGTCGCACCCCGGGATCGACCTGCATCTCGTCATGCACTCCTCGCTCGTCCCCCTCGTCGAGCGAGAGGCCGGCGCGGGCAGCGCCTGCACGGTCGCCCCGCTCGCCGCCCGGAGGTTCCGCGAGGCCGCCGGCCGGCCCGATGCTGCGCGGCGAGGCCTCGGGCTAGCGGCATCCGGCCGGGTGGTGGTGGTTTCCGGTGGAGGCTGGGGCGTCGGCGACCTCGAGGGAGCGGTGGCCGAGGCAGCCGCACTGCCGGCGACCACCGTCTTCGCCGTCACAGGCCGGAACGAAGCTCTCGAAGCCCGGCTTCGAGCCGCCTATCGCGGCGACCACCGAGTGCGCGTGCTCGGTTTCACGGACTCGATGCCGCAACTGCTCGCTGCGGCTGACGTTCTCGTCCACACGACCGGGGGAGTGACCTGTCTGGAAGCCTTGACCGTCGGTTGCCCGCTCGTCGCATACGGCGCTCCGGCCGGCCACGCCCCCTTGCTTGCCCGGGCGATGGCAAAGCAGAAGGTCGCACTTCACGCCAGAAACCGCGCAGAGTTGCGTCGAGCGCTTCTCTCGCCACAGCCGGCGGCGGCTCTGGAGAACGCGGGGCCGGGAGTCGACCGCGTACTCCGAGTACGGCCCCGCGCGCGGCGCGCGACGCGGCCCCGCCGCGCGGCGGTTGCCCTCGCGGTCACCGCGCTGGTGTCTCTTGCGTTTCTGGTCGCCGTGAGCAGGACGGCCTTCGCCGTCATCGCCAACCCGCTCGAGATTTCGCCGACGACCGTCCTACCGACCCACGAACACAACGTCGCCCTGATCGTCGACGTCCCGCCCTCCGCGATTCCGCCAACCGTGAGCATGCTCGCACGCCGCCACACCGACGCCAGCTTCGCGATCTCGCCCCGTCCCGGCCCGGCACTCGACCGTCTCCTCGCAGCCCATCACGACGAGGCGATCTCGACGCTGGGTCGACCGGGGATCGACGACTGGCTCGGCACGATGGACGCCGTCCGGAACGTTCGAGGAGCGCGCTTCGTGCTCGCACCCCACGGCGGCATCAGCACCGGGCAATACCTGCTCGCGTCGCTCGCCGGCGCTCGCCTCATCGCCCCGGCCGGAAAGCTCGAGCCTGGGGCAGTCGTCGTCTGGAGAGGCGGCTCGATCGAGCGGCTGCTCGATGCGCTGGCCGCGCGGGGGCTGCGCGCCGGGCCCGTGGCTGCGCTCGGCCAGTGAGGGAAGCGGTCGTTCGCCGCGCTATCTGGATGGCGCGAGCTTGAGCACGTCGGCGGCCCTGCACTGACGGGTGTCGTCGTCGAATACGCGCGCGAGCACGGCGCCTGGCGTCTCCGCCGCCTGAATCGAGAAGCGACCGGCCCGCGCCACTCGTAACCACGTCATCGCGTCGGGGCCGGGGAGAGGACAGACGGCACCGCGTGTGACCGACCAGTACGGGCTGTAGTGGACGCGGAGGAAATAGGTTCCCGGCTTGCCTGCGTACGCCGTGATGCGACTCGACTGCAGTTCGGTGACGACGGCAGGCCCGGGTCCCGTGAGAAGGGGCGTGGGGTTCGGGAGCTCGAAGATGGTTGCGCTCGGAAGACGCAGCACCGGACGAAGACCCGACCTCTGCGAAGACACCAGCTGCGCCTCCCTGCTGTCGACCGCGACGCCGACTGGCTCGAGGGGCAGGTGTGGGAGAACGACAAAGCGGACTCCGCGTCGGCGCAGCCACGCGCGGTAGTCCGCCGGCGTGAGAGTGGCTGCGTAGAGCGTCCTGTTGTCGGCCATGTCGAGCTGTCTGTACCAGCCGCGGGCGAGGGGAATCCCCGCGCGCGGCAGGTAGTAGGACTCCCAGTGGTTGGCCGTCGGGACGACCTCGACGCGGAACTGGGCCGTCAGGTGTCTGTCGAGATAGCGGATGACCGGCGCCCAGAATGCGGGCTGCGCGTCGGGGCTGGACGACCGGTCGGGGATCATGCTCAGGTAGGGGCCGATGTTCGCAACGAGCGCGGCGCCGATCGCGACTGTTGCCAGCCACCGTGGACGGAAGTCGGCGCGCGCGGCCGCGACGAGCATCAACGGGACGACGAAGACGTCGGCCCGGACCAGGTTGTGGCCTACCGGGGATGGGACAAGGTCGAGGATGAGGCTCGCGCTTGCCCAGACGAGAAAGATGCTCGCGAGCGGCCAGCCGCCGCGGCCCCGCAGAGAGAGCACGACTCCCAAGCCCGACACTCCGAGCCCCGCCAGAAGCCGCCACGTTCCGTACGGGTAGACCATTCCGGGAGAGGGCAGCAGCGTCAGCACCGCGAGCTCCACGCCGGCAGCGAGCGCGACCGCGCCGGCGATCAACAGTGTCTGCCGGCCGAGACTTCGACGGCGCAGGAAGAGCGCGAACAGAGCCAGTCCCAGGAACAGGAACGCCAGAGGACTCAGCGCCATCGTCAGGACGGCGGCGGGCGCCGCCAGCCACACTCGGCGACGTTGCAGCGCCCAAACCGTCGCCAGCAGGCTCGCCAGCCCGATGTCGTAGGGATATGCACCCGTGAAGACCTGACCGGTGAGCAGCACCGCGAACAAGCGGGCGGGCCAGCGCCCGACACGCGCCCACTCCCGATACGCGACAGAGGCGAACGCTCCAGCGGCGATCACAACTCCTGCGACACCGAGCGTCGCGTTCCCGACGACTGCGGCGATGGGGCTGTAGAGCAGGCTGTACGAGGCGAGCGGATACTGGCCGGCGAACCAGAGGTTGTCCCAGATGAGATTCCCGTGCTGCACGAGCTCTGTTCGATAGAGCTGTGCTGCGAGGTCGCCCCCCGGCGGCAGCGCCAGCACGATCAACGCCGACAAGCCAGCCGAAACCGCGCCGCAAAGGGCTACCTCCCGCAGTTGCTCCCCGGCAAGGTGCGCACGCATACGCAACCGCCATCATGAGGCACCGGACGATGTGAAGGTCGTGAGGGAACCCACTTGCGTGCCTCACGCGCGATCGGCGGTCTCAGCGTTTTCCTATTTCCCGTTCATGGGGGGTTCATCGAACGCTGCTGCACTGGCCGTATGACCGGAGCCGATGGAATCGGGCGGCGGGTTGCCGCTCGCGACGCGCTCGCCGCCCGCACTCGCACGCTGACGGCCGGCGCCGTCGCGGTCTCGGCGATCTTGAGCGGCCTCTTCGCCGGGATCGCGGCGTCTTCCGCGCCGGGGCACAAGCTGCTCCACGGGACGCTGGCGCGACGGACGCAATCCCGGACGGCGGGGAAGGTCGCCGCGTCGACGAGCTCGAGTGCGGCGATCCCGCCGCTGCCTGCCCCGCCCGGACCCGGGAACGGCGGCTCTGCGTCGCCGTCCGCCCCGGCGCCTGCGCCGGCACCGTCGGCCTCTCAGTCGTCGCCCGCCGTCGTCTCCGGCAGCTCGTGATCGCGTCCGCGCGGCTCCGCGCGCTCGGGACCAGCGCTGTCCTCTGCGTCACCGATCCCGCCGTTCTCCCCCTTGCTCGCCGCGAGCTCGTTCGCGTACTCCGGCAGGTCGATCTCATGGCCAGCCGCTTCCGTGCGGATTCCGAGCTGACGGCTTTGAACCGCCGGGCGGGAGACACGGTTCGCGTTTCCCGGCCCCTGTTCGACGCCGTCGCGCTTGCGATCGAGGTCGCGCGCCACACCGGCGGGCTCGTCGATCCCACGGTCGGCCGCGCGCTCCGACTGGCCGGCTACGACCGGACGTACGTCGCCGTTCGCGCCCGCGACGGGAACTTCATCGCCGTCTCGCACCGCTCACCCGGGTGGGGCAGCGTCGAGCTCGACGCGGAGCGCTCGGAGATCCGCGTCCCGGCCGGCGTCGAGCTCGATCTCGGTGCGACCGCGAAGGCTGCTGCTGCCGACGCCGCCGCTGCGACAGTGCACGAGATCGGAGGCGCGGGAGTGCTCGTCTCGCTCGGAGGCGACGTCGCCGTGGCGGGGCCCGCGCCCGCAGGCGGCTGGCCGATCAGGATCGCCGACGACCACGACGCCCCGCTCGCCTCCTCGGGGCCGGTGGTCGCGGTGGCCGGTGGCGGTCTCGCCAGCTCGGGTGTCGCCGCACGCTCGTGGCGGGTACGCGGCGGCGACCGGCACCACATCATCGATCCGCGCACGGGAAGCTCGGCCATCACGCCTTGGCGCACGGTCACCGCGACCGGCGCGACCTGCGTCGACGCCAATGCGGCGAGTACGGCGGCGGTCGTCCTCGGCGCGGATGCGCCCGCGTGGCTCGCGCTCCGGGGACTGTCCGCGCGGCTCGTGCGTCATGACGGCTCTGCGGTCTTCGTCGGCGAGTGGCCCGAGACGGAAGCGCAGGCTGCGTGATCGCGACCAGCGGCCCGACGACGCTCTGGTACCTCTCGCGCGGCACGGGCGTGGTCTCCCTGCTGCTGCTGACCGCTGCCGTCGTCCTCGGCGTAGCCGGGTCGCTGCGTGCGCGGCCGCGTGTTCTTCTCTCGGGTCTTCATCGCAACGTCCCGCTGCTCGCGATCGCCTTCGTGGTCGCGCACGTGCTGACGACCGTTGCCGACGGCTACGCCCCGATCGGCGTGAAGGACGCGGTCATCCCGTTCCTGTCCCCGTACCGTCCGGTCTGGCTCGGGCTGGGAACGGTCGCGTTCGACCTTCTGCTCGCCCTGGTCGCGACCAGTCTGTTGCGGGCGCGGATCGGCCTGCGCGGCTGGCGCGCAGTGCACTGGCTCGCCTATCTGTCGTGGCCGGTCGCGCTCGTGCACGGGCTCGGCACCGGCACCGACGGTAAGTCCACCTGGCTCTTGCTCCTCACCGTCGGCTGCACGCTCGCCGTCGCCGTGGCCGTCGTGCTGCGGGTGCTGCTGACCCCGGGGATCGACGGCGGACGCAGGCTCGCGGCGCTCGGAGCGGTGCCGGCGGTCGTTCTCGTCCTCTTCGTCTGGGCGGAGACCGGACCGCTCCGACAGGGCTGGGCCCTGCGGGCCGGCACACCAGCCTCGTTGATCCCGGCGCGGACACGGAGCACAACGCTCACGACCACGCCGACGCAGCAACGTGCTCCTGCAACTCCGCTTCCGTACACCGCGTCCGTCTCCGGCTCGCTCACGCAGGCACAACCCAACTCGTCGGGGGTCGCGACGGTGCAGATCGAGGCGCGCACGTCCGGCCCGATCGCCGGCAGGCTTCGCGCGACGCTCTACGGCATCCCACTGGACAACGGCGGCCTTTCGATGCAGAGCAGCGACGTCGCCTACGCAACGGCCGGCAGCGCGGCCGCCTACCGCGGGCCCATCGTCGCGCTCGCTGGAACGCACATCACGGCGGTCGTCCGCAACGCCGCAGGAAGCCACCTCCGCCTCGACCTCGACCTTCAGATCAACCCTTCCTCCGGCTCGGTGGGAGGCACGCTGCGAGTGCACCGCTCGAGTGGAGGAACCGCGTGAGCGTCTCGGTCTCTCGGCTCTTGCTCGGCCTGCACTCGGACGGGCGGCCGGTGCGCGTCGACGAGCACCTGCACCTGCACGGGCCGCTGCCCGCTCCGCTCGACCGTGGGTCGCTGCTCGACGCCGTCGAGCGGAGCGGGCTGCGCGGCCGCGGCGGCGCAGGCTTCCCAACCGCGCTGAAGCTTCGCGCGGTCGCCGGCGGCCGCGGACGGAAGGTGGTGCTCGCAAACGGCGTCGAGGGGGAGCCGCCGAGCGGAAAGGACAAGGTGCTCCTCCGCTACGTGCCGCACCTCGTCCTCGACGGCGTGCAGATAGCCGCACACGCGGTCGGCGCGAACCAGGCGATCGTCGCCGTCTCCCAGTCCGCGACCGTCGAGCTCGCGGTGCTGCAGAACGCGCTCCGCGAGCGGGCCGGGGCGGATCGCGTCGAGGTGCGAGTCATAGCCGTTCCGGACGCGTTCGTCGCCGGCGAGGAGACCGCTCTCGTCAACGCTGTCTGCGGTCGGCCGCCTCGACCGACCGCAACGCCTCCGCGACCGTTTCAGCGCGGCGTCGACGGCAGGCCGACTCTCGTGCAAAACGTCGAGACGCTCGCCCAGCTCGCGCTGGTCGCCCGCCGAGGCCCGGCTTGGTTCCGCGAGATCGGCACACGCGACGAACCGGGCAGCGCGCTCGTCACCCTGTCCGGCGCGGTGGGGCGCCCCGGGGTGTACGAGGTTCCACTTGGCACGCCGCTTCTCGACCTCGTCGCGGAGGCGGGTGGAACGACGGAGCCGCCACGCAGCGTGCTCGTCGGCGGTTACTTCGGGAGCTGGCTCGACGCCCCGACGGCCTTCGGCTGCGATCTCAGCGAGGCGTCCCTCGGGGCAGCGGGAGCGACGCTCGGCGCCAGGGCAATCGCTGTCTTGGCGGAGGGCTCGTGCGCGCTCGCCGAGGTCGCTCGAGTGAGCCGCTACCTCGCCGACGAAAGTGCCGGACAGTGCGGTCCGTGCGTGCACGGGCTGGCTGCGATCGCGCACGCGACGGCCTCACTCACGCAGGCGGGGAACGTCGAGGGCAAGCTCCGCATTCGGCGCTGGCTCGACCAGGTCGCAGGACGCGGCGGGTGCCGCCACCCGGATGGCGCGGCACGCTTCATCCGAAGCGCACTCGAGGTGTTTGCGGACGAGATTGCCCTGCACGCACGCAGCGGACAGTGCCCCGGCCGTGACCTGCGTCTCCTGCCCGTGCACCGGCGGCACGACCGGAAGGCGGCATGAGCTCGACGCTCCGTGTGAATCCGATCGCCTGCGACGGTCACGGCCTCTGCGCCGAGCTCTTTCCAGAGCGGATCGCCCTGGACGACTGGGGTTACCCGATCGTCGACGGGTCGCCGATCCCGCGCCCGCTCGAGCAGCACGCGCAGCGAGCCGTCGACACGTGCCCGGTGCTCGCGCTCCGACTCGAGCGACTCACACGCCACGACCGTTGACGAGCTGGGGTCGGCCCACCAGCGACGATTAACACGATCTCATCTTCGTCGTGGAGACTGCACGTCCCATGGACCTTCGCGACGGCGAGCGATCGAGCTGGCGAAGCTTCGTTGCGTTCTGGCTCCTCGCGGGCATCACATTGCTCGCTTTGGGCAGCGCCATGTTTGCCACCGTTCGCCACGCGCATAGGGTTGGAGGCGTGATCGCGTTCCTCGGGCTCTTGTGCCTCGCGTTCAGCCTTGTCTTGTATAGAGCCAGCCGGCGAGGAGGTTGAAAGAATCCGCTCTGTGCGCATCATCGCGTTGACCACTGCTCTCGTCTTCGCCGGTGCGGCCCTCGCGATGCCGGGCGCTGCGGCCGCCCATGTCACGCCGACCGGCGCGCCTTTCCAGGTGGTTGTGCTCGACCACATCGATGACGCGACGTTCGCGACCCTCGCCGAGCGCGGGGCTGTCGGACTGTTTCGACCGAGCTACGGCCCGACCACCAATCGTCGCCGCGCGCTCGCGGAGCTCGTGCGCGGGGCGGAAACGAACGCCCGGCTGGGCGGGGTTCCCAGAGGCAAGCGGTTGATCGACGCGCAGAAGGCCGAGGTCTTCCCCAACTGCCATATGTGCATCGTCGTCCAGCTGCCGCCCCGTGGCGCCCCGGCGGCGAACGATCGGCTCTACCGGATCGCGGTGATAGGCCGCGGCTTCCACGGCTTGCTCACCTCGCCGACGACGCGTATTCCCGGCCTCGTCTCGATCGTCGACGTCGCTCCGACAGCTCTCGACCATCTCAACGGCAGGATGGGCTGGGTTGCCTCGAGCGCGTCCACGGCCTACCTCTCCCGCCTCTCTGCTCAGATCCACGGCGAGGATCGCCTGAAGTACGCGGGGATGTTCATCGTGGTCGCGATCGTCCTCTTGTTCGCGTTCCTTCGCTGGGGCGCCGCGCGTACGGCCCTCCCCGCGGCCCTGCTCGCGAACCTGGCATTCGGGGCGCTCCAGATCACCAACGAGGTCGCAATCGTCGTGCTGTTCACCGCGGCCAGCGCGCTCGGAGCGCTGTGGCTCGCCCGCGTGTGCCGCGACGGCCTGGCCCTTCTGGCTCTGATTGTCGCGGTCTTGGTGGCCTACATCGTCATCTTCGCGACACGGCCGGGTTGGGCTGCGATAACACCCCTCGGCCCGGACCAGAACCTGCGCTTCTGGGGGATCGGCGACCAGATCGCCACTCTCCTGCTCGCCCCGCTCCTGATGGGCGCGGTGATCGCACGTCAGCGCCTCGGCTGGATCGGCTTCGGTGCGTTCTCGCTACTCGGGCTGTTCGTCATGACGGACAACAGCTTGGGCTCGAATGCCGGCGGCGCCATTGGGCTCGGCCTCGCTCTGGCGCTCCTCGCCGGACGGCTCTCCCGACGCGGTCTGTTCGCGATCGTCGGCGCCGTAGCGGCGGCCGCTGCAATCGTCCTCGCCATCGTCCAGCACGGGTTGAGCTCACCCGGCCCGAACCATCTGAGGAGCGCTTTCGGACACGGGATTGCAGGCCTCATCAAGGTCGCCGCGAACCGCGTGCCGCTCGTCTACGCGCCAGCCGCGCACGATTGGCCCCTGACTCTCCCCCTTGCCATCCTTCTGATCGCCAGCGCGGTGCTGGCTCTGCGGGTGTCACACGCCCGCACGACGCGCGATCTTCTCCTCGCGCTGGCAGCCGGACTGGGCGCCTCCCTGCTCGTCAACGATGCAACGGGCTTCATGCTTGCCGGCGGCATCGCCTGCGCATGCGCGATCGCACGCTTCGCACCGAGCGGCTCGCCGGTCCCGTGGCTGGAGCTCGCACGGATCCGCAGCGTTCCCGACGCCGCAGTGGAACTGCCGCCGAACTAGCGCCTTCTCCCCGGCTGAGCTGGGGTGCGAATCTCATCTGAGCCTCAGGAATGCGGCTTACCCTGCCCCCGCTTGAAGCGGATCACGTCAATCGGACTCGCGATGATCCTCTTCGTCGGGCTCTTGTTGGCGTCCGCTGCGGTCCTTGGAGCGCGGCACGAGGCGCACGCCGCCCTGGCGAAGCGCCACCGGCCGCACAGATCCGGCCACGGCCCGCTTCGTGACGGCACGCCGAGGGCGATTCACAAGATCCGCCACGTGGTGATCATCATGCAGGAGAACCGCTCGTTCGACTCCTACTTCGGGACGTACCCCGGCGCGGACGGGATTCCGGGATTGGCCGGCCATCCGGGCAAGGTGCCGTGCCTTCCCGATCCGCGGGCACATCGCTGCCAGCGTCCCTATCACGACACGAGTCCGCACAATGCGGGCGGGCCGCACGGGCACGACAACGCGATGGCGGACATTGCCGGCGGCAGGATGAGCGGCTTCATCACGCAGGCTGCGCTGGGCAAAGCCGCGGCCTGCAAGATCTTCTTCGACTCTCCGTACTGCTCGAGACACCCGAAGCGGCCGGACGTGATGGGATACCACGACTGGCGCGAGATCCCCAACTACTGGAACTACGCGAGCAACTTCGTCCTGCAGGACCACATGTTCCAGGCGGACGCGTCGTGGAGCATGCCGGATCACCTGTACCTCGTCTCCGGGTGGTCGGCCAGGTGCACGATCAAAGGCGACCCGATGAGTTGCCGGCCGGCGGTGCAGGATCCCGGGTCGCCTCCCGGCGAGCCGCAGAACCACGGCGGGGCGATCCCGGATTACGCCTGGACGGATCTGACCTACCTGCTCCACAAGTACGGGGTCAGCTGGGGGTACTACGTCCAGAAAGGCACGCGACCGGATTGCGCCAACAACGCGATGTTCTGTGCCCCCGTGCCGCAGAACTCGCACACGCCCGGAATCTGGAACCCCCTGCCCTGGTTCGACACGGTGCGGCAAGACCACCAGATGCGCAACATCGCGCCCTTGCAGAGCTTCTTCACCGCCCTTTCGAACAACACGCTTCCAGCCGTGTCGTGGATCGTCCCAGGAGACAAAGACAGTGACCATCCGCCGGCCCTCATCACCAAAGGGCAGACCTACGTCACAGGCCTGATCAACTCGATCATGCGCTCGAAAGCCTGGGACTCGACCGCCATCTTCCTCTGCTGGGACGACTGGGGCGGCTTCTACGACCATGTCAAACCCCCCCGCGTCGACGGCCAGGGGTACGGACTCCGCGTCCCCGGCCTCGTCATCAGCCCCTACGCCAAGCACGGCTACGTCGACCACCAGATTCTCAGCCAAGACGCCTACCTCAAGTTCATCGAAGACGACTTCCTGCACGGCCAGCGGATCGACCCCCGAACGGACGGGCGACCCGATCCACGCCCGGACGTCCGCGAAAACGCGCCGATCCTCGGCAACCTCGCCAACGACTTCAACTTCCACCAGAAACCCCGGCCGCCGGTGCTCCTTCCGCTCCACCCGCCCTACAGCTGAAGCGAACAACGGGCCGGGGCGGTGGCCGCTGCCGATCCACAGGAGTTAGGGTCGCAAGTCGAATGGGCCGGGCTGGGCTTGGATCGCCACGCGCGCTGGCATTGCCTCTGGCGTGCGCGGTCGTGCTCACGGTGACAGTGCCGTCGGCGTTCGGCGGCGACATCGAACGCGCTCATGCGGCCTATCGAGCCATGGAGCGAATCTATTTCGATTCGCGAAGCGGCGACTATCGGGAAGCCGCCGGCGACCGCGCCGGGGCACATGCCTGGCCGTTCTCGCAGGCATTGGCCGCAACCATCGGGATGGCCCGCCTCGACGGGCCAGGCAGCCCGCTCGACCAGGACGTCACGAGCCGCTTCAGGTTCCTGAAGCACCGCTTCGCCGCCAGATCGCTGTACCTGGCCTGGCCGCACGGCTACGTCTACTACGACGACAACGAATGGATCGCGCTCGACCTGCTCGACTGGAACGCCGTCGAGCCGCACCGCAGCGCCGTGCGAAGCGCCGTCAAGGTCTTCGACGCCGTGGTCTCCGCCTGGAGCACCGATGCCGCCCTCACCTGCCCGGGCGGAATCCCCTGGACAACTGCGCCCGGCAATCACGACCGCAACACCGTCACCACAGCCAACGGAGCCGTGCTCGGCTTACGCCTCTACCTGCTCTCGCACCGCCCCTACCTCCTGCAATGGGCAACCCGAATGCTCGCCTGGCTCGACCAGTGCATGCTCGCCCCCGATGGACTCTTCTGGGATCACCTCGGCGCCGGCACAGTCGACGCCACCGAGTGGAGCTACAACCAAGGCAGCATCATGGAGGCGTACCGACTTCTCTACCTCGCAACCGGCAATCCGGGCGACCTCGCCCGGGCCGAATCGATCGCCGACACCACCCTGGCGACGTTCAGCACCCGCTGGACGAGCAGCGAGCCCCCGGAATTCGCCGCGATCTTCTTTCGCCGCCTCCTCCAGCTCGCGCTGACCGCCGGACGAGCCGACTACGTCGCAGCGGCTCGGAGCTATGCCGCCGAGCTCTCCACGATGCCCCGCACGAGACTGCTCGCCCAGGCTGCGCTCGTTCAGATCTACGCCGCGCTCGCCGCCCCGCCACCGGCCCAGGCGCGCACCGAAAAGCAGTAGACGGACGGCGCCGACGGCAGAGAGGGCCCGTCCGCATGGCGTGGCACCATGGCGGCACGATCCTCGGCAGACGTGACTTCGTCGTCATCGTGCGACGGTGGCGGGAGCGTGGAGCGGTTCGGCGTCCCGGCGTGTGGACTCCGGCCGGCGTGGCGGACAGCCGCGAGCTCGCGGATGCGATGGTGGCCCTCCTCGCTGAGAACGCCGGCGTGGAAGCGCGCGCCGTCAGCACCCACGAGTTGTTGCACCGGGAGCGCGAGGAGGATCGCGAACGCATTCTCGACCTTCTGAACGGCCGTACCACCGCAGATATCGAGCGCGACCTCGCGCTTCGAGCGGCAGCCGCCATCCGTCTCGCGAGCATCCGCGATCGCCGCGGCGGCCGCGACCGGCGGTCGGGCTTCGACCGGCGCTCGCAGCGCCACTGGAGCCCGCCCGGAGGCGACCGGCGCTCGGGTGGCGAACGGCGCTCGGGACGGGACCGACGCCGCGAGCCGGCTACCCACTCGGAGGGATTGGCGAAATGAGGTCGCGGATCAGACGCCTGGGCGTGTGAGCAGGGGAACGAGCCGTGAAGCACTCAGTCGCGGGCGAGCAGTACCCACCTCGGTGCCGCGGCGATTCGCCGCCAGCCGCCGATCCGGAGCAGCACCGTCGCTCGCACCCATGCCCTTTGAACCTAGCTCGCCGTCCCAGCGCCGACAACCACAACGCCGAAACATCCGAGCCTCAGCACCGGTTGTCGTGCCTCAGCTCGCGCAGCTTCGAGCGCAGCTAGCGGAAGCTCAGGCCGAGGCGGCTGAACAGGGACGCGCTGTCGGCCGCTGCGTCGTCGCCGTCACGCTGCAGACGCTCGGCCGGCAGCTTGCCGATGCCGACCCAGTGGTAGACGGGCGGCGCATCGGCGGGGACGTTGACGGGGACAGCCGGAGCGTCGTCCGCGCCGTTCGGGCCAAGCCTCTGTTTCAGCGCCTTAGCGCCCGCGATGTCCATCCACTGGCTCCTTTTGTGTCCTCGAGTTCGTTCGCAGCTTGGGCGACATCTCCTCCATGATCGACCTCCGATCGGGTGACACGAACCCAGCCTTCCGACGAGTCGGCTTTTGAACGGCGAACTATGTCGCTGCGGAGCCAAGCCGGTCGAGGCAGGCTCGGAGCCCTTCGCGCCAATGCGGCAGGTGCGGTGCCCCAGGCTGTTCGCTTCGCAGCACTGAGTACTCCGGCCGCGGTGCGGGCCGACCAAGCTCCCCCGTCCTGATCTTCCGGACGCGGCAGTCGACTCCCGCTTCCTCGAAGATCGCCTCGGCGAACTC
>Ga0070730_10003169_pt1 | contig 14817 bp, 14 predicted proteins | sample Coa_R1_3_FD_66447 | JGI IMG/M metagenome (GOLD analysis project Ga0070730, IMG submission 66447) | Surface soil microbial communities from Centralia Pennsylvania, which are recovering from an underground coalmine fire - Coalmine... | ecosystem: Environmental > Terrestrial > Soil > Unclassified ...
CACACAACGGTACAAAGCCCAGAAAGGCCAAGCACAACAGATAATATGTCAAGATATACAGGTTCTAAAAACAAGCTTTCCCGCCGCATTGGCGAAGACCTCGGACTCAAAACGAACGCCGCAAAAGTGGCGCGCGTCATCACCAACCGTCCAGGGCAACACGGCGCCAAAGGCCGCAAAAAGTTGTCTGATTTTGGTGTTCAATTGAAAGAAAAACAAAAAGTGAAGTACGTCTATGGTGTGACTGAAAAACAACTGCGCCGTCTGTATGACGTTGCCACTAAGAACCCAACCGCCACAGGCTCAGCCATGTTAGGCTTACTTGAAAGACGCTTGGACAATGTCGTGTATCGTTTGGGTTGGGCCACCACTCGCGCCGCAGCACGCCAAATGGTTGCGCACGGCCACATCCAAGTAAATGCGAAGCGCATGGATATTCCTTCCTACGCAGTGAAAATCGGCGATGTCGTTTCTGTCAAAGGAACGTCATCGGAAAGTAAAATGTTTGGGGACCGTTTGAAAGAAGCAGTCAAAGAAGTGCCAGCTTGGCTCGAGCGCAAGGGTGCAGCCAGCAAAGTTGCTCGCTACCCAGAGCGCACTGAAATTCGTGAAGCAATCGAAGAACAATTAATCGTGGAGTACTTTAGTCGTTAATTATTATTTATTAATGAATCCAGCCACAGAGTTCCGCCACAGCGGGACGGTGAAACAAGGAGAACATATGAATCAACACTTCGCTCAATATCCAGCGATGAACCCATCTTTCTCGGTCCAAGAGCAAGATGCGAGTGACACCTATGCGCGTTTGGTGATCGAACCACTCGAGCAAGGGTATGGCCACACATTGGGCAACGCACTGCGCCGTGTGCTCCTATCGTCATTGCCGGGTTACGCAATTACCAAAGTGAAGATTCAAGGTGTTGACCACCAGTTCACAACTTTGGAAGGTTTGAAAGAAGATATTACTGAGTTGATTTTGAACTTAAAAGAAGTGCGCATTAAATCAGAGAGCTCGGTGCCTGGAACATTGCGTTTGGAAGTCAAAGGACCACGCGAAGTCACCGCAAAAGATATCGCGGCTGAAGGTGGCTTTGAAGTTGTCAATCCGAACCACTACATCACGACATTAACATCTGGCAAAAGTTTAAAGATGGAGATGCTGGTTGAATCTGGTGTTGGGTACGCAATGGCCAACGAGCGCAAAGACGTTTCGGTCGGCGAAATTCCGGTCGACGCATTGTACTCGCCAGTCATCAAAGTGGCATACAAAGTGGAAGCCACTCGCGTTGGTCGTCGCACGGACTTCGACCGCATTTTGCTTGATGTCCAAACAAATGGTGCAGTGAAACCAATTGAAGCACTGCAACAAGCTGCGCAAATTTTGGCCAAACAATTTACGCAAGTCTTCAACCCGGTCTTGCCAGTTTCTACGCAAGAAGAGGTGAGACTGAGTCCTGAAGAAGCTGAAACACTGCGTTTAACAGTTGAAGAACTTGACCTGCCAACCCGCATTGCCAACGCACTGCGCAAGGGTGGCTTCAAAACCGTCGGCGATCTCGCTGGCGCACCCAAAGATGTTGTGGCAAAAGTGAAAAACTTGGGCGGCAAGAGTGTTGATTTGATTGACGAAGCATTGAAGAAAAAAGGTGTGAGTCTAGGGTAATTTTGTATTTAGGCATATATGCGACATCGAATTAGCGATAAAAAATTTAACCGAGATACAGACGAGCGCAAAGCATTGTTAATGGGCTTGTTGCGCAACCTCACCGAACGTGGCGAGATTGTCACAACCCGTGCTCGCGCCAAAGTTGTCCAACGTCTTGCAGACAAAATGATCACTCAAGCAAAAGACAACTCTCTGGCCTCACGACATGTGTTGCACCGCACATTCGGTAAACGCGAAGTAGTGAACACATTGGTGGACCGTATTGCGCCGGCTATGTCTGGCCGCAACTCTGGTTATACGCGCATTATCGTCCTTGGCGCCCGCCGCGGTGACAATACTGATATGGTAAAGCTCAGTTTCGTCGACAGTTTTGAGAACAAAGGAACTTTAAAGAGCGGCAAAGAATACGCAGAAAAAGTTGAGAAGAAAGAAAAAGCCACTAAAGTTGTTGAGCCAAAAACAAAAGTTGCTGAGCCAAAAACAAAAAAGAAATCGACAAAGTAATTTATGAAAACGTACATGCAAAAAACAGCTCAAGTGAAACATGCCTGGCATGTTGTTGACGCGAAGGACCAAGTGTTGGGTCAAGTCGCGACGGCTGTGGCAATCAAATTAATGGGCAAACATAAAACAACCTATACGCCGAACATTGATGACGGCGACTTTGTCGTTGTCCTCAATTCTAGTCAAGTGCGGGTCACCAAAACCAAGGGCCAAAAGAAAATGTACTATAACCACTCGTCTTTTCCAGGAGGCATCCATGGTGCGTCGTTTGATGAGTTGCAGGCAAAAGATCCAACCAAAGCATTGGAACGTGCTGTCTACAACATGTTGCCGACCAATCGTTTGCGCAAAGAGCGCATGGGTCGTCTGAAAATTTATGCTGGTACTGAGCATCCTCACGCCAGCCAACTGGGAAAATAAGGGAAAATTTTTATGGCAAACAAACTCGTTAAGAAAAAAGTTGTGCAAAAAGTGGTGAAGAAACAGAAACCAGTGGTTGAGTCTACTGGTCAAGCGGCTCATTCTGGAGCTGCAACTGCAGCGACCGGAGTGGCAGCAAAAATACTCGTCGTTCCTCACGGTGAATTTACCGCCGCAGTTGGTCGTCGAAAAACCGCAACCGCCCGTGCCCGCATTTACAAAACCGCTGGTGACTTTGTGGTCAATGGTATGCTCGTGAGTGAATACTTCCGCGGCATTGGCAATGCGCCAACGTTGTACAACTTACCACTGGTGACTGCCGGTGCGCAGGGCAAATTTGCAATTTCTGTCAAAGTCGCTGGTTCTGGCATCAATGCTCAGCTCGATGCCGTTAACCACGCTGTATCGCGTGCGCTCATTAAAGTTGATCCAGAGCTACGCACGGTTTTAAAGAAAGTCGGCCTTTTGAGTCGCGACGACCGCATGAAAGAAACGCGCAAAATCGGTATGGGCGGCAAGGCCCGTCGCCGCAAGCAATCTCCAAAGCGGTAGTCCTTTTTTTTCTTTATTATTTTTCTTTCGGGGAAAGGCCCTCTTGTTCTCTGATGGCAAGAATATACATTTCCATTGCCAATACGATGTGAGAACGGTCCTTATTTTTTTCACCTAAGGATAAAGCTGCATAAGGTTTTGCGTCTTCACCCAATATTTGTGGGTGCCTCATCTTCCATCCCTCGTGGACCTGTGCTGCAGCGAAATCAAGAAAATCAGGAGAAAGCTGGATGCCTTGGGAAAGCATCCACACATTTGAGTGAACAATATTTGCGGCAAGAAGCGCTGCTGCTAAGTTTTCCTGGGCTGAGTGTGTGGGCAGCATTTCATGTTCAAGATTTTGGATATCAACCTCGGGTTTGTGTGTTTCTTCGTTCATTCGAAATTTATTTCCGTAGTGAAGCGCTCCCATTTTGGCTAAATTTTCGTCAACCATTTTCATAATTCGGCCAAAATCATTTTCTTCATATCGATCAGCAATTACCTGTTTCCAGTTGTTTTCTTTACCACTAGTGAGACGATACTCTTGATGAATTTCTCGAGCCAGGTAGTCATGTAATTTGCGGAAGTGATCTTGGTTGAGTAGCTTTTTCTCTTTATAGAGAATTTTTTTTAACTCTTCTGCCGCAAAGTGAAAACGACGGAAAAGTTCTTGTTCTCTCTCCAGATCCTTCTTTATGGGTTGATTCGTTTCTACAGTTTGGTCGGAAGTTTTTTTTTGGATTGCTTCCAACAACTCTCCCGAAATTCCTAGGTCACCTTGACCTGAAATAAACGAATCACCAAAGTCGGTAGTTCTTGCTTTTTCTTGTTCTTCCATGAGTGTATTTTAACATTTTTTATCCCCCAGCGCTGGTATATTTCCGGAGACTGAGTCGCCATGTCCAGAGGCTCAGCAGAAAAAAGCCGCCGCCAATCGCGAACGAAAGCAAAACCGTTGTCGTTGGTTTGAGGTTGAGGAGAAATTGGGCTGGTAAGGTATTCATAAGTCCAACGGGAACAATAAAAAAAAGAATGGTGCGCAGTGGTTCACGATACACATCAATTGGAAAGCGCGAAAGAGCCGTCGCATCGCGGTACAGCATAATCACGTTATCGACTTCTGTGGTGAGAATTCCTATGCAGATCACGAAAATGTGAAAGGCTGCGGCGATCAAAAAAGTATTCATGAGCAGGAAAAAGTATGTAATAAGTGAGACAGAAGTGATGTGAAGATGCAGTGTGCTTATGAGCCAAATACTAAAAATGGTAGTAGGTATAAAAAATGATGCATCAATGAAATCCGGTTTACCCGTGAGGATGCGAAAAAGTGGGTTGAGGGGTTTGGACAAATAAAAATCGAGCTCTCCAGAACGAACTTCCCAACTAAATGTATAGACCCCGCGAAAAAACATTTGCGTAATATTGTCAGTCAGTTGGTAGGTCAAAAAGAAAACAACTACCTGATCGGTGGTATAGCCGCCGATGCCAGCGAGACTCTGTTTCAGTAGCAATAAAAAGAGTAGGGTCATGGCAAAGCGTGCCCCTTTGCCAACGAAAAAAATGAGACTCGACCAACGGCTCACGAGTAATTCTGCAAGCGCGTACTTTGCAGTGGTTTGCCAAACAATCCAGTAAATTTTTAAGCGTTTTAACATATTAACATAAAGAATTATACGAATTGTTCAAAGCTGTAAAGGCTTGCAGGCCTTTAAACGCATCTCACAATTGTATAATTCTTTCCAAATTTTTATCTTCCCAGTGCTCCATATTCTTTCAAACCTCTCTCCCAAAAAAAGCGAAACAAAAAAAGAATTGTGACAATCCAGGCAATTAAAATGAAAATATTTTGTGCGGTTTCCATTAGTGTGTATTTCCCAATAAAAATTTGGGTTTGGATATACGACAGGTATGGAAAGGGAGTGAGAAAAAGAATTTTTTGCAGTAACGGTGGAAAAATGTTGAGTGGATACAGTTTTCCTGCCGTGAAATCGATAAACATGTAAAACAAAAATCGTGGTGCCCACGTGTCTGGTGTCCAAAAACCGAGTGTTCCAAAAAGGAGCATGATTGAAAAGAGCAGTACTGCGCCGAGCAGTGCGGAAAAGATAAAAATGAGCAAAGTAGTAAGTGGTGGAAATACAATACTCGGTTTAAAAATCAAAAAAAGAATAACTGTCTCGACAATAATAAAACCGAAGTTTTTTAATTTATCTGCGATATCTTGGGCAGCTAAAGTTGCGAAAAGATTTATCGGTTTTAATAACGTGTTGCTTATTTGTCCTGTGTAAATATCAGAACCGAGATTTGTAAGAACCGTCGCTAAAATGACACTTTGCAAAAACCCTACCAAAAAAACATATGCAATCATATCTTTTTGCGTATACCCAAACGCCTGTTGGTGGCCGGTAAAAATAACCGTCCAAATCGTGAGTGACATAAATGTGAGGAGAAATTGGCGTAGGCGCCAAAACAACACACTCACCGGATAGACAAAACCATTTTGCCAAGAAATAGAAAAAATTTGCCAGTATTTTTTCACTTTTTTCCCTGCGACTCAAAAACTTCACGGATAATTGCTTCGATAGAAGGTTCTTCAATGTTGACATCTGCAATGGGGAGATCTGAAAGAATTTCGGCAGCGACTTTGGCGGCTTTTTCGCGGGGCACGAGAAGTGTCGCGCGAAGGAAGTCAAATTCTTTGAGAGACCCATATTTCTCTAATTTTTTTTCGGTCACTTCTTCAGAAAAAGTGAGTGACAGAATCTTATTGTGTGCGTAGTGGTCAATAATTTGCTGTAACTCACCGTCAAAAATCTTGTGGCCGTGGTCAATAATGATTGCACGTTTGCACAATTCTTTGACATCACCCATGTAATGACTGGTAAGAATAATGGTTGCGCCGAATTCTTTGTTGTATGCTTTGATAAAATCACGCAACACTTTTTGCATCACCACATCAAGCCCAATCGTTGGTTCGTCTAAAAACAATACTTTTGGATTGTGGAGTAATGCGGCGATGAGCTCGCACTTCATGCGTTGACCCAAAGAGAGTTTCCGTACTTGAATGTTTACGATGTCGCGGACGTCCAATAAGTCCATGAGTTTGTTGATTGTTTTGTGGAATTGTTCATCGGGCACTTCATAAATCGCTTTGTTCAGCAAGAAACTTTCCATTGCCGGTAAGTCCCACCACAATTGATTTTTTTGGCCCATCACTAGAGCAAATTGTTTTTGAAATTCTGGTTTGCGGTCCCACGGGTTGTAACCTAAAACACTCACCTCACCGCTCGTGGGATATAAAAGACCACTCAACATTTTCAGCGTTGTGGTTTTCCCTGCACCGTTTTGACCGATAAATCCGACTATTTCACCTTGATGGATGTCGAAAGAAATATCATCGACCGCTTTGATTTCTTCATACTCGCGATGCCACAGCGACTGAATTGAGCCGAATAGGCCAGGTTTTTTCTTGTAGACTTTAAAATATTTTTTTAAGTGTTGAAGGGAGATGATTGGCTGCACGAAATTTTTACCAAACGTTTTTCTTTAAGGGTTTGCCGACGCGGAAGTTCACCACTTTATGGCCTTTGATAGTTTGACGCTTATCAACTTTGCCAAACGGAACAACTTGTTTGTCTTTGACTTTGCTTAAATAAAATGTCCCAAAACCGGAAATGACTACTTTGTCACCTTTTTTCAGTGAGCGCATGACTTCATCAATGAGAATCTCAATTGATTCCTCTGCCGCACGTTTCGTGAGGTGCGCGCGTTTGGAAATAATGCTAACCAATTCTGATTTTGTCATACCAACTCCTTTGATGAGATCAAATCGTATCACATTTTCGCAAAAGAAAAAGAGCGGTTTTTCTTTTATCTTTTTGTGCGAAAGCCAATTTAGACGTATGTATTAGAATAAATTGGTCGGTAGATTTTCTTGCTCCGGCAAATTTTGGCGTAATTGAGTAACATTTGCAACTGTCTCTTTCTGTCGTTTTTCTTGCCACCAACGGTACAGTCCCCACGCACCTGCCGCAAAACACGCAATGCCGATTGCGAGTAGCACAAGAAAAAGATACGTGGAAAAGTTGGAGGGTTTTTGCGGTTCGGTGACTGCGAGAACTGCTGCAGAAGTGGTTGCAGTTGATGCAGTTGGTACAGAAATTTCCGTAGCTGAGGGTGATGCTGTAATGGAGCCAACTATGTTTGGATCAGAATTTTCTGTATTAGAAGTATTTGCTGAATCTGTTGTTTGTGGAGTTTGTTGGGGTGTTTGGGTGTCGCTCTCGGGTGGTGAACTTGGTAAAACTGGTGCAGGATCTTCTTTCAGTAATGCTGACAAGTCAGTAGGCGCTGGGTAAGAAACACTTTGTGTTGGTGTCATGATCGGGTTGCTGCCGTTTATTTCTGGTTGTGGAAAAGTGGTCTGTTCTTTTGGCAACTTTAGTGACTTTGTTTGCGAAGCTGTCACCACCGTTTGACACGCCGGCACTGTCGTTTGCGCTATGACCAGTCCATCATTTGTCAATAAACTTGCCACATCACCACTTTGATTAAAAAAACTGCGTAACCATGTTACAGAAATTGTCGTACCTGCACCAATCTTTTGGTTGATGCGACGCACTTTTCCAGCTTGGTTCATAACGTGCCAATTTTTGAGTGCATATCCAACTGGATCGGGATTAGAAATTTGTGCGGTTAGTGGGTGCAAGATTTTTTCTAGAGCGTTGGATGGACACGAATTGAGAACTGAAAGTTGTAAATGTTGCGGGTCTGCGGCGATTGGTGCAGCTGTTGATTGCGGAGTTGGTGGAGGAGTTGGAGGAGTTGTTGGTTGTGGCGTCGAACTAGATGTTGGGGCCGGACTGGGGGTTGGCGTAGGAGTTGGCCCTTGCGTCAAACCCGCGATGTTCGCTTGGCCGCGCGTTGGTGTTGTAAGTTGCCACGCACCGGTGCCATCAGGAATTCGTGCCCAACTCAGACCTTGTTGGGTGCGCGAATAACTGAAATCATCTGCTACACCTCCTTCTGCATTGAGCAATTGAACGTGGTCGCTCTGCATATCAAACTGGTTGCGGCCAGTAACTTCAAACACCGCGTGCTCACCTGACTGCATTTTGTACAACGTAAAGCCCGGATGTCGCCGCACTTCACCATGTGCATTTTCAATTTTCCACTTCCGTAACGAAATTGGTTTGTTGGAAGTGTTTAGTAATTCAAACCATTGAGCTCCGGTTGACGGAGCCGGTTCGATTTCATTGAGTACAACTTGCGCAAAACTCACTTGCGTTGTTCCCGCGACGATGCACAGCAAAAATACCCACAAGAAAAAAAGACGAACGAGACTGCGGAATGTTTTCATATCGCGCAGCATACGGTGCGAACATGACAAGAACTGTAGGAAAAGTGAAAGTCGGTTTTAGTTGATGAATCAACTCATTTCTCTCGCACATGCCACTCATACGCAGATTTCACAATCGTTTCGAGGTCTGAAAACTGTGGTGAAAAACCAAGCTCACGTTGTACTTTTTGAGTGTCTGCAAAAACAATTGGTGGGTCACCGGGGCGAGGCGGCATAATTTTCACGTTCAAATCTCGCCCGCTCACTTTTTTCACCATCTCAATGACTTCTAAGTTTGAGTAGCCGTGGCCGGTGCCTACATTGAATGCATTACTCTGTTTGTGTTCTTGCAAGTAAAGTAGCGCGCGGTGGTGCGCATCGGCTAGATCCTCAACGTGGATATAGTCGCGCACACAACTGCCGTCTTTTGTGGGATACGTGTTGCCAAAAAGCGAGAACTCAGTACCATTGAGCGCCGCTGCAATCGCATTCGGAATGACGTGCGTTTCGGGATCGTGGTTTTCGCCCAGTTTGCCATCCATGCTTGCGCCAGAGGCATTGAAGTAGCGCAAACACACGGATTTTATTCCAAAAACTTTGTCGTACCAAAACAACATTTTTTCGAACATCAATTTTGACTCGCCGTACGGACTCTCCGGCGCTTTCGGCGCATCTTCTGTGACAGGGACAGTTGCCGGTGTGCCATAGATCGCACAGCTCGAAGAAAAAACAATGTGGGGGATGTTCTTTTTAACCATGTATTCAAGGAGATTGAGCCCTCCCAATAAATTATTTTCAAAATACTTGCGCGGATTTTGCATTGACTCGCCGGCCAACGCAGATGCTGCAAAATGAATTACTGCATCAAACGTTTTACCTTGTGATGCCTCGTCGAGTTTTTGTTCGAGCTCGATGGCGTTTTTGAGGTCGGCAACTACTAACTGCGCCTCAGCCGGAACAATTTCTTTGTGGCCCTGGGATAAATTATCAACTACTACAACTGCGTGGCCCTTTTTCAAAAGCAACTGCGTAGTGATGCTGCCGATGTAGCCGGCGCCGCCCGTGACGAGGATGTTCATCGTTTAATAATAGCACGCCCCGAGAGTTTTGCCTTCACCACATGCTTCAAATCTCGTTTCTTCTTTTGTTTTCGCAGAGGCACAAAACAAAAGAAGAATGCAAATGGCAAAAAGATAAATCCAAAAAATTCGAGTAACTGTGGCCAAAATAAAAGGAAAATAGTACCGGCTTTTTCTATCTTCCATCCATTTGACCAGTTATCCACTTTTATATCTTTGCCGAGAGTTCTTACGTACGGAAATTGTGCGGTTTGCGTAAAAGCAACCCAATTCGGGTTGTACCCTTCTGCTAAGTTCAACCAAAATGGCGAAAGATTATTGGTAGTTTTTACAACATATTCTGCATAATTTGGGTGAGTAACTGAAAGCAATTGCGAACTTAGTTGCTGCGAAGTGGTTGTGGCACCAGGTCGCAGTAACTTTGCGTTCGTCAAAAAGTCATACGGAATTTGCAGGATTTGGATGCGGTGCAATTCATTAACAGTTTTCATGCGACCAATGGAAATGTTGTCAAAGTTCAAACTGTATCCTTTGCTGCGCGCTTCCATTGGCGGAATAACAAAATATGAAGTACTGAGTTGGTTTGGTTTTTCTTCCAAGTATGTTTCCAAAAAAGTCCTTCCGGTTTGTTCATTGGTGATGCTAAAAAACAATCCTTTATTCTGAATATTTTTCGTATCTAAAATGACTAAATACCCATACTGTTGTGATAAGTATGGAAAAGAAAAACTTAAACAATTGCTCGAACTAACACTGGTGAGACGCAGAATTTTCCTGTCATTTTCTGTCAGAATTTGGTGTTCGTACTCCCCGGTATTAAATGGATCACAACTTCTTTTTGGCTGGACAAAGTCATTCCACGGATCGCTGTTATAACGGTAGTCATTTGGGACAATAACTTCTAAAGATCCGTCACTTGGGTTTAAGGTAACTGTTGGTGCATTGAGTGGCGAGGTAACATCATTGATGGGTGGTGCAGAAACTGTGTAGTTTTGCACATTTTTTGGCAATTTCGCTTTAAATACTAATTGCGAGCCCTGGTTTTCAACTTGAAACTCTAAGTCACTTTGTTGCTTGCCAGTAAAAAGAGAACGGAAAGGATAATAGACGTCAAAGGGTTGTGTTTCGTCCGTGACATACGTGGGTTGGTCAACAATCGCAGTATCCTTATCGTTGACAATAGAAGACGGGCCAATATTTTTGAGTTGCGTATATGCGGAAATGGGTTGGGTCACCGTGTTGTGCGAATACACCTTATAGATTTTGATGTTGCCAAAAGTTGCCACTAACTGAATTTGGTTTGCAAAGTTTGTGGCTTCTAAATTTTTTACGTTGATTGCGCCCACGGGATTATCGCCAGTCATAATATTGTTATCTACCAGCAACCACGTCACGTGATATTTCTGCAAAACCTGTTGGAAACGGACTGGATCTGAGATATATATTGCCTGGCTGATTTCCCAGTAAAAATTTTCATTTTCTTGATTCCAGGGATCAAAGGCACGGTCTAAAAGAGGCTGTTTGATGCCGAACCACTCAAACCCAGATCCAATGACACCCCATTTATATGGTGTCCACGCCCAGTACCACGGCGCAGGAAGGACGGCAATGCGCTCACTCTCCGGTTGCTTACTGAAAAAATCAAACACTTGAAAATATTCTTGTGGGATTTTTACCCGCAGCTGCTCGTGGAAAAAATGGCCTTGAAACGAAGGGAAAGAGTAGATAACTACCATTGCAAAAATGATGAAGCCCAAAATATACCCACCAATTTTTCTGCTCTTTTTGGGCACAATTTTTACTATCGTATCCAACCCCAGCGCAAAAAAGATCGCATACACAAATGCATACACCACAAAAAATTTCGTAAAAACAAAACGGAAAACACTGCTAAATAGCGGGACATAAGTCCTCAAAACAAACGAGACTGCAGAAATAACTGGAATATCATTTCCAATGATTGCAAACACAAACAGAAACAGAGCCAAAAGAGAATACAGGAGAACATTCTTTTTCAAAAGTGCAGCCACCAAACCCAGTACGGTAATCGCAAAAAACAACCAAGAAATACTGACAATTATGGGTTGATGAATATATGCCACCCAAAACTTCATCATGATGTCATTTTTTCCTTCTTGATAGTCGTACTGAGAGACATCCAAGTTAAAGCTGCGCATCAGCGCCGTACTTTGAAAATCACCGTATTTGTGGTTTTTGAGATAAATATCTTCGGTGGCCATTTGGTTATTTTTGGAGTTCGCGATCACCGCCGCGTTATGCATTGTTGAGTATGCAAAGGGGATACCCCAAAACGCGTTGGTACAAAAAATTACGAGAATAATGACGGCGATTTTTTTGAGTCCACGCAATCTTTGGGAGAAAAAATGGAAAAGCAAAAAGAAAGACACAATCATGACATAGACAATAAATATGGTTGGAACATGTGCTTGCGGGGTTGATAGCAATGATAATAGAGCAAACCAAAACAAGGTTTTTTTCTTGCCAGTTTTTAAGTACTCAGTTAAAAATAAAATGAGCCACGGTAAAAAACCAAAATGGACAATGAAAAGTTCAAACGGAAGATAAAACATTTGGATCGTGGCAAAACTGTATTGATAAAACAACGCTCCTAATCCCGCCACAACTTTATTTTCGGAAATTTTGGATTTCAAAAGGAGAAAATAAAGTCCGATGCCCCCAAACAAGTGCATCGCAAACATGAAAATATAGCGCAGCATATTTTGAGGGAAGACAAACGAAAGCAGGTAAATGAAAAAGTAGTGCGGCAAGTTAGCAGCATGAGACATGCCGTCTTCATAGCCAAGTCCCCGATACTCCTGCCAGACGCCAAACAAGGCCCTTTTGATGTTGAGGCCAATATTGAATTCAGGGAAGAGGTTATCCCAGCCGATTAAGTACGTACCACGAGTGTAGTTTGCCAAAAAAAGAATAGCTTCGATGAGTACCAAAACCACAATCGGCCAGTGATTTCGAAAAAGCTGTAAAAGTTTTTTCATACTTACGCAGGTAGCGTAACGTATTTTCTAGGTATAGGTAAAGCAGGAAGCGCAAGCTTAATGGCGGCAAATTTTGCTTTTTTGATCCCACGCACCCTCATATACAGGGGAACAACCATTCGTTCTGGAATAGGCAGAATGACTGCAATTTGGGCGAGCATCAGTAAAAGTGCGAGCGGTGAGATCTTGTAATTGAAATCCCGCATTGCCGCAAAACGGATTTTCACTGAGGCAATAAATTTCTGTTTGGGATTTTTCAACGACAAATTTTCACCATGCACGCGGTAGTTCAGTAAATACTGTGGTAAGTTGGCAAACTTTCCACAATGAAGGAGTTTGAAAAATGTATAGTAGTCATCGTTTACATTAAACTTCATGCTGTAAACTCCCTTTTGTTTTGGCAAAAGTTTTCTGTTGATCATCACCGATGGGTGGATCATGGGGTGAAAAATACCATATTGGCGATAAATATCGTTATGTGAAGTTGGCATGATTTTCTGGCCAATCACTTTGCCTTTTTTATCAATCACTTTTGCTTGTGTGCCAAGCACAATGGTGTCTGGATGGGCAAGTAAGTACGCCACTTGTTTTGCAATCCGTTTTGGGTGGGCAATGTCATCAGCGTCCATGCGGGCGATAAACTCACCTTTCGCAAATTGGAAACCATAGTTCATCGCGCCATTACCTGCAGCATTTGTTTGTTTGGTTGTTTGGTGGGAGTGAATTTTCTTCGGATAACGCTTTGTGTATTTCTGGATAATTTTCCATGATTTATCAGTAGAGGCGTCGTCGACAATAATCAACTCGAGGTTTTCGTAGGTTTGTTTTAAGATGCTGTCAATCGCTGCCGCAAGAAATCCTGCCGCGTTATAGACTGGCATAATGACAGAAACGAGTGGTTGCTTTTGTGTGCGTTTAGTTTGCATTCGCGTCATCTAAACATTTATGATAAAACGCTTCGTTAATTTCTGTAGATTTTGTTTTCTTTGTACCATCTTCAAAAGAGCGCTGCGCGATCGTACCACAGACCTCAATTTTCTTGGCGGTAATTTCTTGTTTCTTTAAGTTCATATACACATCAGCACGTTGGGCTGCCAGAAACGTTGCGCCCAAAACTGCCGCGACTATTGCGGCAGCAGTGATGCCAGCACTAATAATAGTTGGCAAAAGTGTTTGATTTTTCATAGACTCCTTTTTTATTTTTTTAATTTTGACGAAACCGTTGAAACATTTTCTTGCTTCAGCAGTTTCCAAAAACAACGATTCTGAAATGAATCACCGTTTTTGGTCGGGCCGGGAACCCGAAGGTTCCCGGACCATTGTTAGACAATATAAGGTTGTTATTTGCGGGCAAACGAAAACCCGCTCGCAGCGCCCGCGTTGCAGCGGACGAACATCCAGGATTCGGTCCCGTGGCCGGACGTCGCGCTGGCAGTGAAATTCTCGACGTTTTGCTGGTCGATGACCAGCATACCCTGGTCAAACGGGTGTTGTGCGTCGTTGTTAAACCAAACGCGGCACTGGGTACCCAAAAACCTATAGGTCCCTTGCTGGAGAATGATCGGCACCTCGAACCCCTCACGATCCTTGGGGGAAGGCAAGCCGGGTTGATACCACCAGCCCTTCGGGGGCAAATCGTTGCTTCCCGACTGGCTTGGGTCAAACACCACGTCGTAGCGCGAGTCTTTCTGCGCTACGCCGTTCCGCCAAACGACTGCGGAGAACACGACCTTCTGACTGGTGCCGGCATTGCTACTGGTGGCCTGAGTTGGAGCGGGGGTTGCAGGAATTGCAGAACCCGTGCACGCGCCGGGAGCCAAAGAGTTAACGAACTGCGGGGCAATCCAGTACACGCCACCGGTTTGAACCTCTTGCACTTTTGCCCAGTTGTCTTGAAAAGCCAGGATCTGCAAAGTTGCAGCATTGTAGACCGCGCCCAACGAGCCACCGTTAGGCTTGTCATAGCGCAGCAAAGAAAACCGCGCATTGAAGCAAACCACGCTTCCGACACTTGGTGCTGAGGCAGAGGTTGCTCCGGGAGCCGGTGGAGCTGACGTCATTGTGACCGGCTGAGACGTTCCAGCCGAAAACTGCACCAGGACCACGCCGGCGGCAACCGAGCCGCTGTAAGAGTAGTCTGTGGAGACAGGGCCGAGACCCTTGGCCGCTTCCTGCTGAGCGCTCATGGGCTGCACACAAGTTGCCAAAGTGTCGTCTTTGCACCAAGTGGTGCTGAACGAATTCGGAAAACTCATGCTT
>Ga0070730_10003170_pt1 | contig 14816 bp, 15 predicted proteins | sample Coa_R1_3_FD_66447 | JGI IMG/M metagenome (GOLD analysis project Ga0070730, IMG submission 66447) | Surface soil microbial communities from Centralia Pennsylvania, which are recovering from an underground coalmine fire - Coalmine... | ecosystem: Environmental > Terrestrial > Soil > Unclassified ...
GTGCCAGTCCACGTCCATTGATCGGCCCTCCATAAGCCGACCTCTCATGAATCACGCAAACCCTCTCTTGGGAATCCCCAAAACTCAATCGCCCCTAAAAATGTGCCAAAGTAGTGCTAGACGATCCTCCCGGAGGGCCAAGCCATTCAGCGGCTCTGGCACGAGAAGGCGGCAGAGGGACGGTTGCCGGCACTGGCCGATTTTTCGATCGACGACCTTCGTCCTTGGATGGGACGGCTGATCCTGGTCGATATCCTACCGGACGGAAACCTGTTCTATCGGGTCCACGGCACGAAGCTCGCGGAGCAGCTTGGCCAAGAACTTACCGGCAAGTACCTGACTGACCTCGCCGATCTCCAACTCCGCGCCGCCATCCGATCGGAATACGCCCTGGTCGCGGCACGCCGAGCGCCCATGGTCTTCCGCCGCCGTCGCCACTACGGCAACCGCGGCAGCTATGACACGGAGCGGATCGTCCTGCCGCTGTCGCATGGCGGCAACTCCGTCGATCAGGCGCTGAGCCTGGCGGACTGGTTGCCGGAAACCCTTAAGCCGGCCCTTGCCGCGCCTACACCGATCGGCAGCTTGATCGCCTGATCCGCGATCTGCGGTTGAGGCTTGCGGTTTCGCACTTGAATTTCCCAGATACTTCCGATATCGGATTGATTGCGCTCCCGGGATCGTTTCGGGAGTGAAGGAGAGTCCGATGTCCGCGCTGCCGCCCCCTGCCCTCACCCAGACCACGCCCGAAAGCGTCCGGCGTTTCGTGCTGCGCCATCTCGCGGCCGATCTGCCGCGGGTCGCGTGGTTCATGTTCGGCCAGTTCGTGTTCGTCGGCCTGACCGTCGCCTCGACCCGGCTCATCGGCAACGCGGTCGAGCTCGCCGGGCGGGACACCGAGCTTGCGACGTTCATCGCCAGATTCGCCGAGATCCTGGGCGTGTTCGCGCTGGCGGTGCTGTTCCGCTGGCTGGCGGACCGGTCGATCAACCGCCATACCGCCGACGCCATGGCCGCGATCTACCGCGCCGGCTTCGAGAAGTGCCAGGGCTTCGATACGAGCTGGCATGCCGACGCCTTCGCCGGCTCGACCTCGCGCAAGATCACCCGTGCGGCCCAGGGCTACGACATCTTCGTCAGCGTCTGTTATTTCCTGTTCGTACCGTCGATCCTCCTGGTGCTGATCACCGCCGGCACGATCGCCGACGACAGCGCGCTCGCGGCCGCGGCCATGCTGCTGGGCGCTGGGCTCTACTTCGTCATCATCGGCTGGTTCAATCTCAGGCGGGTGATGCCGCTGATGAAGGAGGCATTCGCCCAGGACAGCAAGATCACCGGCGAACTGGTCGACGTGCTGGGCAACAACGCGGCGGTGAAGTCCTGGGCGACGGAGCCTGCCGAGCAGGAGCGCTTCCGCAAGACGGTCGCGACCTGGCACCGCAAGATCATGGACGGCTGGAATGGTGCCGTGAACAGCGGCGCGCTCTCCTCGTCCATGTCGGCGATCATCCTGATCCTGCCGATCGCGATCGTCGTGATCGAGGCGCGGCGGGGCCTGGTCGAGGCCGGCACCGTCGCCATGGTGATCGGCGCCGGCTTCGTGCTGCGCGGCTGGCTCGGCAACATGGGCCAGGGCATGCGCGAAGCCCAGAACGCCGTGTCGGAGATGACCGAGCTCCTGGCGCTGATGGCCAAGCCGAACGAGGCCGAGGAGGATGCGGGGCTCGCCGAGTTCCGTCCCGGCCCCGGCGCCATCCGGTTCGAGCGGCTCGACTTCCGCTACGCCGAAGCGAACGGCGCGGTGTTCGAGAACCTGACCCTGACGATCGAGGCAGGCCAGACCGTGGCCCTGGTCGGCCCGTCGGGCAGCGGCAAGAGCACGTTCGTCAAGCTGCTGCTCGGCCTCTATCGGCCCGACGGCGGCCGCATCCTGATCGACGACCAGGATGTCGGCCGCTGCACCCGGGCGAGCTTTCGGCGCGAGATCGCGCTGGTGCCGCAGGATCCCGTTCTGTTTCACCGCACGATCGCCGACAACATCGCCTATGGCGCGCCGGGCGCCACACGCGAGCAGGTACGGAACGCGGCGCACCGGGCGCGGCTCGACGACATGATCCAGAAGCTGCCGGCGGGCTATGAGACGCTGGTCGGCGAGCGCGGGATCAAGCTGTCGGGCGGCGAGCGGCAGCGGGTGGCGATCGCCCGCGCGCTGGTCGCGGCCCGGCCGGTGCTGGTGTTCGATGAAGCGACCTCGAGCCTCGACACCGAGAACGAGCATGCGATCCAGCAGGCGCTGGCCCAGGCGATGAGCGGCCGCACCACGATCATCGTGGCGCATCGCCTGTCGACCGTCCGCCATGCCGACCGGATCCTGGTGTTCGATCGCGGCCGGATCGTCGAGGACGGCTCGCATGAGCAACTGGCGAAGCGGCCGGGCGGCCTCTATGCCCGCCTGCTGTCCGCGGACCGGGCGCAGCAGGCGGCATGAGCCTGTCCCTCGCCGCCCCGGACGCCCCGTCCCGCATCCTCGCGCAATATGACGCGGAGATGCGGGCGGATCCGCCGCCGGAACCGGGCGTGTCGCGCGTCTGGTCCGGCGGCGTGCTCCGCACCACCGGCTCCTACCAGTGCGTCGGCTACGCGGCATTGACCGCGGCCGACGCTGACCGGGCGATCGCGGCCCAGGTCGCGTTCTTTCGCGAGCTGGGCCGGCCGGTCGAATGGAAGCTCTATGGCCACGACCGGCCGGGCGACCTCGGCGACCGGCTCGCCCGTGCGGGCTTCCGGGCGCAGGAGACCGAGCATTTCATGGTGCGCGACCTCGAGGCCGGCACGATCGAGGATCGCCTGCCCGCCGGCATCACCTTGGCCGAGGTCCGGGACCTCGTCCGGCTGCAGGATTTCGTCGCCGCCGGCAGTGCCGCCTTCGGGCGCGACGAATCCCGGGCGTTCGCGGCCTATGGAGGGCGCCTCGCCGATCCGACCTTGGCGCTTCATATCGCCTATGACGAGGGCCGTCCGGTCGCGACCGGACGGCTGGAACTGCCGCGCGGTCGTTCGTTCGCCAGCCTGTGGGGCGGCGGTACCGTGCCCGGCCACCGCGGCCGCGGCATCTATCGCGCCCTCGTCGCCACCCGCGCCTGGGAGGCGCTGTGGCGCGGCTACCGCTACCTGACCGTCGATGCCCGGGCGACGAGCCGGCCGATCCTGGAACGGCTGGGCTTCGTCGAACTGACGCGGGTTACGGCTTGGGTGTGGGAACCGTAGGACGAATCTCAGCCGAAGACCGCGAGGCCGGTCATGATCACGAGTACGGCCGCCAGCGCGAGATTGATCACGCGCGAGCTCACCGGATCCTGCAGAACACGGGACAGGCCGGCACCTGCCATGAGCCAGCAGATGTGGATCGCCACGATCATGGCGCTCAGCAGCGCAGTCTTGACGATCGCGTCCAGGCCGTGGTCGTCGGCAATGACGGTCGTGCCCGCGAACACCGCGGCGATCGCCAGATAGGCCTTGGGGTTGGCGATCGCCAGCAGGACGCCACCAAGGAAGGTCGGGGCTGCCGTCCGCCCGCCCTGGTTATCGAGAGGCGGTGCCGTGGCGATCTTGAACGCCAGGAAGGCGATGTAGACGGCGGAGACGCCACCCAGCACCAGGGCGCCATACGGGATCGAGGTCACGAGAGCCATGACGCCCATCGCCACCATCAGCAGCACCGCAATCGTCCCGACGATCAGGCCACTCGCGTAACCGAGCGATCGCCGCACGCCGAACGAAGCGCCGACGGCGGTCATGCTGATCGTCGACGGCCCCGGACTGCCCATGACGACCATGGACGCCAGGATCAGCGTTGCGAGCGGGCGCCCCATTCCCGGGGGCAGGAAGGCGGCCAGGGCTTCCATCAGACTTCCGATCGGCGTGAGGAGGAACGGCACCCTACGGCAGGGAGGCCGAGACCGTCTTGGACCGCCGTGCAGGCGGTCGACCACGCGATGCCGGCTTCAGGCCAGCATCCGCACCCTCTCGCCGACCGCCATCAGCTGCGGAACACGGCTGCCGAGCAGTGCCTCGGCAATGGCCCGGCGCAGCTCCGGCATACCGGCATCGGCCGCGCGCCAGAACCATTCCGCCGCGGCCGGTATCTCGCCGCGCTGGGCGAGCGCCGTCGCATAATTGTACTGGGCGCGGAAATAGCCGCCCTCAGCCGAGCGGCGATACCAGTCGAACGCGGCGACCGGGTCCTTCTCGGTGCCCCAGCCTTCCTCGCAGCAGCGCGCGACCAGGTTCATCGCCCGCGCATGGCCCTGCGCGGCGGCCTTGAGATACCAGCCATAGGCCGCGGCCGGGTCGCGGGCGACGCCGTTGCCGTCCAGGAACTGATGGCCGTAATTGTACTGGCCCCAGTCATTGCCCGCCCGCGCCGATCGCCCGTACCACTCCGCCGCCAGCGCCATGTCGACCGGCACGCCCCAGCCATATTCATGGCAGCGGCCGAGCATGTTCATGGCATCGGCATCGTGCGAGCGTGCCGCCGTCTTGAACCAGCGCACCGCCGCCGCCTCGTCCTTCGGCATGCCCTGGCCTTCGAGCAGCATGCGGCCGAGCCGCACCTGCGCTTCGGTCACACCGCCCTCGGCCGCGACGCGAACCCAGCGCGCCGCCACCTCGGCGTCCCCGGTCAGCAGTTTGTGCAGTTCATGGCTCGACATCCGCGCGAGCCGAGCGGCATCGGGCTCGCCGAACGGATCGGCGGCCGATCGTTTACGCAGCCACATGGTGCCCGGCCTACATGTCCGCCCAGCGGCGGAGCAGATTGTGATAGCAGGCGGTCAAGCGCACGGCGGCCGGTGCGTCGGGGGCGCCCTGGGTTACCTCGCGGATTGCCAGATCGAGATCGAACAGCAGGCTTCGGTCGCCATCGTCGCGGACCAGGCTCTGGGTCCAGAAGAAGGCCGCGACCCGGGCGCCGCGCGTGACCGGCATGACCTGATGCAGGCTGGTCGCCGGATAGAGCACCATGTCACCGGCCGCGAGCTTGACCGAATGGGTGCCGTAGGTGTCTTCGACCACCAGTTCGCCGCCATCGTATTCCTCCGGCGCACTCAGGAACAGCGTCGCCGACACGTCGGTGCGGATCCGGTGCGCCGTGCCCGGCACCTGGCGGATCGCATTGTCGACATGGGCGCCGAACGCCATGCCGGGGACGTAGCGGTTGAACAGCGGCGGATAGACGTGACGCGGCAGGGCTGCCGCCATGAAATCCGGATTGCGCTCGAGCGCGCGCAGCACCAGCTCACTCAGCTCCTGTGCGGTCGGATCATGCTCCGGCAGTTGCAGGTTCGCCTTGACCCGCGCCGACTGATGGCCGGCGGTCAGCCGGCCATCGTGCCAATCGGCCCGGCCGAGCAGGTCGCGACAGGTCGCGACCTGCTCGGCAGTGAGCACCCCAGGGATCGTCAGCAGCATCGTCAGAAAGTGAAGCTGGTCGAGAACAGGAACGTCCGCCCGGCACCCGGTATGACGTGATTTTCGGCCGCCGATGCGAAATAGGAGTTCGCATAGTAGGTCTTGTCGAACAGGTTCTCGCCGTTCAGCTGCAGCGTGACGTTGTCCGTCACCTTGTAGCTGACCGAGGCGTTCCAGACGACGTAGCCCGGGATGCTGGCGGTATTGGCGATGTCGGCGAAGCGCTTGCCGAGCCAATTACCGCCGGCGCCGACCTCGATGTCGTCGGTGATATAGTAGCTGGTCCAGAGATTGATCGCGTTGCGCGCGGTATTGAGCAGGAACTTGCCGACGGCCGCCGGATTGCCCGACGCGACGGTCTTGGCGTCGAGATAAGTGTAGCCGGCCAGGATCTCCCATTCCGGCGTGATGTGACCCTCGATGTCGAACTCGAAGCCGTCGACCTTCTGATTGCCCGCCAGGATCGTGACGTTCGGATGGTCCGGGTCGTTGGTCTGGGCGTTGGTGACCTCGGTGCGGAACAGCGCGCCCGAGGTCGTCAGCATGCCGCCCAGCCAATCGAGCTTGGTGCCGACCTCATAGGTGTCGGACTTGACCGGCTTCAGGTTCGCGGTGGTGGCGGTCAGCGACAGCGCCTCGGCCGACGGATCGAACGATGTGCCGTACGAGAAATAGTAGCGCTGGGTCTCGCTCGGCTTGACCACGATCGCCGCACGCGGGCTGGTCACATAGTCGGTGTGATCCAGATGCGTGGTGGCGAATGTCACCAGGCTGTGCTGGTTGAAGCTGGCCCCGAACCGGTCGAAGCGCACGCCGCCGATCAGATCGACGTAATCGGTGATCGACAGGGTGTCATTCACATAGGCACCCAGCTCGTCGCCCGTGGAGTGCTGCCTGGTCGTGACCGGCAGCGCAATCGGCAGCGGCTCTTCAGGGTTCGGATTGAGCAGCGGTGTCTGCGGGATCCAGTTGTTGTTGCTGTTGAACGGATTGAGATAGCGGCCGAGATCGAGGGTCTCGCGGCTGATCTCGATACCGGTCTTGACGAGATGCGAGAGGGGACCCGTGTCGAAGCGCGCCGTCAGGTCCGTCTGGCTGGTCAGATTGCTCTGGTTGCCCTGGCTCGCCGGCCGGTCGCGGCCGACCGTGATCTGGCTCAGCGGCTCGCCCGGCGTGATCACCTCGCGGCCGAAGTTCGGGCCGTCGAACCGGTTGTCGAAATTGTAGTTCGCCGCGCGCAGCGTTTCCGAAATGCTGAGGTTCCTGTTGAAGTCATGCTTCAGCCGCGCCGTGACGATGTCGTCGACCGTCAGCACCCGATCCGACGCCAAGCCGAAATCCAGGTTGCGCGCAACCGGCGCCGGGCGGCCGTTCAGGAACGGGATGCCGACGTCGGGAATGTTGTTCTCTTCCTGATGCACGTAATTCGCCGTGAACTGCGTGTCGGTGCCGATGCCGAGGGCGATCGACGGGGCGAAGCCCCACCGCTCGTTGCGGACATGGTCTCGGTCGGCCACCTCCGAGCGCTCGTCCATGGCGTTGAGGCGGATCGCGGCGGTATCGCTCAGCGGCTGATCGACATCGATCGTGCCGCGAACGTCGTTGTTGGTCCCGAACTGCAGGGTGCCGGACTTCAGCGGCGACAGCGTCGGCGCCTTGCTGACCTGGTTGATCACGCCGCCGGTCGAGCCGCGACCGAACAGGATCGCCGACGGCCCCTTCAGCACCTCGACCGACTCCAGGTCGAAGCTGTCGCGGGTATAGATCGCCGCGTCGCGGATGCCGTCGAGGAAGAAGTCGTTGAACGCGGGAAAGCCGCGCAGGTTGACGGTGTCGCCGCGGGCCGCCCCCTCGCCGGCATTGAGCGTGATGCCCGGCACGTTCTTCAGGGCATCTTCCAGGCGGGTCACCGCCTGCTGCTGCATCACTTCCTGGCTGATCACATTGATGGTCTGCGGCGCGTCCTGCACGGCGCCGACCTTGTCGTTGATCAGCGAGCGGACGCCGGTGACCGTGACCTGCTCCGGCGCCGGACCCGACGCCGTATTGGTTGCGGCGGTCTGTGCGGTTTGGGCAAAGGCACCCGAGATCGTCGCGGCCGATGTCACGCAGAAGGTCGTCGCAGTGAGCGCCGGCTGCGGCAGCCCCAGAAACTGAGCGCGACGCTCCACCCCGCCGACCGAACCCGATGAACGCATTTTAGAATCCCACCCCAAATTTCTCCTGCCGGGGATCGGCCGAACCCGTGGGGGTTCAGGCCGTCTCTCCGACGCCGCCGGACACTAGCGGGGCGAAAATCCAATTGCAAACGATTCTCACTACCATTCGCAAAAACTATTGCCCGACGACTTTGAAGGACGCGCCGGCTCAGCAGTTGCGACGGGAGCACCGACCAGGCTGCCGCCACCCGGTTGCCCCGAGTGTTACAAGCCGCTCTTTCCATTCGGCGGCGACGGCTCTAGGCTGAGCCCGCGAAGACTGCGTCGGCGGTGCCCAATCGATGGCCCCGCGCCGAGGGGATGGCATGTCCCCACTGAAAAAGCGGGGTATCGAACCCGATGTTTCGCCTGCTCATCCTCGGCGGCACCCAGTTTCTGGGCCGCCACCTGGTCGAAGCCGCCCTGGCGCGGCAGCATCTCGTCACGCTGTTCACGCGCGGCATGACCAATCCGACCCTGTTTCCCCAGATCGAGCGGCTGGTCGGCGACCGAGCCGGCGATCTGCGGGCGCTGGCCGGCCGACGGTGGGACGCGGTCATCGACACGTCGGGCTATGTGCCGCGACTGGTCCGGCGCACCGCCCTGACGCTCGAGGGCTCGGTCGGCCATTACACCTTCGTCTCGTCGATCTCGGTCTATTCGGCGCCGCTGACGCGGGGGCTCGACGAGGCCCATCCGATTGCGACCCGCCTCGACGACCCCTCGACAGAGGATGTCCGCCCCGCAACCTACGGCCCGTTGAAGGCCAGGGCCGAGACGGCGGTCGATGCGATCCTGCCCGGCCGGACGCTGATCATCCGGCCCGGCCTGATCGTCGGCCCGCATGACCCGTCAGACCGGTTCAGCTATTGGCCCTGGCGGCTCGGCCATGGCGGACCGGTCCTCGCCCCGGGGCGGCAGCGCGCGCCCATCCAGGTGCTCGACGTGCGCGATCTGGCCGAATGGATGGTGGCGATGGCCGAGTCCCAGGCGACCGGCATCTACAATGCCGCCGGCCCGGCGACACCCATCACCATGGCCAGCCTGCTGAAGATCGGATGCCAGGCGCTCGGCGCCGATGCCCAGCTGCACTGGGTCGACGATGACTTTCTCCTGGACCAGGGCATCGACATCGATCGAGGCGAGCCGGCCGAGACCCTGCCACTGTGGCTGCCGGCGCGGGAGAAGATCCTGGCCGGCCTGTTTGCGATCGACTGCCACCGGGCAATCGCCGCCGGCCTGAAGTTCCGCCCGCTGGCGGACACATTCCGCGACACCGCCGACTGGCTCGGCACGCGCGACCCCGCGCGCAGCTGGCGGACCGGCATCAGCCTCGAACGCGAGGCGGCCTTGCTGGCGGCATGGCACCAGAACAAGGCGCCGGATCACGCGGCGGCGAAGCGGGTCCGATAGTCGAGCGGGCAGACGCCCAGGCGGCGCTGAAACGCGCGGCGCATGCGTTCCTCGTCGCCGAAGCCGCAATCGCGCGCGATCAGCTTCAGCGGCCGCTCGCTCGCCTCGAGCGCCCGGCGCGCAGCCTCGATCCGTATCGCCTCGACCATCCGCGCCGGCGTAAGGCCAGCCTTGGCCGCATAGGCGCGCGCAAAGGTGCGGGCCGACATGCCGGCCTGCTCCGCCAAGCGCTCGACCTTCAATTCCTCGGCCAGATGCTCGCGGATCCAGGCATGGAGGCCGGCGAAATCCTGATCGGCCGCGATCTGCGCTTCGAGCGTCGCGCTGAACTGGGCCTGGTCGCCCGGCCGTTTCAGGAACACGACCAGATGGCGCGCGATCCGCATCGCCTGGTCGTGTCCCAGGTCGTCCTGGATGAGCGCCAGCGACAGATCGATCCCGGCGGTGACACCGGCCGAGGTCCAGATGCCGCCATCGCAGGTGAAGATCGGCTCCGGGACCACCTCGATGCGCGGGAAGCGCCGCTGCAGATCGTCGGCCGCCCGCCAGTGGGTCGCGACCCGCCTGCCATCGAGCAGTCCCGCCTGGGCCAGCAAATAGGCGCCGGTGCAGACCGAGGCGAGCCGGCGCACCCTGCCGGACCAGTTCTGGATCGCCTCGACCAGCACCGCGTCATGCATCGCCCGGCGCGTACCGATGCCGCCGGCGACGATCAGCGTATCGATCGCCTCGCCCTCGAGGTCGGCGAGCGACCGGGTCAGCATGACCAGCCCGCTCGAGCTGCGCAGCGGACCGCCGCAGAGCGAGACGACGAACGGGTCATACGGCAGCGCGTCCCGCGCCGGCTCGAGATCATTGGCGGTGGCGAAGCATTGGAGCGGGCCGCTCACGTCGAGCAGGTGGGCCTCCGGGACGGCGAGCACGGCGATCTTGCGCGGCATGGTTCCCTTCCTTGGCAGAAATCGAGGGGCGTTTGACATAGCTGCCAACACGCCCACAATGCAATATCGATCCGCGGCCGTCGAGGCCGTCCCAGCAATGCGGATCGTCCGATGACAACACCTCCATTCCGGATCGGCTTCGTCCTGTTCCCGAACATGACCCAGCTCGACCTCACCGGGCCCTACGAGGTCCTCGCCCGCCTGCCCGGCGCGACGATCCATCTGGTGTGGAAGGATCTGGCGCCGGTGCCGTCCGACCGGGGCCTCGCCATCGTCCCGACCGACCGGTTCGAGACCTGCCCGACGCTCGACCTGATCTGCGTGCCGGGCGGACCCGGCATCAACGAGTTGCTGACCGACGACGAGGTGCTGTCCTTTATCCGGCACCAGGCCTGGGGCGCGCGCTATGTGACGTCGGTCTGCACCGGCGCCCTGGTGCTTGGCGCCGCCGGCCTGTTGCGGGGTCGGCGCGCCACGACCCATTGGATGTCCCACGGGCTGTTGGCCGAATTCGGCGCCACGCCGGTCCGGGCACGGGTCGTGGTCGACGGCCGGATCATCACCGGCGGCGGCGTTACCGCGGGCATCGATTTCGGCCTCACCGTCGTCGCCGAGATTGCTGGACGCGCGCTGGCGGAGGCGATCGAGCTCGGTCTCGAATATGACCCGCAGCCGCCGTTCGGCACCGGGACACCCGAGCGCGCCGGCCCCGAGCTGGTCACCCGGATGCAGGCCCTGTCGGCCAGGATCCAGGGGGCGCGCATCGAGCAGGTGCGCCGAGCTGCCGCAGCGCTCGAGCCGGCCTGATCGGGTAGCGTCCGGCCCCATGAAAAGCGAAAGCAACGACGGTCGGCGCCGCAGCCGGCGCCTGGCCCTGATCCTGGCCGGGGGCGTGATCGGCATGGTCGGCCTCAGCTATGCCGCGGCCGAGTTCTATCAGCTGATCTGCCGCGAGGCCGGGTTGGGCGGCGCCACGCAGATCGCCCAGGAGGTACCGGACAAGACCTTCGACCGGAACATCACCGTGCGGTTCGATACGGCGGTGCAGCCGGATCTGCCCTGGGCCTTCTACCCGGTCCAGCGCGAGATCAAGGTCAAGGTCGGCGAAAATGCGCTGGTCATGTTCCGGGCCGAGAACAAGACCGACACGCCGATCACCGGCCAGGCCGTCTATAACGTCACGCCGGACAAGATCGGGCCCTATTTCTTCAAGGTCGCTTGCTTCTGCTTCGACGCGCAGACCTTGGCGCCGCACGAGGTCGCCGACATGCCGGTCAGCCTGTTCCTGGATCCGACGCTGCTCCAGGACCGCAACGCCGACGACGTGAGCGTGGTAACGCTCGCCTATACCTTCTTCAAGGCGTCGGAGCAGGTTCCGGCGCAAGTCAGCGAGGCGAGATAGGCCGATGCGCTGGCGGACCGCACTGACGCTGGGCGCCCTTGCCGGCTTCGTCGCCGGCCTGACCGGCGTCGCCATGGTCGAACTGACCCGCCCGGCTCAGGCTGTCCCGGCCGGTCCAATCGCCGTCGATTTCCGCTTGAGCGACGCTGCGGGCCGATCCTTGACCGCGAAGGATTTTGCCGGCCGCTGGCTGCTGATCGATCTGGATCAACCCGGCTGCACCTGCGACCGCCCCGCCCGTCTCGCGGCGATCGGCCAGGCGATGCGACTGATGGGCCGGCGCAGCCGCGAGCTCGCGATCGTGAGCGCCTCGCCCGATCCGGCCCAGGCACCACTACCGGTCTCCGAAACCGCGATCGACAGCCTGACCGGACCGGCCGAAGACATCGCCCGTCTGCGCGGCAGCTTGGCAGCCCACAACCCGACGGTGCCGCTCCTGGTGCTGCTGCATCCCGACAGCAGCCTCGACCGCACGATCGAAGGGCCGATCGAGAGCGAACAGCTCGCGAAGGACCTGCTGAAATATCTGACGCGGGGGTATTAGAGCCCGGTCCGCCCCCATCGTTCAGATGCGGACGGATTTTACTCTAACTCATTGAAATTGTCCAATATTCCAGCCCAGGATCTGTTCGATCAGAACCGATCCTGCCCCGGCCGCACGCCCGTTAGGAATGGCTCGGCAGATGCTCTGCCTTGGCCAGGTTGCTTGAGCAGGGCGACGACGACTTGCTGACAAGCCGGTCGACGATCCGTTCGCTCCACAGCTTTCGTCCCCGGTCGGAGGGATGCTCGTAACCATCGAGGAACAAGGAGCGATCCGTATTGATGATGTCATCCGCGACGACCGCACGTGCGAGCCCGAGCTTCGCCAGACGCGCTTCCGCCGCATCCGTCTCTCGCTGCCAGTTTTCGCGCTCGCCCTGGTCAACATAAATCGGGCCGGGCGCCAGCACCGCGCAAGCGCCCCGGGCCCTGATCATCTCCACGATCTGGCGCAGCTCTGGCACCGCGCGATCGGCGAACCGCCCGGAAAAGGGAACGACGTCAATGCTCTCCGAATGGTGCGCATAGACGACCGGCATGGCATCACCCTGGGCATCGCGCGGCATCATGAAGTCTCGCGGGAACGCACCCGAAAGGACTTTGACGACTTCCATGAGATGCGGCAGCGGCTTCGGCCGCCAGGTGAGACAGTTCGTCGTGACATGATCGACGCAGCCCTCGCCCAGCGTCGCGTTGGCGCGCACGAACCAGTTCGGGTTGGAAATGATCACGATATCGTCGGGGTGCACGACCGGCATGACGTGCTTGAGATATTCGGGGAAATAGCTCAGTGCCGACCAGGCAGCGAGATTGAACGCCGGAAGGCCGGTCTCCTTGCCGATCTGCTCGGCGGACAGGCCAAGGGCAACGGGAGAACTCCCGAGCAGCAGCACCCGCGGCGTCTTGCTATCCGTGCCGAGAGTCCGGGTGATTGCCTGCACTTCGTCGAGCGCCGACCGGCCGCTCACGATCACTTCCCAGGGGGTCACCGAGCTCACCAGCATTCCGGCGCACCAGAGCGCCAGAGCCAGTGCGGTCAGCCGTTTAAAGCCGCGCATAGAGCAACCCTCCTCCCGAGGAGGCAAATAGAAGCGCAATGATCAACAGGGCGAATGCCGCCAGCGGGCGTCTGAACGCATGGTAGGGCTTGGCCGTGCCGTAGCGGGTGCAGGAGTGGTATTCGACAATGAAGAACAGCAGAGCCGAAACCAGTGCCTCCGCCTGACTGCCCATGACCGCCGTCAGCCGTTCGCCGATATTGGCGAAATCTGCAGCCCAGGCGCTCGGGCTGGCGAGATTGCCGAGCTTCTCCAGCAGGCGATGCGGGCTCGCCTCGATCGCCAGGAAGCGGCCGGCGACGAAGAACAGCAGCATTGTCGGGACCCCGATGCCGCGCGGCCATTGCCGGCGCTTCAATCGGCTGATCCAGAGGAAATAGCAGGTGCCGTGAAACAGGCCCCAGAGCGCGTAATTCATCGTGCCGCCGTGCCACATGGCGGAGACGAAGAAAATGCAACTGGTGAAGACCATCCGCGCATTCCGGCCGCGGATCTTGCCGACGTTCGGTTCAAGCAGATAGCGAGCCAGGAAACGGCCGAGGCTCATGTGCCAGCGGCGCCAGAACAGCACGACATTGGGCGCGAAGAACGGGCTGGAGAAGTTCTGCGTGATCCTGAAGCCGAGCGCCAGGGCACCGGCATAGCCGATGAAGCTGTACCCGGCGAAGTCGAAGTAGAATCGAAGCTCGAAAATCGCGGCGGTGAGAAAGGCGGAGACCGGGTCGGTCGCACCGATGGTGCTCGCCGGCGTGAGCCGATTGCCGATCACGAACTTCATCGTCACGCCGAGCACGGCCCAGGGCCAGGCGACCGCCAGGCGGCTCCACGACAGGCGCGGCTGCCAGGCCTTGATCTGCGCGATGAAGCCCGGCTGCTCGAGCGGGCCGGCCAGCAGCTTGAACGGCAGCGCCAGGTAGGTGAGATAGTCGAGCGGCCCGGGCAGCGCGATGCGCCGCGTCGCGACGTCGGCGATGACCGCCGAGATCGAGAGGAAGTAGAACGGCGCCGCCACCAGGCTCAGGCTGGAAAAGGTGCGGATGCTGTCGGTGCCGGTCAGGGTGCCGATCAGGCCGAACACATTGAGCGCGACGATCGAGATGAAGCCGAGCGGCACGACAAACCGGCCGATCAGCCGGCGCGCCTCGCCGGGGCCGAGCAGCGACGTCGCATAGGCCAGCATGTAGCCGAGCAGTGCCGCCATCAGTAGCGTGACTGGCGCATTAATAACGCCACTCACCTTATTCAATAATGCCAACCCAAGTGCGCATAGGATCATCTTGCCGATGATCGCGCTGAGCCGTGACCAGACTGCCCCCGAATGGCGGGGTATCAGGTGCTCTATCGAATGTTCTTGGTACGCCATAACCACGGGTTTTAGACAAAACTCCGCAACAATCCAGCCATATTATGGTAGTGCATCCGTAACAATTACGCACTGCTGCCTATGATTTTTGATCTTCAGGCCGAGCGCGCGGGCAAGAAGCGGGATGCACCCTCCTCCGGGCGGAGCGCATCTGCACCGCGGAGCGGTCATGGCTGCCTCCGATCAACTCGATAGATTGCCTCCCGCTTGCGGGCGCCATGCCCCCGATAGCGAAATTCACCTCCGGAGTGGCGAAACCCGCTACCGCATGGCGCCGGACGCCACGCCCGCCGAGTGCCACAAACCCGGCAGACTCGATAAATCAATAAATATCAATGGGATATGCTAAATATCCCGAGTTGGCACGCCGCGTGAAATAGCCTGTTCCATCGGCGCTGATGAGCGGTTCGAGGAATGGCGGCAGGAAGA
>Ga0070730_10003171_pt1 | contig 14815 bp, 12 predicted proteins | sample Coa_R1_3_FD_66447 | JGI IMG/M metagenome (GOLD analysis project Ga0070730, IMG submission 66447) | Surface soil microbial communities from Centralia Pennsylvania, which are recovering from an underground coalmine fire - Coalmine... | ecosystem: Environmental > Terrestrial > Soil > Unclassified ...
CTCCGGGTTGATGCTCCGGGGAAGATCTTGGGCAAGACCCGGTTCACCATCGACGTCACCCTGCCCCAGATGCTGACCGCGGTGGTGCTGCATCCGCCCAAGTTCGGTGCCACGGCGGCGGCGGTCGATGACCGCGCGGCGCTGGCCGTGCCCGGCGTGAGCGCGGTCGTCCGGATCGATGACGGCGTGGCCGTGGTCGGTGAGACGTTCGATGACGCGCAGCGGGGCCTGCGGGCGCTGGCCGTGGATTGGGATGAGCAGAACGCCGAACGGCGCAGCTCGGAGCAACTGCTGGCCGAGCACCGGAGGCTGGCCGAGTCCGGCGAGCAGGCCGTGCTGGCCCGCCAGGATGGCGACGTCGAGGATGCGCTCGCGGGCGCTGCGCACGTCGTGGATGTGATCTATGAGCTGCCCTACCTCGCGCACGCCCCGATGGAACCGAACAACGCCGTGTGCCGGATGGGCGATGACGGCATCTTGGAGGTCTGGGCCGGCACCGAGGGACCCCCGTACACCCGGATGTCGGCCTCGGCGGCGGCCGGTCTCGGCGAGGACCGGGTCCGGGTGCATGTCCCGTTCGCCGGCGGCTCGTTCGGCCTGCACAGCAGCTTCGGCCACGATCCGGCCAGCGAGGCCGTGCAGGTTGCGCGGGCGCTGGACTGGAAGTACCCGGTCAAGGTCCAGTCGCTCCGCGAGGAGGAACTCAAGAGCGGCCGGTACCGGGCGATGGCCGTGCACCGGGTGCGGGCCGGCGCCGACGCCCAGGGCCGCCTGACCGCGTTCTGGCAGCAGATCGCCGCCGAGCCGACCTCGGTCAACCTGCCGTTCGTCGGCGAGGTGCTGTTCAAGGGCGGCGTCGACTACATGACGGTCGGCGGCGCCGTCGACGGCCCGTACGCACTGCCTAATTTCAGGCTGGAGACCACCAACGTCCAGACCGGCGTGCCCATCACGATCTGGCGGTCGATCGGGAACTCCCACACCGAATTCGCCCGCGAGTCGGCGATCGACGAGCTGGCGATAGCCGCCGGGCGCGACCCCGTGGACCTGCGCCGCGAACTGCTGGCCGGCAACCCGCGCACCCTGCGGGCGCTGGAGCTGGCCGCCGAGCGGGCCGGGTGGGGAACCCCGCTGCCCGAGGGCCACGCCCGCGGCGTCGCCAGCAGCAGTTTCCTCAGCCACAGCGCCCAGGTAACCGAGATCTCCCTCGACGACCGCGGCCGCATCCACCTCGACCGGATCGTCTTCGCGCTCGACTGCGGCATCACCGTCAACCCCGACCTGGTCCGCGCCCAGGTCGAAGGCGGGCTCATCTTCGGGCTGAGCGCCGCCGCCTGGGGCGAGGTCGTGCTCGGCGACGGCGGCCAGATCGTCACCCAGAACTTCGACCGCTACCCGGTCATGCGGATGCAATCGGTACCGCAGATCGACGTGGTCTTGATCGAGTCGGGCGAGCCGCCGTCCGGTGTCGGCGAGGTCAGCGTCCCCACCGCCGCGCCCGCCCTGACCAACGCGATCTTCGCGCTCACCGAAACCCGGATCCGGCGTCTCCCCGTCACGAGGACCATCAAGATCTACTGAGGAAGGACACCCCGATGCCCGACGTCACCATCACCCCCAGCGAGGACGGCCCCTACCAGGTCTCCGGGCCGGTCCTCCTCACCGATGTCGACGGCCGCCAGATCCCCCACCCCGACCCGATGACCTTGTGCCGCTGCGGCCAGTCCGGGAACAAGCCGTTCTGCGACGGCACCCACCTCACCATCGACTTCGACGGCACCCTCGCCAACTGACGGATACGACCACCGGCGCGCATCCGGCTGCGGGGTGCGGCGCCGTCGGCCGCACCCCGCAGGTTCATGTCAACCGCCGCTAGCCCTGCGCGGGGACGATGTCGCCGAACAAGCCGTCGGCCTCATCGTTGATCCCAGCGGTGAAGTACAGGGCGTTGGGGGTGACGTTGAGCGAGGTGGCCGGGAATCGCAGCCCCCACAGCCCGGGGATGGTGATCGGGCCGCCGTGGTTTCGCAGCTGGCCGAGGAACTGGCCGGTGGTCGGGTTGAAGGCGTTGATCCGGCCGTCACCGAAGTTTCCGACCAGGATGTCGCCGCCGAAGGCTCCGAAGGTGGCAGGCGCCAGAGTCACGGCCCACGGGGAGTCGAGCCGGTCTCCGCTGGCGAGCCGCTGCAGCAAGATGCCGCTCGGCGCGAAGACGTCGACAAAGCCGTTGCCCGGCGCGGCGTCGTCATCGTGCTTGGCCGCGTCCTGCTTGGCGAAGGTGACGTAGAGGTTGCCGCCGATGTTGTGAATCCCGAACGGGGCGAAGCCAGCCGGGACGGTGGGGTCGGTGAAGCTGTTGACCAGGCGGAAATTGCTATCGAAGACCTCGACGGTGCCGAAGCGGAAGTTGGTGGCGTACAGGAACTTGCCGGCCGGGGTGCTCACCAGGGCGAGTCCCTTGTACACCGCGCCGTGGTCGCCGGCCTGGTCGGTGATGGTGGACCGGTCCACCGCGGTGACCGCGTGGGTCAGGTCGACGGCGGAGTTCCAGCCGGCGATCGTGCCGTCCTCAGTGGCGAACAGGAACTTGGCGGGGGCGGAGACGCCGTTCTTGGTTACCACGAACCCATCCGGCGTCGGGTTGAACACCGTGCCATCCGGCGCGCCGGTGGCTCCGGGCCCGGCCGACGGCGCCGGCGGGATCGTCACCACGAGCTGCTTGTTGCCAGGCCCGGGCTGAGGGTTACCCTGCCCGTCATACAGGGTGGTTACCCCGGTGGCGTTATCGGAGACCCAGATCGGCAGGCCGGGGCCGGTGGAGGTGCCCCAGGCGTTACGCAGGTTCGGGTCCGTGTGCAGGGCCAGGCCGGGGACGTCGGAGACCAGGTTGGTCTGCTGGTAGGCCTGGCTGGCGATCGGGCTGCTGGCCGAAGCGCTCGCCGCCAGGCCGGTCAGGCCGAGCGAGCTGCCCGCGAGGAGCACCACGAAGGTGGCGGACCTCACTCGGTTAACGAATTTCATCATTCTCCCTTTGGTCTTGCCGGCTTGGTCGAGCCGGCTGGTGTTAGCGGAGCGACGGGGTACCGGGGGCACCCGGTCGGGGCTCGTGTGCCGTCACGCATCCATGCCTTCCTGTGACGCCAGCGGATCGGCGATCCGGCGACTTCAAACACGCCCTCGCCTGACCGACTAACGCGAGTAGTAAAGAGCCGATGCCTACCCAAGGCAGCAGGTCAGAGCGGCACACTGAAACCACGTCTACTATTACGGATAGGAGCGACGTGTGGTTCATCCGAGGCCCCGCCCACTAAGCAACCGGCCATCACGGCAGAGAAACGATCACCGGCAGCCCGGCACCAGAGTCCCCGCCGTTACTGCAGCCGCGCGCGGCGCCGGCGCAGGCGGCACGCCCTCTCAGACCAGGTCATGGTGGGGCCAGTCGCCACATCGCGCGCTCGGCTCGGTATCCCGGTACGGAGGACGCCTAGGCTGGGCGGTGTGCGTGAGGAACGGCCCGCCGTGACCGGGGAGCGGATGGCGGAAATCCGGTCGGCCGGCACGTGGGATTCCGCGCTGACCACGGATGAGTTCGCCGCGACCCGTAGCGTGGGCTTCGAACCCGTCGGCCAGGTATTCGGCGCGGCCGTCTACAGCGCCGGGTCGGCCAGCGGGTCGAGCTGCCCCGGGACCGGGGGATCGTCCGGCGACCCGACGCAGGCCCGGTCGGCCATCTACGTGTCGGGGCGGGACGCCCTGGGGTCGTTGGGCCCGCTGGTGCAGGCCATGAATCAGGCGCGGCACACGGCCATCGACCGGATGACCGCCGAGTGCGCCGCGCTTGGCGGGCACGGGGTGGTGGGCGTCCGGCTGTCAATCGGATCGTTTGTCCTGGGCGGCCTGGAGTTCAGCGCCATCGGCACCGCGGTCCGCGCCGCGGGCGCTGCGCACGGGCCGCCAGCGCCCTTTACCTGCGACCTGTCCGGGCAGGACTTCGCCAAGCTGATCATGACGGGCTGGACACCGGCAGGCCTCGTGCTCGGCATCTCGATCGGGTTGCGGCACGATGACCGGACGACCACCCGCCAGACTCGCTGGAGGTCGGGCAACGCCGAGGTCGCGGGCTGGACCGAGCTGGTCGGCCAGTCGCGGCGCGACGCCAGGGGCCAGCTGGAAACTGACGTCAGGCGGCTCGGCGCCGAGGGCGTGGTGATAGCCGCCATGCAGCTGCGGGTTCGCGAGCGGGACTGCCCGGTGCAGGTGGGCCGCCGCGACCACATCGCGGAGGCATCCCTGATCGGCACCGCCATCGCCAGGTTCTCCCCCGCCGGGCAGCCTGGCGCCGGGCCGGCCCTGGCCATCATGTCGCTCGACCCGCAACGGCGCCAGGCCGCCAGGATCCGCGTATAGCCGGCCCGCGTCCGGCCTGGATAACCAGGCGTGCCGCTGGCTCACGGTGCGTCCAGGAAGGGCGGGATCATCGTTATGAGCATGTCGGCCCGGCCGGTGACCCCGATGTGCGAGGTGCCCGGCAGTACGGCGAGCTGGCTGCGGGGCATGGCCGCCAGGTCGCCCAGCACTCCTCCGCCGAGCAGCCGGAACATCGCCACCGCGTGTTCGGGTGTGACGATGTCGCTGTCGCCGATGATCAGCAGGATCGGGACGTCGGTCGCGGCGATGACCTGCGGGGTGATCTCGGGCAGTTCCATCGCCTGGACCTTGGCGAGCAGGGCTGGCCAGTGACCCGGGTCGGGAGCCAGCGCCTGGTATTCCTGCTCGAAGGGAATCTGCAGGTCCCGTCCGGGCGCGTCCGCGGAATCCCCGGGTTCTGGCCTGCCGAACATCTCAGGGTGGAAGCCGCTCTTGTCGTAGGTCACCGATGCGAGCACGGCCTTGCGGACTGCGGCGGGGTGGCGGGTGATGATGTTCAGCGCGATGCCCGCGCCAAGGCTGTAGCCGAACAGGTCGGCCTGGCCGATGCCCAGGTGGCCCAGCAAGGCCAGGGTGTCATCGGCCATCGCCTGAACCGACATGGGCCGGCCGATGTCGGCGGTCCGGCCATGGCCTTGCTGTTCCACGGCGATGACCTGGCGGGTTTGTGCCAGCAGATCCGGCAGGGGCCCGAATGAGGTTCCGGTCGCGGAGATCGCGCCGTGCAGCAGCACCAGCGGCACCTTGACGGGGTCGGATGTACCACGGATCTCGTAGAACATCTTCAGGCCGTTGATGTCGGCGTACACGGCCTGCTCTCCTACGCGATCCCGACAAGGACCGCGGAAACCCGGCCGAGGACCTCATCGACACTCTCTGTGACCATCGCGTGCATGGATTCATCGACGTCGAAGGCGTAGGCGATCCGCGTGGTGTCGTCCGGAGCGGAAGTCAGCGTGATCGCGGTGACCGCATCGCCTGGGACCGTCATGACCAGGCGGTCCGGCTCGGATACCTCGTCGTAGCGGCCGGTCAGCGCGATCTGGTCGCCGTCGGAGGAGATGACGGTCGCCTGCCAGGACCCTCCGGTCCGCACGTCCAGCACCGCCGTCCCCGGCTTGGCGGGCAGCCAGCCTTCGAAGTGGCTGGGCTGGGTGAGGACCTGCCAGACCCTTTCCCGCGGGGCCTTCAGCGTGCGGGTGACGGTGAACTCGCTCATCGCAATCCTTCCTGTCGTCAGCCTCGCTGGACCGGAGCCTAACTGGCGAGTGGTCTGGTGAGCTGGTCCAATTGCCGCCGCAAAAACGAGTCCAATTGACGTCCTGCGACATGGACCGGGGTAGCTTCTGGGCGTGGATCTGCAGATCGAGTTCAAGGGTGGTGTCACGCTCCGCCGGCAGCTTGCAGGCACACTGCGCGTGGCGATCCGTTCCGGGCGGCTGGCACCAGGGTCGGCCTTGCCGCCGAGCCGGGAGCTGGCTGACCAGCTCGGCATATCGCGTGGCGTGGTGGTCGATAGTTACGCACAGCTAGCCGCCGAGGGTTACCTGACCGCGAAACGCGGATCGGCTACCCGCGTCGCCGTGCTGCCGTCCTCCGGAACGCCGCCGGCGCGGCGGCAGGTACGCCCGCCTGAGCGCTTCCGGTACGACCTGAGGCCCGGACAGGCCGATTTCCACGCCTTCCCTCGCGCCCGCTGGCAGGCGTCGCTGATGCGCGCGCTGCGTGAGCTGCCTGACCGGCGGCTGGGCTACGCCAGCCATTGCGGCACCGCCGAACTCAGGAATGCGGTCGCGGGATACCTGGCCCGCGTGCGCGGAGTGGTCGTGGAGCCCGACCAAGTCGTGGTCTGCTGTGCCGCGTCCCAGGGGCTGACAGTGCTCTGGCAGGTGCTCCGGAGGCAGGGCGGCCGACGCGTCGCGATCGAAGATCCTGGCTGGCGCTGGCAGCGGTACACGGTCGAGCACGCCGGGCTGGAGGCGGTCCCCGTACGGGTAGACGCCGACGGCCTGGTCGTCTCCGACCTGGCTGCCGCCGACGTCGACGCGGTGGTGATGACGCCGGCGCACCACTACCCGACCGGAGTCGTCATGACGGCGGAGCGCCGTGCCGCCCTGATCACGTGGGCGCGCGAGCGCCGGGCGCTGATCGTCGAGGACGACTACGACGTCGAGTACCGCTTCGGCCGGGAGCCGGTGGGCTCCCTCCAGGGCCTCGCACCGGACCTGGTCGCGTTCGTCGCGACGACGAGCAAGACGCTAGCACCCGCATTGCGGCTCGCGTGGATCGTCCCTCCCTCGCACCTGATCGACGACGTGGAGAATGTGCTGCTAGTGACCGGCGTGACACCACCGACACTCGACCAGATCGCCATGGCCTCGTTCATCGAAGACGCCGCGCTTGAGCGTCATCTGCGGTCGATGCGCCGACGCTACAGTGCCAAGCGAGACGTCCTGATCGACGCGCTGGGCAAGCACCTTCCGGCGGCACGCGTCAGCGGCACCGCGGCCGGACTGCATCTGCTCGCCTGGCTTCCGGACGGCACCGACGAGCACGCGACGGCCATGCGCGCCCGGCATTCCGGCGTCGGTGTGCACGAACTGCACCGCCACTGCACAACTCACGCGGCAAGCCCTCCGGCGCTCCTTCTCGGCTTCGCCCTTCCAAGTGAGTCCGAGCTCATAACAGCGACCCAGCTGATCGCCGAGGCGATCTGCTGAAGGCTAGCGTCCCGTTCCCGGCGCGCCGAACGCCGATTGCGCTCTGCCTGCCGCTAACCCTCGAAGACCCAGCGGGTGGGGGAGCCGGTGAAGTCCCCGGCCGCGAGGCTGAATACGCGGCGCGGACGCACCCCGACGGTCGCGTTCTTCGCCGGATCGAGGAAGTCGACCGCGTAGTCCGTCCGGTACTTGGCGTTCATCAGGTCGATCACCCGGTGCAGGACGGCCGGGTCGGTCGTGATGTGCGCGGTCCCCTCGATCACGACCGGGTCCGAGGCGTCCTCGGTCGTGACACAGCACCGGGGGTCGGCGGTGAGGTTCCTGACCTTGCGGGAGAGCGCGCCACTGCTGAACCAGAGCGTGCCGTCATCCCACATGCCCCAGACCGGCATCACGTGCGGCCGGCCGTCCGGCCAGACGGTCGCCACCCAGTAGTTCCGCGCCGTGGTCAGCCGCTCGGCGGCCCAGGACCAGGGCAGGAGCCCGCCTTCCGCGGGCCCGGCGATGCCGTAACCCGGCATGTAAGGCCGGCTGACCCAGGGGATCTCCATAGCCCTCTGGTCTAGCATGCGACACAGTGCTCCAGTGCGACTAACGTTGGGACCCGTGAAGGCATCACCGCAGTCCCAGCTCCGCCTGCTCGAACTGGCCGAACTCGACGCCGAGCTCGCCCGCCTCGACCACCGCAAACACGCCCTGCCGGAGATCGCCGAGCTGGCCCGCATGGAGGCCAGGACCGGCGAGCTCAAGGACGCCATGGTCGTGACCGAGACCGAGCTCGGTGACCTAGTGCGCGAGGAGAACCGGGCCGAGCGGGACGTGGAGCAGGTCCGGACCAGGATCGACAGGGATCGGGGCCGCCTGGACGCCGGGCAGGTGTCCGCCGCGCGCGAACTGGCCAGCCTGCAGTCGGAGATCGAGTCGCTGCGGCGCCGGCAGGGTGACCTCGAGGAAGTCGTGCTCGAGCTGATGGAGCGCAGGGAGACATTGACCGCCCGGCTCGACGGGCTCACCGCCGAGCGCGACCGCCTCGGCACCGACCTGACCACCGTGGCGGCCCGGCGTGACGCGATCATCAGCGAAATCGACGAGCAGGCGGGTCAGGCGTCCGGCCAGCGCAAGGAGATCGCCAGCGAGGTACCCGCCGACCTGCTCAAGCTGTACGAGCAGATCCGCGACTCGCGCGGGGTCGGCGCCGCCATGCTGAGGGCGGGCCGGTGCGAAGGCTGCCACCTGACCCTCAACACGGTGGACCTGAACCAGATCCGGTCCTCGGCGCCCGACGAGGTCGCCAGGTGCGAGGAGTGCAGGCGCATCCTCGTCCGCACGCCCGAGTCCGGCCTGTAGGTGCGCGGATAGGTGCGCGGCCGGACTCCGTGGACACCCGCCCAGGGCGACCCCACGGTCACCCTCCTGCTCCGGCACGGGCAGACGCCGATGTCGGTGCAAAAGCGCTATGCGGGCCTATCCGACGTCCCGCTGACCGAGGTCGGTGTGCAGCAGGCGGCCGCCGCGGCGAAGCGGCTGGCCTCGGCGGGCCTGGCGGCCATCGTGACGTCCCCACTGGCGCGCGCGGTACGGACGGCGGAGGAGGTGGCCGCGGCCACCGGCGCTCCGGTCGAGGCCGAGGAGGGGTTCCGTGAGACCGACTTCGGTGCGTGGGACGGCCTGACCTTCGCGGAAGTCAGGGAGCGGTGGCCGGCCGAGCTGACCGCCTGGCTGGCCGATCCGGCCGTCGCGCCGCCCGGCGGGGAGAGCTTCGCCGACGTGAGCAGCAGGGTCGAAGGCGCGCTGCGCCGGGTGCTGGCGGGCTACCAGGGCCAGACGGTGCTTATCGTCAGTCACGTCACCCCGATCAAGACGCTGGTCGCGGCGGCCCTGCTCGCCCCGCCGCCCGCGCTGTACCGGATGCACCTCGACGTGGCCGCGCTGTGCCAGGTCGACTGGTACGCCGACGGTCCCGCCGTGCTGCGCTCGTTCAACGACACGGGCCACCTGTCCGACTGAATAAACTGCACAGTCATGAGAGACCGAGGGCGGCTGACCGCTCCAGGCAGCTTGTCGAACACGGCCATGCTCGCGCCGGAAGCCGAGCTGCCTGCTTCGCCGTCGGTTGACCTGGCCGCCCTCGCCGCCGAACACGGACTGCGCCCGAGCTCCGTCCGCCCGCCCCTTATCCCCTATATGCGCCAGCTCTGGGACCGGCGGCACTTCATCCTCGCCTACGCCACCGCGCGCAACGTGTCGATGTACACCGAGGCCAAGCTCGGCCAGCTCTGGCAGGTGCTGACGCCGCTGCTCAACTCGGCCGTCTACTACCTGATCTTCGGGATCATCTTCCAGGCCAATCGCGGCATCGAGCACTACACCGCGTACCTGGTCATCGGGGTGTTCTTCTTCTCCTTCACCGAGCGGTCGATCGTGGTCGGCTCCACCGTGATGCGGTCGAACCTTCCGCTCATCCGCGCGCTGCACTTCCCGCGGGCCTCCCTGCCACTGGCTTACGTGCTGGTGGAGTTGCAGCAGCTGCTCGTGTCCCTGCTGGTCGTGTTCGCCATCGTGATAAGCACCGGGGAATACCTCACCTGGTACTGGCTACTGCTGCTGCCGGTGCTGCTGGTGCAGGGGATGTTCAACGTGGGCGCGGCGTTCCTCATGGCGCGGCTGGGGGCCGGCGCCCAGGATTTCAGCCAGCTGATCCCGTTCCTGACCCGCGTGTGGCGGTACTTCGCCGGGGTCATGTACAGCATCACCTCGCTGCCGTCCTACGCCACGCTGCCGCTGTGGGCGAAGGACGTCATCTCCCTGAACCCGGCGGCGGTCTACATCTCGCTCGCCCGGTACGCGCTCATGTACACCCAGCGGGCCAACGCGCCGGGAACGAAGCCGTACAACCTGGCCAACTGCGCCCTGTTCAACGCCAAGCACTCCCCGCCCCTCCAGGCCTTCTGCCACCCGGTCGTCGTCCCGAGCGAGCTGTGGCTCGCCGCCGTCGGCTGGGCGGTCGTCGCGCTCGTTGCGGGCATGGTGTTCTTCTGGCAGGCCGAGACGCGGTACGGCCGCGGCTGACCCGTTACCGCGTAACGCGGCCTGCGTCGTCGCCGCTCGGGGCCGCCGGGTCCGGGACTGGGGCAGAGCCCAGGACCGGCTCGCGCGCGTTGAGCCAGTCGCCCGAGGCCAGCGCGGCCAGGGTGGCCAGCGCCCAGGCGGCCTCCGGGTCGGCCTGCGGCGAGCGCAGCACGGCCTCGGCCGCGGGCCTGCGGACGATGTCGAACAGCCCGCCCGTGACGCCCATGTCCAGGGCGTAGTCGCGCAGGACCCCGGCCATCTCGTCCCCGTAGTTCCGCCGCCAGTCGCCCGCGGCCGCGGACCCTGGCGCGGCGCCGGACCCCGGCCCGGCGCTTGACCCCGGCGCGGTGCCGGATCCCGGCGCGGTGCCGGATCCCGGCAGGCCCGGCGTCCTGGGGCCGGACTTCCACCCGCTTCCGGCCAGGGGTAGCTCGAGCAGATCCGGGCCGAGCGCGGCCAGCACGCCGCGGTGCAGCCGGTCGGTGATCCGGTCCGGCAGCGGGACCGCCCGCGCCGCCCGGACGACGCTATCGCTGAAGAAGGGCTGGACCAGCGGCGAGCGCATCAGGTAGCCCTGCCGCGCGGTGGCGGACCACCGGCCTGCCCGGTTGATCAGGTAGAAGTCATTCAGCGTGCGGAGCGGCCCGCGCGGGAGCCCCGCGGCGTACGGCGCCAGGGCGGCCAGGTACTCCCGGCCCGCGGCCGGGCGCAGGAGTCCCAGGCGGCGCGTGGTGAGACGGCGGAACAACTCGGGGGCGCGCGCGGCGCTCCGGGCCCGGGCCAGCCTGCCGTTGCGCCAGGCGGCCGTCGCGTACCCGCCGCGCAGGAGTTCGCCGCCGTGGCCGCCGACCTGTACTGGCTCCGCGGCGTACTGCGGGTCGGGCCACCCGACGTTCTCGAACGCCGACAGCATGCCGTCGGAGACGAGCACGGCCGACCGCAGCCTGCGGACCACGCTGGCCTGGTCAGGCACCGGCCCGGCACCTGGCGGCTTCGGCTCGGTGACCACGTGCTCGACGCCGAGCCGCTCGGCGATCATGGCCGCGATGACGACGTCGGGGTGGCGGGCGGACCCGTGCGTGCGGGCCCGGAACGGCACCTTGGCCGCCGTCAGCGCGGCGGCGATCAGCCGGCTGTCCTTCCCTCCGGTCAGGGACAGCTCCACGAGGACCCCGGCGTCGCGCAGCGGCGCGACCGCATCGACCAGGGCCGCGGCGACCAGCCCGTACGGGTCCGCTCCGGCCGGGCCCAATGCCCCCGCCCCTTCGCTCTGGTTGGCGCCGCCGCCGTCACGCTCACGCGAACGCGTCACGACCGGGCGCCCGCCGGTCACGGTCAGGCTCAGGTCGCGCCCGAGGGCCCGGACGCCGCGGAACGAGGTCGCCGCGCCGATCGGGTAGCCCATGCTCAGGAAGGCGCCGACCATGACCGGATCGTGGTGGCCGGACAGCCCGGCCACGGCGGCGGCCCACGAGGCGCGATCACAGACCAGCACGGCGCCGGGAACCTCGGTCAGGTAGACGGGATCGACGCGCGCCAGGCCGGTGCGCGCGTACACCGCCTCCGCGTCGGCCCAGATCGTGCCCTCGTGCGAGGCGAAGGCGCGCTGACCGTCCGCCGCCCCAGCCGAACCAGCCGGTCCAGCCGCCCGAGCCGAGCCAGCGGAACCAGCCGAACCAGCGGAACCAGCCGAGCCACCGGAACCAGCCGAGCCAGCCGCCGGCTGACCCCAGCGGAGCACGGCCGCGCGCTCGTCCGGCGCACGCCACGCGACCGTCACCGGGCCGGGGATCGGCAGAACCCGCAGATCCGTACCCAGCGCCGCGGTGATAAGCCCGGCGCACCCCTGGCGTGTCGCCGCGCTGATCGCCAGCGTGAAGTACATACCGCTCAACGCGAGCCGAGCAGCTCGAGCACCGGCCCTGGCGTGGCCGGGTCCAGGTCGGCCGTCAGCAGGCCGCGCCAGGCCTCGCACACCAGCGGCAGGTTGTAGGCGGCCGCCACCTGCGCGTGCGCGCCGTCGCCAGCCTCCCGCCAGTCGTCCGGCCCGGCTAGCCCGGCGATCGCGGCGGCCATCGCGGCGGGATCGCGTTGGATCCAGCGCATGTCGTAGATGGTCTCGGCGCCCGGCCAGTGCCGCAGGACGGGCACCGCGCGTGACGCCATCCCCTCGGCAGGCGCCGCGTGGAAGCTCTCGTCGTCGCTCGTGGACAGCACGAAGCCGACCCGGCGCAGCCAGGCCGCGACATCGGGTCCCGCGTCGTCGAACACCACGGCCCCGCGGAGCAGGGGCGACCGCTGGACCCGGCGCAGCGCGGTCGCGTAGTGATCGCGTTCGGCCGGGTTCTGCCACACCCACCAGTACTCCCACGGCATGCGCGACTTCACGAACAGCAGGTACCTGTCGTCTTCGCGGCGCAGTTCCTCGAGTACGTCGAGCGCGAGGTCCAGGCGCTTGCGGGACGGGACGATGCCGACCAGGCCGAGGTGGAACCGGGCGCCGTCGAGCTTGGGCCGGTCGAGCTGGGACACGTCGATCGCGTTGGGCACGGTCACGACCTTGGCCTCCGGCCAGCCGGTGCGCTCCCGGGTCAGCTGCGCGTAATGCCTGCTCACGCAGATCACCTGGCTGACCGCCCCGATCTTGACCTTCGCCGGGTAGGGCGACTCCAGCTCGAACCTGTGCAGCCGCACCAGCAGCCGTGACCCGCGCCGCTTGTGCCTGCTGTACCAGATGGCGTTCGGCCCGCACCATTCGCAGACCACCACGTCGGCCCACCCCGCCAGCTCCCGGCTGGCGGCAGGGTCGTGCTTGCCCAGCGCGGCCCACTGGTCCAGCCTGACCTCCAGGTCGGGCTGGAGCCGCAGGTAATTCAGCAGGGGCGTGAAGAACTTCAGGTCATGCCCGGCCACCACCACCCTTAGCTTTGCTGCCGTGCCAGCTCCGGGGGACGCCGCCTTCGGAACTGCGCGGGCCAGGTACCCGCGCAGGCGCTCCGCCGCCTTGTCCAGGGTGAACTGCTCGGCGGCGCGGCCGGTCCGGTCCGCCGCCAGCCGGAACAGGCCCGGGTCGGCCGCCGCCGCGGCGGATGCGTCGGCGACATCGGCCAGGTCGGCCGCGAACAGCGGGTAGTCGGCCCCGAGGAGCCCCTCGTGCATCGGGGTGCGGTTGAGGATCACCGGCAGCCCGAGGGCGCCGTACTCCAGCACCTTCGTGGACAGTTCCAGGCTCGCGTCCAGTTCGGGGTGACGCCAGCCCAGCCCGATGTCGCACGAGGCCGCGAGGCGCAGCGCGTCCTCCCGCGAGTGCCCGCCGTGCCAGGTCACGCCCGGCCGCTCGAGGGCGGTCCGCATCCGCTGCTGGTAGTCGTCCGGGCCGTCATGGATCTTGTCGCCGATCATGTGCAGTTCGGCGGTGACCCCCCGCGCGGCGAGCAGCGCGGGGAGCTCGGTCATCTCCAGGGTGTTCCAGCGTGGCGCGAACTTGCCCGAGTAGACGAGCCGCAGCGGCGACCTGGCGGCGGTGCCGGTGCGGGAGGCCGGGATCTCGGCCAGGATCGGCGGCAGCAGCACGCACTTGCCGCACGCCGCCGGGATGCTGCCCTCGAGGAAGCAGCGCAGTTCCTCGGTCTGGCAGAGCAGGTAGCGAGCCGCGGCGGCGATCATCCCGAGCTCTTCGGCGGCCGCGGTCGTGAGCCCGGGGACCGACTGCGGGACGTCGGTCAGGTACGGCCAGAGCCGCCCGGCGAACAGGCCGCCTTTGGCCGCCGCCGCGGTGACCGCCCGGCCCCGCAGCACCACCAGGTCGTGCGGCGCCTCCGCGTCCAGACGGGCCAGCAGCTCCGGCGCCGCCGCCGAACGGATGGGGCCCGGCCCCTCGACGAGGTGCTCCTCGAACGGCCTGCGCACGGTAACCCCCGGCTCGGCCAGCAAGGGCGCGATCAGGCGGCTGGTGCGGACCGGCGCCTTGAGCACCAGCGTCACCGCGCAGCCGGCCCTCGCCAGCGCCTGGGTGACGGACTGCAGCCAGATGGCCGAGCCGTCGATCAGGTTCAGGTCGATGTCGCCGTAGACAAGCGCGCGCGTGGTCAACGCGGACAACTCCTAACTAAGAGAAAAGAGGCGCAGCCCAGCCCTGGAGCCGTCCGAACCGAAGTACTCGCGCCGGGCCAGCGCCGGCTCGAGCGAGGTCACGTACCCGTAGGTGAGGCCCGCGTACCCGACCGCGTCTGCCTGCGCGCACTCCCGCGCGCAGGCCAGGTCGAGCAGGTACGAGTCCTCGTACGCGTGGCCCGCCTGCCACGGGACGACCCACGGCGAGCGGGCCTGCTTAGCGGCGAGCGGCACCCAGGACGCCTCCCCGTCGGGGTCGGCCGCGTCAGGAGCCCCGGGGACCGCCGTGATCAGCACGCCACGCCCCGCGAGGTCGCCCAGCGCGGCGGTGACGGCCCGGCCCGACGAGCCATCGCCCTCCGGCGCCGGGAACGTCACGACTACCTCGGCGGGCGCCATCTGCTGCCGGGCCAGGCTGGCGGCTAGGGCGGCCGCTCCGGCGGCATCCCCGACCCGGGCCAGCACCGCGATCTGCCGCCCGGTGA
>Ga0070730_10003173_pt1 | contig 14806 bp, 15 predicted proteins | sample Coa_R1_3_FD_66447 | JGI IMG/M metagenome (GOLD analysis project Ga0070730, IMG submission 66447) | Surface soil microbial communities from Centralia Pennsylvania, which are recovering from an underground coalmine fire - Coalmine... | ecosystem: Environmental > Terrestrial > Soil > Unclassified ...
GGCTACTCTACGATTCCGCGGACGCTGCCACTGTTGATGACCTTAATCGATGACCTAAAGGGCAAGGGCAAAGATGCCTCGCGTGTGTATCTGGATTTGTGGTGTCGCCAGATGGATGATTCGTTCGTCGAAGTCACCGACGAAGAAGCATTCGCCTATTCTTGTGGCTATGCTACGCATGGGCGCAATGTTCGGAGCTGGCGAGAGCGTATAGATATCCTGCGGGATATGGGATTCATTAGCGTCCGGCCCAATGGAAGCCGAAAATACGGCTACATCTTGCTGCATCATCCCCATGCCGTCGTAAGCAACCTCCAGAAGACTGGCAAAATCAGCCTCGAATGGTGGGGCGCATTCACGAAGCGTGCCGCCGAAACAGGAGCGTTCATTGGGCAGTTGTCGGCGACGGCCTAGCAGATATATCGGAATGTAAGAAGATTTGAGCAGCCGACTTGTCCAGTTCAATCTCCAATCGCCAGCAAAAGTGCGATATTGCGCTGGGAAATATTTTAGAGTAGAATCTCTAGCAATTCTCCTCCGTGTTCTTCGAGATGCCCAGGAGCGGTTATGGCGAACAAAGATAAAAGCAACCGGAACCCGACGATAGACGGGCAAAGAAGGTACGTAAGTCAAACCGATGTTCCAAGCGTGTCCTTGGACAAAGCCATCAGGGTACCCGCAGCAATCGGCGAAAACTACGGATACAAGCCAGCGAGTCCGCTTGCAGTGGCGAAAGCTCTCGAAATTCAACCAACTACTGGTGGCTTCAAAATGCTAACCGGGGCAGCGATTGCCTATGGATTGACGTCTGGAGGCTATAATGCCGAGCTGATTTCCCTGACGCCGCTCGGAATGCGAATCGTGAGACCAACCGAAGAGGGCGATGACCTTGTCGCCAAAAGAGAAGCACTGCTCAAGCCCCGCGTGATTAGAGAATTTCTTCTGAAGTACGACGGGGCGCCCATTCCAAAGGACCAGATTGCGGCGAATGTCCTGATGGAAATGGGAGTTCCAATGGACCGTACTGCCGAGGTTCTGAGACTCATCCTTGAGGGCGCGGAAGCAGTTGGTTTTCTTCAGGAAATCAAAGACCGGAAGTACGTCGACCTCGGGAATGCCAAAGTGCCCGGTAACCCTACGGAGGAAGCGCCCGATCTGCAACGGGAGCACAACGATGAGCCAGTCACGTCTTCGAGCCGTCTACCTGCGCCGACGTGGCAGCCGACACCGATTAAGCCGACGCCGGCGACAGGTTCGACCACGCAGCCGGCCGACTCTCGATCTAGGAAGGTATTCATCACCCATGGCAAAAACAAGGGCCTTATTGAACCGATCACCAAACTTTTGGCATTTGGCGAACTGGAAGCTGTCGTTGCGGTCCAATCCCAAACTGTATCCCAGCCTGTTTCAGCAAAGGTTATGGAGGCGATGAGGTCGTGCGGCGCGGCAATCATACACGTTGAAGACGAGCAGCATCTCGTGGACAAGGAAGGTAACGAGCAAATTATCCTTAATTCAAATGTGCTCATTGAAATCGGAGCCGCTATTGCGCTCTATGGGCAACGATTCATCCTCGTTGTAAAGGAGGGTGTGAAACTGCCCTCCAACCTTCAAGGGCTACTCGAACTGCGCTACAAAGGTACCACCCTCGACATGGAGGAAACTGTGAAGCTTCTTGACGCGGTCAACGACATGAAACGGCGCCCCCTACCGCCATCTGCGCCGAGTTAGTGTCATGTGGAAAGGGAGGAAAGTTGAGACACTAACCGTGTCTTGACTCTCGTGCTTCTATGAATGGTGAAAAGGAACTACTGGCAGCAGTTATAAACTCAACTGAGGTAACGCCAAAGGTTGGGGCAACACTGGTGTCTCCACCACCCGTTCTCACATTTGAATCAATTGGCCATCTATACCAGCAGTATTTAGAGCTATTGGTAAAGGGTGAGCACAAATGCCCGAGAGGAAAGCAAGTCGTATTCCATAACTACCACTTCTTCCATCTCGTGAAACTGCGCAAGGGTTTCCAGACAGCTTTCAAGATGGCTACGGAGGAGACCGCAATAGTGGAACTAACGGAGGGGTTTGGGGAATACGAGATCGATGGACGCCGTGCAGAGCAGCTGTCCTGGCTTCCTGATTTGATTGCGAACCCGCACGAAATCTATGAATACGCGGACAAAAAGACTGCCGACGAGGTCTTTATACGAGAGTATGAGCGTTCCGGATCGCCCTTTAAGGTTTTCCTATGTAAGCGCGAAGGCGATTTCTTGCTTCCAGTTACGGCAATGACCGTTAAGCGGCAAGGTATCAAAGAGCACAGAAGGGGAACAAAGCTCTGGCCAAAAGATTAGGGCCACCCGGGGTAATCTGCAGGTGGCCCTCTCAGATTCGGGGTAGGGTTTACAACCTACCTACGGTTTTAATTACCCACGGCTAAAGTACCAGGGAGGCTTAGACTTGTCAATAGACCCATGCAGGATACAGGGTTAACTAGCGGTTAACCGCCTTTCCTGCAAGAAGATGGATGATCTACCGTGCAAGCACTAACCCGCGTGAATGCGAGCGGGACCTCGCACTCGCAGTTACATCGCGGCCATGGACTCTTCGAGCCGCGCTTCCATCGCAAGGTAACTCTCCACACTCGGCATCTTGCACATCTTCCCGCCGCCGTTCGGCCATATTACGTTCCGTCGGTTCTTCCCTTGTTCGTCCCAGGTCGCCCACTTGCAGTTCGTAGGTTCGTAGTGCCCCTGCGGGTTTATGCGGTCCAGCGTCTTGCCGGCAGGGCGCGGTCCCATGTCGTCAATGAAGTTCTTAAAGCCCTGACCACCACGCACGACCCATCGTTCGCACACGCGGATTCCTCGGCCACCATAGTCGGCGTAAGCGTGGTGATTCTTGTTCCTACACCGTGCCCGCATGTTTGACCAGGAGTGCCATTCGCTACTCGCATATGCAAGGAGCCGCCCATCTCTAGTTTTCGAGCGCCGCACGTGTCCGTGGATTGAACGCGACCGTATTTTGTATGAGGTGAGACGGCACATACCGCAATCCAGTTGAACTCGATTTGCGAGGAGGGAGCGCCACACTACCACTTCATTCCCGCACTTGCAGTCGCAATAAAACTCGTCGGGATTGACAGCGTAGCGGATCGTGAGGAGGCCAAACTTGCCGTCTTTGAAGCTCATATAAAACCGCCACAAATGTAACGGCCAGAGACGGCAAATGCCCTGGCTCCCGCCTTGGGCACCAGGGCATCCACCTCAGTTTCGGTTAAGGCTTAGGAGTGGTTTTGAATCATTACGAACGGCGACGGGCTGCCCGCGTCTCCGACCGGAGAATCCAAAGCGTTCCACAGGAGAGCACCGTCCGCACGCGTGTAGCAGCGGATGCCGACGTTGCCCTTTTCAACCAGTCCAGGCGCTTCGGCGTAGACTTTCAATCCGACGCCTTCGTCTGCGGTGATGAGTCGAGTTGCCCAGTAGCGGAAGTCTCCGAGGACCACGGGCACCTTGCTCGCCCCAATGGAGTCCATGCTTGGGGCAATCTTGACCGGGATGCCGAAGATGGTCGGCTCGCCGTCAACGTACTTCACGATTTCGATGGGTCGGCCTTGCTTGTCCAGTTGTCCGGACACAGTGGCCAGCGTCGAGCGGTTCATAATGAACGCGGTCTTGGGACCGAAGTACGCTTCATTCAGTTGCGAGATCGCACTGGCGAAGTCGTTGGACCCGATTGAGGTTGCAGCAGCGCCGGTGCCGTCGTTGGCAGTGGAACCAACGGTGGTCACGATTGGCGCGTTGTTGGCGACGAGGGACGGAATCAACCCGAGAGGCTTTACTCCGCCGCCCGTGCCGTTCACGAGGTCCGCACCAATGCCGCGTGCAAGACAGTCCTGGAAGAATTCATTCGCCAGTGCGGTCATGCTGACTGCGCTGGACAAATCCTGAAAGGCTTCTTGGCTGGCCACGAACCGGCGCGAAGCATACGAGTACGCTCCAAGCACGGCGTGCGAGGTGCTGTCGAAGTCCACGGAGGTCTGGCTGCCTGCTTCGCTAACAACCGAGGCGGGGCTGCCGGTATCGGACGCCAGAGGAATCGGGAGTGGGCGGCCATTCGTGGTCTTGAAGAGCGTGCAGCAATCCTCATCGAACAGACAGTCATGCGCTTTCAGGGCGCGGAAGAGTTCTGGGTAGAAGCCAGAAGGGATGAAATAGCCTAGGCTGGTGTAGGACCCGATTTGTGCGCCAAGGTTGCCCTCGGTCATGTCGCGCCGCTCCACCATTGCTTGGAACGCGGTGGCGCGGACTTCAGCTTCGGTCAGCTTCTTTGAGGCGAACTGAACTGTAGGCATGCCCGCGGCTCGTGAACGCTCGTTGAAGTTTTGCTCGTCCAGTTCCGCCAGGCTCACGCCGGACAGGATTGCTTTCTGGGCAACTTGAAGATAAGCGCAGCGGGTTTCATCCTGCTTCGTCATCCTCATTTTGTTCGTCAGGGCGTTGTACTCCTGCATGACGATTTGCAGGTCCTTCCGTTGGTCTACTGTCAACATTGGTGTTTCTCTTTTCTCCCACGGAAGAACTCGCCGAGGGCCGGGTAAACTTGTTAGTCCAGAATGTCGCGCAACATGCGATTGCGGCGGTTGCGGGCGGCGGCCAGACGCTCTATTGCCCGTATGAGCCTGTCGCACTGTCGGTTGAATTCCGCGAGCGGCATCTTCGGCGTCGTGAGCTGTTCTACACGGCTCCGGCATTCGGCGGACACGAGGTTGCGAGCGTCAACGCTTGTGCCTGGGTAGGCGGGTGCGGTGACGATGCTCACATCGTGGAGTTTGCGGAAACCCTTGATGGTGCGAACGACCCACCGGCGAACCGCGTTCACTACACGGCCGCGTAGGCCCAGGTCCTTATCGTCTTCAATCTCTTCCTCTTCCCAATCGTCGTCGCGTTCGCCAAGTTCAAACGCAAACGACATGCCGGGCAGGTCGCCGCGCTTCACCAGTTCGTATGTATCCTTGCCAAGCTGGGTATTGGGAAGGTCGCAATCAAACGCGAGGCCCTGGTCGTCGGCGCGGAGCCGCAGGGTGCCGGAGCTGGTACGCCCAAGTACAGCGTCCATGCTGTGATTGAAAGTACAAACGCAATCCAGGTTCTTGTCGGCGAGAACGCCATCAAACGCCCGGTTGGCGATCCGTTCGCGGAAAGTTTTCCCAGTCTTACCGACAGGGATAGGGTTACTCAGCACACCGTAGCGCGCCGCGTATCCGCTGACCTGCATCTTGTTCCCGGACTTGCTTGCCCGGATTTCCACTACCGGCATGTACCGCAGTTCTTTTCCCATTAGGCTTTTCCCTTCGCGGCTGCTGCCGTCGTCAGTGCTTCTGCAATCAGTTGTTCACGCGTCTTGTATATCGGACCGTTCTCATTCATCGTCCTCATCCAAGCCGCGTCTCGTTGGTTGTCGTTCGCTGAGGTCAGCGGCGGGGGTGGCGCTACCTTCGTAATCTTCTTCTTGGAGAGGCTTATGTATGCGGTCCACCGTTTCAGATATTGCTCGGCGATGTGGGTGGGCACTTCTTCCAGTCGTCCGCAGTGCCGATATTTCATGCTCAGGTGCGCGGTGCCTTTGTTACTGGACTGCCACTGCGGATTCCCGCAGCCTGAGCAGAAGGCTTTGATTTCGGGTGGGTACAAAAAATCACCGACCTTGGCTCCGTCTACTACCTGCCAGGTCACGTTCGCGTATCGCACCGGCTCGACTGGGGCAACCACTTCGGTCGCAAGGCCCGCAGCCACAAGTTTTTGGCCGACTTCCTGGGGCACGTTGTAGACAACCAAACTTCCTTTATCCTTGAGCTTCATCGGATCGTTCTCCTTGTCGCCGGAGGGGCGAACTTCACTACTTCCAAGAGGTGTTCCGGGATTTGTCCCTGGCCGACTTATGAGGCCGACCAGGGCAGTGCCGCGATACGCGAGGATTGAGGCAACGAGCAGCACGGCAAACTCTGGTGTTACTTGGCGATAATCGACGACTTGGCCAAACCGAGGCGGCGGAGCCGGGCGTTCACAGCCTGGCGGGTGCGGCCGATGCGCTGTGCAATGGCTTTGCCGGTCTTGAGTTTCTTTGCCAGTTTGAGGAAATACTTCTCACTTATATTTCGCATTTCATAATCTCCATTTTCCCTGACTGTTTCCCACACAGGGTCTCGGAGCTGTTACGGGGCAGTACGGTCGTACCAGTGGTGGGTCCACAGAGCAGCGGGATACTGGGCATGTGAGCACCTACAGCGACAAATTAAGGTTGGAAGTTTTCTCCCACTATTGCGGCGGCAATCCGCACTGTCAGTGCCCTGGCTGCACTGTGACCTATATCGGGTTCCTTCAACTCGATCACGTGAACGGGGATGGCGGCGCACACCGAAAGGCAAACGGCCTGGGCACGGGCGGGGCAAAATTGTGGGGTTGGCTCAAGGCCAATGACTACCCGGAAGGATTTCAAGTGCTCTGCTGTAACTGCAACCACTCCAAGTTCAATCGCCCTGCCTGCGCTCTGGCCGGCCAGGCACATGCGTGAAAATCCCCGACGCGCAATATCCCGCAACCTTGGTCAGCACGAAATTAAAATCACCAATTCCCGGGCATACGCGTGCGAGTGGGCGAGCGGTTTCTGGGCATTGATCGAAACAGCTTTCCTGACCCCCAGGGGGTGCCCCGCACCTTGGCCTCCAACGCCCTCAAATTACAGCGGGTTAGTTTTCCCCAGTCCACGTTCGATCCTGTCAGCGGATCGACCTCTGGCCATCTCTAGCCCTGTGTAGGGTGTTCGACCTCTGGTAAGCGTTAGGTGTGTTTAGACCTGGTAACGCATGGGATTTCGCCTGTTAGCGTGCGACAACAGGGGCTAATTGGAAGGGTTTTGACCCCAGATTGGGCCTGGTTTCAAGTGCTTTGAGATTGCGGTTCCGCACACATTTCATTCGCTCTAACGGATTTTCCCTTGCTATCCTTCCTGCTTTTAACGTATGTTTCCAGCCCTTTATCATGCTCGAAAAGATCATCCGACGCCCCGAGGCTCTCAGACGGCATCAGGCTGCCCCCTTACGGAAGCAGCGTGAAGAATTTCTAGCACACCTCGCTCGTGCTGGACGGAGCAGGGTGAAACTTCGGGATGCATCAACCTACATCGTTCAATTTGTCGTCCGGGCGAATTTCCGAAGGATGCGTCGCATTGACCTGTCCGAAATTCGGTGCTCTGCCGAGAAGTGGCGCAAGAGAAATCCCACGCATCCTGCAGGTGCCCAAGCAAGAAAGCATTACTTACGATACGCAAAAGCATGGCTGAAGTTCCACGACAAATTGACCGAGCCGCTCAAATGGAATGACCCTAAGGATCGTAGAGTGGCTGCCTTCGCAGAGCATCTGCGTGTTGAGTTGGGATTCGCCAGTCGGACAATTCAAAGCAGAATTTGGGAGCTAAACTGCTTTCTAAAATGGTTGGAAGAGAGGCACCTTCTTCTTACTCAAATCACGACAGCGGAAGTTGAGAAATACATTGACTCGAAAGCTGCCACCGGATGGTGCGGGAGTACGGTTGCCGCACATACTCAGAACCTGAAAGTGTTCTTTCGCTTCGCTGAGCGACGAAGATGGTGCCGAAAGGGACTGAGCGCGGGTATATTCGGGCCTATTCTGGATCGCCGGAACAACGTGAGAAAAGGCCCCTCGTGGGTCGATGTTCGGCGACTCATAGATAGCGTCGGTACAGACAATCCGAACGACCTCAGGGCTCGTGCGGTGCTGCTCTTACTCACCATGTATGCGCTTCGTGCAAGCGAGGTCTACAAACTGAATCTGGCGGATGTGAACCTAGATGAAAACCTACTGACCATCCGGCGCAGCAAGAATCGATTGGTCCAGCGCTTTAACCTATTGCCCGAAGTTCATGTCGCACTGCAAGCATACATGCGGAAAGGCCGCCCGAACAGCCGGTGTCCTCGACTCTTCCTAACCTTGAAGCGTCCCTACGGGCCAATACAGCAGGCGTCTCTCTACAACATTACAAAGAACCGGATGCTGAAACTTGGCATCGTTTCCGTAACTTACGGACCACACAGCCTTCGCCATGCGTGCGCGACTCATTTGTTAGTTTCGGGAACACCGGTTGGAAAGGTTGCGAGTTTATTGGGACACAACACGACCCGATACATCGGACAGTATGTCAAACACTCTGTCGACCAATTAAGGGTAGTGTCCGATTTTAGTTTGAAGGGTTTGCATGCTGCTATCTGAGGGGGCTGAGGCGTACATTCGCAGAAAACAGTTAATGGGACGGAAGTACGACCACTGCGGAAAAGAGTTGCGGGCTTTTGTGCGACTGTATCCAACGCTACATCTCTCCGATTTGCGCACTCGGCACGTACAACACTTTTTGAACTACCGGCCGCTTTGCCGAGGTACTTGGATAGGTAGATATAAGCGATTACGCGCATTCTTCTCCTACTGGATTTCGCGAGGGCAGATGATTGCGCTTCCGATGCCTGCTCCTCGTAGACCCGGACACCGGAGTTTCAATCCGTATGTCTTTACGCCTCTCCAGATGCGAAACTTGTTGGCAAAAGCACCGCAAATCCAGTCACACAAACTCTCCGAGATAACGCCACAGATGTTTCGGAGTTTGGTCGTTTTTATCTACGCCACGGGCTGCTGGATAGGCGAGGCCCTTGCATTGAAATGGTCCGATATTGACTTTAAGGATGACAAGGTCGCCATCAATTCTCGTGTCGGTGCTAGTAGAGAAATCACCATTGGAACCGACCTGAAACGGCTACTCGTCCGTCATCGAAAGCTATCAAGTACGGAGTTCGTCTTCGCCACAAAAAGTGGTCGTCAAGTCAGTTACCAGCGAGCCAAAATTCACTTTCGACGTGTGCGCAAACTTGTTGGGATACGGCGAACGGACGACTTCCGCTACGAACCGGGCTTTAACGACTTGCGTCATACATTCGCGGTAGAACGGATCGTCGAGTGGTATCGGAAGGGGGTCGATATCGAACTGATGCTCCCTCGTCTTGCCCACTACATGGGGCTTTTCACATGCACGATAACGGAACGGTATCTGCCGCTCGTTCCCCAGCACTTCAGCAAGCAGCTCGACCGGCTTTCAAAGGTATGAACACTTCAAAAGCCGCTCGCTTGGGTCAAAGAGCTATTTCACCATTTTTTGGAACCCTCTCTGGCGAAACCAGTAGAGCGATTTACATGCTAATCGGGCGAGTGGGTACTCGGAGGATGTCAGGCAGAGCGGACGACTAGCAGTCTTTGGATTATCCTCTCCTGAGGCCTCGCACTATCCCGCGGCGCATCAACTCCAATCGTTCTATCCGTGCGTTATCTCGTTTAATGTCCTCACCGGCCTTCGCGGCACGTGCCTTCATTTTCTCAAATACGCTCTGATCGAGAATTCTCTGGTACTGAGCCATCAGCGCTTCGGTCTGTGCCTTCTCCCTCCCCGCGGTTTCAGCCCACCACTTGTCGTGGCGTTCCTTCTCTTCCTGTAGCGTGGCCTTGCGTTTGTACTCGTCGATTTCCAGAGCTACGGCCGCCATGCGTCGCATCGCGGCTTCCAACCAAATGCGTTGTTCCTCCAACTCAATCTGTTTCACAGCCGCAAGGGCCAGGGCAAGTTGCTGTCGGTTCCAGTCCAATGCCTTTTCTTCCCAGGTAGGTTCCCAGGATATGTCGTCAAACTTCAGCCCAGATGGCAAGGCAAGGACGGTCCCCGCTTTACGCGGTCGGTATCGCCGTTTAGTTCGGTCCATCTCTCTCATCACGTTTCCTGCATTCCTTGCAGCAAAATATCTCGCCGCCTTGCGGCACGAAGTAGTGCACACCCGTCCCGCTATACGCACAGCGTTTCTTTCCTCGCGAGGAAATCGTCTCGGCGGGGCCGTATCCCCACTTAACGGGTTCCGATTTGGTTGCGGTGCTCACAACCCACACGCCCCGTGTTACCCCTTGCCCAGGACATGCCAGGTCGGGAGAAACCGCACCAGGGCAGCTCCTCGCAATCTTTTTGTCGGCCAGGGCACAGTTTCGACTATGGCCTCTTGGGGTTGGTGTTTCCAAGAGGGGTTAACGAACAGAAACCGAACGGCATGGCCGGTATCAAATTTACTAACGAACCTCCAAACAAACCCAAGACAAACCTATAACCTGCTTCAAAGTAGGGTGGGTCCTACTTCAAAGCAGCATATAGGCACCCTACTTTGAAGCAGTATCGAACCCTACTTGTAAGCAGTATTTTCTACCGTAGACTCGGGGCATTTTGGGTGGCCTTGGAGTTTGCTTTCAGGAAGCAGCTGAGACGATAAAAACATTGGCCGGCTGCGGTGTGACTGTGGTTCCCGCGCTTCTTTCTTTCCGCTGCGGTAGTCAGTTCGGTACGGAAGAGGGCAACGATTTCTTCGTCAGTGTAACCGTACTTGCGGACGCCCAACAGCCAATGCGGCTTCGCACGGAACCTACCACCGGCGACACCGAACAGCCGTTTAATAAATGGGTCCGCCTCTCCGTGCCAGGGATTCACATCTTGGACGACGCACTTGCCCTCATGGAGGAATGCCCAGTCGTCATGTGTCATGTACTTAAAATGCGTCTCGTCGCTGCCGTGCTCTAGCCAGCCGTTGTTCACCAGCAATAGGAACGCCCGTCGCGTTGCTTCGTAGTTTGCACCAAAGTATTTTGCCAGGGTTTGTCTCCGAGCAAAGAACTCGGTCTTACCGTTCGCCGTCAGTTGTCCGGCTCTGGTGTAAATGGCCAGGGCTAGACCGTGCCGCCACAGGTGCCAGGCGGTGCAGCAGTTCATTGGATTGTGTTTAGGAAAAGACTTTTTGAAGTCCGACATGGGTTCCAAGTCTGTGGGGTAGGCAGGTCCAGGGACTTCGTCTCAGCGCTTGGAGTCGCTTTCGGAAGTTTGAACCCGCCAACCTGATCCACGGTCGCAGCGTTTCCGCTGGGTGCTTTATGTTTAATGGAGCTAGCACTCGCTCCTATTTGTACTGCGGCACGGTGTTACCCGTGCCAGGTATCGTTGACCGACATTATGTCCCGTCAGTGTTCCGGGGCAGTTGCAAGGCGCGAAAAACTGTCTCGAAATACTGTCTACTTAAAGTTTCAACGAACTACCCGGACATGGCTCCACCAAACTGGCCGGATATAGCAAAATCTTTATGCGAGCGAGGATTTATCAGCCTTCGGAGGGTTTCGGCGACAGCATTTGAAGTAGATCGTAGACTTTGATACCCCTAGGGGGCCGGTCATTCGGATTTCTGTGCGGTCCCCTTGCCAGTCCGATTTTCTTCCCATTCGTTGTGGGCCAGGTTTAGCTGTCCATCCCACATCGTCTGCCAGACCTTGTCGAGAAGCGCTTGCGGACCAAGTTCGCCTCGACGATGGGATTGCCAGAGGGCAGTCTGCATTGCTAGGTGGACCGCCCACCCCACGTACTCGGGATCCATTTTTCTACGATCGGCAACGTCCCGCCAATCCCCGATGCGACAAAAGTCAGCGTGGAGACTCGCGCTATTACATAGGTGACAGGTTGTTTCGGTTGGGTGATTGTGCGCAACCACCTCGCCAGCAGGAAAACCACGCTCCTGCCAAAGCTGGGTCAGAAACCGTTGCAGCCTAGCATCCGCGGCTAGCCCTCGCATCATGAAGTGGTAATTGCCGCCTGTACCGGGCGGGTGATAATGCGTCCGGGCTTCTGCAACAGCATCCGTTCCGTCGTCCCATTTGTGTTCGGCGTCCGTATGCCGCCACTCGTCTTGGTCCATCGCCAGAATATGGCGTCCGTCAAAGTATCGGAAAGTGCCGCTGCCGCACCGCAACCATGCGGTGCTATCGATACTGTAGAAAGGGAAATTCTCCATGGCCGGAGAACCGGCAATGCCAAGTCCATGGACCTTGTTTTGTAGCTCCAACCCCGCAAATACGCTCGTGAGCCATTCCATTTTGCTCTCTTGACCAACAATGCTTTTTCGTGGGGATACGGCAATATAGTCGGAGTCCTGAGCCATCACGTACAGCCACTCGAAATCATCAAATTGGTGAAAGGTCGGGATAGCGGGGATTCCAGCGGCTCGCATCTTCTGGTAATTCTCCCAGCTCTTTTTGCAAGCCACCTCTGATTGTTCCCGTGTAGGTAGGGCATCGATGTCTCTTGATCCCGCGATCACATCGAGCGAAATAAAAGTGACCTGACACTTTGCGAGCGCTTGAATTTCCCTGCAAAAACTTATGTACGACTCCAGCGTTAATTCCTCTCCTCTGCTCCAAACGGAGAACGCGCCGCTGTCAACAATCAACCTACGGTGGGATTGGGTGCAAAAGTATCGCGCGCACTTTCGGGATTGCTTGTCGGCAAAACTGAAGAGGAAATTGCTCTGGCCAGACTCGTCGGCCATGCCGGACATCTTTTCCAAGGTCAACGTCTGTCCAGCGGAGTAGACGAGCATCAGCTTTCTCTCTGCTGCCGTAACTCGTCCAACAGAAGACCGGCAGCCTCTGATCGCTTTTTCCCGAGGAGTGTGGCTGCTCGGCCAAGGAAGTCGTAAGTCGCTTTATTCACGGAAACTTGTAAACGCTGAAGAGGTTCTCCTTGTGGTTGACCTTTCTGCTTCTTTATCTCGTCTTGGACTTGAGTCCGTAAGCTCAGGATAGACCACCCATTGTTCTCCGCTTTGTCGAGTAATTCGTGTCGCTTTTCCTTGCTAAGTTCAGCAATTGCAACCTCTTTATGATGGCTCCAGCTGAGCTCGCGACGTCGCGAGTCAGGGTCGCAGTACTCTGGGAACGCCCTTGCCGTCCGTGCAAAATCCCAGAGGGTCGTCGTCGCGTACCGCGTTATCTTGGTGGCCTCTTTTAGTGCTGTCGGTTTTCCGAGTTTTCCGACACCTTTATCCAACCAAAATCCTAGGTTCCATTGGCTGTTGTCGTTCTCTAGGCTTAATACTTTGCCGATTCTCCTCCATTCGCCGTGATCGAACGGTTCCGGGCTCTCGAGGCCCAACTCTTCTTCTGTAAAGTATGCCGGTTGTGTGCTCATGCTCTCACGCTACCGAACCTCCTTCACGGCGACCACCTGGGCTAAGGGTCAGGTGGGGTCATCTAGTAACAAAATTTCCTCGGCCGCATTGCCACATCCTCGTTGAGATGACAGTTTATGGATGGGATAATTCTTCTACTGGAAGGGTAGCGGCCCACCGGCTGGCGGTCGCGCACAAGTACCCGGAGTTCCAGCAGCCGGTCCCACAAACGGTAAAGTCTACCCTACTAGCGTAGAGAGGCGCCCGAATCCAAACCGGATTCGTGTGCCCCGATGCCCCAACGTAAATCCTTGATTTCAGCGGGTGCGGTATTAGAAAGTACCCCCGCGGTTACAACAAGGCCAAAGCGAGGTCCATGCTTGGCCAGAAGAACGGGTCAGTTAGGTAACGTGTATCAACCAGCGCATCCCGGAGGTTGGATTCCCAAAGCACCGTGCTACGGTCGCTACTGGGCAGACATCCCAGGGAACCCCGAGCGAGTACGCCGCACCGTATCGCTTGGGGTGTGCTCCACAAAGACCATCGCACGCCAACGGCTACGCGATTACATTCAACGAGAAGGCGTCAATTCCAAGGACGCGTTTCACCAGAACACAGCACCGCGCACCACGTTTGCAGAGCAAGCGGAAAAGTGGATTGCCGGACTGCCAACCCGAAGACGAAAACCTGTGAAACCAGCGACCATTCAGACATGGAGATACGCGCTGGACAAATGGCTACTCCCCACCATTGGAGATGCGCTACTCGCCGACGTTGGCAACGCAGCCATGAAAAAGGTCGTTGAAAAATTGTTTGAGGCGCAACTAGCAGCGCAGTCCATCGTCTCCTACACCCGCGTAATCAAACTCGTGCTCGCCTCGGCGGTTACAAAAGACGGCGACCAAATCTACCCTCGCAAATGGAACCACGAATTTTGTGAGATGCCGATCATCGACCCGATGCAGCAAAACAGGCCGAGCCTTACGAAGGCGGAAGTCGAAGCCATCATTACCGGAATAATCCCACGCTACAAAGTTCTTGTGGCGCTCCTCGCCGGGACGGGACTTCGCATCGGTGAAGCCCTCGGCGTAAAGACCGACGACCTGGGACCAGAGTGCCGCGTACTTCACGTGCGCCGAAGCATCTGGAACCGAAAAGAGCAAACGCCTAAAACAGCGAACGCTTACCGCGTCGTGGATATAGCAGAACCGCTTGCGAAGGTCTTGCGGGAATACACCGCAGGGAAGAGCGGACTTCTATTCGCCACGCGTACTGGCGGGGCGCTGTCGCATCGAAATGTGCTTCGTGCCTTCTACACCGCAGGCGCAATGTGCGGGTTTCACGCCCTGCGGCGATTTAGGACGGAGACACTGCGGCGTGACCGTGTGCCCGAAGATTTGGTGCGGCTATGGTTGGGGCATGCGGGAACTAGTGTGACCGATACCTATGCAAAGGGACTTGCCACCGATGTCGCCTGGCGTATGGAATGGGCGAACCGCGTCGGCCTGGGCTTTGTATTGGATGGGTTATTTGGGTTACAAAACGTGGTTCAACTGAAAAGCAGACGAGTTGCGTAACTGCAACAAACTGTTTTGATTAAAGTGGTGCGCCCGGCGTGATTCGAACACGCGACCTCTTGCTTCGGAGGCAAGCGCTCTATCCAGCTGAGCTACGGGCGCACAAAATACGAGCAAACAACCCGAATAGTTTATCCTGTCCTTC
>Ga0070730_10003174_pt1 | contig 14805 bp, 12 predicted proteins | sample Coa_R1_3_FD_66447 | JGI IMG/M metagenome (GOLD analysis project Ga0070730, IMG submission 66447) | Surface soil microbial communities from Centralia Pennsylvania, which are recovering from an underground coalmine fire - Coalmine... | ecosystem: Environmental > Terrestrial > Soil > Unclassified ...
ACCGGAAGCTGAAACCGCTGGAGCGCGGTAACAGGTTTCCAGAGAACAAGCGAAGCGCCCGGTAGCAATGCTATCGGGCGCATTTTTTAAGCGATCAGATTGTTGGCTGCCAGACCTGGGCGGTATGGTCGGCGCTGCCAGAGGCCAGGAGCGCGCCATTAGGCGACCAGGCGACCACAAAGACCGAGTTGGTATGGCCGAAATAGGTGAACTCCAGCGTCCCGGTGCTGGCATCCCAAATCTGGGCGGTTACGTCGCGTCCCCCAGAGGCAATGTGGCGGCCATCCGGCGACCAGGCCAGCGCGTAAACCGGCTGGCCCTGATGCCCCCGATAGGTCAGAATCGGCTGGCCGGTATGGGCGTCCCAGACCTGCACCGTGCCGTCGCCGCTGGAAGAGGCGATGCGCGAGCCATCCGGCGACCAGACGGCGGCCCAGACGGTGGTGCTATGGCCGTTGTAGGTGACCAGCGGTGTGCCCGTCGTGGCGTCCCAGACCTCCACGTCATGCTCGCCCTGGTGGGTGCCATTCCCCGTCGCCGACGCGATATACCGGCCATCGGGCGACCAGGCTACCCAGGAGATGCTGTTGGTCTGATTGGTGTAGGTCAGCAGCCTCTGCCCTGTGCGCGCATCCCAGATCTGCACCGTTTGGTCGTCGCCTCCAGAAGCAATCTTCGTCCCATCGGGCGACCACGCCAGCGTGAGAACATCATCCAGATTCTGCGGATTCTGCGAGAGGATATGGCCGTTATAGCTCAGCAAGGTCTGCCCCGTGCGCGCATCCCAGACCTGCACATTATCGGCAGCCGAGGCGATCCTGGTGCCATCAGGCGACCAGGCCAGCGCATTGACATCCGACGAGTGGCCGCGATAGGTCAAGAGGAGCGCGCCCGTGCGCGCATCCCAGACCTGCACCGTCTGGTCGTCGCTGCCAGAGGCGATCTTCGTCCCATCGGGCGACCAGGCGACGATATTGACCGGCCCGCTGTGGCCGCGATAGGTCAACAGGGTAGTCATGGGCGTGGCCGTTGGCTGCGGCGTGGTGGGCGGCGGATTGATGGTGGGGACTACCGTCGCCTGGGCCGGATGGGAGAAGAAATTGCTGTTTTTTGCCGCGACCACCGCCGCCGTGCCGCCGGTCGCCACGACGGCGGCCACCAGGATAGTGGTGATCACCTTTGCCTTCAGCGTGCCCAGCAGAGCCTGCCGCGCACCGTGCCCTGCGGCCCTGCCGAGCGCGCGCTCGGCAGCGGGCGTCTGCCAGGCTGGTGGACCGCCCTGCATGGGTGGATGTCCGCCGGGCATGGCCTGCCCCATGCCCTGGGGATACGCGGGCGCACTCGGCACGCCCGGATAGCCACCTTGAGGATACGCGGGCGCGCTGGGGACACCAGGGTAGCCGCCCTGGGGATACGCGGGCGCGCTGGGGATGCCAGGGTAGCCAGGCGCGCCAGGGGCCAGGCTTGATGGCGTGAAAACGGTATTGAGCGCTCCAACGGCCATCCCCGCCTCAGCCGCGTCTGCCAGCCCGCCAAGCGCGATGGGCAGCGCGGCGCTCTCGCCGAATTGGCGATCTGCCGCCGGAGGGGAGGCGTTGAGCGGTGCGCCGCAGCGTCCACAGAAGCGATCCCCCGGAAGAAGCTCTGCCCCACACAAGGGGCAGCGGAGCGCGAGCGACCCGCCCGACGCGCCAGCGGCCAGGGTTGGCAGCGCGGCCTGAGCGCCTGGCGAGGGTACATCCATCGTTGGCAGGTTGGAACCATCGTCTGGTGGCGCAACGGTTGGCGCCAAGAGCGTTGGCGCCCCATCAGATTGGTTCTGCGGCAGATGCGTGGCTGCCGCAGTGGTGGGCGCGTCATCTGCGGCGCCCGCCGCCTCTGAAGCAGCAGGCGGGTTCGCCGCGCCGACGGCAGAGCCAGCGGGAGTCTTCTTCGCGCCTACGCGGCTCTGTTTTTTGGCGGGCGCCGGAAGATTGCTCGCCGCGCCAGGCGCGTTGCCAGGTAGGGCTGTGATCGTAGGAGCCTCGGCGTTGTCGCTTGCCGCAACGGCTATCGTAGGGATTTGCTCCTCACTATCCGCCGAGGCGGCGATGGTGGGCAGATCGGCCTCGGCGTCCGTTGGGGCCGCTGGCGGCTGGCTGGTCGCCCCGACAGACGCGCCTGCTCCCACTCCAGCCTCGGCCACAGGAGGACCGAGCGGACGCCCGCAGGCGAGGCAGAAGCGGTCCCCTGCTTGTGCTTCTGCCCCACAGAAGGGGCAGCGCTGGCCCAAGGGTCTGGTGGTAGCCGAAGCCGACGACGCGGCGGTGGTTTCCCTGGGCGGTTGAAGCCGCCCACAATGCAGGCAGAAACGCGCGCCGGGCGCCAGTTCCTCCTGACAGAAGGCACATCGTTCCATGCGACCCCCTTTGTGAACATACTCCGCTCTCAGTCAAGTCATGGGAAACGATTGACTCTTGATTAGGGCAAGTATACCATGTTTCTGCGCGGAGAGCCGCGCGTATGTTTTAGCTTACCAATGGGAGATAAGGAGTGGATGAAAATACTGGAGATTTTCGATGTTACTTCCGCGGCGCGGAGCCGCCCATCAGCCTGGCCTGGATCAGCCCATGAATTTGCATGGCTTTTAAGGTCTTCTGCGACGGGAAACCAGGGTATATCAATAGCTTTCTTAATACTATAAACCTTTACCTATCCTTCCTTGTCTTTTTCCCACCCTAGTGTCTCTCTGCCAGAGGGGATAAGATGAAAGGCACATCTCGTTTCTGTGTGCAGAGTAGGCGCCACAAGGAGACTCGCGCTATGTCTGAAATATCCGCTGGCCTCGCCGACCCACTCGATTTCCTGGTGATCGGCCATGTCACCAAAGACCTGCGCCCCGATGGGAGTTTCAGCGTGGGCGGCTCGGCCACGTTTGCCTCGCTGACCGCGCAGCGCCTGGGGCTGCGCGCCGGAATCGTCACCAGCGCTGCGCCCGATCTGCTGGCGCGGCTGCCGGAAGCGATGCCAGGCGTGGCAATCGCCGCTGTGCCTGCCGCTGAATCCACCACGTTTGAGAACCTCTACGTCGATGGGCATCGCCGCCAGTATCTGCGCGGGCGGGCTGCGCCGCTGGGGCTGGGGGCTGTCCCAGCGGCCTGGCGGCAGGCGCGCATCGTGCTGCTGGGTCCGCTGGCGCAGGAGGTGGCCCCGGAGCTTGCCACAGCGTTTGACGGCGCGCTGTTGGGCGCCAGCCCGCAGGGTTGGCTGCGCCAGTGGGGGGCCGATGGGCTGGTCTCGCCCACCGCCTGGGCCGCCGCCGGGCAGGCGCTGCCCCATCTGCACGCGCTCATTCTGAGCCGCGAAGATGTGATCGCCCACAACGGCGGCGCCGGGCAGCAGGAGCAAGTTGAGGCGCTGCTGCACGCCTGGGCGGCCCTCACGCCCCTGCTGATCTTGACCGAGGGCGCGCAGGGAGCCACACTGCACGAACATGGCCGCGCGCGCCATTTTCGCGCGTTTCCGGTCCGCGAGGTGGACCCGACCGGCGCGGGCGATGTCTTTGCCGCCGCGTTTCTCATTCAGTACGCGCTCGGCCAGGACGCCGCTGCCGCCACGCGCTTCGCCAACTGTGTGGCCTCCTTTGTCGTCGAGCAGCCCGGCGCGCAGGGCATCCCCACGCCCCAGCAGGTGGCGGCGCGCCTGCGCCAAAGGGCAGGCGGGTGATGAAGCATGGCTGACGGCTGAAGGCCGCTTCTCTCGGCTGCGCCGCCAAGCCCGCGCAGGCTTGGCCGGTCTGTGAATGAACCGAACTATCACGTGGGACGACGCATAGGAGCTGACGCTACCTGGACAAGCGCCTCCTCTTTGAGGACGCTGCGCTCTGGTGGCTCCTCCACGCCTTGTCCGCCAATCCCTTCGCTCTCCAGCGCCGCATAGGGCGTCAGCAAGCCACTGATTGGAGGCCACTGGCCCCCTCCTGGTGGTTTAGCCCACCAGAGGCACGCGGGGCAGCGGCCAGGTCGCCGCTGCTGTAGCTGAGCGCGACGGGTGAAAGGGTGATAAGTCCGGTAGGGCGCCGCACCCGGCTCAGGTTTCTGGCCTTGAGCGCTTTCAACGTTCCATCGACGATCTTGCTCTTGACATAGACCCCAACCAGCGCATACAGCGCCACCTGCGGGCTAAGGACAGGCCCACCGCCAGAATAATCAGCCCATCGGTTGCCAGAAGCGCCGTCCCCACTTTCGCGCTCGCAAAGCGTTTGAGGAGGAGCGCGATGATGTCGGTGCCAGCCGTGCTGCCGCGCCAATGATAGATGATCCCAATGCCGATGCCAACCATGACCCCACCATAGAGCGCCGCCAGAAGCGGAGCATGCGTCAGCGGCCTGACGACAAGCGCCAGCGAGTCTACCGTTGCCCCAATCAGGAAGGTGGCCTACAGCGTTCGCAGGATGAACTCGCGGCCACCCAGGTAGCGAAAGCCGACCAGCAGGTGGGGCACGTTGATTGCCAGTACGGCAAGTATAAGCAACCCGAAGACCTCTTCTTGCGCGCTCTTGCTATCCGCGAGCAGGTATTTAGTCCCACCCACCTGGACGTTGCCGTAACGCTCCACACCCTGGGCGCCCTCTATCTGCGCCAGGGCAGCTATGCGCAGGCCGAACCGATCCTCCAACGCGCCCTGGCTATTCGTGAGCAAACGCTGGGTCTGGATCATCCCGACACGGCCAAAGCGCGCCGGGATTATGCGCGGTTGCTTCAGGCCAGTCAGAGCAGGACGCAAAGCATGCGGCGATAAAAGCGGGTCTAGGACATCCTGAAGCGGTCCTGGCGGCTGGTCTTCGTCGCAGCGCTCGGTCAGGTGGACCTGATAGACTATCCCGTCACCCTTGACAATCGCCCAGTAGCAATGCTATACTTCCAAGTGCTAGCACTCCCATATCGAGAGTGCTAGCAGTCCAATGCGATGGGTACGAGCAGTCTGGGAGCCTGTTTGCCAGGCCGCTCAAGGGCGAGGTGGCAGCATTCGATGGGCAAACAATTGACGCCGCGTAAAGAGGCGATTCTACGCTCGCTGGTCGAGGAGTACATCCGCACGGCCACGCCAGTGGCCTCAGAGGCGCTTCAGCGCAAATATGGGCTGCCCTGGGGCGCGGCAACGGTCCGCAACGAGATGGCGAGTCTGGAAGAGGAAAGCCTGCTGTTTCAGCCGCATACCTCCGCCGGACGCATGCCCACTGATCTGGGCTATCGCTATTTCGTCGAGCATCTGATGGTCGAATCGGCGCTCTCAATGGATGAGCAGCGGCAGATTCGCCACCAGTTCTATCAGGTCCAGCATCAGCTTGACGAGTGGGTGCGGCTGACAGCCTCGGTGCTGTCGCGCGCCTTGCAGAGCGCAGCGGTCGTCACGCCGCCGCGCGCCGCGCAGGGACGATTGAAACACTTCGAGGTGCTCTCGCTGCAAGAACTGGTAGCTTTACTCGTCGTCGTCTTGCAGGATGGCGCGGTCAAGCAGGAACGTCTGCTGCTGGAGACGCCCACCACCCAGGAAGAGTTGAGCCTGAGCGCACAGCGGCTCAACCGGCTCTTTGCCGATCTCAACGCGGCAGAACTGGAGCGCCGGGCCGCCGCAGTGGGTCTGGATACCAACGAACGGATGGTGGTGACTTCGATCAGTCGCATGCTGGCCCAGCATGGTGATTTCGCCGCCGAAACCTTTTATCACGATGGCATCCTGCAAATGCTCGATCAGCCCGAATTCACCACCTTGGGTCCAGAACACGAACGCAACCTCCGTATCCGCAAAGTCGTAGAAGTATTAGAACAGAATCGACTTCTCCCGGCGTTGGCGGCGCAGGTGCCCGCCGGAGGGGTGCAGGTGATTATCGGGGGCGAGAGCGAGTTTGAGGCGATGAAGGATGTGAGCCTGGTCGTCTCGCGCTATGGAGCTGAGGGCCAGGTGGGTGGCTTGCTGGGCATTGTTGGCCCCACCCGCATGCAGTATAGCCGGGCCATCGCAGTGGTTCGCTACATGACCGAAGTGATGAATGACCTACTGGCGGAGTTATGAGCTATGACGCTAGAAGAGCAAGAAGCCGGGCAGCAGATGGAGACCGAGGCGACGCCCCAGGCGGCGGAGGGCACAGAGCAGCAGGCAGCGACGCCTGATCTGACTGCCAAACTGGAGCGCGCGCAAGAGAAAGCCACAAGCCTGGCTTCCGAACTGGAGCGCGAACGCGAGAAAGCCACTGACTACATGAATCGCTGGCAGCGCGCGCAGGCTGATCTGGCAAACTACAAGCGGCGCGTGGAGCAGGAGCGCGAGCAGGACCGCAAATATGGCCCCTACCCGCTCTTCCTGGAACTTCTCAAAATCCAGGATAACTTTCAACGCGCTTTTGAGACGCTGCCGGTGGAACTGCGCGAGTTTTCCTGGGTGCAGGGCGTGGCGCTCACGTACGCGCACCTCGATGGGCTACTGCGCCTGCATGGCGTGACCCCTTTCGAGACAGAGCCAGGCCAGCCGTTCGATCCGGCAGCGCATGAGGCCGTGACGCACGAAGAGACCGACGCCTACGCCGACGGCGCGATTACAGCGGAATATCAGCGCGGCTATAAGCTGCATGAGCGCGTGCTGCGCCCGGCGCTGGTGCGGGTGGCAAAACCCAAGGCGGCAGGAACCGCCGCCCAGCCAGAGCAGGAGCAGGAGGCGCCACAGGCCAGCGGCGAGTGAGAAGAGACGTTCGCCAGCACGGAGGCTGGCGCTACACGCTGACAGCAGACCAAATACAGCGTTATCTACCAAAACAATAGAGTATCTGATGGAGGAACCGCGACGCGAGTCTGAGCAACTTAGACCGCGCGGCCCTCACCAGAGGAGGACAGAACGTGGCAAAAGTCATCGGGATTGACCTGGGCACGACCAACTCGTGCGTGGCGGTGATGGAAGGCGGCGAGCCGGTCGTCATTCCCAACGCCGAAGGCGCGCGCACGACCCCATCCGTTGTGGCGTTCACCAAGAGCGGTGAGCGTCTGGTGGGCGAAGTTGCCAAGCGCCAGGCGATTACGAATTCAGAGAACACCGTCTACTCGATTAAACGCTTCATGGGCCGCAAGTTTAGCGACCCGGAAGTGGACCGCGAGAAACGGCTGGTGCCCTTTAAGCTGGTCCAGGCCGACAACGGCGATGCCTGGGTGGAAGTCATGGGCAAGCGCTACAGCCCGCCGGAGATTTCAGCAATGATCTTGCAGAAGCTGCGCGCCGACGCCGAGGCATATCTGGGCGAGCGCGTGACACAGGCGGTCATCACCGTTCCGGCGTACTTCAACGATGCCCAGCGCCAGGCAACCAAGGACGCCGGGCGCATCGCTGGTCTGGATGTCATGCGCATCATCAACGAGCCAACGGCGGCCAGCCTGGCCTATGGCCTCGATAAGAAGAAGGATGAGCGTATCGCCGTCTATGACCTGGGCGGAGGCACGTTTGATATTTCCGTGCTGGAATTGGGCGATGGCGTCTTCGAGGTGAAGTCCACCAACGGCGACACCCATCTGGGCGGCGATGACTTCGACCAGCGCATCATCAACTGGCTGGCCGATGAGTTCCGCAAGGAGCAGGGCATCGATCTGCGCCAGGACCGTATGGCCCTCCAACGCCTGAAGGAAGCAGCAGAGAAGGCGAAGAAAGAACTCTCCAGCGCCATGCAGACGGAGATCAACCTGCCCTTCATCACCGCTGATCAGAGCGGCCCCAAGCACCTCAACGTGTCCCTCTCTCGCTCCAAGCTGGAGCAGTTAGTCGAGGATATGGTCGAGAAGAGCCGCCAGCCTGTGATGCAGGCGCTCAACGACGCGGGCGTGCGCCCCAGCCAGATCGATGAGGTCGTGCTGGTCGGCGGCCAGACGCGCATGCCAATGGTGCAGAATCTGGTCAAGCGCGTCTTCGATAAAGACCCCAACAAGGGCGTGAACCCGGATGAGGTTGTGGCCGTCGGCGCGGCGATTCAAGCGGGCGTGCTGACCGGCGAGGTCCGCGACGTGCTGCTGCTGGATGTGACGCCGCTCTCGCTGGGCATCGAGACGCTGGGTGGCGTCTTCACCCGGCTGATTGAGCGCAACACCACCATCCCGACGCAGAAGAGCCAGGTCTTCTCCACCGCCAGCGATAATCAGAACAGCGTGGAGATTAACGTCCTGCAAGGCGAGCGCGAACTGGCAAAAGACAACCGCTCGCTGGGCCGCTTTATCCTGGACGGCATTCCGCCCGCCCCGCGCGGCATCCCGCAGATCGAGGTAGCCTTCGACATCGACGCCAACGGCATCGTGAGCGTCCATGCCAAGGACAAGGGCACGGGCCGCGAGCAGCGCATCACCATCCAGGCGTCCAGCGGTCTTTCCAAGGATGAAGTCAACCGCATGGTGCGCGACGCCGAGTCGCACGCCGAGGAAGACAAACGTCGCCGTGAAGAGGTCGAGGTGCGCAACCAGGCCGACAGCGAGGCGTATAATGCCGAGAAGACGCTGCGCGACATTGGCGAGAAGATCTCGTCAGAGGAGCGCGGCGAGGTAGAGAGCAAGATCGCCGACGTGCGCAGCGCGCTGGCAACCGACGACGTGCCGCGCATCAAGAGCGCCCGCGAGGCGTTGCAGCAGGCGTTCTACAAGATCAGCGAGAAGATTTATAGCCAGGCGGGCGCCACTGCCGGTGGCGCGGGCGGCCCTGGCGCCGGGTTTGGATCGGAGGGACCATCAGCGACGGGCGGCCCTGGAGACGAATCTTCCTCTGGTCCCAGCGATGACAACACCGTTGAGGGAGAGTTTAAGGAAGTCTAGGGGAAAGAGGAGGTGAAGCCGCTTGCCTGGCAGGTGGCTTCACTGTGGGCCGCATAGCCCATATCTCCGGTCAAGGCCAGGCAAACACCACAAAACCAGATAAAACGGGAGAGAATAAGGAAGATAGTACCCTGTGTGGTCTATTTGGCGCGCAGGTGTGGTATAGTTTGGGCAGGTCGAGCGGCCAGTAGTGGCAAGCTGACAGGCAAGACACCCATCGCTGCGCAAAAGTGGCGGAATGTGATTCCAGCAGGAGGAGTTCCTGGCATGCTCATGCCAGGCGCTCCTCCTGAGACAAGAGGTTGCCAATGGCCGTCAAACGCGACTATTACGAAGTACTCGGTGTGGCAAAGGGCGCCAGCGAAGACGAAATCAAGAAAGCGTTTCGGAAGCTGGCGTTTCAATTTCACCCCGACCGGAACAAGGAGAAAGGCGCTGAGGCGCGCTTCAAGGAGATCAACGAGGCGTATGAGGTTCTCAGCGACCCGGAGAAACGCCAGGTCTATGACCGCTTCGGCCATGCTGGCGTGGGCGCAGGCGCGAATGGCGACTTTGGCAGCTATGGCTTTGGCGCCAGCTTCGCAGATATCTTTGAGCAATTTTTTGGTGGCGCCACGACCCAGACGCGCCGGGCCAGCGGCCAGCGCGGCGCTGACATTCGCTATGAACTGACGATCACCTTTGAAGAGGCTGTTTTTGGCTGCCAGAAGGAGATTGAAGTTCCCCGCTGGGAAAACTGTGGCGCCTGCCACGGCACAGGCGCGCAGCCGGGCACACAGACCCAGCGCTGCTCGGCCTGCCAGGGCACGGGCGAGATTCGCCGAGTGCAGCAGTCGATCTTCGGGCAGTTTGTCAACGTGATGGTCTGTGACCGCTGCCGGGGCGAGGGCAAGGTGATTACGACGCCCTGCGCCACCTGTCGGGGTCAGGGGCGCGTGCGCAACAACCGCCGCGTGGCAGTCAATATCCCGGCGGGCGTCGATGATGGCATCAATGTCCGCGTCACTGGCGAGGGCGAAGTCAGCGCGCGTGGCGGCACAGCGGGCAACCTCTATGTCAGCCTGACCGTGAAGCCGCATCCGTTCTTCAAGCGGCAAAGCAACGACATCATCTACGAGTTGCCGCTGAGTTTCAGCCAGGCATCGCTGGGCGCGGAAGTGCCCGTGCGCACACTGGAAGGCGAGACAACAATCAAGATTCCAGCCGGAACGCAGAGCGGCAGCAGCTTCCGCCTGAAGGGCATGGGCGTGCCCGTCGTGCATAGCACAGCGCGCGGCGATCAGCATGTCATCGTCAAGCTGGTCACGCCGCGCAACCTGACCAAGCGGCAGCAAGAATTGCTCAAAGAGTTCGCCGAGATCGAGGCCCAACAGAACGAGCGCAATATCTTTGAGAAGATCAAAGACGCTTTCCAATCCTAGCTCAGAGCAAAAAACCGCCGAGGCCGCCGCGTGGGGTATCACGCGGCGGCCTTTGCTTGTACCGCCTTCCCTGCGGCAAACCATTGGCTAGCACAGAAACTAGCAGTATACGCAGGGCATTTTGCTTGCTCGGACAGCGGGCAAGCGCAGGTTAGCCTCCGAGTCCATCTGGGAAAACGCGCAGAACACCTGGCTTGATTTTCCTCGCCTTCTTGTTGAATACAGCAAAGGAGGTGTTTCAACGAGCCAGCTAGCCCTTTTTACCCAGAAGGCTAGACAGTCTGGCCTATCCTGTGTATACTTGTGTCCAGACAAGTTCCTATGAGGAGGTGTTTTATGGCTGGAGCATCCAGATCATCATCTGGCCGATCACGCCCAGCGAGCGAAACAGCAGACGACACGCAAAATCTGGCGCCGCTGGAATCCGACCCGTCGGCGGCCCCCATCACGGCAAACACGCCCTTGCCGCCGCTGACGCCACTGCCTTTGGCGTCTGATGCAGGCGCAGGCCCCGCCACCGGCCAACCTCCGCCCCCCGCCTGGCCCCATCCAGCGGATATGCCTACACTGCCGCCACTGCCTCCGGCCAATCAGCCACCCAGGCCCGGCGCGGCATCGGCTTCAGGCATCACAACAGCCTGGGCAGCCCACACCATGTTCGCGCTGACGTATACGTCCGTTATCTTGCTGGCGGCGATGGCAATCGCGTATACGGCTATCATCAAGAGTGGCGTCTTGCTGGTCTGGGGCGTGCTACTGATCATCTTGCTGAATGTAGCCTACTTTGTCGTGGTCTCTAATATCGCACGACCCGGCCCAGCGCAGCCCTGGCGCGTGCCCTTCATGAATCCCCGGCGCGGCCCGTAGCGCCAGTGTCTCGCTGGCGCTCCCACCACGCAGCCCACTGGTAGCGCCGTCCTTCCAGGCGGCGCAATGCTTCGCCAGCGTCTCGCTGGCGCTACAGGGAGTATGCGCTCGACAGCCAGATATCCCCGCCTGTGCGCGTTCACAGGCGGGGACGGAAGACCCGTTTTATCACTCACTGCGGCACTGCGTTACCTACCACCACGAACACCACAAGCGTGAGAACGCAGCAGGCCAGCAGAAGGAGCGCCACAAAGGGCAGTAAGGCCACTGCCGAGGCTTTGCCACCGGTGAGCCGGTGAACACCCATCATGGCGAAAACGCTCAGGACGATCCCATAGACATCGAGAGCCAGCCCCAGCAGCCCGCCAATGATACCTAACGGCGCGAAGGAAAGTTCAATATAGGAGAGCGCGATAGTAATAAGGCCGATGGGAACATAGATGAGCAAGATGGTGTAACTTTGCGCCAGGAAGGTTCCGCGTCCGCCGAAGGCTCTGGCGATACCAAACGCCACGCTCTGGTACAGCAGAAAGCCCAGCGGCACGAGGATGAACAGGCCAGGGCCGGTAATAAAGCTGGCAATAGCAATGGCCGCTGACTGAATCTGGGCGACCTCGGCCTGGCTTACCCCGCTGCCAGGAGCGACGGGCACAGGCTGAGCAACAATCGGGTAGAGGGTGTTATGCAGCCAGCCCAGCAGGCCATCAATGAGAATGTAACCGATAAACTGCACCAGCAGGATGTCCCATTTGGCCCTGCCGGATTCTTCGGCGAACGAGCGCGCGCCCGGCTTGCGGAGGATTTTCCAGTAGTGCAGCGGAAGCTGCGCGATGGCGTCGATCAGCGGCAGGGGCTTCTGAGGCATGCCATAATATGGGGCTTGCCCGTATGGCGCTTGTAGCGCGCCAGAGGGAGACGGCGGGTAGTAGGCGTTCCCATAAGGCGGGTAGCCATCCCCAGCGGGCGGGTAGGCATCCCCAGATGGAGAAGCGTTCCCCGATGGTTGGTATTCATAGTATGGCCCTGGCTGCTCTGGAACGGGTGGCTCTGCTGGCGCCAGCGCGGCTGGCTCTGGTTGCTCTGGGGCGCCTGGCTCCTGTGGCTGCGGGCCTGCTGGTTGAGTTGGGTCGAGGCTCATCTGCTTCACCTGCCTCCCTGGATGTATGATAGCGGCTGAGAGACGCTGCGATCTCTCAGCCGCTATCATAACACATTGTCTCCCCAGGCGCTCCCCTGCCCTTACTGCTGATCTTTTTGCGCGCCTATGACAAAGCAACCGTCCATCATTGCTATTTCTATACGGCTCGGCTGTACCAGTGCTTCTTGTGCAGCACGTGTAAATATACACAGCAGATGAGCATATTCGTGCTAGTCCCAATGCTGTTTTCTCTATGACAATGTGATAGTATCAGGTTAATCATGTCTGATTTTCCCATATTCCCCCTATCTATCTTGACACGGCTTGATATTCTATTTTATAATATAATTGTATTCTCTGGCTCTTCTTGTAAGGTGATTAATTGCAACAGTCTACCGTGCAGGCAATAACGAACCAAACTCTTAGCAGCCACCAGAGGATCTCTTAGATTCCTCCTACTCTATCAAGCGTATTGTGAAGTACCACTTTTCCCCATGAAAGGAGAGCCTGCGCTCCCTATCTCGTCGTCAGGGAAGGCGGCGCAGGGAACCCATGAACATCCCAGCTAATGAACCCGCGGCACCACCTGATAAAGTGGAGGTGGCTCCTGAGCAGCGCGCGCTGATAGGCGCTGCCGGGGGACTACATGCCCACACAATGACCATCGCGGACCGCGTGCGCAGTGCGCGGATGGCCGCCAACAAGACCCAGCAGCAACTGGCCGGCGAAACATACTCCAAGTCCTATATCTCTGCCGTTGAACGCGGCAAGATGACCCCCTCCGTACAAGCGCTCGCTATCTTAGCAGAGCGCTTAGGGTTGCCTGTCTCTTTTTTCTTAGGTGAAAGCGAGATCGATCTCAGCACCCTGGCGGAAAACACCGCCTCGCTCCGCTCCACCCCCGAACGCGAGCGCCAGGTGCGCGAGGACAGTCTGAATCTGCTACTGGGCGAGGCCGAGGGCTTGATCCGCCGCCGCGACCCAGACGCGGCCCTGGGGAAGCTGGGCGGGGCGGAGACGCTGGATGACCTGAGCGTGCTGCAAAAACCGCGCTGGTACGCTTTATCCGGGTGGGCCTTGCTGCTTAAGACGCGCTATCACGAGGCGATTGCCGCACTGGAGAAGGGCCTGAACCTGGCCGAGCAACTGCGCGGGCAGGCGCCGCTCGCGCAAAAAGCGGCGTTGGCCGAGCTGGCCGAGCGGCTGCGCTGCTTCCTGGGCAATGGCTATTACGAGATGGGCCAGCCCGAAATGGCTCTGGAATATCACCGGCGCTGCCTCCTCGCCGCCAGCGAGGGCGGCATTAGCGACCCTGAACTCAAGCTGCGCATTTACCTGGCCCTGGGGCATGATTACCTCCTGCTGGGCCGCTATCAAGAGGCCATCGGCTTCTATAAGCAAGCGAGCAATCAAGCTACCGAGGTCGAGACTCTCCTCGCGGAGGGCAGCCTCTACTGGAGCCTGGGGCTGGCCTATAAAGACAGCGGCGACCTCTTCCGTGCCAAGACGAATATGCAGAAAGCCCTGGTGGCCTTTGAACTCCAGGAGAACATGCGCCTGGCCGCGCAACTGCGCTCGCTCTTTGGGCAAGTGTTGGTGCATCTGGGCCAGTATGAGGAAGCGGAGGTAAATCTGCGCCAGAGCCTGGGCGCCGCCGAACGCACCGGCGATACCTCCACGCACGGCGCCGCCTTGGGCAACTTTGCCACGATGCACAATGCCAAAGGCGAGTACGCGCAGGCCATCGAGACGGCCCAGCAAGGGCTGGCCGTCGTCAAAGCGAGCCAGGATCGCCGCACGGAAGGGCAACTACATTTGACGCTCTCAACCGCCTACGAAGCCGGGCAAGATTACCAGGCGGCAGAACAGGCGATCCAGCAGGCGATGGCCCTTTTTGAGCAAACGGGCGATAAGGATTGGATGGGCCGGGCGCACGAAAAATATGGCAAGTTTCTCGCAGACCGGGGCCGCTTTGAGGAAGCTTATGACCACATGCGCCTCGCCAGAGCTATCACGGCACGAAAGACAGATGACCTCTAATATCCCATCACCCCAAATTTCCGCTGGGTCGGCCAGGTGTTTTCCTGACCGACCCAGCTTCTTTCTACGACAACCTCCTGACGCATAAGCCCCACCAACGCTGCATCTGACGCGCATGTTCCTGCCTTCTGCGTGGCAGGCGACCCATCCGCCTGGAGCGCCATCCACCGCAGGAATCTTTTTGCCAGCTATGTATGCCCCTCATATTGCCCAGCCAGCACCGACTGCGCCAGACGCTCAATATCGGGCGCGGGTGGGCGATCATCGGTCAGCGCGGGCACGAGCGCGCGCACCTGCTCATACGCCACCAGCACGCCCTTGCCAGGCTTGAGCGGCTTGCGAAACTCCAGCATCTGCGCCGCGCAAAGCAGTTCTATCGCCACCACGCGAGCCGCCAGGCCAATTGCCTGGTGGGCTTTATGCGCCGCCGTCGCGCCCATGCTGTTCCAGTCTTCCATCCCTGCGGAGGTGGGGATGGAATCAATACTCGCCGGATGCGCCAGCACCTTGATCTCGTTGACCA
>Ga0070730_10003175_pt1 | contig 14804 bp, 9 predicted proteins | sample Coa_R1_3_FD_66447 | JGI IMG/M metagenome (GOLD analysis project Ga0070730, IMG submission 66447) | Surface soil microbial communities from Centralia Pennsylvania, which are recovering from an underground coalmine fire - Coalmine... | ecosystem: Environmental > Terrestrial > Soil > Unclassified ...
TGCGATAGCCAGGTAAAGCGCTTATGATCCCCTGCTCCCTAGCCAGCGGTCCGGGTAGCGGCGTTTCCATCTCTAAGAAAAGAGGGAGTGGCGTCTCAGGTCCAGGTCCGAACAGGGAGGAGAGAGCAACATCAGGCTGAGTGGGGGCTTTCCTGGCAGACAACCAGACGAGCAGATAGCCAGCAGCAATACACGCCAGCAACAGCAGGCCCCACCAACTGGTATAAGGGAAGGGCTGTGGTATCTGCGGTTCACGCGCCAGCACCATCAGCAGCCCCTCACAGGCAACAGCAGGCAAGTATGCAAGGCATGTCTTCTCAAATGTATCAATGCGTGAGGAGTAGTAACGCCGCAGGACAAAGAGTGACATGAACAGCCATAGCCCAAGCACCGCCACCACGCTCAGTATAATCACCAGGCCAAGTTGCTCAAACGAGGGAATGATGACATTACGCGGCGTTGGACTATAGGGAAGGTACAGTGCGCGACTCACCCCCGGACGACCTACCAGATAGGGGGAGGGCCAGGAAAGGGCGGCGTTACTCCCATTCTGCCAACTCGCGACAGCTTGAGAAGAGGCATGCCAGTTGAGATCGGGATGAACCCAGTTATTACGTCCCTGCGTATCAGAGATGAGCGCATCTATGGCAAGAGCCGAGTTCAGCGAATCCAGGCCTTGCTGGGCAATAGCGCTGCTGGGGGAAGAAACATGCACAGCAATGGTGTTGTTGCCAGCCTGCAGATAGGGCGTAATATCATAGATCCCTACAACGAGACCGCTCTGATATTGGGGCGTTATCTCTTCATCGCTCAGATAGTCGGCCAGTTGTTGTTGCGGCACTGGCGCCTGACCATTCCAGACCATCGACAAATGCCCATTGATAAAGATCTGGGCCGGGCCCGTTGCGACAACACGCAGCCAGACCCCTGTCAGTGCAGAGGGCAATGTGAGTGTGCGCAAAAAATAGGCATTATGATTGGCCCCCGCACTCATCCATTGCGCGGCCAGTGGTTGCTTATACAGCAGAGGATTCACAGCCAACAGTGGTGTCTGCGCCGGGCTGGCTGCTATGCCCGCGTCTCGCCAAGTGCTATCATCATAACTATTGCTGGTCCATGCCAGCGAGTCGGTTACATGACGATAATAGACCAGGGATGTTTGCGTTGTAGCATGCCACGCTGTGTCTGTTCCAGAATAAGCAATCGATGAGCCGTGGATCAGACCAATCGTGGCACGCAGCATGGGAGCCTGTTGATCCAGATTTACGACACGTAGCGCCATCACGTTAGAGCCGGTATGGAGAGCAGAGACAATATCAAAGATATAGGCACGAAGACCGTTTCCACGCGTAATATCAGCTGCGTTTGAGCTGACGAGAAAGCCATTCACATACAAACGAAAACTCTGGCTGGCAGCTATTGTAATAAACGCCGCATCAGGGATGGTCGTGATGTCGGTCGTATAGCGAAAATAGGCTACAGGAGCAGTCCCATCCGACGCCTGTACCCACTGAGCGCCCTGCCAGGGGGGCACAAACTGGGCAGGTTGCGCCACCAGAAAATACTGATAGGCAAACCAACTGGCCCCTAAACACGCGAGCAACAGACACAGCCCGATCTTCAGCCAATACGTCTGCCGCTTTGGGGCTGGCAGATACGGAGATACACGGGTCGATATAGCGGTAGTTGTCCGCGTTTGTGTATGCGTCTCTAACTGAATCATTCAATATCATCCCTTAGTCATAACAGTTCGTTAATGTAATCCTGATAGCTCCTCACGAGCAGTATTATTGTGGTAATAGGGATCAAGCTGTACCGCTGTAGCAAGCAGTTGACGCGCTTCCGCTGCGTTCCCTTGCTTTGCGATGCTAAACGCCATGTAGGTATATGCTGAAGATAAAACATACGGGTTGTGGCTCAGATGTATGATCGTTTGCATTTGGAGCAGGCACTCATCATAACTATGCTGCACATAGTAGATCCGTCCCAGCAGATACGTGCCATAGATATTCGAGTGATCCACCTGCGAGAGGGTCTGGAGCCAGGGTAGGGATGTCACATCGATATCCTGCTGTTGCGGTAAGCCATCGCGCCCTCGCTGGGATTCGGACAATTGCTCAAGGGTGATGCTCATTTCATCCACTATCCAGGTGGGAACCTGCTGCTGGGGACTCTGCCACACCGCGAGTAATTCCTGGTAGGCTCCCTGGTAATCCTGCAACCCGCGCGAAACAAAAGCCAGGTAGACATGGCTATCCGCGCTCTGATCGCCCGGATGCAAATACAGCCACGCCTGCCCCTGCTCCCTATGATAGTAGGGGGCCTGCTCCAGCGCTGGATTCAATCCGCGCGCGGTATTCAACCACTGCAAAGCCGAGTTATAGTCTCCGATCGCCAGCTCCTGTTTGGCCTGATACTCACATACCAGAGCAGCTGGGGCGCGTCCAAACACCACCAGGAGCATCAAGGCCACCACTGCCGCCGCTGCCAGGCCGACAAAGTTGACAGGCCTTTTTTTCAGTTGTTTGTTCGCTGGTCGAGCAAAAAAACGCGCTGAACCAAAAGCAATTGCTATGCAAACGCCCACAAAAAGGAAACCAACCGAAAGGTGATTAATAACAATTTCGAGGCGTCCCACGAAGGTCGCATTAGAGATGGCAAACGGCGACAACGAGAGGATTTGACCCGGCACGCTATAGCCAAGATGCTGCTTTATCAGTATTAGCTGCACATCATGCTGAGCCAGCACATCCACCTTCTGTACCTCTACAAACAGATATTGCCAGAGAAAGAGGATGAGTGGAATGCTACAGAACACGCCAGGAGGCACAATTGAACGCGCAAACCAGGGCAGTGAGATGTTCACAGGCCCCGCTTTACGCGCCTTCCACTGCTCATATGCCATGAAAAAGGCAAAGGCTGTACAACATATACAAAGGAGCCCATAATTGCACAATGTATTGCTGAATTGCCAGCCAATGTCTATTGGGACATTCCAGGCTGTATATGTCTCTCCTAGAGGATCTTTGAGCCAGGGCAGAAAGCTCGCACAGAGCATCAAACAGCCAATTATGGCTGGAACGAGTGTATATATGAGCTTCCTGGGCAGAGTTTGCTGTTGGTGGTGTTCTGACCTGGACATGGTGTTTTCCTTCCTACATAACCCCAAATTTCCTTTACACATTCTACTCGCCGATGCGCGGATTGCGAATTATTTGCTCATATTGCAAACCTTCAGGCCAACAAGTACCACCCGATCGCAAAAATCATGATATGATAATGGATGTGCCACTTGTCCAACAGGAAAGGAGCAACCATGCCTCCAGCTGCGCTCGGCTTTATTCTCTGCGCCGCTATTTTCCACGCAGGGTGGAACCTGTTCGTCAAACAGGCGCAGAACCAGCAGGTGTTCTTGATGTGGGCTACCCTGTCCACTTTACTCTGCTTCCCTCTCTTGCTCTTGCTGCCACCTCTCCCGCTGCAGGCATGGCCGTTTGTGCTAGGCAGTGCGTTAGCGGAAGCATTGTATATTATTACGCTGGCCTGGGCCTATGCTATCGGTGATTTTTCGCTTGTCTACCCTATTGCACGGGGAGCCGCGCCCATTCTACTCACCGTCTGGGCCATGCTTTTCCTGAAAGAGAAGCCGGGCGCCTTTGGTCTGGTTGGCATCGCTGTGCTGGTAGTCGGCTTAATGGTTGTGGGAGCGGGAGCTTCCTGGAAAACGCTCAGGGCGACAACGTTGAGCTTACCTGCTATTGGGGTTGCCCTGCTGACCGCTACTTTCATCTCTATTTATGGAGCTATCGATGGCGCCGCAGTCCATCTCGTCGATCCGCGCACCTATGTCATCTGGGTCTTTGGGCTGGCCGCTCTTTTTGTCACTCCTTTTATCATGCATCGTTATGGAGCACAGTTGGCGACCAAGCAGTTGCGAGAGCAGTGGCCCCGCATACTTCTGGTTGGTGTGTTGATTGTGATTACTTATGGTATGGTGCTCTTTGCCTATACGATGGGGCGCGTCAGTTACGCGGGCTCCATTCGCGAGGTCAGCATTGTCTTTGGTGCGCTGATGGGCTGGCGCTTCCTCGGCGAAGGGCTGGGACTCATGCGCACAATCGGGGCCCTGCTCATTTTCGCGGGGATCGTGGTGATTGCGCTGTGGGGCTAATTTTGCTCAGCCCAGCACACCATACTCCGCCAACAGCAACCGCAGCTTGCGCAAGCCCAGGCGTATGCGACCCTTGACTGTGCCGAGCGGGACCTGCCAGCGCTCGGCTACTTCGACCTGGGTATAGCCAGCGAAATAGATCCATTCAATGGCCTGGCGCTGTTCGCAGGGCAGTTGGTCCAGGGCGAGACGAATCAAGGCACCTTGCTCCTTCTGCCAGATCTCCTCCCACACCTCTGATCCCTCGCCGGATAGCGTTTGCTCATGTTCCTCAAGCAACTCCATCCAGGACTCCTTCCGATGCCAGCTCGCACGCAAGCGATCGATCGCCCGGTGACAGACAATAGCTCGCAGCCAGGTACGTACGCTTCCTTGCCATCCGTGGTACGAGTCTGCCTTACGCCAGACCGCCAGGAAAGCATCCTGCACGATATCTTCAGCCCCCATACTATCGCTCGTCAAACGCAGCGCCAGTGTGTAGGCATAGCGAGAGTAGCGCTCATAGAATACTTCCATCGCCCATTCTGCCCCCTGGCTTATTTCCGCTAGCAATAGATCATCGCTGGCTTCCAGCCCCGGAGGGAACTCGTGCTGCTCCTCAGCCCTGGCGGTATAGGTAGCAAGTTGTCTATGTGAGTGAGCAGGCCCTCTATCGGGGAAGCCCGCTGTTAATGTGTCGGTAGACATATCCATCATCATAGATCCTCTCATTGCTGATGCAATCTTATCGATCTCCACTTCTCAGTCTACCGGCCCGCTCTTCCCACGTCTTTACCGCTCCATTACCGCACTCTTCTCGGCTGTTTCTTATTGCTCATATTTCTCTTGCACATATACAGTGGGGAGCAGAAATCTCGAAGCCCAGAGTCCCCGATTTATCGTGGGACCCCGCCGATTCATCGGCCTCTGGTGGCTCAAGACTTCTGCACTCCCCTATTAGGAAGCGTACAGCATTTGTGCACTTCCGGTTTGTGCTTGCGAGTTAGCGCTGCTTGCGCTCCAGCATATCCAGCGCCAGGTTCAGACCCTGGAGGGCGCCCTCCTCCTGCGGGCTTAGTTCAATTGCGCGCCGGTAACATGCAACGGCATCCTCATAGCACTCTAGCAGAGAAAGCGCGTCAGCTTTGTGCTTATGAACTCCTGCGGAATAGGGATCAAGTTCGATGGCCTTCTCGAAGGCGATCAAGGCCTCGTTATAGCGTTGAAGGGCGTTGAGGACGATCCCTTTCGCGTCATAGGCGTCCGTGTAGAGCGCGGCCAGTTCAATAGCGTGATCACAGGCCACAAGCGCCTCATTATAGCGCTGCAATTCACGCAGAGCATAGCTCATATTGACATACGCCGCCGGATAAACAGCGTTCAGTTGCAGCGCGCGCTGGCTGAAAATGAGCGATTCGCGGTAACGCCCGAGATTATTGAGCACAAGGCTCTTGTTGTTGTAAGCCACAGGATCACTGGGGGCAAGTTGCATAGCACGCTCATAGGCGCTAAGCGCCTCCTCGTAGCGTTGTAGATTGCGCAAGGCGATGCCTTTGCCAATATAGGCCAGAGAGTAGTTGGGGTCAATCGCCAGAGCCTCCTCGTAGGCCAGCAGAGCCTCCTCAAACTCGCGCTGATCGTAATAGCTATTGCCAATCGCCAGCCACTCCTCCTTTGTCTTAAAGGTTGCGGGCAAAGCGCTGGTCCGACCCATACTGACACCAGGGACGACGGGCAATGATCCGAGAATAGTAGGGGCATAGAAGAGACTCGACTCAAGTTGTGCTGCCTTCTCAAGCGCCTGAGCAAAGTCCGTAATCGTGGCGTAGCGCTGCTGCGGGTTCTTCGCCAGCGCCTTCAGCACGACCTGTTCAACGGCAGATGGTAGATCAGGCACTTTCTCTCTCAGTAAAGGTGGGGAGGCGCTGAGTTGCTGATTGATCAATTCTTGCAGCACCTTCCCTTCAAAGGGCCGTACACCGGTAAGCCATTCATAGACGATGATGGCAAGCGAATATTGATCACTGGCAGGCTGTGGGAAGCCGCCTAGCTGCTCCGGGGAGATATAAGGGAGGGTTCCCACGATATCCTGAGAAGGGTTGGCATAGGAGGGATCGACCATGATCGCAATCCCAAAGTCGCTGACGAGGACCTCTCCCTGCCTGCCCAGCAACAAGTTCTCTGGTTTGATGTCGCGATGCACCAGTTGGCTCTGGTGAGCAAAGGCCAGCGCTTCAGCGATCTGCTTGACATAGCTTATAACCTGTGGCAGAGGGAGGCGGGCGAAAGGGGGATGGCGCTCACGCAGGGTCCCGTTGGGGGCGTAATCCAATACGAGAAATGGCGTGGGACCGTCCATGCCAAAATCGAGAATCCGTACAATATATGGATGAATCAGACGTGCCAGGGTGCGTGCCTCAGTACGAAAGGGATCCTCAACCTGCTTAGGCAGTTTCGTGTTCATTACCTTTACTGCCGATTGAATGCCCAGGTAGACATGCTCGCCCAGGTAGACCGAGCCGAAGCTGCCTCGCCCCAATAAGTTTGTCAGCCGGTAATTACCAAGCTGTTGTCTCTCACGAAATGCCATATCTATTGCTCCCAAATGAATAGTAGGTGGAAATCTTACCCTGGATACGCAGGCCAACAAAAAAAAGATCACTGAAATAGTGATCCTTTTTGCGTTGACCCCCGTATGCTATCCACAGATACGGTTTTGCGAGGGCAACCCTTCGCAAGAGCGCCCTCTCCAGGATGCTGTTTATGGAGAATAGCGTTCGAAGCCTGGATGAGGCGCGGCATAATCGTCTCCTATTCCATGGATCAAGGAGTTTTTACCAAGAGGAGAAAATGATGGTAACACAGACCCGGCGCAGATTTCTTATGAAAACATCAGCTATTGGAGCACTGACCACGCTATCCGGCCTGGCAGCAGCCTGCGCCGCCCAACCCGCCAGCGCAGCAGCTCCACTGGCGAGTCCCGCCGCGACCGCACAGCCGACCAGCGCTGTACCTACAACATCTTTACCGAACATCCGGTCAAATGGGCCAATTGTCGCTTATGTGAATGATCTGAGCAGTGGCGAAGTCACTATACTGGTTGGCACGCAGGAGTATGTCTATCGAGATCCGGGCCTGGTGGCGAGCATTGTAAAAGCTATCCACTAAAAATGTAAAAAGCAGGATGAAACAAACTATTCAGAAAGGGAAACCTATGTCATCACATCGTGAAGCGCCAGAGATTTCTAAAGACCCGGTGGCTGATAATACTGATGTCTATGCCTTCGTCAGCCCGGATCAGCCTGATACCGTTACGCTGATTACCAACTACATTCCGCTAGAGGGGCCAGACGGTGGACCAAACTTCTATGAGTTTGGCGATGATGTGCTCTACGAAATCCACATTGATAATGATGGAGATGCTATCGCCGACGTGACCTATCAGTTACGTTTTCAGACCCAGATGCGCAACCCGGACACCTTCCTCTACAATACGGGTCCGATTACCGCGCTCGATAGCCAGAACTGGAACCGCAGACAGTTCTACACGGTCACAAAGGTCAATAAAGGCGGACATGCAACCGTTCTAGGGGCGGATCTGGCCTCTCCCCCCTGCAATATCGGCTCGCGATCTACGCCCAACTACGCCGCCCTGGCTCAAGCGGCGGTCCACGATCTGGCGGGCGGCGGGAAGGTCTTTGCCGGGCAGCGCGACGAGGGCTTCTTTGTAGATCTGGGGGCGGTCTTCGATCTCCTCGATCTGCGGCCATTCCAGAATCTGCACCTTATCCCGACACCGGCTGCCCCAGGCATTGACGCGACTGATGGACTCAATGTCCACACTATCGCTATCCAGGTACCCATATCCCATCTCACACGGGACGGATCGACTCCTACCAACCCGAAGGATGCGCGCGCAGTGATTGGCGTCTGGGGAGCGGCAAGCCGACAAAAAATACGCTTGCTCGATAAAACTCAACATACGGATGTTGGGCCGTGGATTCAGGTCTCGCGTCTTGGGAACCCCTTGTTTAACGAGGTGATTGTTCCGCTGGGGAAGAAGGATCTCTGGAACACTCTCTCCCCCAAAGATGACGAGCAGTTTGTAAAGTATGTGCAAAGCCCGGAGGTGGCACGCCTGATACCGGCCCTCTATCCAGGAGTGTTCCCCAACTTAAAGGCGCTCACCGCTGCGCGCGCCGACCTGGTGGCCGTCCTGCTTACCGGTATACCGGACGGGCTGATCCCCGGCTTCCAAAATTTTACGGGCAAAACGCCTGCCGATATGCTACGGCTCAATCTGGCTATCCCTCCGACGAAAGCCCCAAATAATCTTGGCATATTGGGGGGCGACCTGGCCGGATTTCCGAATGGACGCCGCGTCTTTGATGATGTCGTCACGATTGAGTTGCGCGCGATTGCCGGAGTCACCTACCCCCTGGTCAATCCGAAATTCACGCCGGACGCGGCTGCATCCAAAGTGACGGACGGCTCACCTTCCACCGATCCGGACGCGCCTTACCTGGCTAGTTTTCCCTACCTGGGGGTTCCCAATAGCGGGTCCGCCATCCCGGCAGGCTCGTAGAGGAGAGTGAGAAGTACCAATGAGGGAGCATCACGTCCAGCGCATCCACCCTGAACATATTGTTCTTGATATCGGCCAGGATATCGGAGCCTTGATCATCTATACCCGTGCAGAACTCAGGGGCCGGGAAATTGAGGTCAGCCTCACGGGGAATGAGACGAAGAAAACGCACACAGAGGTCCTGGAGCGCAGAATAGCCAGGCAACCTGTGTTTGCCGCCGTATTCCCCGGTCTGGCTGCTGGGGACTACATCATCTGGGGAGATGCGGCAAAACCGATCGATAGCACTACAATTAGTGGAGGCAAGATTACTGAAGTAGATTGGCGTAGATCCGCTTAGACGGAAGCACACGCAACACAATAGCAAGCGAGCTGCTCATGTGTCACGATACATGAGCAGCTCGCTTGCTATTGTGTTGCGTGTGCTGAAGAACATTTTCGGAGGAAAGCTCTGGTAGATTGACACACAAGCAAAATAGGTGGATAATTTGGAAAGATAGATTCAGCCACTATTTGGAGCGACATCAATTGCGCGGACACGCAGGAAGCGATCCGCATCGACTGGAGGCTGAGGATGCCTGAGGCCCCTGCCTTTCTCACTGTGATAACATTGGGCCGTTTCGCGGTCTATCATGACCAGCAACAATTGAGCGGCGGCAATTGGAACCGCCGCAAGGTTTGCGACCTCTTTAAGCTTCTGCTTTCCGCTGAGCAGCATCGTCTGCATCGCGAACAGGCTCAGGAAATTCTCTGGCCCTCTTCGACGAGTGAGCAAGCTGCCAATTCTTTTGGGAAGACGCTCTACCTGCTACGACGAGCGCTGGAGCCAGAACTGCCCGCCAGCAAAGGTGGGTCATCCTCCTATGTTGCCCTCGATCATGATACGATCTTGCTGGTCCCTGGCAGTTTGCAGATTGATATCGATCTTTTCGAAGCCTCCATCAAGACGCTCCAGGCCAGGTTGCGTGGTTATCCCCTGTACAAGGGAGGTAAGCAGAACAACCAGCTTTTGAACGAGCTTGATCAGGTTGCGAGCCTCTACGGCGGCGACTATCTTCCCGAAGATCTGTATACGGATTGGACGAACAAGCGGCGCGATCGTTTGCGCCGTCTGCATTGCTGGCTTCTGGAAAATGCCGCGACGCTGGCTATGGCGAGTGGTCTGGGGCAAAGCGCCTGCGAGTACTTTCAGGCGCTGCTGGAACATGATAGCACCGATGAGCAGACGCATCGCCTCCTGATGCAGGTCTACGCGCGCATGGGCCATCGCAACGACGCGCTCAACCAGTTCCACCAGTTGCAGGCTGTCCTACGCGACGAATTGAACACCGAGCCCCTGCCAGAAACCATCTCGCTCTACCACGACATCCAGGCGGGCCGTGTTCCGCTCGATCTTGTACAGCCTGCTTATGGATTTGTGGAAACGCCCACTCAGCTATCGCCAACAGTACAGAGCGATAGTACCCATGCCCATCCACACTCCACAGCCGATCTTCACCAACCTCACCAGCCAGCCGCCGCGCAGAGTCCGGTCGGCATAGTCACCACAGACGATGTGCCTGACGCCATAGCACCAGCAACAGATCAGGAGGCAACGTTATTACAGGAGATACTCATCGGGCGCGAGGAAGAGATGCAGCGCCTCCGCCAGCACTTTCTCCAGACGAGGCAGGGTCTGCAACGTGTCTGCTTCATTAGCGGGGAGCCTGGCATTGGCAAGACCCGCCTGGCCAGCGATTTTACGCGCTGGGCCAGCGAGCAGCACCAGGCTCAAATACTTCAGGGCCATTGCTATGAGATGAGCGGCTCGCTTCCTTACCAGCCGCTGGTTGAGGCGCTGGAGGCCCATGCCCATAGCTGTGACCCACAACAACTACGCCAGCTCCTGGGCAGCTACGCCGGGGATCTCGCCAAAATCATACCGGAAATACGTACGCAATTGCCTGATCTCCCACCTCCTGCAGTTCAGGGGCCGGAGATGGAGCGGCGCAACCTCTATAACGCCATCGCCCACTATTTTCACTCGCTGGCGGTAACACGTCCTCTGGTGATTATCCTCGATGATCTTCAATGGGCCGATACAGCGACTATCCAGTTTCTCAGCTATCTGACGACCTATTCCCAATCACTGGCGCCCGACCACACCCCTTTCTATCTTCTGCTCTATCGCGCCGACGAGGTGCATGAGAAGCATCCGTTGCGTGGCCTCCTCGCTACCTTCTCACGCCTCAATAACTTGCATGATTTCCGCCTGAAACGCCTGAACGAGCCAGGCGTGCAGCAATTATTGGTCAACGCCGCCGGACATGTGGTCGATACCGCTTTTACCAGCGAAATATATAGGCACACCGAGGGCAATCCCTTCTTTATCATTCAGGTGCTCCTTTCCCTGGTACAGGAGGGCAAGCTGAAAAAGCTGGGAGATCATTGGCAAATGGTGGTCAATCTGGATGAGTTAGCGCTTCCTCAGGGCGTCCGTATGCTGATTGAACAGCGCCTCGTCCATTTCTCGCCGGAGTGCCGCGCTCTCCTGTTAGCGGCGGCGGTCCTCGGCCGCCAATTTGAGTCGCTCCTGCTTTGCGAAATCTCTCACTTGACAGAAGAGATGGTCGCGCAGCATCTGGATGACGCCATTCAGGCCCAGATTCTGATGCCCCTTCAGGAAACAGCCGGGTATGAGGGAAAAGTGCGCTCTGGATCATCCAGGCGCAGCGGGGATCTCGCCTTTACCCACGATAAAATTCGCGAGGTGCTTTATCAGTCGTTGAATCCTCTGCGCCGTCGCTCTCTGCATCGCCAGACCGCTCAGGCTATCGAGGCTCTCTATGCCCAGAGTCTCGTTCCCTATTACAGCACCCTTGCCTTCCACTATCAGATGGCAGAGGATGATACGCGCGCGATCGATTACTATCTGAAGGCCTCCCAACAGGCCGCCAGCGTCTATGCCTTTCATGATGCCGCCGCTTATATGGAGCAGGCCCTGGCCCTCCTGATCGGGGATGAGGATCGTCCTCAGCGCGCCGAACTGCTACGTCAGCTTGCCACCAATGTCTACCTCTACCTCGGCCTCACCGATAAATCCCTTGAGGCTGGCTTAGCCTCATGCGCCCTCTGGCGCGATCTGGGCGAGCCGATAAAGGAGGCTGAGGCGCGCCTTGATGTCGCGTTCGCATTCCATTGGCAGGGGCGAGAAACGGAGTCGCTGGCCTCGATTGCGCGCGCCCTGGAATGTTTAGAGCAGAAGCCAGATGAGACGCATCTGTTGGCGAAAGCATACAGCCAGTGGGGAATGACTGCGGTTATTATGGGGGACACAGCCGACGCGCTCGAACATATGCAGCACTCCGAAAGGCTGCATGCCAGCCTCGCTAGCACTGACCCCTTTATTGATGTGGTGCTCCTCTGGTCGCGTAGTTGGTATGCCTACCTGAGCGGATCAGTACACGAGATGCTTGGTTACGCCCGGCGCGGGGCGGAAGTGTGCCGCGCCAGACAACGCTCAGGCTGGGAGCCGATGCTGACCTACTCAGTCGCATGGGCGCATATGCTGATGGGCAATATTCGCGAGGGCGAACTCGTGGCCCAGGAGACGCTGGAGAATGCCCAACGAAACAATGCAGTGGGGGCGCAGGCCTGGGCCTACCTTGTACAGGCCTTCCTGGCGATCCAGTCAGCGCAATGGCAAAAAGCTCAGGAGAGTAGCGAGCAGGCGCTCACTATCGCACGCACACTGCATGATAGCGATCTGGAGGCGCGCGTCCTCTGGAGCCGCAGCGTTTGCGCTGGCTGGCTCAACAATTGGGAGGAGTCCGCTAGCGATATCACCCAGGCTCTGCATCTCTCCCAGCAATCGGGCGAGCTGTCTATGATCTACCCCTATCTGCTGATCCAGGCCGCCAAAGCCTGCCACTATGCCCATCAGCCAGAGAAGGCTCAGGCGTATCTCGATCAGGGGATGCAGCTCGCGCAAGTGCGTCACTATCGCCAGCTTCCCGCCATTGGGAAACGCCTCCAGGGCCGTATCCTGATGGCGCGGGAAGAGTGCGATGCCGCCCAATCGTATTTTGCAGAATCGTTACAGGAGCTGGCTGACCTCGATGATCAGGTAGAATATGCGCGCACCCTGGAAGCCTCCGGGCAATGCTATCTCACCAGCAAGCAGCCTGGCGATCTAGTGCAGGGACAACTTCTCCTCGCACGCGCTCAAGAGATCCTCCAACGCCTGGGGCTGCTGGGATGAGCAATCTTGCTGTGTTTTTCGAGATAGATTGACAGGCGTCCCGCGTATGCTATACTACTTGTACGCGGGACTTTGTTGTCTAACTCGCAGAAAGGGCTATGATGCCGATGACAGCGGCCTACACCCCAGGCATGCAGGTTGATCACTACGAAATTATTCGTATGCTGGGGCACGGTGGTATGAATCGTGTCTATCTTGCCCGTGATATCAAGAACCAGCAGCAAGTCGTGCTCAAGTTCCCCAGTGCAGATTTGATCGGCAACATTGCTGTTTTCGAGCGCTATAAGCGTGAGGCTGAGATCGGCAACCGCATCGATCACCCTTACATCCAACACGTCCTCAATAATGATGAGAAACGCTCCGATGAGTACCTGGTTGTGGAATATATCCAGGGAAAAACCTTGCGCGAATTCCTGGAAGAACGCGACTCCACTCCCTTACCTCCAGCCGAGGCCCTGCGTATTGCCCTCCAGCTTTGCGATGCATTGACATATTGCCATGAGCATGGCGTCTTTCATCGCGATATCAAGCCTGAGAATATCATGATCCAGGATGACGGGACCATCAAAATTATCGATTTTGGCATCGCTCTCCTTGAAGGTGCGCGCCGTGTGACATGGCGCGGCCTATCGGGGACCGTAGGCACTCCTGACTATATGTCACCGGAACAGTTGAAGGGTGAGCGCGGCTTCGCGGGTTCGGATATCTACGCGGTCGGTATCATCCTCTATGAAATGCTCTGTGGCCATACCCCCTTTGAGGGCGAGAATATATTCGCCATTATGAATCAGCATGTCTCACAGGACCCTCCCTCCATTCTGGAGTGCAATCCGGCTCTCGATCCAGCCCTCGCCACGGTCGTGATGCACGCCATTCGCCGCGATCCAGAGAAGCGCTACAAATCCATGAAAAAGCTGATGGATGATTTAGCACACCTGGAGGCTGTCAAGCCAGAACCATACGAACCAGAAGCCCCCACAAAGCTCTCGCAGGGCGGCAAAACCGCTATCACTGCGACCCTCATCATCATCGCGATCTGCCTGGTCATTATCGCGCTCGGCTTCCTCGTCCAGATGGCCCATCACGCCGCCCGCTAATTTCCCCACGTAGCAGGACCTCCATTGGTGTCAACTTCAAGGTTGCCACCTCCTTGAAGAGTAGAGGTCGTCTCTTAGAAGAGTAGAGGTCGTCTCTTAGAAGAGTAGAGGTCGTCTCTTATACAGGTCGATTTATCGATACCTCCGCCGATTTATCGAGCGCATGACCCCATCTCCCATCTCCCTCCGAAGCTGCAGTTGACGCCAATGGGAAGGTCCCCTTCATATGGAGCTAAATGCTTGCAAAGCAACTCACATACTGCTACTATTAAGGATAAGCGCAGGCTGACACACACTATCAATCAGGAACAAAAACATCTATGCAGCAAGAAATTCCAGCATCCCCTCCCACCTACGTCGTCGGCGATATCCACGGCCACATCACAAAACTCGTCACCCTACTGCAGGATGCCAGGCTGATCAACGCCTCACGCTCCTGGATCGCGGGCAACGCCATCCTCTGGTTCATCGGCGACTTTGTGGATCGTGGACCCGACGGTATCGCGGTGCTGGATCTAGTGATGCGCTTGCAGGAAGAGGCGGCCCTTGCTGGCGGACAGGTACACGCTCTGCTCGGCAATCACGAGATGCTCCTGCTCGCTGCCTATCGCTTCGGCAGACGCTCAACTGGCCTGGGCAGCAATTTCATCTCACGTTGGAAACGCAACGGCGGCCAGCGTAAAGATATCGCCGGGCTAACCCAACAACATCTCACCTGGATGGCCCACCTGC
>Ga0070730_10003176_pt1 | contig 14799 bp, 9 predicted proteins | sample Coa_R1_3_FD_66447 | JGI IMG/M metagenome (GOLD analysis project Ga0070730, IMG submission 66447) | Surface soil microbial communities from Centralia Pennsylvania, which are recovering from an underground coalmine fire - Coalmine... | ecosystem: Environmental > Terrestrial > Soil > Unclassified ...
CGCGCCAGGCGGAGGGCCCATCCGCGCCCGCTGGTCCGCGTGGCGCCAAACGAGCGCCCGTGCCAGTAGCGGTCCCGCGTGAACTCACCCGGTCGGGTGGCGCGAACGTGGCGCACGATCTGCCGGGGATCGGTCCAGCACCGCTCGCCGCCAGCCCGGAGGGCCCACACAGCGAAGGTCTTCCAGAACTCAGGCGTGCCAATCAACCCAGCCTGCTCCAGCGCCGCACGCTTGAACGCCACGTTGTTGCCCGTGAGGGTGGTGGCCTCGCCGGCGGGCATGGGCGCCAGATGCGGGGCGTATTCGCTCAGGAATGCGGCCCATTCGGCCAGGTGGGCGCGCGGAACCGGTTCCACCAGACCACCAACCGCCGCAAATTGATCCCAGGGCTGGTCGCGCCAACGTGCGAGCCAGCCTGGCGGCACGCGACAGTAAGGGTCGAGAAAGACTACGACGCTGCCGGTCGTGCCCGCCAGGCCGCGCGCACGAATGGCGCCGAGGCCGCTGCCTGGCGCGCAGCGAACAAGTCGCGCCCAACCAAAGTCTCGCGCGACGACCTCGCAGAGACTGTCGTCGGACGTGCACGCCACGACCAGCTCGCAGTGCGCGTCAACCTCGGAGCTCAGCGATGCCAGGCAGGCGACGGCGTCGGCGCGGCAATTGCGCGCGGCGATGACCACCGAAATAACCCGCGACTCAGCCGGCATGGTCGCCGGGGATCAGACAGTGAGGGCGTCGGAGGTGGGTGAGCCGACCGGCACCAGCGCACGCGGAGCAGCGGCGCGTGCCAGTTGGCCACGGTAGCGAAGCGATCCGATGGCCATCCCCATGCTGAAGATCAGTGCTGAATAGCCGAAGTACAGCCAGTGCATCGGCAGCGCCCGCAAGAGGAAGACCAAGCCGCGTTGCGCCAGCAAGAAGGCATACAGGTGACGGTTGCACATCACCAACAGTGCCACAAGCACCGGCAGACCGAGTAACGCGAGCGGTTGCCAGGCGCTGAGAGCCAGCAACATGACCAGACCATAGACGCAGACGGCACTCAGTCGACTATTGGTGTCCAGGTTCAGGTCTTTGGGCATGGTGCGGGTGCGCGCGATGAGTTGCGTCCACGGCAGGGCACGGTCACGGATATCGGTCTGCAGGATGCTCCAGAACGTCCAGCGCTTCAGGTGCTTTACCTGGATGTGTTTGGCCAGCCGGATTCGGCCGTTTGCCGCAACGATGCGGTAGCCAAGCTCGATGTCCTCGATGCTGGGCCGGGTGTACGCACCATCGAAGCCACCAAGGGCCAGGAAGCTCTCACGCCGAACGGCGCCGCAGCCGCTCCAGAAAGTTGACGCGACCGCGTGGCCAGTCTGGTGGACGAAGTGATGCAGCAGATTCCGATACTGAGACAACACGCCCGCATGCGCGGGATGGTCGTCGTACGACCCGAACGCCGCGGTCAGGTCGCTGCCCTCGAAGAGGGCGACAAAGTTCGCGATGGTGTCTGGGCGGACCAGCACGTCCGCGTCAATGAAGCACAGCAGCGGTGCTCGGGCCACGCACGCCCCGAGGTTCCGCGCGTGGCCGGGTCCGCTGCGGGCCTGGGCCGTGGACAGCACCCGGGCGCCCGCTCGGCGCGCGGCTGCCGCGGACCCGTCAGTCGAGCCATCATCGACGACAATCAGTTCCCAGTCCGGGCCTTCACTGCTCGCCAGCGCGGCCAGGCACCGATCGAACGCGGCGCCCCCGTTGTACACCGGGACGATCACGCTGATGGCTGGACTTGCCACGCGCGCCTGCGAGCTGCACATGCACTTCAGGCGACGGCGCTGGATAGCCGACCGGCCGGGACGCGACGTTCCTCGAGGTACTCCTGTTCCTGGTTCACGGAGTCCGGGTCAACGTCCTCGCCCAGGATGTTGCGCGCTGCCAACAGGCCGGTCTCAATCGCGTGATCGGTGTTGTTGTAGCGAAACGTGCCGCCGCGCCCGACAATCGACAGGTTCTCGAGGCTGCCGAGGCAACCCTTGATCGAGGCGACGGCGTCCTTGTAGCCCAGGCCGTAGCGTGGGTACGCGTCGCGGCTGCGCACGGCGAAACCACCGAGCACTTCGCGCCGCTCGAAGAAGTGGAGCCGGTCCACAAGGTCCTTTACACACAGGTCGACGAGATCCGCGTCGCTGCGCTGCCAGAGCCCATCGCCGGCTTCGCAGAACAGTTCGAGCACCAGCGACGTCTTGCCCTCGGGCGCCATGTCGGGGCTCCAGTTGCGCGGTTCGTGCAGGCGAGCGAAGGATACAGCCGGATCGTGGACATAGACCCAGGTGTCGTTGGTCACCTGCGGCCGGTCGAGCATCAGGTGGACCGTAATCAGGTCGCGATAGCTCAGGGTTTTGCTGGCCTCGACCACCGCGGCCGGCGCCGTTGGGGCCAGGCACTGGGCGAGCTCGGTCATCGGAATCGACGAGACGAAGACGTCGCCACTGACTTCGCGCTCACGTCCGCCGTCGCTGATCGTCAGGCTGGTCAGCCGGCCGCCCTCGTGGTTGGCGCGCATGACACGCCAGCCAAGGTCCACCCGACCGCCGCCACTTTCGATATCTTCGGCCATGCGCTCGGAGATTCGGCCGAAGCCGAGCGCCGGATACATGAAGCGATCGACCAGGCTCTCGACCTGCCCGTCACTCCGTTTGAATGCGTCCTTAATTGTGGTCAGGAGCGACATGCCCTTGCTGCGCTGGGAAACCCAATCGCCCGACAGCTGACTGCACTGCTCGCCCCAGACCTTCTCCGAGTAGTTTCGGAAGAAGAGCTCGTACAGGGTGCGCCCGAACTGGGCCACATACGCGTCCTCCATCGAGACGACCGGCTTACTATTGATGCGCTGGCCGGCCTTCGACAGCACGAAATCGCCGATGGCCTTCGCGCTGGTCACCGGGCCGATGCGCGACAGGACGTTGCCCGCACGCAACGGGTAGTCAACATACGTGCCGTCGAAGAAGATGCGACTGACCCGGTCGACCATGACCATCTCGTCGGCGAGCAACTCGACCAGAAAGAAGTTCAGATAGTCTTTTTTGGTGAACCAACGATGGCCGCCGATGTCGAATCGGAAACCGTCGTGCTCGAGGGTCCGCGCCAGGCCGCCGACGACCGCGGCCTGTTCGATAACGTGGACGAACCAGCCGGCCCGCGTCAGAGCGAGGCCTGTTGCGAGTCCGGCTGGCCCAGCGCCCATGATTACTGCGGTACGTCTGCCTGATTCAGCCATCTGACCTTTCCTCTCGCGGCAGGCACTCGGGATGAGAGCCTCTCGTGGTGGACTGAGTCTGTCAGATAGGTGAAGGCGCGGCGGTTTACGGCTTGTTGAGTTCGCGTTGAGCGGTCGCGTGAGTAGCGCGTTCGAGGCCGCGCGTCGCCAGGACGTAGCCGCCGTCGGCGCTCGCCAGTCCTGGGAGCACCGCATCAAAGAACTCGCCCCAGCCGCCGTAGCGCAGGCGGACTGAATTGGAGACGACGCTCACGCTGGACAGGGACATGGCCACTGCCGACAGCAACGGGTTGAGCCGTAGACCAAAGAGTGGAAACAGTGCGCCCATCGCCACAGGGATGAGAATCGCGTTGTACGCGAACGCCCAGAACAGATTTTGCCGAATCACGGCCATCGTGCGGCGTGACATTGCCAGGGCCTCGACGACCCCGGCGAGGCCGCTGCCGACGAGGGTGATATCGGAGGCGGCAATCGCGACATCGGTCCCGGTCCCAAGTGCGATCCCGGTGTCGGCCTGGGCCAGCGCCGGTGCATCGTTGATGCCGTCACCGACCATGGCGACCCGTTTGCCCTGCGCCTGCAGGCCCTTGACGTGAGCGACCTTGCCCGCCGGCAGCACTTCGGCGGCGATGTGCTCGATGCCTGCTTGCTGACCGATGTGGCGTGCGGTCGACCACGTATCACCGGTCAACAACCACACTTCGAGTCCCAATGCGCGGAGTTGAGCGACGACGCCGCGCGCTTCGGGCTTGAGGGTGTCGGCGAGTGCGATCAGCCCCCGCAGTGTGCCGTCGACGGCGACGTACATCGGCGTTGCGCCTGCTTCGGCGATGGCTTCGCCACGAGTTCGCGAGTCGCCGAGCTCGATACCCTGCTGCAGCATCAGGCGCGCGTTGCCGACACTGACTCGACGGCCTTCGACGAGTCCTTCGACCCCCTGGCCCGGGTGGGCCACGAACTGCTCCACTGCCGGGACCTCCAGGTCCAGTGAGTCGGCATGCGCGAGGATGGCCTCGGCCAGCGGGTGCTCCGAGCCGCGCTCGACCGCGCCGGCCAGCCGCAGCAGCTCCCGCTCGTCGCCCACCACCTCGGTCACAACGGGCGTGCCGCGCGTAAGCGTCGCCGTCTTATCGAAGACGATTGTGGTGACCCGCTGCGCTTGCTCGAGTGCCGTTCCACCACGGATGAGCACGCCATGCTCGGCCGCACGGGTCGTCCCAACCAGAATTGCCGTTGGCGTGGCCAGGCCCAGGGCACACGGGCAGGCAACGATCAGCACCGCAATAGCTTGTTGCACCGCGGCCGTCAGGCGCGGCTCGGGGCCGAACAGGTACCAGGCCGCGAAGGTCAGCAGTGCGAGCACGACCACCGCGGGCACGAAGTAGCCCGCGATCACGTCTGCCAGTCGCTGAACGGGCGCCTTGGACGCCTGAGCCTCATCCACCAGGCGGATGATCTGAGCCAGGACGGTGTCTTTGCCGACCTTGGTGGCCTGCAAGATGAACGAGCCGCCGCGGTTGAGCGTGGCGCCCCAGACCTCGTCGCCAGGTGTCTTGTCGACGGGCAGCGACTCGCCGGTCAACATCGACTCGTCGATTGACGACGTGCCCTGCTCGACGACGCCGTCGACAGGCACGCGCTCGCCAGGGCGCACACGCAGCCGATCACCCACGCGTACCAGTTCGATGGCCAGGTCCTGCTCCGCGCCAGCGCGCACGACCCGCGCGGTGCGTGGCTGCAAGCTCGCCAGGGCTCGGATCGCCGCCGACGTGCGCATCCGGGCGCGCGCCTCCAGAAACCGACCGAACAACACCAGCCCGATGATCATCAGGGCGGGTTCGTAGTACACCTCGAATCGGAAGCCGATCTGCTGCGCCAGCTCCGGGAAGACGCTCACAAACGCCGACGACAGGTACGCGGTGCTGGTGCCGATGGCGACCAGGGCGTTCATGTCGATCGCGCGATGGCGCGCCGCCTTCCAGGCCCCCCAGTAGAAGGGACCGCCCGCCCACACTTGCAACACCGTCGCGACGACGAACATGGCCAGAAAGACCGCGCGCGGTAGCGAGGAGTCGATCAAGCCCATCATCAGCATTCCGGCGCCGAGCGCGACGACCGATTTGCGAAAAAGACCTGCCACTTCGCGTTCACGCGCCGCGACGTCCAGATCGGTGGCTGGTGCCATGTCGGCTGCGCCTGCGTGCACCGGCGACGGCAGATTGCCCACACCGTACCCGGCGCGCACCACCGCCGCGACCAACTGGGTGAGGTCCGCCTGGCTTGCGTCGTAGCGGACGGTCGCCCGCTCGGAGGCGAGGTTCACGGTCGCGTCGTGCACTCCGTCGACTCGGGCGAGCGTCTTTTCGATGCGCCGGATGCACGACGCGCAAGTCATGCCGGTGACCGCAAAGCCGACCTCGGTCAGCTCGCCAGGTTTCAGGGTCTGCACAGTGTCGCCAAGCTGGGCACGGCCGTTAGCCGCGCACCAACACCAGTAGCTGGGGTTGCACGGCGACCACGACTCCAAGTCCCGCCAGCATCACCCCGGCGAGTCGGCCCAGCAACTGGCCGCGGGGCAGGAGCTTTTCAGCGAGCACCACCAGCGTGATCGCCGCGACCCACGTCAGACCCATCGACCCGGCGGCCACGAGCGCGATCATCAGTGCCCAGCAGCAGCCGACTGAATACATTCCCTCTACGACGCCCGCGCGGAACGCACCGACGAGGCCCACCTGCCAGTGCGCGCGGAGCGCTTGCACGGAGTTGCGACAGCGGTCGAGGCAATGCCGCATGGCTGGCGCGAACTGGTACAGACCAACCGCTACCAGGAGGGCCGCGATCGCATAGGGCACCCGCGCTGCCAGATCCATGTTGCCGGCCAGCAGCGCGCTCGCGCCACGACTCGCGACATACACCGGGATGCCCACAATTGACCACACGGCGAGATAGCCGAGTGCCACCAGCCAGGTCGAGGCGAACGTCCGTATCCGGCTGGAGATCACCGGAGCAACCTCGCCAGAGCGGAGAACCAGCGGGGCAAGGGCGGGCAACATCATCGCCGCCATCATGATTGCCCAGGCGCCCACGAAGGCGGCCAGGTCGGCGACGTTGGCGGTGAAAGCCGGACTGGCGTCTCCCATCGTCTGGCCCATGTCCATGGATTGGTCCATAGCGCCGGCTCCAGACGACATGTCCGGGCCGGCCATCGAGCCCGAGTGCGTAACCACGTACGTCCACGCCGCAACCACTACCAGCAGCAGGAGCACGGCGGAAGGCCACGCGAAACGATCGCTAAACGGGATGCGATTCCGATCGCCGAGAAGCACGTTGGATGACATTGTGGGGCGACGTCCGTTTCGGTGGCTAGTGAATTGCGGCGGGGTCAGTGAGACGCCAGGGCAAGCGCGGGGGTCGTCTCGAGTGGCCGACCGAGCTCTGAACCCTCCTCGGTCAGCTCCTCGAGACGCTTGCCGCGGGTTTCAGCGGCCCGCCAGGCCATGAGGACACTGGCGAGGCCAATTGGCGTGGCGATGACGAGCGACGGCAGCATCAGACCTGGTGACAGGGTGAGCAGGACGCCGATCAGGGTGGGCCCGACCACACCGCCAACCTTGCTGCTGGCGGTCACCATGCCGCTGCCGATTCCGCGCAACGCGGTCGGGTACAGCTCAACACTGTAGGGCGCCAGCACACCGCTCATGCTGCTGCTGGCAACCAGCAGCGCAATCAAGGCCACCCCGAGAAACTCTGGGTGAATAACCAGAAACGGTTGGCCGAGTCCAAACCCAACCAGCGCGATGCACGTCGCCGCGCCGAAGAGCACCGTCGACTTCTTGCTACTCCAGAACGCGAACAGCGCGGCCGCCGCGGCCGTGCCGGGCAGGGCGAAAAAGGCCGCGGTCGCGAGCAAGCCACTGGTGGCCGCAGCATCGAGGCCCAGGCCGCGCAGCATGGTCGGCAACCAGGTGATAAAGCCCCAGTTGACCAGGCCCCACGCGACACCGTAGCTGCACAGGGTCAGCGTGGTGCCGCGCATGCCGCGCCCGAATACCTCGCGCGGACTGTGTTTGCGGGCGGTGGTCGCGACTGAGAGGGCCGCCACCCGAGCGGTGTCGAGACGTACGCCGACCATGGCCATCGCCTGCTGCGCCTGCACGTGGAAGCCGCGCAGCATCAGATAGCGGGGCGACTCCGGGATCCACTTGAGGAGGAACAGCATGAACAGCGCCGTCGGCAGGTTTGGCAGCCAGAGCACCCGCCACGAGAACGCCGGCTCGAGGAGGAACGCGAGGCCGCTCGCCGCCAGGAGGCCGGCCAGCCCGCCGACGCCGCCAATGGCCACCGAGAGCCAGCCACGGTGCTTGGCCGGCATCGTCTCGGCCAGCATCGAGTAGATGAGCGGCAGCTCACCGCCAGCGGCCAGACCCATCATGAAGCAGGCGAAGAGATGCCAGCCAAAGGCTGGCATGAGCCCGCACACTGACGTCGCGGCCAGCAGTATGGCAGTTAAAATGAATGACGCGCGCCGGCCAATCACGTCGCCCAGATAGCCGAAGAGCACGGAGCCGAGGGTGGTCCCCAGCAGCGCCATGACCGGGAACACGGAGACTTCAGCGGCGCTGACGCCGTACTCGGCGCGCATGCCCGGTAGCATGAAGCCGAGCGTGGCCGGCTTCATAGTGTCCAGAACGAGGCCAATGAACAGGCGCACCAGCATCAGCCCGTGGGTACCGCTCAATTTGGCCGAATCCATGGCCAGCAGCGTTGACGACGAGCCCGACTGGCTGGCACTGCCATTCTTGACCAACGCGTAGTCGAGGTCGGGTACGGGCACGGCGTCCAATGACAGACTCGGGTCCTGGGACGGGACCGGCCGCTGCCGTGGCCGCCACCCCGCGGGAAGCAACCCTATGCCGGCCAGTAGCATGCCCACCACGTCGGACGTGAGGCCAACCTCGGCAAGTGGCGTGAAGCCTCTCTGGCTGACGGTGATGCCGAGGGCGTGTGCTTGACTGAAGTCGAAGAGCTCGGCCATAACACCCAGTGCGATGAGACCGACGCCAACCCAGAACACGAGCGGGCGACCGATCTGGCCGGGGATGTGAGATGGCTGGGCGTCCGCGGTCTGGGCCGAGGAGCTGAGTTCTCTGGAAAGGCGCTGCATGGGAACCCCGCAAAAAAGGATCGGCCGTCGCCCGGCTCTGCTTGATATGTCGCGTACCGTTATATCGCGGGCCGCTGCAACGGGAGTTGAGGATCGGTTGAGACTGTGCACACCGGCGGTTGCGAACTCGGCCCGCGCCCGCTCAACCGTTTCCCAACCGCCCATCAACGGCCGCAGGCCCTGATATCGCGTGTACTGACATATCGTGGACCTCACCCCTACAGATACCTACGACGTCATCGTCATCGGCGGCGGACCGGGCGGGTCGACGACCGCGACCGTTCTTGCCCAGAACGGCCATCGTGTCCTGTTGCTCGAGAAGTCCGAGTTCCCGCGGTTCCATGTTGGCGAGAGCCTGCTGCCGGCGTTGTGGGATATCTGGGATCGACTGGAAGTTACCGACACACTGAGCTCAGCCGGCTTCCCGGTCAAGCAAGGCGTCAACTTCAATCTGTTCAATGCGGACGAAGACCTGCCATTTCTAGCTGGCGAGTTCCCGCAGTACTTCCCGCGGCCGACCACGTTCCACGTCGATCGCGCGCGGTACGACCGCATTCTGCTCGACAATGCCCGTGAACACGGCGTCGAGGTCCGCCTGCCGTGGACCGTGCACGAGGTGCTGTTCAACGGTCCGCAAGCGATCGGCGTACGCGCCGGACCTGGCGACGATCTCGCCCAGGCACACACGATCTCGGCACGCGTCATCGTCGATGCCACCGGCCGCGACTGCCTCCTGGCCCGTCGGCAGGGCTGGCGCAAGCCCGACCCGAAGTTGAACAAGCTGTCGTACTTCACGCACTTCAAAGGCGCGTATCGGCGGATCACTGACGGCACCGTGATGACTGAGATTCTGACGCTCGATGGTGGCTGGATCTGGTACATCCCGCTCCGGGAAGACCTGGTGAGCGTAGGCGCCGTCCTCGACGCCGACTTCGTCCGTCGCATTGGGCTCAAAGGTGTGCAGGCGCGCTTCGACCACGCCATCGCCCAGTCACCGCGGGTGTCCGAATGGCTGGCCGGCGCGCAGCAGATGCTGCCGGTCCAGACCGTCTCGAACATCTCGTATCTGAACGAATCGTTCGTCGGCGATGGCTTCGTCCTGGTGGGCGATGCGGCCATGTTCGTGGACCCGATCTTCTCCGCGGGCGTGACCATCGCGATGCGATCCGGCTGCTTGGCCGCCGACGCCATCATCGCCGCCCTGGCGGACGGCGACGTCAGCGCCGACCGATTGCGGGCGTACGAAGCCCGCATTCGCAAGCCGATGAATCGGATCTTTGAACTGATCTACAACTGGTACTTCATCCTGCAGACCAAAGAGACCCACAACATCTTCCGCCGTTCGCTCAAGGCGCCGCTGCTGCGCCGACGCCTGGTGGTGATCGCCAGTGGGGGCTATGACGTCGACGAGTTGGACGCGCTCCATGCCGAACTGGACGTGAGCCGCGCTGCCGCCAAACGCGCCGCCGCGGCCGCGGCCGATTAGTCAGGCGATCATCGCCCGGACGAGTGTGGCACGGGCGCTGGCCACTGCGATGCTTTCAGTCGGTGAGATCGGCGGGTCCGCTTCGCCCCGGACCGCCGCGTAGAAACGCTCAATCAGCGTCCGTAGTCCGGGGTACGCGGGCTCATGGCGCGCGGCCCGGCGCAGCAGGTTGAAGCCGGCCGCGCCCAGCGTTGCGCCAGCCAGGGTAAACGGGTGCACGATCTTGCGCGCACGCGAAACTTCGCCAGGCTCGACGACGCAGAAGCCGTGGAACAGGTCGACATGGAGCGTGCCGTGCTCGGCGACGAGCCGCAGCGTATTGGTTGTGGGGCGCCCAGCCGACGACAGGAGCAGACCGATCGACACCTGGCCAAGCACGGTGGTGGCGCGCAACTCACCGGGCCGCGGATGCTGGATGTGCCAGGCGGCGTCGGCCAGCTTGCCGGGGCACAATCGGCCGACGAGCGCCAGCGGATGCGGCAGGATCTCGGGCAACAGGGCGTCTGGATCGTGGTTCACCGCGCCGGCCGAACACGCCACCGCGTCCACGTGCAGCAGTGGGCCGATCCGTTGCACTGCCTGCACGGCCTGTAGGAAGCCGTCCTGGAACAGAAACTGGTGCACTGGACACAACAGCCGGTCGGCGCGCTGAGCCGCGTCCAGCAGGCGGCACGTCGTTGCCAGCGACTCGGCCAGGGGTTTTTCCACGAGGACGTGGCAGCCGGCCGCGAGGGCGCTCAGCACGAGGGCGGCGTGGCTGGCGAGCGGCGCCGTCACGTGCACGACGTCGACTGCCATGTGCTTCAGCAGTTCGTCGAGAGTCGCAGCGGTGGTGGCGGAGTAGTTCGACGCCAGGGCCGCGGCGCGCTCTTCGACCGGGTCGACCACTGCGACCAGCCGACCCCCAACCCGTGTCAGCGCGTCCGCGTGCCAGCGCCCCATCAGACCCGCGCCGACGACGGCCGCGCGGACCGGACTCATTTCACTGAGCGGGCACGCCGCCCAGATGGATGCTGGCCAGATCGCCCGATTCCGGCGTATCCAGCTGCACCCGTCGGCCTGTCGACGCCGAGCGGTAGCAGGCCGCGATCACCTCGACCACGTCGCGGCCATCTTCCGCCGTGGCGGGCGGCCGGCCGCCGGAGCGGAATGCGGCCAGGGTGCGCTCAAACACCTGCCGAGTAGCGTGCATGCCGGGATCATTCGGGTTGCGAGCCAGCGGCGAGCGGCGGTTGCCGACCTCGCGCCACGCCAGCCCGGCGGCGCCGAAATCGAAGCGAACGTGCGGCCGGGTGCTGCGGAACAGTCCGGCTGTCAACCGGGCACGGCCGCCGAAGGACGCGCGTAACGACGCGTTGGGTAGTTCGGCGCGCACCTCGAAGTACTGCGTCTCGCCTTTGCACAGTCGGTTCTGGACGACCTGGGCCAGCCGGCCGCGCGAAAACTCGAGCGTGGCCAGGGCCACGGCGTCGGTTTCTTCGTCGCGCACACCGCACGACGAAGTGGTGGCCGAAACGGCGACCGGTTTTTCGCCAAACAGCGCCAGGAGGAAGTCCACCAGGTGCACGCCGGCCTCGTAGAGCGTGCGTTGCAACATCTGGCCCCGCCAGCCTGGTTCGGCCCACGGTGGCAGGTCCATGAGCTGCCATACCTGGGCGAAGACGACCCCGCCGCTATCCGAGGCGCGCGCAGCCTGAATGATGGCGTGGAAGATCGGCATCTCGCGAAACTCGTGATTGAGCGCCACCCGACGGCCCGCGGCGGCGGCGGCCGAGATGACTCGGTCAGCCTCTTCGAGACTGGACACGAAGGGCTTTTCGCAGATGACATCGGCGCCCGCGGCGATCGCGCGCAGACAATACTCGGCGTGCATGCTCGGCGGCGTGCCGACGATGACCACCTCGGGCCGCGTCGCCTGCAGCATCGTGTCGAAGTCATCGAATGTGGGCACTTGAAATCGCGCGGTCGCGCGCTCCCGTCGGGCCGCGTCCAGGTCACAGGCGCCAACCATGCGGGCGGTGCTGACGCCAGACAAAGCGGGCAGGTGGAGCGTGAAGCCGGCGTTGCCAAGCCCGATGAGGGCGACGCGCGTCGGTGTCGAATCAGTCGCCATGGGGGATGCTCTCCGCCAGTAACCGCGGCCGATCCAGCTTGTCGGTAGACGTACGCGGCAGAGCCGCTCTGAATTCGACCACCTCTGGAACCATGTACCGCGGCAACGACAGCGCACACTGGCGCTTCACGTCGTCTTCGGTCAATGTGACCTCGTCGGCAGCCACCACGAATACCTTGATGAGGTTGCCAAACTGTGGATCAGGGATCGCAATCGCCGCGACTTCTCGAATGTTGGGGTGCGCGTACAGAACGGTCTCGATTTCGCCAAGCTCGACCCGGTAGCCGCGCGTTTTGATCATGTGGTCTCGGCGACCGATAAAGTGGTAATCGCCCTGCGCGTCGAGCGTCACCCAGTCGCCGGTGCAATACAGCGCATCTTCACGGCCGTGTGCAAACGGGTTCTCGATGAACGCTGCCCGGGTGTCGTCGGGTCGACCGTAGTAGCCCTGCATGACCGTCGAGCCGCGGACGTACAGCAGCCCTTCGTGGCCGGGGCCGCTCACCCGTTGTCCCGACTCGTCGATGGCCAGCACTTCCGTATTCGCGCAGGCCCGCCCGATCGGGATGGGCTCAGCGTGTTCGTCCGGCACCGACGTTACCTCGAAGTAGGTGCACACGTTCGTCTCTGTTGGACCGTACAGGTTGAAGTACCCGGCGTGCGGGATGGCTTGCATCAGGCCGCGGAGAAACTTGATGGGAAAGACTTCGCCCGCGTACAGGATCAGTCGTAAGGCGTCGAACTTGTGCTGTGCCAGTCGCCCGCGCTCGAGTAAGAGCTGGAGCACCGACGGCACCGAGTACCAGACGGTGATCTGATGGGCTTCGATCAGGTCGGCGAGCCGCGTCGGAAAGGCGCTGAGACGTTCAGGAATGAGACTGATCGTCGCGCCGGACTTGACGCCGGCGAAGATGTCAAAGACCGACAGGTCAAAATTGAGTGGAGCATGATTCGACAAGGTGTCCTCGGGACGCAGTTGGAACGTCTCCACGCCCCAATTCACGAACGTCAGCGCGTTCAGGTGAGAGAGCATCACACCCTTCGGCTTGCCGGTTGACCCCGAGGTGAAGAGCACGTAGGCCAGGTCCTGGTCGGTGCCGTTCACCGCCGGCGCGACCAGGGCGGGCCCTTCCAGCACCTCTTCCAGAGGTGTGTTTGGGATGGGCAGCTCGCATGCGTCTGGGAGCGCACCGGCGACGAAGAGGTGGCGCAGCGCGACGTCTGGCGCCCCGACGAGCTTGGGCGCTGCCGAGCCCGAGATGATCATGCAGGTCATCGCGCACTGCCGGGCGATGTCCAGGAGCCGGGCGGCCGGTGAACCGATGTCGATCGGGACGTAGCAGGCGCCGGTCTTGAGAATCCCGAAGACGCAGACGATTGACCCGGGCGATTTGTTCAGGTGCATCCCGACCCGATCGCCCGGGCGCACGCCGACTTCGATGAGCGCGCGTGCCAGACGATTGCTCTGAGCTTCGAGCTGGCCGTACGTGAGCGACTCGTCGACAAAGCGAATCGCGGTGTGCTCCGGTCGCCGTTGGGCGTTCTCCATCAACGCGTGGTGGAGCAAGAATTGCATAGCGCTAGACCCCCAGAAACTCCGCGATGATGACCTTCTGGATCTCAGATGTGCCAGAGAAGAGCCGGCTGGCAAGCGCGTCGCGGACCTCACGCTCGAACCCGGACTCCACCAGGTAACCGAGCGCGCCATGGACCTGGAGCGCATCGAGCGCGCCCTGGACCCACGCTTCGCTGACCTGGAGTTTGACAACTGACGCCAGGCTGGTCAGCCGCTTACCGGACTCTTTCAACCATGCCGCTCGATACAGCAAGAGCCGGGCCGATTCCAGTCGCACGTGCATGTCCGCAAGCTTGTTCGCGACCGCCTGGTTCTTCCCGATCGGTCTGCCGAACTGGCGACGGCGCCGAGCGTACTGGATGCACTGCTCGAGTTGGCGCGCTAGATGCCCGAGCACCGGTGCCAGAATGAACGCGCGCTCCCACTCCATTGCCGCGGCGAATACCGCCGAGCCGACCCCTTCTTTGCCAAGGAGGCTCTCGGCCGGCAGACGACACTCCTCGAGGTTGACCTCACCCATCAGCGCGGTCCGCAGCCCCATTTTGCTCATTGCTGGCGAGACGGACAGGCCCGCCGTGCCGTGCTCGACGATGAAAACGGCCAGGCTACGCCCCCCATCCGAAGGCTCGAGCCGGGCCGTCACCAGAAACAGGTTGGCGATTGGCGCACTGGTGATATAGCGTTTGCGGCCCGAGAGGACGTACCCGGCGCCGTCCCGCCGAGCCGTGGTTTGCATGCTGGACATGTCTGAGCCGGCTTCGGGCTCGGTAACCGCATGGGCGGCGATGTGCGCGCCGGCGATGAGGCCGGGCAAGAAGCGCTCGTGCTGCGCCGGGTTGCCGAAGCGGAGGAGTGGCATCTGGACGCTCCACAACTGGGCGCCGAGCGCAAACAGCAAGCCGTTGTCCGGGCAGGCATAGCCCAGGCTCTCCAGTGCCAGCACGACGGAGGGGAGGTCGAGCTCGCGCCCGCCGTGCGCGCGTGGCATCGGCAGCCCCTGGATGCCAAACCGCCCGCACGCCTGCCAGCCGGCCCGGTCGAACTCGCCAAGCGCCTCCCGTTCGACGAATCCGGCGCCCAACTCGCGCTCCGCGAACTGGAGGACCTCATTCCTTAGTGCAACCTGCTGCGGGTTCCAGGCGAAATCCAGACCGGTGTACCTCCGACTCCCGACGCTTCCGTTAGCGTCAGCTTGCAGCTG